>Ga0075327_1000198_pt1 | contig 15775 bp, 9 predicted proteins | sample MayberrySE_Catta_2_FD_120056 | JGI IMG/M metagenome (GOLD analysis project Ga0075327, IMG submission 120056) | Natural and restored wetland microbial communities from the San Francisco Bay, California, USA, that impact long-term carbon... | ecosystem: Environmental > Terrestrial > Soil > Wetlands...
GGGACGGAAGCCCGGTCCGAATCCCCGGGATCCCCACCGCGCACGCCCGCGTCTCGCGGCGCGCTTTCCGTGCCACATCACGCTGAAGGTGCGGAGTGCGGTTCCCTCGCTGCGCAGCGCGCGATTCGTCCGGGCGTTCGAGACGAGCCTCCGCTGCGGGTGCGACCGAGGCCGGTTCCGGGTCGCGCACTACTCGATCCAGTCGGATCACGTGCACGCGATCGTCGAGGCGACGAGCAAGGAAGACCTCGCTTCGGGCATGAAATCGCTCGGTGCACGGCTCGCCAGGGCCGTTCACCGGGCGTTCGACCTCCGGGGTCGTGTGCTCGCGGACCGCTACCACCTCCGCATCCTGCGGACACCGCGCGAGGTGAGGAACGCGCTGGCGTACGTGCTGTTGAATGCGCGGCGGCACGCGGCGAAGCTCGGGCGGACGCTCGCGAAGGTCGCACGGATCGACCCGGCCTCGTCCGGACGGTGGTTCGACGGGTGGCGCAGCCGGCCCGAGGGGCGGGCCGGCTGCGATCCGCCGGCGGTGGTACCGGCGCGGACGTGGCTCCTCGCGGGAGGCTGGCGCGGGCGCGGGCTGATCGATCTCTCGGAGGTGCCGGGCGCAGCATCCAATCGACCGGCGGGGCGGCGCGATGCCGGGCAGGGCTTTTGAGGGGTGCACTGGCGGGATCTCGGGCTGGTCGACCGGGAGCCACGCGATTCATCCGCGCAACGGACGGAACCGCGCACCCCCGCCCCCCACGCTCCAGGGTGAGCCGGGCTGTCGCCGCCGCTGCAACGGTGTGGTTCCGCACGGCGTGGTCTGCAGCGCCTTCCTGGCCATTCTGACGAGGCGACTGACCCCACCCTCCCATTCCTCCAAACCCTCTTACTCGAACTCCCGCTCCGCCCACCACGGAAACCCCTCCGGCAGATCCCGCGAGACCTGCATCGTGAAGCGCGGCGGGCGCTTCTCGAGGAAGCTCGCGACGCCCTCGTAGGCGTCGGGCGAGGCGCCCATGGCGTGGATCAGGCGCGAGTCGAGCTTGTGCGCCTCCATCGGGTGGTCGGCGCCGAGCATCTTCCAGAGCAGCTGGCGCGCGAGGCAGACGGAGACGGCGCTCGTGTTGTCCGCGATCTCACGCGCGAGCGCGCGGGCGGCCGGCAGCAGCTCGGCCGGAGGCACGACGCGCGAGACGAGACGCCCCGCGAGTGCCTCCTCGGCGCCGAACAGGCGGCCGGTCGCGACCCACTCCAGCGCCTGTCCGATGCCGACCACGCGCGGCAGGAACCAGGAGCTCGCGGCCTCGGGCACGATGCCGCGGCGCGCGAACACGAACCCGAAGCGCGCCGTCTCGCTCGCGATGCGTACGTCCATCGGCAGCGTCATGGTGGCGCCGACGCCGACCGCGGCGCCGTTGACCGCCGCGATCACCGGCTTCCTGCACTCGTAGAGGCGCAGCGTGATGCGTCCCCCGCCGTCGCGGGGAACGCCGCCCGACACGCCGCTCGTGTCGAAGGTGGCGCCGCCTCCGCCGAGATCGGCGCCCGCGCAGAAGGCGCGGCCCGCGCCCGTCACGATCACGGCGCGCACGGCGTCGTCGGCGTCGATCTCGTCGAGGGCGCGCAGGAGCTCTTCGAGCATCTGCGTGTTCAGCGCGTTCAGCCGCTCGGGACGCGCGAGGGTGAGCGTGAGGACGCCGTCCTCGCGCGCCAGCTGGAGAGTCTCGTAGCTCACGTGGCCTCCATCGCGCCGCAACATGGCATCGGCGGGCGCGCGGCGCACCCCGCTCCGCCTCGCTCTCGTGCTGTCAGCGTGGTGACCGCTGTGGTGAAAATGCGATTGGCAGGTGCGGGATCCGGACTAGAATCGCGCGACGCGAGGAGCGCATGCAGATTTCCCCCGGCCTCGGCGTCGTCGATCCCTGCTTCGAGCTCGCGCGCGCTGCCGGCGCGCCGCTCGAAGGAGCGCTTCGCACGGCGCTCGCGGAGCTCGACCGCTTCGGCGTGAGCCGTGCCGGCATCGACGTCGACGCCGACCCGGAGCTCGCCCGGGCGGCCTTCGCCGCGCAGCCGGGCCGCTTCTTCGCGCGCAGCGAGGCCGATCCGCGCCGCGGTCTGGCCGAGCTCCGCCGGCTGGAGGCGCTCGCGCGCGCGGTGCCGCTCCGCCTCGTCACCCTGTCGCCCGCCCGGCTCTTCCTTCCGCTCGACGACGCGCGCTGCCATCCGGTGTATGCGAAGTGCGTCGAGCTCGGTCTCGCGCTCTGCACGAGCGTCGGCGTCCCCAACGAGCGGGTCCCCTTCTCGCCGCAGAAGCTCGAGCGGATCGACGCGGTGGCGTGCGCCTTTCCGGAGCTTCCCCTCTGGATGCGCGGCGACTGCGAGCCCTGGCCGTTCTTCGCCCCGTGGCTGATGCGCCGCCATCCGAGCCTCGCGACCGTGACGGCCGTGCCGTCGCCGACGCTGCTCGCTTTCGCAAACGAGGACGGCGCGCACCAACTCGTGTTCTCTTCGGATGGAGCGGCAGCCGCGGAACGCGAGCGATTCTACAAAGCGCTGCCCGAGCTCCCGCTGACGCGGCACGGCTGGCGCCTCTTCGCGCGCGACAATGCGGCCCGAATCTTGAAGCTGCGCTGACCGTATCCCGGAGGGCCGCATGCGCATCGAAGTCGTCAGCGACACACACGATCATCTCCGGAAGCTCGGCGTGCTCCAGCTCGCGAGTCTGGAGGTCGAGTGGCTGCGCTTCTGAACGGCTCGGGCGACGCCGAGCGCGCGCGCTTTCGGGAGGACGCGCTCTCCGGGCTCGGCCAGCCCCGCAAGACGCTCCCCTGCAAGTACTTCTACGACGCGGAGGGCTCGAAGCTCTTCGACCAGATCTGCGCGCTCCGCGAGTACTATCCGACGCGCACGGAGCTCGGCATCCTGCGCGCGCACGCGTCCGAGATGGCCCGCTGCCTCGGCCCCGACGTGCTGCTCGTCGAGTACGGCAGCGGCAGCAGCGTGAAGACCCGGCTCCTGCTCGACCGACTCGCGCAGCCCGTCGCGTACGTGCCCGTGGACATCTCGCGCGAGCACCTGCTCGAGACGGCCCTCACGCTGCGGCTTGACTACCCGGACCTCGCGGTGCTGCCCGTGTGCGCCGACTTCGCCGCGCCGTTCGCGCTGCCGCGCCCGCCCCGGCCCGCCGCGCGCCGCGCCGTCTACTTCCCCGGCTCGACGATCGGGAACTTCTCCGAGGCGGCCGCGGTGGCGCTGCTCCGCGGCGTGGCGCGGCGCGTCGGCGCCGGCGGCGCGTTCCTGGTCGGCGTCGACCTGAAGAAGGACCCGCGCGAGCTCGAACGCGCCTACGACGACGCGCGCGGCGTCACCGCGGCCTTCAACCTGAACCTGCTCGCGCGCATGAACCGCGAGCTCGACGCCGACTTCGACCTGCGGCGCTTCCGCCATCGCGCCGTCTGGGTGGAGGAGGCGAGCCGCGTCGAGATGCACCTGGTCTCCGAGGTCGAGCAGACCGTCTCGGTCGACGGCGTCCCCGTCCGCTTCGCGCGCGGCGAGAGCATCTGCACGGAGCACTCGCACAAGTACACGCTCGACGGCTTCGCGCGGCTGGCGGCGCGCGCCGGCCTCGCCGTGCGCCGCGTCTGGACCGACCGGCGCGCGCGCTTCAGCGTGCAGTACCTCGAGGCGCACGCGCCGCCGCGACGCGCGCGGGCTCGTCGGCAGCCGCTCAACGTCCCGGCCCGCGACCTCGCGACCCGCTTCCGCCCGGGCGGATCGTCCCGGGCGCGGTGAGCGCGGGCTCGCGGGGGGGACCGCCACGCGGCGGCTTCACCACGCGCGCGGGCGGCACCGCGGTGCGCGGGGCGAGGCGTTCGCCGAGGCCCGGCGCGGGAGCGAGGCGCGGCTCGCCGACGCCGCGGCGGAAGATGGCGTCCGGCGGGCGCTGCGCGGGCCCGAGCTGGGGCAGCAGGCTCGAGCGATCGGGGCCGACGTCCATTCGTCCGTGGAGGGGCGAGAGTCGGCCCGGGCGCGTGCGGCCGAAGCGAAGCGCCTCGCTCGAGCGCCGCCCGAAGCGGTCGCGCTCGATCTCCACGATCGCGCCCGGCACGCGCGCGTTGCGGTAGAGACGGACATCCTCCGCGGCGGGCAGAGTGCCGCTCTCCACCACGACCTGGTTCACGAGGCGCGGGCCGCCCCAGCCGGCCCACACCGCACGCCGGCGCAAGCGCGCGGGCCCCCACCACGGGATCAACGGCTCGCCCCAGCCGAGCGCCACCCAGCCGACCCGCGGCCGTCCGTACGAGGGTCCCCGCCCATAGAAGGCCACGAGCGCGGGCGCATAGTACGGCCGCACCCCGAGAGGGCCCGGGCACCAGCTCCAGCGGCCGGACAGGTACAGCCAGCGGCCGTGATGGAACGTCGCCCAGCCCCAGCGCGCGTCGTCGACCCAGGTCCAGCCGTACCACGGGTCCCACATCCAGCGCCCCGTGCTGTAGGGCGCCCAGCCGACGCCCACCCGGTGCGGCACCCAGACCGCGCCGTAGGCCGGGAAGACGCGCCAGTCCCCGGCGAGGTCGAGGTCGTGCACGCCGTACACCCCGGCCGGCACGTAGCGCGCGCTCACGGCGTCGAGCTGGCCGTCGGTGCGTGCGGTGTTCCAGCGGTCCCAGGCGTCGAGCTCGGGCGCCGCGGTGGATGCGAGCTCGGGCGCGCCGCTGCCGCTCACCACGAGCTCCTCGCTCGCCGCGACGACGACCGGCTCGCCCGCCGTGGGCGTCACGGTGGCACGTCCGCCGCGGCGGCTCGTGAACGTCGTGGTGTCGCCCGCGACCTCGACGCGGTAGCTCCCACTCTGCTCCACGCGGAGGGCCGCGTTCGGGGTGCGGACCTGGAGGCTCCGTCCTGCCGCGAGGCTGCGGAGGTCGAGCGCGAGCGCGCCGGCGGTGAGGCGGAGCTGGAGCCCCTCCGGCTCGAGGCCGATCACGCCGAGCTGCGTCTCCTCGCCGGCGCGCACGAACGCGCGCGGGCCGACCTGGAGCTCGAGGTTCGCGCCGGCCGCGGTGTAGAGCTCGTCGCCCGCGGCGAGCGCGGTGTTCACGCGCGCCGGCGCCCAGTCCTCGGCCCCGCTGCGGAAGAACGACACCGCGCCGTCGATGAAGCCGAGGCGCGGCGGCGTGCGCTCGAAGCCGAGCGCCTCAGGCTCGCCGAAGGCGCGCGCGGGGCCGCCCGGAGCGAGCAGCACCGCGACGAGAGCGAGCCCTGCGCCGGGCTTCGACATGCGAGCCTCCTGCCTCCAATCCTCGCCGACGGCGCCTCCGCGCGCTGCATTCAAGAGGGCCGGCCCTGGACTACGCTCGGCCCGCGGTGGGAACGAACGCCACACCCCCGGGCGGCGTGCCGGCCGCGCGCAGCCCGGCCCTTCCCCTGCGCCCCGAGCCGGACCGGCTCTACCGCGTCGCGCGCTCGCTGCTCGCGCTCGCGATGCGGGTCTTCTTCCGGCGCACCGTCGTGCGCGGCGCAGAGCACGTCCCGGAGCACGGCCCGCTGATCCTCGCGGCGAACCACCCGAGCAGCATCGTCGACGCCTTCGCGATCGGGCTCGCGACGCCGCGCAAGGTCCACTTCCTCGCGCGCAGCACGCTCTTCGACGCGTCCTGGCGCGCGCGGCTGCTCTCGCGCCTCGGCGTGATCCCGATCCACCGCAAGCTCGACGCGGCCGAGCGCATGGAGAAGAACGTCGAGATCTTCTCGCACTGCCACGATCTGCTCGACGCGGGCGGCGTGATCGGGATCTTCCCCGAGGGCATCAGCCACGTCGATCCGCAGGTGAAGGCGATGCGCACGGGCGCGATCCGCATCGGCCTCGAGGCGGAGGCGCGGCGCGGCTTCGCGCTCGGCGTACGCGTCGTGCCGATCGGGCTCAACTTCTCGCGGCGCGACGTCGGCCGGCGCGGCGAGCTGCTGCTGCGTGTCGGTCCGCCGCTCGTCCTCGCGCGGCATGCCGAGCGCTACCGGGCGGATCCGGCCGCGTGCGTCGCGGAGCTCACGGCCGAGCTGCGGGCGCGCATCGAGGCGCTGATCGTCCACCTCGACGATCCGTCGCAGGCGGCGGTCGTCGAGGCGGCCTTCGAGGTGTTCGCACCGGACTGGCTGCGTGACCCGCTCGTGCTGCCCGAGGTCGGCGACGAGGCGAGCCGGCGCGTCGAGCTGCGCCGCGGGATCGCGGGCGCGATCGAGTACTACGCGCGCTACCAGCCGGCGTGGGCGCAGGGCCTCGAGCAGCGGCTCGCCGCGTACCGCGGCGCGCGCGAGCGGGTGCACCTCACGGAGGACGGGCTGCGGCGGCGCGTCGGGGCGCTGCCGCTGCTGCGCCAGACGCTGCCCGCCGCGCTGATCGGCGTGCTCGGCGCGCCCCTCGCCGTGTTCGGCTGGCTCCTGAACGTGCTGCCGCGGCTCGTGACCGGCTGGATCGCGCGGAGGCTCGTGCGCGAGCCGAGCCAGCTCGCCACGTACGAGCTCTGGATCGGGCTCCAGGCCTTCGCGGTGCTCTACGCGGCGTGCGTGCTGCTGCTGCGCCGCTTCACCGACTTCGGGCGCGTCGAGCTCGCGCTCGCGCTGCTCCTGTTTCCGCTGATCGGGTACCTGTCGAGCCGCTACTTCGCGCTGATGCGGCACTACGCGGAGAACCTCCGCCTCAGCTCGCTCTCGCTGCTCCGCCGCGGGCAGCTCGAGCAGATCCGCTTCTGGCGCCAGCAGCTGGCCCGCGACCAGCAGCTGATGCGGGACTTCCTGCGCGAGGCCCCGCCGCGCGAGGCGGCCTCGGGCTAGGGCGTCGGTGCCGCCGCCTCGCCGAGCGGATCGAAGCGCACCAGCGGCGCGCGCCAGCGCACGAGCCCGAAGCGCTCCACCTCGCTCGTCACGAAGAGGGAGCCGCCGACGTAGGCGAGCGCCTCGGCGAGCGCGAGCGGCGGGAGCGCGAGCGCTTCGGGCGCGCGCGAGAAGGCCTCGGCCCAGCCCTCGCCGGGGCGGCGCGGAAAGCGCCAGCCCGCCGCGTAGCTCAGCACGAGCGCGGCCGAGCCGTCGGGCGCGAGGTCGAGCGCGGTCGGCATGTGGAGCATGCCGGGCCAGAGCGCGTCGGCGCGCGCGGTCGAAGGCGGCGGCAGCGCGAGCGGGGCGAGCGGGCGCGCGAGCGCCTCGCCTCCCCCCGCCTCGAGGAGCGGCCCGAGCGCCGCGGCGTACACGACGGGCGGCGCCGTGCGCTTCGAGACGAGGAGCAACGTGAGGTCGCTCTCGTCGACGGCCACGGCCTCGCAGTCGCGCGGGCCGCCCTCGTAGACGAGCTCGATCCGCGCGCGGGGCACGAGCCGCGCGGGGGGCGCGGCGAGGTCCGGCTCCTCGACGACCCACAGCCGCACGCTGCGCCGCCAGCTCCAGTTGTCGCCGACGTCGGCGATCAGCAGGAAGGGCGTGTCCGCGTGGCGGAAGGACGCCAGGTCCTCCCAGTCCGAGTCGCCGCGCTCGTCTCCGGTGTCGACGTCGAAGGCGGCGGCCGTCTCGCCGGCGAGCGAGAGCGCATGGAGGCGCTCGTCGTTGCCGCCGTCGTTCACGGCCCAGAGCAGATCCGGGCGGCGCCGCGAGGCCGCGAGCCCGCTCACCTCGACGAGCGCGGGATCGACGAGGCTCCCGACCTGGACCGGCGCCGCGTAGGGCGCGGCGGGGAGCGCGACCGGCGCCGCCACGGGCTCGGGCCGCGGCGCGCGGAGCGCGCGCCACGCCGCCGCGGGATCGCGGCCGCGCGCGAGGCCGAAGCCGACGACGAGCGCGGCCGGCAGCACGACGACGAGCGCGAGCACGCCGCCGAGCAGGCGCAGCCCGCGCCGCGCGCGCCGGCGGCGCCGCGGCCTCACGGGCGGACCGTCCGCACCTCGCCCGCGGCGAGGAACCAGAGCTCGAAGCGCGGCGGCGCCGCGAGCCCGAGCGCGCGCGCGACGGCGCGCACGTAGTGCGCGCCCTGCGCCGCGTAGCGCGAGGCGGCGGCGTCGAGGTCGGCGGGCGCGAGCGCGTCGGTCTTGTAGTCGGCCACCACGAGCTCGCCCGTCACCGGATCGCGATACAGCAGATCGATCGCGCCGGCGACGAAGCCGACCGGGTCGCCGGGACCGTCCGCCGCCGGCTCCCCCCAGACGGGGAGCTCGCGCGCCAGCACGTGCGGCGCGAGCGCGGCGAGGCGCGGCGCGAGCGGGCCCGCCGCGAAGCGCTGCCACACGGCGCGCGCGTGCGCGAGGACGGCGGCGCGCTCGCCGGGCCTGGCTGCGCTCGCGACGGCGCGCTCGAGGGACGCGTCCGCTCCGAGCGCGCCCGCCTCGAGGAGCGCGTGGACGACGCTGCCCGCGGCGCGCGCGACGCTGCGCGGGACCCCGTCGCCGGCGGACGCGACGGCGACGGCGAGCGTCGGTGCGCGCGCCTCCGGCGCGTCCTCCCCGGCCGCCGCTTCGGCGCGCTCCTCGCGCGCCTCGCCCTCCGCGCTCGCCGTCGCGCCGAAGGGCCGCGCCGCGCGCACGGCGGCCGCCGCCCGGAGCGCGCGCAGGCGCTCCTCGTCGCGCGCCACCTCGGCCGCGTCCGCGAGGGCTCGCTCCGTGCCCGTCGCCTGGCCGGGCACCGTACGCGCCGCCCGGCCGGGCACCGTACGCGCCGCCCGGCCGCCGCCCAGGTCCGCGCCGTCCGCCACGCGGAAGCGCACGCCGTCGGCCGAGCGCACGCCGGCGGGCGCGCCCGCCGCGAGCGCCCAGTCGGGCGGCGCGCCGTCCCGCTCCGCGAGCAGCTCGGCGAAGCTCCGCGCGCGCCGCCACGGCTTCGCCTCCGCGCGGCGCGCGCCGATCACGAGCCGCTCCTTCGCGCGCGTGGTCGCCACGTAGAGGAGGCGCACGCGCTCGGCGGCCTCGACGTCGGCGCGCTCGGACGCGAGCACGGGCAGGCCGGGCTCCGGCCAGCCGAACAGCACGAGGCCGACGTCGCAGCCGCGCCGCACCACGGCGGTGCGCTTCGGGTCGTCGCCGCGCTGGCCGCGGTCCGTGCCGAGCAGATACACGTGCTGCCAGTCGAGGCCCTTCGCGCGGTGGATGGTGAGCACGTGCACGGCGTCGCCGCTCGCGGCGCGCGGCCGGCCCTCCTGGTGCTCGCGGGGCACGGAGCCGGCGCGGCGCAGGAACGCCACGAGCGAGGCCGCCGAGCCGGACGCGGCGTCGAGCGCGAGCACGAGATCGCGGAAGAAGCGGTCGAGGTTCCGCGCGCGGTGCTCGCCGAGGTGGCGCATCGCCTCGCTCGCCTCGAAGAGGAGGCGCTCGCGCAGCCGCTCGACGAAGCGCTCGGCCGTGTCGCGCTCGAACGCCGCGCGCAGCTCGTGGAGCGCCGACAGGAAGTCGGCGAGCGCCTCGGGCCAGCCCGCGACGTCGTGCGCCTCGGGCACGTCGGCAGGCAGATGCGCCGCCGCGCGCGCCGCCGCGGCCCGCGCGTCCGCGAGCCGCGCGGCGTCCCGGCCGTCGATCGCGCCCGCCCGCTCCGGGAGCTGCTCGCGCCAGAGCGGCAGCCAGGCCGCGTCCGGCACGCCCACGAGCGAGGAGCGCAGCGCCGCCACGAGCGCGAGATGGTCGTTCGGGTCGAGCACCGCGCGCACGAGCGCCACCGCGTCCACGATCTCGCGGCGCTGGTAGAAGTCCGTCTCCCGCTCGACGACGTACGGGATGCCGGCCTCGCGGAGCGCCTCGAGCACCGGCTCGAACGCCGCCGTCACGCGCAGCAGGATCGCGACCTCGTCGAGGGCGACGCCCTCGTCGCGGAGCGCCGCGACGTCCGCCGCGACCGCGCGCGCCTCGCGCTCCGCGCGGAGCTCGGTGGTGGCGTCGCTCTCGGGCTCGCCGCCCTCGGCGGGAAGCTTCGCGGGCAGCCAGTACTCGACGGGCGCGCGCCCGCCCGCCGTGTGGCCGGCGAGGCCGCGCGTCCGCTCGCTCGCTTCGAGCGGCTGGAAGGGCGGCTGGAGCCCGTGCACGGCCTCCATCACCGGGGCGACCACGCGCGCGACCTCGGCCAGGATGGGCGGCGCGGAGCGGAAGTTCACCACCAGCTCGCCCACGCCACCCGCTGCCGCGACCCGGTCGCGCACGCGCTGGTAGGCGCGGAGATCCGCGTTGCGCCAGCCGTAGATCGACTGCTTCGGGTCTCCGACCAGGAACAGGACGGGATGCGGCTCCTCCGGCGCATCGAGCGCGAGCGCGCGCAGGATCTCGCACTGGAGCTCGTCGGTGTCCTGGAACTCGTCCACGAGCAGCTGCTGGAGCTCGCTCCGCAAGCTGCGCCGCACGTCGGGATCGCGCAGCAGCTCGGCGGCGAAGCGCAGCAGGGCGCCGAAGGTCGCGATCCCGCGCCGGCGCAGGCGCAGATCGACGCCGGCGGCGAGCTCGCCGAGCACGCTGCGCGCGGTCGCGAAGCGCTCCGGGTCGATTCGCTCGAGGTGCACGAGCAGCGGGCGCAGCGCCGCGGCGCGCTCGGAGAGCGCGCCGGCGCGGCTGCCGATGGCTTCGCGGGCGCGCACGCCGAGACGGCCGCTCGCGAGCTCCGCGAGCACCTCCAGCACCCCGTCCCAGCCCGGGAGCGCGGCGAGTGCCGCTGCGAGCGGCTCGAGACCGGCGGCCCCGGCGACCACGGCGCGCGCCTCCGCGAGCGCGCGCGCCGCCGCCGAGAGCTTCGGCGTGGAGGCGAGGCCGGCGAGCCGGCCGTCCTCCACGGCGAGAAAGCCCGCGAGCGCGCGCTCGAGCTCGACGACGAGCTCGCGCGCCCGGCGCTCCGTCGCGCCCGAGTCCGCGAGGTCCGCGGGTGCCACGCCCTCGCCGAGCAGCGCGGCGAGCGCCGCCTCGAGGTCGCGCGGCCCGATGCCCGCGTCCGCGAGCGCGAGCCAGCGCTCGTCCGGGCTCGCACCGAACGCGCGCGGCAGCTCCTCCTCGAGCACCTCGCGGATCGCCTCGGCGACGTGCTGGCCGTCGGCATCGACCGCGAGGCGCGGATGCACGCCGGCCGCGAGCGGGTGCGCGAGCAGGAGCCGCAGGCAGAAGGCGTGGATGGTGTGGACGCGCAGCTGGTCGAGCGCGAGGCGGAAGGCCGCCGCGCGCACCTCGCGGAGCGGCGACGGCGGCAGCGCCTCGGGCAGGACGCCGACCGGCAGCTCGCCGCGGCGGATCTGCTCGAAGGCGAGCGCGATGCGGTGCGCCATCTCCGCCGTCGCGGCCTCGGTGAAGGTGATGGCGACGACGCCGCGCAGCACGCGCCCCGCCCGCCGCGCCTCGTCGGAGCCGCCCGCCTCGCCGGCGCGCTCCCAGCCGGGCCCGAGGCACCAGGCCACGATGCGCGCCACGAGGACGGCGGTCTTCCCCGTGCCGGCGCCGGCCTCGAGCAGGAGCGGCACATCGAACACGGTCTGCGCGCGCCGGCGCGCGGCGGCGTCCTGCCGCGCCGCGGCGCTCACTTCTCCTCCGTCCGCACGAGCAGCGCGTGCGCCGCCCGCGCCGCGCGCGGCAGGCGCTCGGGCGCCGCGTCGTTCCGCGCGAGCCAGGCGGCCAGGTGGCGGCGGCTGCCCGTCTCGCCCTGGAGGCAGGCCTCCGCCACGTCGCAGGCGCCGCACGCGCGCGCCTTCCCGGCGCGCTTGCCTCCGAGGAGCTTCGGCGGGAAGACGCCGAGCTCGAAGGCGTCGAGCAGGGCGCCGGCCGCGCCCTCGAAGGCCGCGCGCACGGCGGCGTCGTCGTGCGCGATCGCGACGCGCGCGCAGGCGTCGTCGAGCTCGGGCTTGGCGAAGAGGTAGCGGCCCTCGCGCGCCGGCCCGCCCGCGAGCGCGTAGGCCGGGCCCTGGAGGCGGCGGCCCTGCACGATCTGGGCCAGCAGATGCTGGGCGCGCGTGTCCGCGCCCTTCGCCTCCGAGACCGGCTGGCCCGTCTTGTAGTCGACGAGCACGACGCCGCCGTCCGCGAGGTCGGCGCGGTCGGCCCGGAAGACGAGCCGCCGTGTGCGCCCGTCGGCGCGGGCGACCTCGACTGCGCCGCGCACCTCGGCGCCGAGCACGGCCGGTCCGCCGGCCGCGAACTCGAGCGCGCGGATCCGCTCGAGCACGGGGAGCGCGCGGCGCGCGAGCAGGCTCGCGAAGCCGGGCTGCACGATGCCGTCCGCGCGCGCGGCGGCGCGCGCCGCGGCGCGCGCGTGCGCCCCGAGCGCCGGGGGGGCGGGCCACGCGACCCGGACAGGGGTCCGCGCGGCCGCCTCCGCGAGCGGGACGCCGACGGCGCCGCCCGCCTCGGCGACGATGCGCTCGAGGACGTCGTGCACGACGTTGCCGACGAGGCGCGGCGTCGCGTCCGGCAGCTCGGCGAGCGCGTCGGGCGGCGGCTCGAGCCCGAGCACGCGCTCGAGGAAGGCCCGCCAGGCGCAGTACGCCAGCCCCTCGAGGCGCGTCACGGCGAGCTCGCGCGTGCGCGGGTCGCCCGCCGCCGGCGCACCCACGAAGCCGAAGAAGGGCCCGAGGCGCTCGGGCCAGCCGCCGACGTCGAGGCGCTCCGCGGCCTCGCTCCGCGCGCACATGAGCGGCTCGCTGCCGAGCGCGCACGCGAGCGCCGACCTCGCGAGCGCGCGCTCGCGCGCGATGCCTGCGACGAGCGCGTGCTCGAAGGCGGGCCGCGGGCCGGGCAGCGCGCCGAGGAGCGGGGCCGCGGGCTCGCGGGGCGCGAGGCGCCCCGCGAGCGCCTCGACGAGCGGCGAGACGGGCCGCTCCTTGCCGTCGTCGCTCGTGACGAGCCACGAGAGCGTGACGGCGGGCGCCGCCGCGCAGAGCGCGGCGAACAGATACCGCTCCTCGTCCTCGGCGCGCTGCTTCACCGGCACGTCGGGGAGGACGGCCTCGAGCGCGCGGCGCAGCGCGTCGGGCAGCAGCGGATCCTCGCGCACGATGCGCGGGAAGACGTCGCGATTCGCTCCCATCACGAAGAGCTCGCCGAACGTGCGGCCGCGGGCCTCGAGGGCGGAGAGGAGCGCGACGCCGCCCCCCGCTCCGCCGAGCGGCGCGCGGCCGAGCTCGCCGAGCGCCCGCGCGAGGACGACGAGGAGCTCGTCGAAGGCGAGCTCGGTGTCGCCGCCGAGCTCGGCCTCGAGGCCGGCGAGCGCCGCGTACACGGCGGCCGGAGCGGCGTCCTCGGACGTCGGCCGCCAGCCGAGCCGCTGCAGCAGCTTGCGGAGCGCGCGCAGCTGGGGCCCGAGCCGCGTGGCCGCGCGCAGCGACGCGTGCTGCGAAAGCGCGTCCGCGGCCGCGCGGGACGCGCGCTCGAGCGCGCGGCGCGACACGCGACGCCGCTCGAGGCGGGCCTCGGGCTCGGGCTCCGCGCCGGCCTCGGGTTCGCCGCCGGCCTCCGCGACGCGGATGCCGCGGCGCACGGGGAGCGCATACGCGCGCGCGTCTCCGAGCAGCTCGGCGAGATCGAGCTCGGCCACGTCGCGAAGCCGCCCGACCCCGATGCCGTGGAAGGCGAGCCGGAGATCGGCGCTGCGCTCGCGCGCGAGGAAGAGCTGGGCGTCGAGCCAGCGGTCGGCCGGGCACGCCTCGCCGCGTTCGAGCAGCGCGAGCAGCGCCGCGGCGCGCCGGCCAGCGGGGCCGAGCGAGCCCGTGCCCCCCGAGAACGGGATACCGAGCCGCCCGAGCTGTGCGTGGAGCGCGTGGCGGTACGGCGCGGGGTCGCGCAGCACGAGACCGATCGACTCGGCGGGGACGCCGCGGTCGAGCAGCGCGCGGATCCGGAGCGCGACCGCGCGCGCCTCGGCGTGCGTGCCGGGGGCGGCGATGCCGTCGAGCCCGGCCGGCGGGTCCGCGGCCGCGGGCGCGCGCGCCGCTCCCCCGAGGCGCACGCGCAGCCGCTCGGTCCAGCGCGGGCCCGGGCCCGCGGCACCCGGGTCGGCCGGGTCGGGCGGGTGGTCGAGCACGACGCAGCCGCGCTGCGCGCGGCAGAGCGCCTCGAGCAGGTCGAGCTGCACGCCGGTCACGTCCGCCCAGCCGTGCAGGAAGAGCGCGCGGGTCGGCAGCAGCGCGGGCGTGCGCAGCAGCGCCTCGTGCGCGCGGCGGAAGAAGCCGGCGCGCGGCTCGAGGCCGCGCTTCTCGAGCTCGGCGCGCACGCGCTCGGCGACCCGCACGAGCGCCTCGGCGCGGCGGACCGCCGCGGGCGCGGCGCCGGCCGCGGCCTCGGCGAGGCAGTCGAGCGCGCTCTCGGCGTTCGAGGCGTCGAGGCCCGCGTCGAGCAGATCGTTCACCGTCGCGAGCGCGACCGAGAAGCCGTCCTCGAAGCCGGCGAGCGCATCGGAGAGCGCCGGCTCGGCGGCCGCGTGGCGCCGCACGAGCACGGGCACGAGCGTCTGCCCGCCGCGTGCGCCCTCGCCGGCGCGCTCGAGCAGCTCGTGCGCGAGCGCGCGCAGCGTCTGGATCGCGATGCCGGCCGCGCCGCCGCCGAGCGCCCGCACGAGCCGCGCCGCCAGGTGGTCGCGCAGGCTCCGCGACGGCACCACCACGCGCACCGGCGCGGCGAGGAGCGTGAGGTCGGCGCGCGCCGCGGCGTGGAGCACCGCGAGCTCGCCGAGCAGAAACGCCTCGGCCGCGCGCGCCCCCCGCGCGACCACGACGCTGCCCCCCTCGGCCGGATCGCCCATCGCACGGGAGGCTACCTCGCCCGCGTGACGGATCCGGTCACGCGCGCGGGAAGAGGTGGCCGGGCGGTCGGCGCCACCACGCGCGCGCGCGGACGTGCGAGAATCCGCCCATGCGCGCGGTCCTGCTCCTCGCCGCGGCCCTCCTCCTCGCGAGCGCCGCCGCCGCCGAGCCCTGCGACCTCGTGCTGCGGGGCGGCCGGGTGCTGGATCCGGAGTCGGGCCTCGACGCGGTCCGCGACGTCGGGCTGCGCGCGGGCCGGATCGTCGCGCTCTCGGAGACGCCGCTCGAAGGACGCGAGGTCGTGGACGTCGCCGGGCTCGTGGTGGCGCCGGGCTTCATCGACCTCCACGAGCACGGCCAGAACGCGGCGAGCCACGCGCTCCACGTGCGCGACGGCGTCACCACCGCGCTCGACCTCGAGGCCGGGGCCTGGCCGGTGGCGCCCTTCTACGCGGAGCGCGAAGGCCGGACGCTCGTCCACTTCGGCGTCTCGGTGGGCCACATCCCGGCGCGCGTGAAGCTGATGCACGGCTTCGCCATCGGGCACCGGCCGACGAGCGCGGGCCGCGAGACGGGCGTGCGCGGGGCGCTGCAGCGGCTCGTCGAGCGCTTCTATCGCCCGACGGCCTACGCGCAGGACGCGGCGACGCCCGCACAGCGCGAGGAGCTCCTCGCGCTGCTCGGCGAGGGCCTCGACGCCGGCGCGCTCGGCATCGGCATGGGCCTCGACTACACGCCCGGGGCGGACGACGACGAGATCCGCGCCGTGTTCGCCCTCGCCGCGGCGCGCGGCGTCCCCGTGCTCGTGCACATGCGCGGCTCCGCGCCCTCGGACGGCGCGAGCCCGCTCGACGCGCTCCTCGCGCACGCCGAGGCGACCGGCGCGGCGCTCCACGTCTTCCACCTCGGCAGCAGCGGCGGGCCGCGCGCCCCCGCATACCTCGAGCGCATCGCCGCGGCGCGCGCGCACGGCCTCGACGTCACGACGGAGGTGTACCCCTACACGGCGTCCTCCACGTATCTCGAGACCGCCCTGTTCGACGACGGCTGGCGGGA
>Ga0075327_1000199_pt1 | contig 15763 bp, 9 predicted proteins | sample MayberrySE_Catta_2_FD_120056 | JGI IMG/M metagenome (GOLD analysis project Ga0075327, IMG submission 120056) | Natural and restored wetland microbial communities from the San Francisco Bay, California, USA, that impact long-term carbon... | ecosystem: Environmental > Terrestrial > Soil > Wetlands...
CGTTCTCCTCGCTGATCGGCGCCTTTTCGGCGCTGACCAAGAGCCACACTTCCGGCGGACGTATTGCCGCGATAGACGTCGCCGAGACCCGTGGAGACGAAACCAGCGCGATTACCTATCGCAATGTCGAGTTGGGCGCACTGGCCGAGGGCAAGCTCGAGCACGCGGACGCCGCACCGCTGGCGGTCACGTCGCCGGCGGATACCCCCCTGGCTGAACTGACAGTCGCCCGCGCCGAAGCTCATGGCATCGATCTCGACGCATTTCTCGCCGTTGCCGATCCGCTTCACTACATTACCGGGCGCGGCGACGGCAGGTGGCGCGAGGCGGTCGATCAGATCAGCTACACGGACCTGACGCTGACGATTCCCACGATACGGCTGGCCCTTGCTTCCATCGCGCTAGAGGGGCTCAGGCTGCGCCAGCCGGACGAGAGCTTCGCGCCGCTGATCGATGCGATGACCAGCGACCGCATGCGATCGCAGTCGGCCATGAAGCCGCTTCGCTCGCGCTATCTCGGCGGGCTGCTTTCGGCCGTGGGCGTCGACCGCTTCGCGGTCGACGGCGTAGTAATCAACGCTGCCGGCATCGATCAGCTGACGCTTGGCGGTTTCGAGATCAGGGACGCATCGAGTGACGGCATTGGCGAAATCGCCATCGAAAATTTCGTCGCCGCCATCACCGGACAAGGTGCTGTGCAGGTTGGCTATTTTGCCCTCGGCGATGTGGTTCTGCCGCCGTTCAAAGCCTTCGACGACGCGCTTGAGCAGGCCGAGAGTGGGGGCAATGTCGACGTCTCATCGCTCGCGCCAAAACTCAGCTCGATCGAGGCGGCAGCAATTCACATGCAAGCGATTGACTTTCCCGGCCTCGCCCTCGGTAAGCTAAAGGCACGGCTAGGCAACCATATCGGCACCGTCCCGACCTCGATCATGGCCGAGCTCGACAACCTCGACGTAGTGACGGCCTCGTTGCCGAGCGATCGTCTACGCTCTCTGATCGCCGGCCTCGGTTACGACAGGATTGTCGTTGACGCCAAGCTCAACCTCGACTGGCGTGAATCCGACGGCACGGTGAGGCTCGACGGCTTGGAGCTTGACATCGCCGATTTCGGCAACACCACCGTCGACGCCGTGCTGGCGGGACTGACGCGCGAAGCCATTGAGCTGGGCGACGACGACGCTGTTCTCGACGACCTTCAATTCGAGCGGGCGCGCATCACCTTCGAGGACAAGTCGGTGGTCGAACGCAGCCTGGCGATGCGGGCGGAACTCTTGAACATTCCGCTCGAACGGCTGAAGCAGCAGCTCGCCGGGGCACTGCCGCTGATGCTCGCAGTGCTCGGCGAACAAGGAAAGGCGATCGTTCCGGTCCTACAGAATTTCATCAAGACGCCGGGGACACTGACTATCGAGGCGGTCCCGGAAGCGCCGGTGCCGGTCTCCGAAATCGAAACCGCTGTCCGCACCCGGCCGCAAAGCCTGCCCGGCCTCCTGGCGATCAACGTGATCGGCTCGCCAAGTGGCGAGCCCGCCGGGCCGGAAGCAGACAAATCGGGCGCAGCAGGCGGCGAGTCCGATCAGGCCGATATGCCGGCGGACGAGGGGAAATCGCAGCGCGCCAAATAGGCTCGACAGCGCTGAATTGCGGGCTACTGGCTAGTAGTGCGAAGTGAAACTGATGCCACCGCGCCGGGCGAGCTCATCGAGGTCGATGTAGGAGCGCTTGGTCTCCTTGTCGACGGTGAACTGGAACTTCCGATTTGCCTCAGTGGTTGCTCGGACGGCGAGCAGTTGAAGACTCTCCTTGACCTCCCACTCGTGCGCACCGGCGATACCCGGCGGTGCATAGATCGCCGTCCCAGGACCGACGTGATGCTCGTTACCCTCGATGTCGCGGACGATGGCATGGCCGGAATGGATGAAATAAAAAGCCTCGATCGGATGCCAGTGCAACTCCTCGATGGCGCCCGCCTCGTAGGACGCGAAGCTGACCCGCACTCGGTCGGTCGGCATGTCGGGGAAGCCGACAAGCGGACGGAGTGTCTGGCCCTCGGTCACGCCGGGACCGGCTGGCACATCGGCCTGATCGATGACCTTCAACGTCGACTTCACGTCCATCTTCTTTCTCCCTTGAGATGCTCGCCTGTGCGGGCCGTATCCTAGCATTCGGCCCACCGCGATGTGCGCCCGCGATGGCCCCATCCGGACCACGGAAACACGCGCAAGCATTTCCGAGCTTGCTGGATGCAGCCTGAGTGATGCGAGCCTCCGAGCCGCTCCAGTGCATCAAAGATCGGCGCAAGACTATTGGAGACGGAGGGTGCACTTCGCTCTCCAGGCCATGACCGCCTCTCTCACTGTATTGCAGAAACTTCGGCACACTACCACTTGGAACGGAACCCGACCCGCTTGGGCGTAGAAATCATTGAGGCCTTTTGGAACCGCCTCGCATGGGACAAGCTCCTGACCGGCCGAACAGACCAATGGCGGCTCGTTGGCTGGAATAAAAGGAGTTTGGTCAGGGGTCTCGGTGGAACTGGCAGCCGTCCGAGCTTGGCTATGACTAGACGATCTGGGATTCCAACTGAGCGGGCACGATCAATGATGATCGATTGCCGCGCGGTGGTTCCTACTCCGGCTTTGCCACCCGGATGTGCAACTCGCGGAGCTGCTGAGCGCTGACTTCTGAGGGAGCGCCCATCATCAGGTCCTCTGCCCGCTGGTTCATGGGAAACAGCGTGACTTCGCGCAGGTTCTCCTCGCCGCACAGTAGCATGACGATGCGGTCGACACCCGGCGCGATCCCGCCGTGGGGTGGCGCTCCATACTGCAGGGCGCTCAACATGCCACCGAACTTCTCCTCCAGCACGTCGGCGCCGTAGCCGGCGATAGCGAAAGCCTTGCGCATAACCTCGGGTCGATGATTTCGGATCGCACCGGACGACAGCTCGATGCCGTTACAGACGAGATCGTACTGGATCGCCTTGATCGACAGGACGGTTTCGGCGTCTGCCGGATCGAGCGCGAGGAATGCTTCGGGATCGTAGTTCGGCATCGAAAAGGGATTGTGCGAGAATTCGATCTGACGGGTCTCGTCGTTCCACTCGTACATAGGGAAGTCGACAATCCAACAGAAGGCGAAGGCATTTTCGTCGATTAGATTCAGCTCCTTGCCAATCTTCTGCCGCGCCGTCCCAGCGAAGACGTGGTGTTTGGCGGGCAGCCCACAGACGAAGAAGACCGCGTCAGAGTCACCCAGTTTCAGCTGGTCACGGATCGCCTCAGTCCGCTCCGGGCCAATGTTCCTGGCGATCGGGCCTGCGCCTTCGCCGTCGTCGCGGAAGAATATGTAGCCGAGCCCCGGCTGACCCTCGCTTTGCGCCCAGGAGTTCATCCGGTCACAAAAGGCACGGCTACCGCCGGTCGGCGCGGGAATTGCCCACACCTCGACATTGGGGTCGGCGTCTATCTGGCTGGCGAAGACCTTGAAACCGGAGCCACGGAAATGCTCGGTGACGTCGACCATCTCGATCGGGTTGCGAAGATCCGGCTTGTCGGAGCCATAGCGCTCGAGCGCCTCAGCATAGGGGATGCGCGGGAACGCCTGCGTCACCGAGCGACCGTCGGCGAACTCCTCGAATACGCCGCGCAAAACCGGCTCGACAGCGGCGAAGACATCCTCCTGCTCGACGAAGCTCATCTCGATGTCAAGCTGATAGAACTCGCCCGGCGAGCGGTCGGCGCGGGCGTCCTCATCGCGGAAGCATGGCGCGATCTGAAAATAACGGTCGAAACCGGCAACCATGACCAATTGCTTGAACTGCTGGGGCGCCTGCGGCAACGCGTAAAACTTTCCGGGGTGGAGGCGCGACGGCACCAGGAAGTCGCGGGCACCCTCAGGACTCGATGCCGCCAGAATCGGCGTCTGGAACTCGAAGAACCCGGCGTCATGCATACGTCGGCGCAGCGACGCGACTATGGCGCCGCGCTTCATGACATTACGGTGGAGTTTGTCCCGTCGCAGATCGAGAAAGCGGTATCTAAGCCGGGTCTCCTCCGGATAGTCAAGATCGCCAAAAACCGGAACCGGCAACTCAACCGCCGTCGACAGGATCTCGATGTCGCGGACAAAGACCTCGACCTCGCCGGTCGGCAGGTTGGGATTGACAGTCTCGGGGCTGCGTTCCTTGACCTCGCCGTCTACCCGGATCACCCACTCCGAGCGCACGCACTCGGCCGTGGCAAAGGCGGGCGAGTCGGGATCGGCGACGATCTGGGTCAAGCCGAAATGATCGCGGAGGTCAATGAACAGCAAGCCGCCATGATCGCGGACGCGATGGACCCAGCCGGAAAGGCGGACGATATCGCCGACATTGGCCGGCCGGAGTGCCCCGCAGGTATGGCTCCGGTAGCGATGCATGGAGAAGTCCCGGTCGTGAAAAAGCCGGCGCGCGCTAATGACGCGCCCGGCGGGCGCGCGGGAAAAACGCATGCGGGCCATCAATTGTCAAGGATGCGCCGAGCAGGCCGGGGGCGCAGTTAGCGCCGAAATTGGAACGGAATTTCGGACGAATCAGCCAAACAGCCTCGCTCTTCTATCGACGAAGCCAGAGGACAGGCGTGTCCCTGGCCATTTTTGCAGGGTGTGGCAATTTTGCAACCTCGCTAACCTATTGATGCACTTACAACCGGGAAGAAATTGCGGTTTTGGCCCTCCCGTCGTCGAGGGAACTAGCGACAAGCTGGCCTCGGCGGGCTATAGGACGGTGGTCATGAGTATGATTACGACCTCGCGTGACTTGGACGCCGTTTGCCGTCGTCTTTCGCGCTCTAGTTACATCACCGTCGACACCGAATTCATGCGCGAGACCACCTACTGGCCACGCCTTTGTGTGGTTCAAGTTGCAGGTCCCGATGAAGCGGTCATCGTCGACGCGATGGCCCCAAATCTCGATCTTGAGCCATTCTTCAAGCTGATGGCCAACGAACAGGTGATCAAGGTTTTTCATGCCGCGCGCCAAGACATTGAGATCATCTTTCACCGGGCTGGCCTGATTCCCCATCCTGTGTTCGATACGCAAGTTGCGGCAATGGTTTGCGGATTCGGGGACTCGGTGAGTTACGATCAGTTGGTGCACCGCCTGACAGGAGCGCGGATCGACAAGTCGTCTCGTTTCACCGACTGGGGCAGACGGCCGCTGAGCCTGAGGCAGGTCGAGTACGCCCTGGCGGACGTAACTCATCTGCGCGAAGTCTACCAGGCGTTGTCGGACCGGCTGGAAAAGCAGGGCCGGTCGGAATGGGTGCTTGAGGAGATGGGAATATTGACGTCGCCGTCAACCTACCGTCTCGACCCGAACGAGGCCTGGAAGCGGCTCAAACTCAGGGTCCGAAAGCCAGCGGAACTCGCCATCCTGCAGGAGGTTGCCGCCTGGCGCGAGCGCGAGGCGCAGGCCCGAGACGTGCCGCGCAGCCGCGTCCTCAAGGACGACGCCATCTACGAGGTCGCTTCACAGCAGCCGACCACAGCGACGGCGCTCGGCCAACTCAGGACCATTCCACGCGGTTTCGAACGCTCGCGCGCTGCCGAAGACATTCTTGCGGCTGTTCGCCGCGCGCTCGATATCCCCAAGGAGCAGTTGCCACGGCTGCCCAAGAGCCGTCCGGCGCCCAACGGCAACGGCGCGGCCGTCGATCTGCTCAAGGTTTTGCTCAAGATGACCAGCGAGAGCCACGGCGTCGCTTCGAAAATCATTGCAACGGTCGATGATCTTGAAGCGATCGCAAGCAACGACAGCGCCGATGTGCCCGCCATGCGGGGCTGGCGGCGCGAATTGTTCGGCGACGCCGCCTTAAAGCTGAAACACGGGAAGATCGCCTTGGCGGTCGAGCAGAACCACGTTGTGGCGATCAAGCATTAAGAGCTCGCCTAACTGCGGTTGACGCCATACGACCGTGATCATTCTACCCTAATATCACCTTCCATACCGGTGAGCTTCGCCAGATTGCCGAGGCGGCGCAACACGCGTTGGCCGGATAGGTCAGCAAGATCAGCCGGGAACACCACGGTCAGCTTCTTTCCGCGCGCCTCGACGCGCGTCCGGCCAACGATGCCCGGCATCGCACCGGATATGAGATAGGCAACGCGCAAAGTGGCACCGAGCGCGCGAGCGCGTTCTATGATCCGGGTCGACCCGAGTTCGCGTATCCGCGGCGACAGCTGCTCGTCAATCAACCCCTCATGCCGGTAGAAATTAGATAGCGCCAGATAAGCGCGCCCGGGATGGTCGATACCAATGAAGGCCGCGTGAGCTATGAGGTTGAGGCTTTGCTCTCCGCGATATTCGGGGTGTGCCCGCCATCCGATATCCGCAAGCAGGCAGGCCGCGTGGCGCAACCGCCGCTCCTCGTCGGTCTCGTCAAGACCGAGCGCTTCGAAGACGCTGCTCGTCCAAGGAAAGAGCTCGCCAACATGACGCGGCGAGCGCGAACGCAGATAGGCCAACTCCTCGCAGGCGGCGATCAGCGGGTCGCGTGCCTTCTCGTTGTCGTCGAGGAGATCGTACAAATGCCCCTCGCGGACGCCGAGCGCCGACATGACAATCTCCGACGGCTTCATGGTCTTGATGATCTGGTCGAGCACAACGGCGCCGTAGGGCAACAAGGCCTGACGGGCGCGCGACACGACCTCAATCGAATCGAGAGAGCTGAGATCGCGCCGCGAAACCATCTTGCAAAAATCGCTCGCCTCGTCGGGCGCGAGGCGGTAGTAGTGCATGACGTGCAACGGATAGCCCTTCTGGCGCATGTGCAGGCGAGCGAGCGAGCGCCAGGTGCCGCCGATCGCGAAGAAAGACCGTTTGGCGCCGCCGGCAAGAACCTCCGCCTCTGACAGAAGATCGGCCGCGATCTTTTCGGCCTTCTTGATCGATTTGTCGGAAGCGTCTTCGAGACGCACGCCACCGAGCGGAAAAGTCTCGCCCGTGCCAATTCGATCGCCGTTTACATCGATCAACTCGAGGCTGCCGCCGCCGAGATCGCCGGCGATACCGTCCGGATGCTCGATCCCGGAAATGACCCCAAGCGCTGTCAGGCGAGCTTCCTCGGCACCGCTCAAAAGCGATACAGGCACTCCCGTGATTGCCTCGACGGAAGCAATGAAATCCGGTCCATTGACCGCCTCGCGTGCTGCAGCGGTCGCCAGCACATGGACTGCAGTCACACCCATTTGCGAACAAAGAAGGCGGAAACGGCGAAGCGCCGTCAAAGTGGACGCGATAGCGTGGGGATGCAGCCGCCCACTAGCGGCAACGCCCCGCGCCAGTTCGCATAGCTCCTTCTCGTTGAACAACGGCGTCGCCGAACGCGACAGCCGCTCGTAAACGACGAGACGCACCGAGTTCGACCCGATGTCGATTATTGCGACTGGCCCCGTGTCGTAAATGCGCCCCGGCGCTTGCTCGGGGACGGCGTCTAACGCCGTCTTGGTCTCAACCCCTGCCGCCACGACGCCCCGATGCGATTGATCCGTTTTCCCTCAATGCCTTACCCCGGCCGGATAGGCTTGGATTGGTCATGAAATACTGGTGGGCGTTGACCGGAGGCTGGCCCTGTTCGGGCTTGATACGCACAGAGCTGCCGTCGGGCAAGACCTGCCAGCTCTGCTGATTGTCAGCGAGGTTGGTGACCATGATCTGGCCGAGCACCTGTTCGTGAACGGTCGGGTTAGACAATGGGACGATCGCTTCGACCCGACGATCGAGGTTCCGCGGCATCATATCTGCAGAGCCGATATATACGATCGCCTCCGGCGACGGCAATTCGTTGCCATTGCCAAAGCAGAAGATCCGGGCATGCTCGAGGAAGCGGCCAACGATCGACTTGACACTGATGTTATCCGACAGTCCCGGTATCCCGGGTCTGAGGCAGCAGATACCACGCACGACCAGCTCGATCTTCACACCGGCGGTGCTCGCATCGTAGAGCGCGTCGATAATTTGGCTGTCGACCAGCGAGTTCATCTTCATCCAAATACAGGCCGGCTTGCCGTCCGTGGCGTTGGCGACCTCAGCGGAGATCAGATGGAGAATCCGATTGCGCAACATGTGCGGCGAAATCGCCATGCATTCGAGCTCGGCCGGCTCGGAATAACCGGTGATGTAGTTGAAGATGCGGGCGACGTCGCGAGCGATCGCGGGGTCAGCGGAGAAGAACGACAGGTCGGTGTAAATGCGCGCAGTCACCGGATGGTAGTTGCCCGTGCCGATATGGACGTAACTCGTCAGTTCCCCGCCTTCGCGACGGACCACGAGAGAAAGCTTGGCGTGAGTCTTCAGCTCGATAAAACCATAGACCACCTGCACACCGGCACGTTCGAGGTCTCGCGCCCAGCGGATATTGGCCTCCTCATCGAAACGCGCCTTCAGTTCGACCAACGCCGTCACCGACTTGCCCGCTTCAGCAGCCTCGGCAAGCGCCCGAACGATCGGCGAATCGTTAGACGTCCGGTAGAGCGTTTGCTTGATTGCGACAACCTCCGGATCGGAGGCCGCCTGGCGCAGGAACTGCACGACCACATCAAACGATTCGTAGGGGTGATGGACGAGAATATCCTTTTGGTGAATGGCGGCGAAGCAATCGCCGCGATGTTCGAGGATCCGCTCCGGAAAGCGGGGCGTGTAGGGCGTATATTTCAGGGTCGGCCGATCGACCGCAACCAGTTGCGATAGATCATTGAGCGCAAGCGCGCCGTCGACCAAGAATATCTCATCGCCCGATACACCGAGTGCCGAAGCCACCACTTGGCGCAGCGACTCGGGCATCGCCGCTTCGATTTCGAGGCGGATTGCTGATCCACGTCGCCGACGCTTGAGCGCGCTTTCGAAGAAACGCACCAGATCCTCGGCTTCTTCCTCGACCTCGATATCGGAATCGCGGATGATCCTGAACGTGCCCTGTCCTTCGACAGTGTAGCCGGGGAACAGGCGCGGTATGAACAGGGAGACCGCTTGATCGAGGCCGATAAATCGATCAACGGCCGGATCGCCCGGCAACCGGATGAAACGGTCGAGTGTGGTCGGTATGCGCAGCAGCGCGGTCATGGGCTGGCCGTTTGCCTTGCGCGTCAACTGCAAAGCCACCGTCAGGCCGAGATTCGGGATGAACGGAAACGGGTGCGCCGGATCAATGGCCAGCGGCGTCAAAACCGGGAAGATCGAATCGAGAAAATGGTTTTCAAGCCACTCCTTTTCACGCATGTCGAGCCCGGCGGCGTCGAGCAACTGAATACCAACCTCTGCGAGTTCACGATGTAGAGCCGCCCAGCACGCTTGTTGGTCTGTGGCCAGGGTCGAAACTGCCTCGCCGATCAATCGAAGTTGCTCGCTGGGGGTCAGGCCGTCGTCGCTCGCGAAGCCAATACCACGACGTTGGTGACCCTTCAGCCCAGCGACCCGCACCATAAAGAATTCGTCGAGGTTGTTGGCCGAGATGGAGAGAAACCGCAAACGCTCCAGAAGCGGGTGATTCGGGTTTATGGCTTCCTCGAGCACACGGCGATTGAAATGAAGCCACGACAACTCACGATTGATAAAGCGCTCGGGCTTCTCGCGCAATCTACGGCCCGCGCCCACATCGAGATTGGTGACCGTCGCTTCGCGGGGCGTATTTACGTCGGGATTCTTTTGTTCCATTTCCGTCACGTCCAATCTGTAAACAAGTATACACCTTAATTATGACGAATCCCCCAAGAGATCAGGCTTTTGCCGCCAAGGCCACAAAACTCAGATGAGCGTTACCGACTCGGTGATCACCTTTGCTGGCGAGCACCCCATCCTGATCGGGCTGGCGATAGCATTGTCTGCGTTTCTCGAGGCAATCCCTTTCGTGGGTTCCCTCTTTCCAGGCTCGACGACGGTGTTGCTGCTTTCCGGCGCCGTCGGTGCGGCGGGCGGACCTGTCTGGCCGCTGGTTGTATGGGGCAGCGGCGGCGGTTTCGTCGGTGACATTCTGGCCTATTGGGTCGGACGCCGCTACGGGCTGACGCTACGCGAAATCTGGCCATTCGCGACTAGACCGGCATTGTGGGAGAGCGTGGCCGACATCTTCCAGCGCCACGGCGGCAAGAGCGTCGTGATCAGCCGGTTTCTACCCGGCGCCCGCGCGGTAACACCGATCGCTGCCGGCGCGCTCCATATGGGCCGTGCGTTCTTTGCCATCACCAGCATTGTCGCGGCACTCGCTTGGGCGTTGGTCTACGTCGTGCCGGCGGCAATTCTCGGACAACTCCTGTCGACGGCCGGTCAGATCAGCGCACGCCTCGTCGGCGCAGTACTGACAATCATCATCGCACTGGCGCTTGCAGTCTGGCTGGCGCGCTTCGCGGCGGCGGTTGCCGGCCCACGTATCTATCGCCGGTATCGAAATCTGATCGGCCGGATGGAGCGCTCGTCCAGCCCCCTCGCGCGGCGGATTGGGGGCCTCCTTGATCCGGCCCTAGCGACCATCGGCGCGCATTTGTTGTGGGGAACTGTCCTCTTGGTGTCGGCCATCGGCCTGTTCGGCATCGTCCAGGGAATCCTTGCCAGCGCCGAACTCGTCGATATCGACAGCTCGATTCGAACTTTCGCCCGTTCGCTCCGCTCGGCTCCCGTCGACGCAGTCATGGTCACCATAACCGCCTTCGGAGAGAGCTGGGTCATCGCCATCTCGGCGGCGTTTCTGGTCTTCGCGCTGCTTATTGGCGGCGCACGGCTGACTGCGGCGATTGTCGCCAGCGTCGTTTCCGCCACCTTCGTCTTCGTGCCAGCGATAGCAGCCATCCTGCGGGAGGAATATCCGGTTTCCGATATTCACCCGACGTTGCTGACTGCCAGCTTCCCAAGCAGTCATGCGACGCTAGTCACTCTGTTCTGCGGCATCACCGCCGCCCTCGCAACGCCAGCACTCGGGGCCGTCGGGCGAACGGTTGTCTGGTCCTTCGCGCTCGCCGTCGCCACCCTGGTCGGACTTTCGCAAATCTACCTTGATGCTTTGTGGCCGTCGGATGTCGCTGGGGGCTTGCTTCTAGGCCTCGCGCTGACGGCAGTGTTCGCGATCATTCGTACCGGGTTCGAGTCTGAGCTCGGCAATACGCTGCGCTATCCGCTCCTTGCTTGCCTGGCTTTGCTCGTCGTAGGCGGTGCCAGGGCGGCGCTCTATCACGACGTCGAGATCGCCCGCTATGCACCTCGGGTCGAAAACATTGCCTTCGCTGAGGCACATTGGCTCGCCGACGGATGGCGCGAGATCCCATTTCGCCGACAGGACATCCTCGGCGAATCGGAAGAAAGCATCTCGCTTCAAATCGCAGCCGACCCGGGGGTTTTGGGAGCAGTATTGAACGAGTCGGGATGGAAACCCGCAGCGCCACTGACTTGGCGCGACCTCTTTCTGTTTCTGTCACCGACGACACCGTTGGCAATGTTGCCGCCTCTGCCCTTGATGGAGGGTGGACGTTTGCCAGCGGCAACTTTCGTCCATCCCGGTCCGCGCGAGAGCCGTCGTCTCGTAATCAGGCTGTGGACGACCGATTATTCGGTCAGCTTCGACGACCGCGTCCGACCGATCTTCGTCGGCTCCGTCACCGGAGAGGAAATAAAGCACCCGTACGACGCTCTGACCATGCTCGATACCCTGCCATCTGATGGAGGGAGCGAGTCGCTCGCTGGCGACATCACGCGGCATGCCGGCACTCGACTCAGCGTTGTCAGCCGGCGCGGACCGGCGGGACCGGTCCTCTTGATCGCACCCTACCGTGGGCCGGCAGCGGTGGGCGCCATTTCAGTCCGGCCGGATCACGCCCTGATTCTCGAAGATCGGACGCAGCGCTTCGGCCGCGAACGGAACGGTGATGGCGCGGCCGGCCGCAAGCGCTTCCCGATCGAGTCGGTCAACAATCAAATTAGCCGTCCCGAGGGAGCGCTCCATCCTGGTAACGACGAAATCGACGACGGCGCGATCGACGGTAAGTTGACGGTCGGCAAGAAGTTTGACGAGGACGCGTCGCAACAGATCGTCGTCGGGCTCGGCAAGCTCAACCCTATGGGCCGCGCGCAATCGCGAGACGAGATCGTCGAGAGCGAGCGGCAGCGCAGATGGCCACTGGCGGCTGGTGATCAGAACGGTGGCGTTCCGCTCCATGCCGATATTGAGAAGATGAAACAGCGCCGCCTCGTCAGTCGGGCCAGCGTGCAGATCCTCGATTGCAACGGCACCGGAAGCGAGCAGCGCCTCGACATTCGGAACGGCCAAGGCAGAGGCGGCAACCACCTCGGCGCCGCTCATCCCCCGCCAGATCTCGACGAGGTGGCTCTTGCCCGAACCAATCGGCCCGGCAAGCAACACGGTCCGCGCCGGCCAATCGGGCCAGGCGTCGACTAGGGCAATCGCCTCAGCATTGGCGGTACCGGTGAGGAAGTCTGCGCGGCTGAGCGAAGCCTTGTGGGGTAACGACAGAGGAATCTGGCGAGGCGGCATCGGTCGACCCGGGTCAGGATTCGGATGAGCTTCCGCCGCGATAGATCGGGCTCTCGCGATAGCGTTTCAATCCGTAGCGGACCAGGACGCCGACGGCAGCCGCGGCAGGGATCGCGAGCAAGACGCCGACGAAACCGAACAGATAGCCGAAGGCCAGGAGCGCGAACATCACCCAGACCGGATGTAGTCCGACGTTCTGACCAATCAGGCGCGGCTGCAGCAGGTAGTTCTCGAGCATCTGGCCAACGACGAAAACAGAAAGTGTGGCGGCGATCATGATCCAATCGGGCCAGAACTGTGCGAGGGCGACCCCGAGGGAGACGACGAAACCGATCAATGCGCCCACGAACGGGATGAACCCGAGCAGGCCGGCGATAAGGCCGATCAGAAAGCCGAAATTGAGACCAACGAGCACCAATCCGGTCGAGTAAAACGCCGCCATGATCAGACTGACGAGACCCTGGCCGCGGACAAAAGCGGCAATCGCCTGATCGACGTCGCGCGCGATCTGCCGAATCTCGTCGACATGATCGCGCGGCAGCAAAGAATCGACCCGATCGATCAAGCGGTCCCAATCGTAGAGAAGGTAGAAGGCGACGATTGGCGTGATCACCATGAGAGAGAGGATGTTGAGGACTGCACGGCCGCCGCTCCACAACGACGATACCAGCGTCGCCATCCAGCCGGCGGCTTCGCCTGTCATCCCGGCAAGGGACGAACCGATATCGCTGAGATCGATACCGAGATAGTCGGATATCCGGCTGTGCAGCGCCGAAGACAACAATGACTGCAACTTCTCGACATATCCCGGCACGCCCTCGATAAAATCTGCAAGTTGCCGGACCAGGAGCGGCGCCAACAAAATCAGGACGAGGGCAACAAAAACCACCATCAATACGAGGATGGCGAGGGTCGCACCTAGCCGGTTCAGGCCGAGGTGCTCGAGACGATCGGCGATCGGGTCAAGCGCATAGGCGAGCGCCATGCCAGCAACAAAGGGCAAAAGAATATCGCCGAAGACAAATACGAACAGGAGCAACGCAGCGAGCGCTACGCTCCAGAACACGACCTGGCGTGGCAGCGTCACGCTCGCGTCTCCGGCGGCGGAGCCCCGGGGGCCGTCGCATCACCACTCATATGCCGAACCCAGTCGACAACGTAGATCGCGGCAGAAGCAAGGGTGAGAACGCTGACGACGCCGATGAGCACCTTCGTCACATACGCGAAATCCGGCAAGAATGCGTGACCGGCGAGAACCACGGCGGCGAGAACAATCTGCGCGACCGTATTGGTTTTGCTGACCGCACGCGGTCGCATAGGAATTGGTCTGTCGAGCATCCATGCCAGCATGACGCCGCCGACGATGAGCAGATCGCGGCTGACAACGAGAATTGCAAGCCATCCTGGAAGCTCACCAATAATCGCGAAGGTCACGTAGATCGATACCAGCAAGGCTTTGTCGGCGAGCGGATCGAGATAGGTGCCAAGCCGTGAACGCTGGTTGAACTGGCGAGCGATGAGGCCGTCGACGCCATCGCTGATTCCTGCGAGGACGAATACCCAAAACGCCCAGCCCGGCTTGCCGGAAATCAGCAGCCAGATCGTAAGCGGCACAAGGAACAGTCGGCCAATCGTAATGAGATTGGGAATTGTCACGGGTAAACGGGCCTTGGCCCTCCTCTCGCCGGCGCCCGGCCCCCATCCGGACGAGCTAGGTTTGACATTGCCGGTGACGAAAGCCAAGCACCTGCGGATAAATCGACACTGCCGGAGCCATAAAGGTCTTTTTCGGGCTCGCCGCCCAAAAGCCGCGGCGGCCCGCGAAGTCAAGTCAGGAAGCGCGACGGCTTGCAATCTGACTAGCTTTGCCGTTTGTCATCCCTCGGCAAGGAGGCGCGATTCCGGGTATGACCACAAGACGATCGTCGGGACGTCACCCGGCATCCTACGCTGAGGCGGGCGTCGATATCGATGCAGGCAATGCTCTAGTCGAGGCGATCAAGCCGCTCGTCAGGGCAACCCGGCGGCCCGGCGCCGACTCCGAAATCGGCGGTTTCGGCGGCCTCTTCGATCTCGCAGGGGCCGGCTACAAAGACCCGATCCTGATCGCGGCGACGGATGGTGTCGGCACAAAGCTGAAGATAGCCGTCGAGACCGGCATCCTTGATACGATCGGTGTCGACCTCGTCGCGATGAGCGTCAATGACCTCGTCGTCCAGGGGGCTGAGCCTCTGTTCTTCCTGGATTATTTCGCCACGGGAAAGCTCGACCCAACAGCCGGCGCCCGGATCGTCGCCGGCGTCGCCGAAGGCTGCCGGCTCGCCGGAGCGGCCTTGATCGGCGGAGAAACCGCCGAAATGCCCGGCTTATATGCAGAAAAGGACTTTGATCTTGCCGGATTTGCCGTCGGGGCAGTGGACCGCGGCGCGGTGTTGCCGCGGCCGGACATCGCTTCGGGCGACCGGCTGCTGGGGCTCGCGTCATCCGGCGTTCACGCAAACGGGTTCTCACTGGTCCGCAAGTTGGTAGACGGATCGGCAGTTCCACTCGATGCCCCCGCTCCCTTTGACGCGAGCCGAACGCTCGGCGAGGCCCTGTTGACGCCGACGCGGATCTACGTGAAGCCGCTGCTCCACGCTGTCCGCGATACCGGCGCGATCAAAGCCATGGCCCACATCACCGGCGGCGGGTTGATTGACAACGTGCCCCGCGTCTTGCCGCCGTCGCTCTCCGCACGCATCGACCTTGCGCAGATCAACGTGCCGCCGGTATTCGGCTGGTTAGCGACGGCCGGCGCCATCGCCGAGACCGAGATGCTGCGTACCTTCAACTGCGGCATCGGCATGGTAATCGTCACTAAGGCGGCGGAGTCGGACGCGGTCAGAAAGACGCTTGAAGCCGATGGTGAAACAGTCGTCGATCTGGGGATTGTCGAAGCGCGGACCGTATCGCATGTCGTCTTCGACGGCGCCCTCAAACTCAGGGGTTGGTGATGGTGCGGCGACGGACAGCGATCCTGATCTCCGGACGTGGCTCCAATATGACGGCGCTCGTCGAGGCCGCGCGACAGCCGGGCTATCCCGCCGAAATCGCGCTTGTCCTGTCGAACCGGGTCGGCGCGCCTGGATTAGCTCACGCAAAGGCCGCTGGCGTAGAAACAGCAGTGATAGCTTCCAAGGGATACGCCTCGCGCGAAGCCTTCGACGAGGCTTTGCACGCCAAGCTCTCCGCAGCAGACATCGAAC
>Ga0075327_1000200_pt1 | contig 15755 bp, 12 predicted proteins | sample MayberrySE_Catta_2_FD_120056 | JGI IMG/M metagenome (GOLD analysis project Ga0075327, IMG submission 120056) | Natural and restored wetland microbial communities from the San Francisco Bay, California, USA, that impact long-term carbon... | ecosystem: Environmental > Terrestrial > Soil >...
GCGGGAGGAGTGGCTGTCCGCGTAGACCTCGTTCTGGAGGTACTCCGTCTCACCGTCCGGGTTGTGGTCGCCGATCAGGGCCGCGAAATCGGCGAAGCCGGCCGCCTCGGGGGTGTCGTTCACGACGGCGAAGTGGTCCTTCGTGGAGTCGCCGTCCGTGATGACCATGATGAAGCTCTTCTGGCACGAATACTCCATCGGGTCGGCGAGGAGCTGCGCGCCCGTGTTGCCGCCCGTACCCGACGACTGGGTGTTGAAGGCGTAGAGGGGGAACTTCGTGACGCCGTCCTTGCCGAAGGGCAGGTCCGCGGCGTCGCGGCTCATGTAGTACGTGTAGAGCTGGAAGAGGGCCTCGGAGAGCGGCGCATCGGTGTCCGCGTCCACCGAGTTGATCGCCGAGACGAGGTCGGCCTGCTGGTTCGAGCTCGGGACCTGCACCTCCTCGATCACGTAGCCGCCGTTCGAGTCGTCGGTGCCGTTCGCGCGGGTGCGGAACTGCGCGATGCCGAAGCGCACCTCGCCCACCAGGTTCACCTGGCACACGATGTCCTTCAGCACCTGCTTCGTGACGTTCATGCGCGTGCGCTGGTACTTGCCGAAAGAGGATCCGCCGACGCAGCTGGTGGGGATGCCGTTGCTGCCGCTGTCGATGCGCAGGTTCGCCGGCGCGCCCGCGCCCCAGTACGGGTCGGACTCGTTGCTGAACATCCAGTTCAGGTACGCGCCCGAGAGGTGCGTGTACTTCGTGTTCGGGTCGAGCGTCGGGTCCGGCGAGGCGTTGTTGTCGGTCGGGATGGTGTGCGTCTTGCCGCAGTGCGTGCGCGTCGGGCCGCCATCCTGCGTGAGGTCTCCGCCCGCATCGATGTAGTAGAACTTGTTGCTGATCGCGTAGTAGGTCTTCGTGGGATCGAAGGCGCCGTCGTCGTCCACGCCCGGCTCCCAGCTTCCATAGTCCGTGCTGTTGCACGAGACCGGCGCGTCCGGGTCGAAGGCCGGGTGCCAGATCAGGTGGTTCATCGAGGCCGAGCTGTCGAGCAGCAGCAGCACGTTCGGCGCCACCGCCGTGGTGGAGAAGAGCACGCTGTCGTCGGCGCGCGACGCCGTGGAGGGAAGCAGCAGCGCAAGGGCCGCCGCGAGGGCACCGGCGTGGGCGGCGAAGCGTCCGGAGCGGGGCATGGCGGTCTCCTTCAAGGCATTCTGTCCAAGCAAGGCGGGTGCCAAGCGCATCCCTCGAGCCAAGTGCGCGTCGCGGCGTGCGCTGCACGAGTCCGGGCGCACGGCCGGCCGCGCAAGTCCTTGCGCAGTGCGCAGGGCGCTGCGGGGCGTCTACTCCTCGCTCCCGAGCTCGTCGTCGTCCTCGTCCGCGGGCTCGTCGTCGTCGGTGAGCTCGTCGGCCGCTTCCTCGTCGTCGTCTGCGTCCGCTTCGTCGCTGCCCGCCGCGGCCTCGTCGCGCTTGGCCGGGGCGGAGCCCGCGTCGGCGCCGCCGGCCACCGTGAGCTCGAAGCGCATCGCGCTCTCCGCGCCGAAGGCGTCGGCCACGGCGACCTCGACGGCGTGCGTGCCGATGGTGTCGGCGCCGGGCCGCCAATGGACGCGGCCGCTCACCGGATCGACGCTCATGCCCTGCGGGCCCTCGAGCAGGCGGAAGCGCAGCGAGCGGTCGCCGTCCGGGTCCTCGGCGGCGAGCTCCACCCGGAACGCGCCGTCCGCGGCGTCGACCGGCGGCAGCGCGGCGAAGCGCGGCGCGCGGTTCGCGAGCGTGAGCGTCATGCTCTCCGCGACCGGGCTCCAGGCGTCGCCGTCCGTGACGCGCACGTGCGCCTGGAGGCGGTCGCCGCGCTTCAGCTGGCTCGTGTCGAAGGCGGCGCGGTCCGCGCCCCGCACCGGCTGCCCGTTCAGGAGCCACGCGAACTCGTACTCGAGCGCATCGCCGTCCGCGTCCGCTGCCTGCGGCGCCGCGGTGACCTCCTGGCCGGGTGCGATCTCCCCGTCCGGAGCCAGGTAGAAGGCGCGGATCAGCGGCGGGGTGTTCCCGACCGTGACCGAGGCCCGGAACGGCTCGCTCGTGGCGCGCCCGTCCGTCACCGTCGCGAGCACGGCGACCTCGTCCCCCTTCGCGAGGCCGTCGGGCGCGATCGTGGTGCGCGGGCCGCGGCCGATCACCCGCCCGGCGTGGCGCCACTCGAGCTCGAGCCGGATCGGGTCGCCGTCCGGGTCGCTCGCGTCGATGCGCGCCTCGATCTGCTGGCCGGGCAGCGGCGCCCTCGGATGCAGCACCAGCCGCTCCACCACCGGCGCCGCGTTCTCGGCGCGCTCGGCGCTCGGTGCGAGCGGCTGCCGCAGCAGCGGAGCGCCGCTCGGCTTCGCCTCCTCGCCGCCGCAGGCGAGCACCAGCCAGGCCGCGCCGAGCGCGGCCGGCGTGATTCGTCGGCTCCGCATTGCCGGATCCCCCCCGTTGACTTCGCTCGGCTGCGCCTCGCTGCGCGCTTCGCTTGCGTGGTGCTCAGTACCCGCCGCCGAAGATGAACTTCACTTCCTTCGCCTCGATGCGGGCGCTGCCGCCGTCCGGTGACTCGCCCTGCACGTTGATCAGCCAGAGCGTCGCCATCGCCTTCGCGCCCTTGCTCTGGAGGTTCATGCCCTCGCTGTATTGGCCCGCGGAGTCGCCGTCCGAGCGGATCGGGTCCGGGAAGTCGGGGTCGCCGTAGTAGAGCGGCAGCGCGTTGCCCCCCGCGCTCGCCCCGGCACCGTGCGGGTAGAGCGCCGTGTCCCCGAGCGTCTGCGGCGCGGCCGAGGTCGGGAAGGCCGGCTTCTCTTCGGTGCTGCCGACGCCGCGGATGATGGCGCGCGCGTGCGCGATGCCCGCCTCGGCGGCGTAGAACGCCACGTTCTCCCGGTTGTAGAAGCCCGCGGCGTCGCGGTCGCGGTTGGCCGCGTCGAGCGCCGCCAGGCCGAGCCCGCCCATCAGCGCGAGCAGCAGCACCGTGATGAACATGACCACTCCGCGCTCACCGCGGCGTTCGGCTCGCATGGAGCACCTCCTCGTCACAGCACGCGGTCCACGTTGCGCGGGCGCACGGTCACCGTGATGGCGCGCCGGCGGAAGCCGTCCGCCACCGCGCCCGGCGCGCGGTTCTCGAAGCCCTGCGTCACGCTGTTCGCGAGGTTCGGGTTCGCGAGGACGTCGGGGTCCTCCCCGCGCGTGCGTGCCACCACCGTGACCCGCACCTCGCGCAGCTCCGAGTTGTCCCAGCTGCCGGGCTCGTACTCGGCGTTGTCCGCCGCGGAGCCCGGGTACTCGGTCGCGCTGTGCGCCGGAATCGGCGCGAAGTCGGGATCGAGCCCGTCGACGACGCCGTCGTCGTCCACGTCGTAGAAGAAGGCGAGCTGGAGGTCCTCGACGTCGTTCGCGAGGACCATGCCGTCGCGGATCAGCTGGGGCGCCCCGTTCGCCCCGGCCGGATTGATCCAGTAGACGTGGGCCGGCACGGCGACGAGGTCCGTTGCGCCGAGCCCGAGCGGCGTGCCGCCCGGCGCCGCGCCGCCCCCCGGCGCGTTCGGGACGGTCGCCACGTTGAAGTCGACCGTCACGGTGCTCGTGCCGACGTCGACGTCGGTGATGACGCCGCACGCCGCCCCGGCGGCGGGGTTGCTGCGGTCCACCACGATCACGCCGCCGTTGCGAGGCGGCGCCGTCGTGTGGAGGAAGTCGCTGTCCGCGACGCCGTCGCCGTCGAGGTCGTAGAACGGGTTCGCGTCGACCGCGAGCGAGGAGAGCTGGAGCACCTCGATGCCTTTGCCGTCGCCGTAGCCCGAGATGACGTCCGCGGCCTGCGTGCTGAGACTGGTGACCCCGGCCGGGTCGAGCGCGTCGGCGTCGCTCACGTAGACCACGTCGGGGCCGTCGTCGGGCGTGCCGCCGCCGCCGGTGTCGTAGCCGCAGATCGCGGCGCCCTCGGGCACCAGGAAGCCGGTCGAGCGGAGCTCGCGCTCGAGCAGGCTCGTGATCGCCCGCAGGTTCTGCTGCGCCTCGGTGACGTCGTCGACGACCGTGTAGGTGCGGCTCTGCCGCACCAGCAGCTCGGTCAGGAAGAAGCTGATCAGGCCGAGCACGGCCATGGAGACGACCAGCTCGATCAGGCTGAAGCCTCGGGTCCTCGTGCGCATCTTCAGCTCGCGTTGTTCTTGAGGCTGGAGAGCACGTAGCGGCGGGCGAAGGCCGCGTCCGCGTCGTTCTCGGTCCAGGTCACGTCGATGTCCACGGTGCGGGCGTTCGGCTCGAAGGCGGCCGCCTGGATCCGCCACGAGACGTTGAAGCTCTGCTGCGCCACGGCGCCCCCATCGTTCTGCACCGTCGCGTCGATCGCCGCCGGGGCCGTCCAGTTCGTCGGCTGTGCGCCCGGGTCGTCCCAGGGCAGGCGCATCAGCAGCTCCATCTGGTCGCGGGCGATCTGCATCGCCTCGCTCGTGTGGCGCCCGTAGCGGCCCTGCTTCAGCGCCTGTACCTGCACGGCGAGCATCGCGAGCAGGCCGGTCGCGAGGATCACCATCGCGAACATCATCTCGATCAGCGTGAAGCCCGAGCGCGGGCGCCGGGGCATGCGGGGGGCCGGCTCCATCAGTTCTCCCATGCGTCCGCCGCCGGGTTGAAGCGCTCGACGTTGCTCGTGCCGAGCGGGCTCAACACCACGGCGTAGTTGCGCGCGCCGTTCGTGAGGTAGACCGCGCCCGAGCCCGTGCCGGTCGTGCCGAGGTTGCACGCGGCGTTGAAGGCGACCGGGATGCCGTTGGGCCCGAAGGAGACCCAGGCGGCGTCGCTGCCGTCGGGCTGCGCGAACGAGGAGCCGGTGGAATAGTCGCCCCCTCCCCCGTCCTCGGGCGAGGGCGGCGGCCCGGCCGGCGGCGCGGGCGTCACGCCCCAGCTCACGTTCGCCACGGGGTTCTCCGCGAGGCGCTCCTCGCCCGCGTCGAGGCAGCAGTTCGGCGCGCCGCCGTCGTTGTCCTCGAACACGAGCACAGGCACGGGCGTGCCCTGGCTGTTCACGACGGGATTGCCGCACACGTCGTTCGGATCGAGCGGATCCACGGCGAACACGACGACGTGCCGGTTGCCCGTAGCGAGCGCGCGGGAGCGCGCGTACGAGAAGGCGTTCGCGACCGTGCGCGCCGCCGCGCGCAGCTGGAGGTTCTGCTGATAGGCGCGCCAGGACGGCACCGCGAGCGCCGCGAAGACGCCGATGATGGCAACCACGATCAGGACCTCGATCGCGGTGAAGCCGGCCGCACGGGGTCGCGGCGGTCGCGGGACAGGACGCATGCTCGGCCGCCTCCTCGGGCTGCACGACGGGGAGCAAGCCCCGTGCCAGCACCGGAATCGGCCCGCGGACGCCCGTGCTTTAGCCGGAGCGCCTGCCCTGCTCGTGTGCGCGCGCGCGCGCTCCGCACCGCGTTGCGGAGTGCGAAGCCGGGTGCGTAGAGCGCCGCGTGTTGCGTCGAGCGGCGGACGGGGGCGTCAGTGTGGGCTGGGAGTCCGGGGCCGGGAGGGTGGGGCTGCTCCGGGCCTTCAGAGCAGGTCGCCGCTCGTGCCGCCGCGCACGGAGCCCGCCTCGCGGGCTGCCGCCACCGGCAGGCGCAGCGCGAAGGCCGTCACGAAGCCCGGCGGCGGCTCCACCAGGAGGAGCGCGCCCTCCATCTCCTCGGCGAGCCGCGCCGCCGTGGAGAGGCCGAGCCCGGTGCCCTGACCGGGCGGCTTCGTCGTGAAGAAGGGATCGAAGATGCGCTCGCGGTCGGTCTCGGCGATGCCGCAGCCGGCATCGGCCACGACGCACTCGACGGCGTCCGCCTGCGCGCGCCCGAGCGCGCGCGCAGCGTCGCCCTCCGCCACGCGGACGCGCAGCGCCGCCGGGCGCACCTCGAGAGCGATCCCGGGTGTCTCGGAGCCCGCCACCGCGTCCGCCGCGTTCAGGAGCAGGTTCAGCAGGATCTGGAGCACGGCGCCCGGATCGGCGTGAGCCGCGGCCGCGCCTCGCACCTTTCGCACCTCGATGCGGACCCCCCGCTGCGCGTGCTGCACGCGCACGAGCTGGGCTGCCTCCTCCGCGCACTGCGCCAGGTCGACGGCGACCGGCGCCGGGCGCGCGGGCCGCGAGAAGTCGAGGAGCTGGCGCAGGATCCCGCGGACGCGCTCGCCCTCGCGGGCCGCGCGCGCGAGATGCGAGCGCGACGAGAGCGAGAGGCCCGGGTCGCGCGCGGCAAGCTCCACGAACGCGAGCATCGCGCCGATCGGGTTGCCGACCTCGTGCGCCACGCCGGCCGCGAGGCGGCCCACGAGCGCGAGCCGCTCGGCACGGTCGAGGCCGGCGCGCGTGCGCAGCAGCTCGCGGTTCGCACCGCGCAGCTCGGCCACGGCCTTGGCGAGGTCCTCGGAGCGCCTTTCCAGCGCCTCCGTCATCTCGTTCCACGCCTCGGCGACCTCGGCCGTCTCGCGGGGCCCCGAGACGGCCGCGCGGACCGCGGACCCCGCGCCGACCGCGCGCGCCGCCTCCGCGAGCTGCTCGAGCGGGCGCACCACGCGCCGGCGCAGGAGCCACGCGGCGAACACGCCGAACACGGCGAGGTCCGCCGCGCCGAGCAGCGCCACGACGGCGAGCGGCCGCGTCCGGAGCGCGCGCGACGCCTCCTCGGGCAGCCGGGCCACCGCCACGCTCCCCGGCGCGGCGAGCGGGACCGCGAAGCGGATCGCCTCGCCGAGCCCGCCCAGCCGGAGCAGCGCGGCGCCCTGGCGGCCCGCCTCCTGGGCGAGCCGCGCGGACTCCGCGTCGGGGACGCCGCTGCCGGGCCAGAAGGCGTGGAAGCGCCCGTCGGACCCGCGCTCCCACCACATGGTGCCGGGCAGCGCCGGGTCGCCGAACGCGCCGGCGCGCGCCTCGGCGAGGAGGCCGGGGCCGAGCGTGGCGCGCAGCGTCCGCTCGTGGTGCACGGCGATCAGCCCGAACAGCACCAGCGACGCGAAGCCCATCACGAGCGCGAGGCTCGCGAGGACCTCGCGCTGGAGGCCGGCCCGGGCCGAGCCCCGTCGGCTCCGCTCGGGCTGCGCCCTCGCTGCGCGCTCCGCCTGCGGACTCCGCTCGGGCTGCGCCCTCGCTGCGCGCTCCGCTTGCTGCTGCTGCCGGCTCACTGCGCGCGCCGCAGGCTAGTCGTCGGGGTCGTCGTCGGAGCGCGCGTCGTCGAGGCCGAGCTTCTCGAGCCGGTAGCGGAAGGAGCGGAACGAGATGCCGAGCAGCCTTGCTGCGCGCTTCTTCACGCCGCCGGCGCGCTGGAGCGCGTCGGCGAGGAGGCCCCGCTCGTAGCTCGCGAGGATCTCGTCGAGGTTCCCGGACGGGGCCGGCGGCGCGGCCGCCACCGGCGCCGCGCGCCGCACCCCACTCCCGTCCAGCACCGACGCCGGCAGCACGTCGCGGTCGAGCGTCGGCCCGCGCGAGAGCGCGACGGCGCGCTCGATCAGGTTCTCGAGCTCGCGCACGTTGCCGGGGAACGGGTGCGCGAGGATCTTCTCCATCGCGGCCGGCGTGAGATCGCGGACCTCCTTGCCGAGCTCCTGCCGGTACTTGGCGAGGAAGTGCTGCACCAGGAGCGGCACGTCCTCCATGCGCTCGCGGAGCGGCGGCAGCGCGATCTGGATCACGTTCAGGCGGTAGTAGAGGTCCTCGCGGAAGCGGCCCGCCTGCGCCTCGGCCTGGAGGTCGCGGTTCGTGGCCGCGACGATGCGGACGTCGGCGCGCTGGTCGTGGTTGCCCCCGACGCGCCGGATCGTCTTCTCCTGGATCAGGCGCAGCAGCTTCACCTGGAGGCTCGGCGGCAGCTCGCCGATCTCGTCCAGGAAGAGCGTCCCGCCGTCGGCGGTCTCGACCAGCCCGGGCTTGTGCGACACGGCCCCGGTGAACGCGCCGCGCACGTGCCCGAAGAGCTCCGACTCGAGCAGGTTCTCGGGGATCGCGCCGCAGTTCACCGCGATGAAGGCCTTGTCCCGGCGCTCGGAGAGATCGTGGATGGCGCGCGCCACGAGCTCCTTGCCGGTGCCGCTCTCGCCGCTCACCAGCACGTTCGTGCGCGTGGTTGCCACCTGCGCGATCAGGTCGTGGACCCGCGCGAGCGCGGTGCTCGAGCCGACCAGCGTCTTCGAGCGCGAGCGGAGCGCCGTGCGCAGGCGCTGGTTCTCGTCCGCGAGCAGCTTCTTCTCGAGCGCCTTCTCCACCACGAGCCGCAGCTCGTCCACCTTGAAGGGCTTCGTGATGTAGTCGTACGCCCCCTGCTTCATCGCCTCGATCGCCGTCTCGGTGGTCGCGAACGCGGTGATCATGATGACGACGCAGTCCGGGGCGCTCTCCTTGACCGTGCGCAGCAGCTCGAGGCCGGAGGCCCCCGTGAGCTGCACGTCCGAGATCACCACGTCGAAGTCGTCGGCGCCGAGCGCGACGAGCGCCTCGTCGACGCTCGCGGCCGTCACCACCGCGTAGCCCTCGCGCCGGAAGAAGATCTCCAGGAACTCGCGCAGGCTGCGCTCGTCGTCCACCACGAGGATGCGGGCCGGGGACTTCAAGCGGATGCCTCCGCCGCGGGCAGGTGCACGCGGAAGCGCGTGCCGACGCCCGGCTGGCTCTCCACCTGGAGCGCGCCGCCGTGGCTCTCCACGATGCGGTGCACCGTGGCGAGTCCGAGCCCGGTGCCGTCCGGCTTCGTGGTGTAGAACGGGTCGAAGATCCGCTCGAGGTCGGCGAGCGGGATGCCGCGGCCGGTGTCCGCAACGACGATCTCCACGGCGGCCGCCTCCTCCCGACCGCGCTTTCGGCCGCCGGCGCCGGGGCCTTGAGGCGCGCCCCCCACACGGCTCGCGGAGAGACGCACGACGCCCTGGCCTTGGAGCGCGTCGCAGGCGTTGCGCGCGAGGTTCCACAGCACCTGCCGGAGCTGCGTCGGGTCCGCCAGCGCAACGGCCCTCGGGTCGGCCTCGAGCTCGAGCTTCGCCCCGGGCGGCGCCGCGGTCGCGAGCATCTCCGCCACCTCGGCGAGCAGCGTGCCCACCGCGACCGGCGCGAGCTTCGGCGGCGCGGGCCGCGCGAACTGGAGGAAGTCGCCGATCAGCGCGTCGAGGCGGCCGATCTCGCGCAGCACGATGTGCATCAGGCGCTCCCGGTCCGCGCCCCCGCCCTCCCCGCGCAGCAGCTCGACCGAGCCCGAGATCGCGGCGAGCGGGTTCCGGATCTCGTGCGCGATGCTCGCGGCGAGCTCGCCCACGCCCGCGAGGCGCTCCCGGCGGCGCAGCTCCTGCTCCATCCGCACCACCGCCGTCACGTCCTGGAAGATGACGACGTGGCCCGCCTCGGCGCCCTCGGCGGCCCGCAGGATCGAGACCGCGAGCCCGAGGTGGCGGGGCTCGCCGTCCGGCCCCGGCACCTGGAGCCGCGAGCGCATGCGCCCGCTCGCGGCCTCGGCCGTGCGGACGAGCGCGCTCGCGCCCGGCAGCGCGTCGTCGAGCGGCCTGCCGCAGAGCTCCTCCTTGCGGCGCCCGATGATGCGCTCGGCCTCCGGGTTCACGAAGCCGATGCGCTCATCGTCGTCGAGCGTGAGCAGCCCGCTCGTGAGGCACTCGACCGTGCGCTCGTGCAGGCTCGCGAGCGCGCGCAGCCGCGCCCGGCTCGCGTCGAGCCGCTCGCCGGTGACCCGCAGCTCGCGCGCGAGCGCGCTCGCGAGCAGGGCCACCACCAGGAGCGCGCCCGTGTGGCCGCACCAGAGCGCGAACTCCACCTCGGCCGCCGAGCGCCGGCCCAGCGCGAGCGCCGTGCCGTACGCGAGCGACGAGAGCAGCGTGGCGCCGTAGGCACCGCGGCGGTCGAAGAGCATGGCCCCGAAGACGGTGATGGGCAGGTAGAGGAAGCCGAACGGCGACGCGCCGCCTCCGGAGAAGTGGACCAGCGCCGTCACCACACCGATGTCGGCGCCGAGCTGCGCGACGCCGAAGCGCTGCGGCCGCCGCACGCGCCCCATCCAGGCGGCCGACACCGCGGTCGAGCCGAACGCCACGGCGAGCACCGCCCAGAGCCCGAGCTCGTGGCGCTCCGTCCGGCCGTCGCCCGCGACGGCGAGCGCGAGACCGACGCCGAACGCGGCGAGGCCGAGGCGCGCCACGAGCAGGCGGGCCAGCGCGCGGCGCACGCCGGGCTCGGCCGCCTCGGCCGCGGCCGCTTCCATGCTCAGCGCCTGGGCGGGCACGCGCAGCCCTACTTCACGGCCTCCGCGATCTTGAAGATCGGCAGGTACATCGCGATCAGGATGCCGCCCACCGTGCCGCCGAGGAACACCATCATGAGCGGCTCCAGCAGCGAGGTGAGCGCGGCCACGGCGACGTCGACCTCGTCGTCGTAGAAGTCGGCGATCTTCGACAGCATCTGGTCCATCGCGCCCGTCGCCTCGCCGACCGCGATCATCTGCACGACCATGCCGGGGAACACGCCCGAGGCCTCGAGGGGCTCGGCGATCGTGCGTCCCTCGGAGATCGCGGCCCGCGTCTTGACGAGCGCCGACTCGATCACCAGGTTGCCCGCCGTCCGCGCGCAGATGTCGAGCGCCTCGAGGATCGGCACGCCGCTCGAGATCATGGTGCCGAGCGTGCGGCTGAAGCGCGCCACCGCGACCTTCCGGAGCAGCGGTCCGAACACCGGCATCCTGAGGAACACGGCGTCCGTCCGGTAGCGGAAGTTGCGGAGCCGCCGGCGCGCGTAGAGGAAGCCCGTCACGGCGGCGACCGCGCCTCCGAGCATCACGAAGATCCACTCCTGCATGAACGCGGAGAGATCCACGACCATCTGCGTCGGCGCGGGCAGTGCGCCGCCCATCTCCTCGAACATCTTCTTGAAGACGGGGATCACCTTGACGAGGAGCAGCGCGATCACGCCGATCGACACGACGATGATCGTGGCCGGGTAGACCATCGCGCCCTTCACCTTGCGCTTCAGCGCGTCGGCCTTCTCCATGTACTGGGCGAGGCGCGACAGGATCGTGTCGAGGATGCCGCCCACCTCGCCGGCCCGGACCAGGTTCACGAACAGGTCGCCGAACACCGAGGGATGCTTCCCGAGCGCGTCCGCGAAGGTGGAGCCCTGCTCCACGTCCGCCTTGACCCCGAGGATCACCTCCTTGAAGCCGGCCTTGGGCTGCTGGTCGGCCTGGATCGCGAGGCACTGCACGAGCGGCAGGCCCGCGTCGATCATGGTGGCGAACTGACGCGTGAAGATGACGAGGTCGCGCGTGTTCGGGCCCGACTTGAAGAGGTTGATTCCTTCGAGCAGGTCCTTGGACTTCGCCTTCACGTTGATCGGCGTGATCATCTGCGCGCGCAGCTGCGCCATCACCGCCGCTTCGCCGACGGCCTCCATCACGCCCTTCTTGGTCGTGCCCTGACGGGTCCGACCTTCCCAGGTGTAGACAGGCATGCGTCCTCCCTAGGCGGCGCTGGCCGCGCGCCGGGTCACGGCGGCCCCGCCGCCCTGCTGGATCAGATTGCGGAGCTCGTCGGCGTCGCTGCTGCGGCCGATCGCGTCGTCCATCGTGATGAGACGGCGCTGGTAGAGCGAGGCGAGCGACTGGTTCATCGTCTGCATGCCGAACTTCTCCTGCCCGATCTGCATCTGCGAGTAGATCTGGTGGATCTTGTCCTCGCGGATCAGGTTCCGGATGGCGGCGTTCGGCACCATGATCTCCAGCGAGAGCGCGCGGCCCGGACCGTTGGCGCGCGGGATCAGAGTCTGCGAGAGCACGCCCTCCAGCACGAACGAGAGCTGGGCGCGCACCTGCGCCTGCTGATACGGCGGGAACACGTCGATGATGCGGTTCATCGTCTGGACGCACGAGTTCGTGTGAAGCGTCGCGAACGCGAGGTGGCCGGTCTCCGCCACGGTGAGCGCCGCCTCGATCGTCTCGAGGTCGCGCATCTCGCCGATCAGCACGACGTCCGGGTCCTGGCGCAGGATGTACTTCAGCGCGTTCTTGAAGCCGCTGGTGTCCGCGCCCACCTCGCGCTGGTTCACCAGGCAGCCCTTGTGCGGGTGGAGGTACTCGATCGGGTCCTCGATCGTGACGATGTGCTCGGCCCGCTCCGTGTTGATCTTGTCGATGATCGTGGCGAGCGTCGTGCTCTTGCCCGAGCCGGTGGGGCCCGTGACCAGCACCAGGCCGCGCGGCTTCTTGGCGAGCTCGGTGACCACGCCCGGCAGCCCGAGCTCCTCGAAGGTCTTGATCTTGTAGGGGATCGCGCGGAAGGCGCCCGCCACCGCGCCGCGCTGCATGAAGACGTTGGCCCGGAAGCGCGAGAGACCGCGCACGCCGAACGACAGGTCCAGCTCGTTGTTCTCTTCGAACTTGTGCTTCTGGGCGTCGGTCAGGATCGAGTAGCAGAGCTGCTTCGTCTCGGGCGGCGAGAGCGGCGGGATCTTGAGCGGGTGCAGCTTGCCGTCGATCCGCAGCTGGGGCGGGCTGCTCGTGGTGACGTGCAGATCGCTCGCCCCCTTCTCGATCATGGCCTTCAGCAGCTGGTGGAGATTCGCCATTCACCCTCCAAGGCTCCCGTCGCTCGAGCACTCCGGACGAACCGTTCGCACTAGAAGTCCGCGGCCGAGACGCGGTAGACCTCGCTCACCGTGGTGATGCCCTCGCGCAGCTTGTTGAGCGCGCTGCGCCGGAGCGTCAGCATCCCGAGGCGGATCGCCTCGCGCTTCAGCTCGGTCGCGGAAGCGCCGTTCAGCACGAACTCCTTGAGCTCCTCGCCGACCCGCATCACCTCGTAGATCGCGACGCGGCCCTTGAACCCGGTGTTCGAGCACGTGGGGCAGCCGCGCCCCTTCATCGCCTTGGTGGCGCGCGCCTCGGCCTCGGCCATGCCGGCCGCGACGAGCGCCTCGGCCCCGGCCTCGACGTCCGGCTCCTTGCACCCCTCGCACACCCGGCGCGCGAGGCGCTGCGCCACGATGGCGTTCACGGAGGACGCCACGAGGAAGGGCTCGATGCCCATGTTGAGGAGCCGGTTCACCGTCGAGGGCGCGTCGTTCGTGTGCAGCGTCGAGAGCACCATGTGGCCGGTGAGCGCAGCCTTCACGGCGATCTCCGCCGTCTCGAAGTCGCGGATCTCGCCGACCATGATGATGTCCGGGTCCTGGCGCAGGAACGAGCGGAGCGCAGCCGCGAAGTTGAGGCCGATCTCCTCGTGCATCTGCACCTGATTGATGCCCATCAGGTTGAACTCGACCGGGTCCTCGGCGGTCGAGATGTTCTCGCTCACCTTGTTCAGCTCGGAGAGCGCGGAGTAGAGCGTCGTCGTCTTGCCCGAGCCGGTGGGCCCGGTGACGAGCACCATGCCGAAGGGCTGGTGGATCGCGTCCTGGAACGTTTCCAATTGACGTGGCTCGAAGCCGAGCTTCGTCATGTCGAGCTGGAGATTCGACTTGTCGAGGAGACGCAGCACCGTCTTCTCGCCGAAGAGCGTCGGGAGCACGGAGACGCGGTAGTCCATCTCCTTGCCGCGCCCGAGCTTCAGCTTGATGCGCCCGTCCTGCGGCAGGCGCCGCTCCGCGATGTCCAGCTCCGCCATGATCTTGAGGCGCGAGGTGATGGCGTTCTTCAGCTTGAGCGGCGGCCGCATCACCTCGTAGAGCACGCCGTCGATGCGGTAGCGGACGCGAAACTCCTTCTCGTAGGGCTCGATGTGGATGTCCGAGGCGGTCTTCTTGATCGCGTCGGTGAGCACCAGGTTGACGAGCTTGACGACCGGCGCGTCCTCGGATTCCTTGGCGAGCGCGCTGACGTCGACGTCGTCGGAGGTGTCGACGAGCTCGAGGTCCGAGTCGTCGAAGTCGCCCATGATGTCGTCGAGGCTCGACGACTTGTCGTAGTAGCGGTCGATCGCCCGCTTGATCTGCTCCTCGGAGGCGACGACGACCTCGACGTTGTACCCGGTCAGGAACTTGATGTCGTCGATCGCGAAGATGTTCGAGGGGTCCGCGGTGGCGAGGATCAGCGTCGAGCCCGCGCGGTTCACGGGGATCACGCTGTGCTTGTGTGCCACCTCCTCGGGGATCAGCTGGATCACCGAGGGGTCGATGTCGAAGTCGTCGAGGTTGATGTCGGGGACGCCGTACTGCTTGGCGACGAACGAGGAGAGCTCCTGCTCCTGGAGGAAGCCGAGCTTCGTGATCTGCGCGCCGAGCCGCGCGCCGCCGGCCTTCGCCTCCTCGCGCGCCTTCCGCAGCTGCTCGGCGGTGAGCAGGTTCTCGCGAACCAGGAGTTCGCCGATGCGCTCGTTCAAGTCCCCGTCCCCCGGGCGCGCGGGAATTCGGCCGCGGCGGCGCGCCGCTCGGCGCCCCTCCTGCGGCTCGCTGAAAGCCCTGCGAACCCGCTCGGTTATCGGCCGGCGGCGGGCGCAGCTTTACGAGGGCGGGGCCTAGACCTGCTCGGCGCCGGCGAGCGCCTCGCCGAGGTGCCGCCCGCCCGCCCGGACCGCCACGAGCCCGATGACGGTGGTGCCGACCCAGAAGACGGCGTGCGCGAGCGTGCCGACGGCGACCGCCAGCTCGCGCGGCACCCCGAGGGGGGTGAGCGCCACGACGCAGGCCGCGTGGTAGGTCCCGAAGAAGCCGGGCGCGGAGGGCAGCGCCACGGCGGCGCCCACCCAGACGAGGGTGATGAACGAGGCGCGCACCTCGGGGGCGGCGCCCGGCCCGAGATCGATCCCGAGCGAGGCGAGCGTCGCCCAGAACGGGACCACCGCGGCCACCGCCCAGAGCAGCGCGGTGGTCAACGCCACGCGCGCGAGGTCGCCGCGCCCGCGCAGCGCCGCGACGCCGGCGGCAACGGACGCCACCATCGCGGCCAGCCGTTCGGCGCGCTGGGGCGCGAGCAGCCGCGAGGCGACGCGCTGCACGCCCGCCACCGCCGCACCGGGCCAGCGGCGCAGCGCGAAGGTGGCGGCGAGCGGCGCCGCCGCGGCGGCGAACAGGATCCCGCGCCCCACCTCGCTTCCGATCACGAGCGAGGCGAGCGCGAGCAGGAAGACGGCGTCGATCACGCGCTCCAGGATCACGGTGCCGAGAAGCGCCGAGCCCGAGGTGCGGATCTCGCGCGCGAGCCACCAGGCGCGCACCAGCTCGCCGACGCGCAGCGGCAGCAGGTTGTTCACCATGAAGCCGACCGCCGTCGCGCGAAAGCTCGGTCCGAGCTCGAAGTCGGCGACGCCCCGCGCGAGGAAGCGCCAGCGCTGCGCGCGGAGCTGGAGCGCCCACAGGTGGGCCGGCACGGAGACGCCGATCAGCAGCCACCAGTTCGCCCGCGCGACGTCGCGCCCGAGCTGGCGCCACGAGACGTCGCGAAAGGACAGCCAGAGCGCGAGCGCGGTGATGCCGAGGCCGAGCCAGAGGCGCGGGTCGCGGAAGCGGCGGCGGCTCACGGGGCGCCGAGCTTGGTGCGCGCGAGCTCCGCGTCGGCAGCGATCTGCGCGCGCAGGGACTCCACGTCGGGGAAGCGTCGTTCGTCGCGCAGCTGGTGCTCGAAGGTCACCTCGATGCTCCGCCCGTAGGCGTCGCCCGAGAAGTCGAGCAGGTGCGCCTCCGTGAGCACGCGCTCCGAGGCGCCGAAGGTCGGCCGCCGCCCGACGTTGGTGACGGCCGCGAAGCGCGCGCCCGCGGCCGGCTCGCCGGCGTCGAGGAAACGCA
>Ga0075327_1000201_pt1 | contig 15739 bp, 20 predicted proteins | sample MayberrySE_Catta_2_FD_120056 | JGI IMG/M metagenome (GOLD analysis project Ga0075327, IMG submission 120056) | Natural and restored wetland microbial communities from the San Francisco Bay, California, USA, that impact long-term carbon... | ecosystem: Environmental > Terrestrial > Soil >...
CATTACATCGCCGCGAAGATATTGGCCAATGGCCGCATGAGATTCGCCAGTCTCGGCCCCAATCTCACGTAATGATGGCTCACCGGCTTCGATCCAAAGCGCACTGAGATTCGCCGCAATGTTGCGTTTAGCTTCGTCGTTTGTGACCACGGCCGTTGACATCCTCGGTAGTGTAAATTATTCTTTCCTATAAATCAAGCGGCAGGTGTGTAACGCGGAAACGTCGGCACTTGCCATCGGCCGCCCCCAAGCCTCACGACTAGGGGCACCTGCCACTTGAAGTGTCCTTTCCGCCCCGGACGGGCGCGGATTTCTTTCCCAGCGGTGGAAACCGCCGTGGCTCCTGATTAGTGTGGAAGCCGTGGTTTTCAACCGCCTTCAAGCTACCGGAGAGGGTACTCGCGCCGATTTCCAGTTACGCGGGTCATGCTGCCCCGCTTTTTTTAGCATTCGCCAGCTTGTCGCTAAGCGCGCTGCGTTCGCGTGCCGATAAGCCGAACTGGCCAGTGGGACTAGGGCAACAATCCAGGGAGGGTGCCAATAAAAGAAAGGCACCGAAATGACGCTAAATGAGTTGCTGGGAGAATATGTAGCGACGAACACCGCAATCACGTCGGCTTATACAATCAAACTTCTCGGCGGCACCTGCAAACTTTTCTCCGCTTACCTTGGCCGCGAAGCGTTGGTAGACGATCTAACCGATGCGAATCTGAAAGGCTACATCGTTCATAGACAGTCGCAGGGCAAGGCGCCGGCGACGATTGAGCGCGAAGGCTGTAAGCTGCTCACGCTCTGGCGGTTCGCGGCGATGCACGCTTTAGTCAAACCACCGACTATAAGGATGGCGCGCAGCAGTCCGCATATCCCGGTTGCATTCTTGCGGCATGAAATCCGCCGACTGTTCAAGGCGGCGCGCAGAGCCAAGGGCGAAGTCGGCGGCGTGCCCAATTCGATTTTCTTTCCGGCGCTGCTCGGCTTGATTTGGGACTCGGGCGAAAGGGTAGGGGCCGTACGCGCGCTAAGCCGTTCCGATATCGACTGTAAGACTCGTTGGGTTACGTTCAAACACCGCAAGGGAAACGGCCGCGAGATGATGAAGCGAATGAGCCGCCCGACGCGACGAGCGATGCGGAAGCTATTGGAAGTTCACCAGCACGAAACGCCGTTTGCGCACATTCATTTGACGACGTGCTACTTCCACTTGAAGAGCATCCTACGGGATGCGGACTTACCGACCGACCGGCGAAGTATGTTGCATCGGCTAAGACGCTCGCACGCTTCGTACTTGAAACTAGCCGGCGGCTCGGCTCAAGATTCGCTAGGGCATTCGTCGGAAGCTATCACGGTTCGCAGTTACTATGACCCACGAGTTACCGGAAGCCGGCAGCCGTCGACGCTACTTTTCAATCCGTTCAACTGGTGGGACAGGTTTTTAGGCTGGTTTAGCTTCTAGCCCTTCGGTCGCCTGGGGCTGTATAATCGAGGGGATGGAAAGCAGCATTCACGAATTGAAGTTTGGCGACAAATCATACCCACCGCCAAAGAACTTCCACGGCGTCATTGAATGGCCGCGCCCCATCCCGGTTAGCGAACGGCTACCGGAAGATTTAGAGGAGTGTGTACTTGTATTTGCGCGCGGCTGCTGGTTTGTTTCGTTTCAGGTAAATGGTAGCTGGTTTGGGTTTCACCATGATAGCCGAGAAGGTAATCCAGAATTACAAGGCGTCACGCACTGGCTGCCGCTTCCTCCCGCCCCATGAACCTCAACAACTCAGCCCGCTCCTACGGCCCGATTCTCATCTTGGCCACGCTGGCTATCGTGGTGGTGGGGGTGCTTGATTTGGTGGGGTGTATTGAGTTGCCGAGTTAAATAAAATCTTGGGCGTCGGCCGGCAGAGATTGCTCGATGAGCGTCGAATCGTGAACCACGTCCGCCCGGCCGCTTTCCATGCCCGGAATAAGTGCGTTTTCATCAATCCCACCCGGTTCCGCCCAGCGAGTAACCGTCCCATTGTCGTTGAGTGTGCCCATCGGCACCGTCTGGCTGCCGTCGCGCTTCACCAGATACCAATGGCGCTGGCCATTGTCGTCGACAAACGGAAATTGCAGATTCGGCATCGCCGCGGCTATCGCGCCCGAGACGAAGCAGTATAGCCAGTTGTCGCTGCTAGCCCAGCATTGCGAGTCCCCGCCGCCCGGCGCGGACTCCCACAATAATCCTCCACTGCCGCTGTAGCAGCGCAGCCGCCACGAACTGGTAGTGCCCTCCCGACGTGCGATGATCGCTTCGCCGCTGCCGTACGCCACGTGCATGAAATCGCCGAAGCCGCGGGTGCCTGGAAAGCCGGATGGGACGATGCGATCTTCGATCTCGTTGCCGTTGATGAGCAGCACCTCGTGGACCATGCTGCTGCTATCCGTAAAACTGACCACCCCAGCCCAGCCGGCCGGCGTGTGATCGAAACAAACCCATTGTCCGCCGCTGGTCCCCTGCCGTGAGTAAACGACTGTTAATTCGATCGTGTCGGCGCTTGGATTCAATTCGCCGATGGACCACTCGAACACCGGCGGCGGGGAGAGTGGAGAATGGGCCGTGACGCAGGACCAGAATGGCCAGTGCCGCAACGCCCGCTGGCTGACGCGAAACGTCTGCTGCACACCGCCAAAGTTCCCAGTCCGCACACCGCCGCTTGCGAGCACTTCATGCCAGTCTCCGGCTACCTGAAAAGCACTAAGCCCAAACCCTACGGTTTTATTGAATACCTGTCCGGCGGCAGTCGGCGAACAGCCGCCCAGCATATTGATTACACCGCCGCCGGCCGGCGCTGTGTTGGGCAGATTCGTTGCCAGCAGTTCCTGGCGGGCGACCGGATCGTAGAGGCACATTACGGTTGCGTTTGCCGGAGCGCCGTCGCGCACTTCCTGTGACCATACCAACTCTGCGCCGGCCGGCACAACGTTAGCGCCGGCGCCGACTGCGCTCTTGTCGATGCCCCAGCCGATCAAAGTCCACGAATCATCGTGTACGGTGGGTGTGAACATCGTCGGCGCGCGCACTAACCGCTGACTCTCCAAGCCGGTCTGGCCGGTCCAGTACACGTCGAAGAAACCCGGCACCTTGCAGCAGCAGCCGCCGGGCGACCAATCGAAGGCAGCGGTCATGATTGCTCCTGCGACGGAATTTCCGCACAGCCTTCGGCGATAACCGTATAGATCGTATTATCGTTATCGTCCAGTCTGCTTGGCCGCAATAGAAGCGGTTTGTAGTCTGGGATCGTGCCGCGCATCCAGTTTTCAACACTTACTATCTGGCCTACCTGCCAAGCAACCCCGGCATTGCCGCTAGCTGGTGGGTTGTATAGCCTAGCGTTTCCGACGCCTGGAGTAAGCGGGCCGTCGCGCGAGCCAGTCGCCGCCCCGATCCCGCCGGCCGAGACGCCGCGGATGTCTTCACTGATAACAGTCGTGGCTTCAAAGCGATCCAACAGCACCCGAGCCCATTGAACCCCCAGAGTCCCGCTTCCCGAGATGCCTTGTTTCTCACGCCAGAGGATAATCGCCGGGCCTTCGGCGCCGCTCCGCAACTTCGCGTAATCGTTCGTGATCGCGTCCGCCTTGGTGTGTGCGGCGTCCGTGTAGTCAATCTGGACTGGAACTACCCCGCATGGCCCGGCGTCGCCTACGGCGCTTGTGGCGATATCCTGTAGCAAGACGGCGAACGGCTTGCCCTTCGTTGGGGCGACGGATTGGAACGTCGGGATACGGTGTAAGGTTCCCGGCGGAGGGTCGACTGGTAGTCCGTAGCCAACGATGCTTCCAAACGCTTTAGGAAGCCCGCTGACGTTGAGGATTTTAATTAAGGGGAAATCATCGCCCGCCGTCGTACCGCCCTTGGCGGCCACCCTACCGACGCCTCCCGCGAGTCCCCCAAGAAACTGAAAGCCCTTCCCACTGGCGGTTAGCGCCCAACTTGCATTAACCGGGCCGATCTCGGCGCCGAAGACTACGGTTCCGGTTATCAATGCTTCCGCAGGGTATTCGTCCGTGCCGTGACCTGGCTCGCTAACCGGGATTTCCGCCGGCCCGTTGAGGTAGACTTTTGCGCCCGGCGCGCCGTTTGGTTTGATGACGTTGAAAACTTTATCGTCGCCGACGAGGGAGGAGCTGGCGACTTGCATTGCCCCGTATGGCGGGATTGTCTCGCTAGAAGTGTTGCGAACCGGGACGCGGTATTTGTCGGATGGCGCAACGCCTTCCTGAATTGTGTTCATACGACGCCACCCCCAATTGCACGGACGGCGAACTCGCCGGCAAGTCTGGTTGCAATTTGCTCCGCTCGTTTTGCAGCCAATCTATCCCTGTAAGAATCCAGCGGTTCGATATAACGGTTATGCCTCTGCCCTTGGCTGGCGATTGTTACGGGTGCGCGCCGTCCGCCGCCCGACCAAGTAACTTGCTGAGTCAGCCCGTCGAGGGGAATTCTCATTAAGCTCGCGTAGCTCAATGTCCCGCCGTCGACTTGGTTGTACTGGGTTAGTTCGGCGTTGTACCAATATTGCAGCCGTTGGTTTGCGTCTGGAAAATTGTTTTCTAGATTGGTAGGGCTGAAAACTGAGTCGTACCTTTGGATAATACGGGTTAATACTTCTTGTCGCTGAATAATTTTTATTGGTGTTTGCTGAGCCCCAGTCGAGTTCTCGTACTTGATCCGGTGCATAATTCCGGCACTGCCGGCGTTAAAGGCGCATTCGTAATACACGAACGCCTGTACTACTTTGTTAGTGCCTTGCTCAAACTGAAATAACGGGTCGTTGAATTGTAGGATGCTGTGCTTAGTGTTGAAACTAAATCCGCCCGGATAGCGGATGGGGTGCTGCATTAGTTTTTTGCCCTCCCGCCAATACTTTGAATAGACGACTGCCGGAAGCCGCCTTAATCCCCCATCTGCGGTACTTATTTCTTCGTCGCATAACTCATCAGTTATCTTGAAATCCTTGAGTGAGCTAGGTTCAAATTGCGGGGAGTGTGGAAAGTCGTTGTAGCCTGGTACGTCCCACGGAAGCGCAAAGAGTTTCGGCAGCAACCCAGAAACTCTATAGCACCTGAAAACAGTCGCTTCCGCTAAATCTCGAATCTTGAGAGTACGGCCATGCAAGGTATATGTTTGAGAATCGGTGAAACGCGGAAAGCCCTGCGGCGGCCAGCCCCAGCACCCGCTCGCCGGGGCGTAACTTAGTTGAGCGATCGGCTTCCACTTTCCATCGATATCGAGTCCCACGGCTTCGCACACAAACGTATCCTGAAACCACGTCTCGCCCGCGTCGATGCGGATGTTAGATGGGGTGGCTAACTTCACTGGGGCATACGACGCCCCTTGTGTGGGGCCGCTAGGCAGCGTGGCGCCTACGCCTACGGGCCAGATTTCGGCGCGGTCAAGGAAGGGATTCAAAGTGACAATGCAGCCTAGCTCGGCGCAAAGCCGGTCGAGTTCCCCGGCCGCGGGCGTATCGTCCCATTGCCGCTCTGGGCGGGGGTCATTCGGCAGTCGGGAGACGTCGTAGCCAGTCTCCCCCATCTCGACCAGGAGCAAGGCCGCTAGTTCCTGCGGCGTCTTTTCCCGTAAGTAAGTCCCGTCTGGTTTGCGGATGTTGTACGAACCCGATATGTGCGCAAACTTCCACTTCCACCGGCGGTCCTGAACGGGGAGCGTCCATCTTTGCCCGCCGCTGCTGGCTTCTAATCTGGGCTGCTCTACGATGCAGTCCCGAAGCGAAAAGGGCGGCTCGCCTACCGTGCCAAATTCTAAGATGCCGACTTGATTCAAAGTCGGAACGTGCGGGACCGTATAGAGCAAACATACCGAAGGCTGCACCCCAGGTCCGAGCGTGAAGTCGAATCCTTGCGACTCGAATGTATTTGCAAACTTGGCATAAGTTGGTCCGGGCATCAGGAATCCGCCCCAATAGTTCTAACGAACCCATCTGCGAAAACGCATTTGAGGTCGCCGTCAGCCGTATCGACATAAAGCCTAGCCACGCCAGCAAGGGCGCCGGGGGCCGTAACTCCGTCCGTGATTTGCAAGTAGCTCGCGGCAATCGTGCCTGCTTCTGCCGCGTCGATTGCTGCTTTAATTTCCGAATAAGTATCTGTAACCGGAAGGCTCGTTCCGTCGCGGAGATTGAGTACGGAGCCGCCTTCGGAATCCTCGTCGACGTCTTTAATATCAGACGCAGACAATACCTTGTGTTTATCGCTGCCTCGGACTGTAACGGTAATTGTGGGCATTAAGTTGCAATCACAATCGGGTTGCCAACTGTCGCACCAAACTGGATGTCATTGGTATCGAAGTGTAGTTGCACGACTGATGATGCGGAATTCATCTTGCGGTATGGGTCAAGGAATCGACCGCCCGGATAAACGTCGCCCTGGGTAAGAATGAAGCCGGCGACCGCATTGCGAGCGTCAAACGTACTGCCTGCGTTCACCAAGAGGGCGGTAATCGTTCCGATGTTGATGCAAAGTACCGTACCGCCGTTGGCGTTGAGCGTAGTAATCGTTCCGCTTTGGCTTTCCAGTCGCAGAGTGCCACCACGAAGGGTAATCGCTGAAATCGCCGCCGTGCCGCCGACTAGCGCCGTACCGCCGCCGATAGTTATCGCGGCTGCGGCGACCGTACCGGACACGCTACGCGAATCGCCGGCTACCTGGGAGACGGTAACAAACGCCGACGTACTGCCATCCTGCGAACTGTAGTCCACCGAACCGTTGATAATATCAAGCGTCGACGTATTGGCCGTGCAACAGATATTGAGCGCGTACTGGCTAAGCTGCTGCTGTGCGGAGCCTGTATTAAATACAATCGGCGAACACTTTAGCGTCGAATGCTTCAGGTTGATAAGCGATGATCCGGTGCCCGTGTGGCCTATGCCGAAACGGTGTGCGATGTTTGTTCCCGTTCCCGCATCGTCCAAACGTACATATCGTTGGCGGTACTCAAAATAAGGCTTCGATGCGTTGTCGCGGTTGATTGGCGGCAGGCCGATTTGCCCGGTATAACTCTGCCACTGTTCGATAGTAACTTCCAACGATCCGTTCGGCAGCCCGTACTTGACCGGAACATCGTTGTCCCTGAACACGCAAACATCATCATTCGCGGGAACGGCGCCAGCACTCCAGTTGTCTCCGTTGTTCCAATGCCACGGGCCGGTTGCGGCTTGTGCGGTTGCTTCTGTTGCCGTGCCATCGACGGCTACCGTCTGGGCAACGCTCAAAGTAAACGGGCGGCCGGCGACGTTGCCGATGATGCGCACAACGCTCGTCGCTGTTGGATAAATAACTGCGGTCGCTTCCGAGAATTCCCCGAACTCCTGCCCGCCCGCGTTCGAGGTATTCGTATTGCTACCCGTGCCGTCGATTCGGCTAGAGGCGTTCCACGCATCGCGGATTGATTCGGCGACTTGCGCCGTCGTGGTGCCGTCGCCAATCGTGATGATAATATCCTTGCCGTTCATCGTCAGCGTGACGGTATCCGCAGCAGTCCACGTATCGGCAACCGTAATCGTGTCGATTTGCTTCGTGGCGTGTGCGTTGCCAATCCAGTTAATAGTCGCCATCTCTCAATTCCTAAATACTAGTTGGGGAAATAACCCCAGGGTTAAAGTTCAGCGTGTGCCGGTACTGCCAGCGGATGGGCCAGTCGACGAGCGAGGGGCCGTCTCGGCGCGCGCTTTCGCGTGAGATCGCTTCCTCCGGGTTGTCCAGGAAGCCGGGGAACATTGAAGACGGAATCGGCGGATAAGCAGCCGCGCCGATTGCTTCGCCCGCTTGAATCACAACGACAGGCGTCGTGAGCGAAACGATTTGCTGAATGGGCGTACCGCCGTCTAGTTCTTGCATGACGTAGCGCGGGCCGCCGTTGCCGATCTTCGTTACCGACTCTCGGAAGTGCACGTAGGGATCAGAATCCGAGATCAAATACTCAGCTTGGAAAGTTACCCTGAGTGGATGTCCGGTCGCGTAGTGGGCTTTGCCGTCTTCCGTCCAGAAATCGTTATTAAGAATGCGAACACCGCGACTGCCGGCGGACGGGAGGCTGTAAATCGAATCCCCGCCGCCGTCTAAAATGAACCGTGCCGATCCGCCTTCCAGCTCCAAAGCGTCCCGCCATTGGACTAGCCGGGCGTGCACCGTGGCCTGCGAAGTCTTTATGATGTCGACGCGCACAACCATTGTCTTTACAAGGGTTTGCGCGAATCCGCGCGCGTTGTAGCGGCGCTGCACGGTAAAGGTTTCCGGCATCGCTTCGGCTGTCTCAGAGGGGAATCCGGAGTATTGGAAAATCATCTATCGCGTTGGTATGATGTTGGGCATGGAAGACCCTAAGCCGTCGTTTAATGCGATCTTCCGAATCGTGTTCTTTGTGTGGATGTCATCGCTCGCAATCAGCGCCGCAGTCGGTGTACTAACCGGCGTCTTCTATTTGGTTTGGATATACAACGGCTGGCCTATCTTTGTCGTAGTGTGCTTAGTTGGGGCGATGTGGTTTTTCTTTTCGCTATTGCGCTAGTTCGGATGCGCTGGTGTAAGCTGCCGCTCGATTTGCTCGGCTCGTTTCGCAGCCGCTTCGATCGTGTCAATGATCGTGTTCATCGCGGCCTCTGCACGGTTTGCAAAGTCGCGCATGGCTTGGGCCATTTGGTCATTCAATGCGAACGTCGCATTAGCTGCGGCTTGTGTCGCAAACGGAGCGAACGTAGAGACACCAATTCCGGCGGCTCCACCTACCGCAGCGCCGCCTAATTGGTCGGTAATGCGCCGACTGGCTTCGATAGATTCCTTTTGGATTTTGAACTGCTCCTGGTCAATCTTTAGTTGACGCTCGCTAATGCTCTGCCGGCGCTCTTCAAAATCACGAGCCTTCCCCAGGTCAGCGCGGGAGCCGAATTCTAGGAGGGCAGCGAACGCCTCTTCGGCGCCGCCGCGAAATCCGCCGGGCTGAAAACCACCCAAGCGACGTTCGCGTTCGCGTTCTAATTCCCGCAACTCTCCAGCTAGCCCGGCCCCTTCCGCGGCAAGCCTCCCTGCCCTTGATTCGGGCGTAAGGGACGCATCGCGCCGCAAACCTAGAATGGCTTCGCGCCGACTGCGGGCGGCGGACTCGCGCCGCTGCTGTTCATCCCATGTTTTGGAGAATTCCTGCGCAAACTGCATCGCTGCCTTGTGAGCTTCCTCGGCAGCTTTGCGCGCCTCTTCGGCCGATGACTTCCAGCGGCTCCAAGCTACGACCCCGAGACCGATAGCGGCTGTCGCGCCAGCGATTGCTGCTGCTACGGGGCCGCCGAACGCCGTTGCGAGATTCGTAACTACCTTGAGCCCACCAGCGAATACATCGAGCGCGCCCTGTGCTAGGGCTACGCTCTGAACGATCTTCCGCATGTCATCGCTGCCGCTAGCGCCTAATAGCGCTAGACCGCGAGTTAGACGCAGGGCACCTTCGCCGGCTTCCCTGAATGACGCTAATGTCTTCGCCCCGAATTCTTGATTTACTCTCGTCGCCTCGATAGCCGCCCGCGCCGCTTGCTGATGTGCGGCAGCAGTATCCTGTTGCTGCTGCCGCATACGAGAAAGACCTTCGCCCCAACTATCACGACCGCTGCCGGTGCGCTTCCATTCGTCATTGACCTTTTTAAGTCCGGCGGCCCATGCGTCGGTTGCGCGTTTTGCTGCTACGCCCTGCCGTTCAGTGGCTTTTGCTACTTCGTCTGCGGTCTTCGCCGTTTCTTGCTGCGCCTTCTCGACTTCCTTGTACGCGCGCGCAGCGGCGTCTATTTGCGGTGCTTCAAGACGAGCCTTTGTGGCCCTTAGCTCAAGCTCAACGATGCCCTTGCGAATTACGGTGCTCATCTAGCTGCCTCGCAATGGCTGCTAGACGATCTGCCGTCGCATGGGCGATACGAAAGTCCCGCGCTACGCTTTCGAGATACCAGCGACGAATACGAGTCCAGTCGCTCGTCGTAATCGTTTCTGGATGCGTCCGTCTCAGCGCGATTTCTAACCGCGATAGGTTGTCGGCGTGCTCCCTCCAGGTGAGCGCCAACTCGTCGAGAGAGTCGACCGAATCGCTTCTCGCTGCCTTTCTTCCAAACATTCGCTTTCGACCTCGGACGTGAGGCGCGCTTTCCAAAGAAAGTACGGATCGTCTGGCCACTTACCAGTAAGCCGACAATTCCGGTACTCGATATAGAATAGCAGGTTTTCATTGGAAAGCGACTTTTCCAGGGGGGCGGCGTCTAGGAGGATTGCCCGGACGCCGCGGCAGAGTTTTTTGCTTCGGCCTCGCGCTCTGTCTCATTGGAGGGCAGCACGCCCGCCCCTGAGATCGTGACTAACAGGGCGTCGAAGAACCCAGGATGCAGCCGGCAAAGCGTGTCGACGCTTACGTTGATCTTGTGGCCGTTGGCGTCCTTGACGTCCCAATCCAGGAGGTTGCCTTTTATTCCGGCTTGGCCAGCGAACGCCTCGGCATATAGGCGGGCCATCGAGGCAGGCTGACCGCTGCGCTCCGCAATCCGCAGCTTGGAATGGATGACCGATTCTTCGTCGGCCGATAGGGGGCGGTAGCGAAACTTACATGCGCTCCAGCGCCCCGGAGACTCCGGGACTTCACCAACGCGGTCCAATCCGTCATGGATGAACGGAGACAGATAGCCATTCGTTTCGGACATTCCTTATAGCTTTGTGTTCCGGCCTCTCGGCCTTTTGTTAAACCGTCTCGTCAATGACCACGTTAATATCCGGGTCGCTCGAATCACGCCGTGCTACCGATCGCAGGATCAAAGGCTGCTCACCCTTGCCACCGACGCCCGGCCACTCGTCCGGTGCTTTTAGATTGAACAGCGTGAAGGTGGCCGATACGCTCCCGCGTGTTAGAACAATCGTTGCGTCGGCCGCCGCGTTGTCGCCGAAGAATACGGTCTTAAGCGCCGACGTCAGCGGGATGTTCGTCACTAATGAAACGATACGGTCGGTCGCCCGAATGCTTTGGGCTGTCTGTGAATTGCGGAAGCGGACATCCAATACGTTGTCGATAATCAACTCACCTTCCTCGATAGGCAGGCTCGATTGGCCGTCAATCGTGAATCCGCTCGCCGAGTCGTAGAACGCCAGCGGGTCGTCAAGCAACGCAGTCGCACCAAGGGCGGGAATAGAACCGCTCCAAGTCTGGTTGTGCGTTACCGTCTTGCCGATGCAACTAAGGGTGAGCCGCAACAACCCGGCGCCGAACCTTAGGCTGGCCCGGTTGACATAGATTTCGTCAAAGTCTGCCGAATGGGCGCCCGTCGAGAACGGGTCATGGAACATATCAAACGCAGTCAGGCTATCGGTAGGAGCGAATGTATCCGTGCTCTCGATGCCGGTAATGTACGACATGAAGAAATCGAGCATCCGAATCGACGGCTCAAGGACGATATCGCCCTCGCAGCGAATCAATCCGTAGCGTGAGCGGTCTTCTCTGCGGCCCCGCACGCCTAACAGGCCCATCCCATCGAGAACTTCGTCCTTATCCCCGAACGACGAACTGACAACCTCGAACCGTGACGAGGATGCACCCCACGTATGCGGGTTGGCCCCGAACGCGAAGCGGTGCTCGAATCCATAATTGGCGTCGTTAGCCATTACTTATGCTTTGTTTTCGGGGTGGTTTCTTTGGCCACCCGCTCGGCTTCTGGCTTGGTGAGTGTTGCAGGTTTATCGTTGGGCCAATCTGTCTTTGCCGCTTTCGGATTAACCACTTTCCCCTTCGCCCATCGCTCGGCTTGCACCTGAGGAGTAGGCGCATCCTTTTCGCTAATCACTTGGAACTCGGCAGACTGCGGCGGCTTGAGTGCGTTCCCGTCCGCATCCAAATGGCGCGTAGCCTTAGCCGACTGGCCGCCCTTAGCCACTTCAATCGTGCAGCCGTAAAACGTGTAAGTCGGCATTTCACTTTGCTAGTTCGGCTAGGCAGTAATCCACGGCACGGGTTGCTACTCCGTCGACGAACTTCTCATTCATCCCAAGGTGTGGTCTTGCCGGGATGCGGGCGGTTCCGTCTTGGTTCTGTGCGTGATAGGGTCTTGTAGTTCCAAACGAGAGCCCGGCGAATGAATCGGTTTGTACGACTTCCCGTACGGCGTCTTCTGTCGAATGCCGCAGGCGTTGTGTGAGGCTCTTAGAGAGCCGGTGGCCTTCCTTGGGGATACCTCTAAGGATGCGCGTATGGCCCTTACGCTTGATTGTGCGGGGTGCGTTTTTCTTCCAGGCCGCTCCGGTGGCGTCCGTCTGCGTAGCGAATCGCTCTCGGTGGAACGCTTCAAGTCTTGGCAGTTCTTCGTACAGAAACGGCACGTAGTCCATCTCCTCGAATTGGAGCGCGATATCGTCGTAGAGCGCCTGGAGATCATCGAGACTTTTAAGTATGTATGTTCCGGGCATCGCGTACTCAGATTTGTCATTCCGCAACGAATCATTCCCGCGGCTCCCTGACATCGAACTCCACGGCCATAAACATCGCGTTCAGCCCCAGCTTTTTGGCTTCGACCATGAGCAGTGAATGCGTCCCAGGAACCCGACTTCTCAAAACCGTTCCGCTCGGCAAATCAATCGGCCACGTATTAGGGGTTTTGTTCTGCATCGCCCTGCGTACCGTCTCGAACCAATGCGCCATGATCCCGGCGCCCGAGTCCGTCACGTCCCTATCGTTGGCGAAAATAAAGCTGATGATGTATCGGTAAACTACGTCGTCCCTCTCGTTCGTTCCCTTGTCCGGGTCGCTGGTGGTCGTGTCATGAGAAACAATGATGCAAGGGACTTTCTGCTGCTCCAATAACCAAGGAACTTGCTGGATTACTACGCGCCCGGTTTCAATCCCAGGTAGCGCTAAATCCTGAACCCTCGCTTTGGTTTCGAGCCAGAGCGTTCCGAGTACCGAAGCCTCCAGCGGGAAAGTTAAATCGGGCACTACTCGTTCTCGTAACCTTTATCCACCGCAACCACCCAATGGCTGAACGGCGACTTGATGGCGTTCTTAATCAGCCAGCTACCGGGCGACTCGCTTTCTTCCTCTGTTGATTCAATGACGTCGTTAGGCCGCGGGTCAAAGTCGAATCCAGTCGGGTTCCAACAAACAAAAACCTTGGACTCGTTTGTTAATTCCAAGCCCAAGGTCACGGCGATATAGTCGGATTTTGTTATGTCCGTGATCTCGCGGACTTTGATTCCTGGAATGGTTGCTCGATAGGCGTCGTCGTTTGCCTCAAGTCCCTGATTGTCGGGGTGGTAGTCGGCTGTTTCCGTCAAGTCAAAATATTGGTAGTCGTTGGCGTAAGCCGTGCGTGGGTTGAAAGTCATGTCACGCCGCGGGCTTCTCTCATATATGGCTCGCGCCCCTGGACTTCATCGATCTTGGCCTCAACGATTTCTAGCTCCCTCAATAGCTGCGCACGGCCCGACATCCTGCCGATACTGTTTCCTCCGCTATGGTCCGGCATCCCACCAAACGCGCTGACGGTTTCCGGGGTCTTTAGCGCCGCAATCAAGTTGTCGCGCCAAGTGCGAAGCTCCTCCAGGTTTTGCTCGTCGGTCAGGGCCACGATTAGCCCCCAAACAGCGTCACGCCTTCAGGAACGGCATCCGGCCCGAAATCGCACAAGCGTATCGTTGCCGTGCCGCGGTGCTTGGTAATGCCGCAGGGTGCCTTGTACTTGGCGAGCGCTTCAGCCTCGTCTTTGGCGCGAATGAGCTTGACGCCTAATAGGCAGCGGTCAATCTCCACGCTAAATACGCGATCGACTGGCGCAACCTCAGTTGGCGCAACCTTGGCTGGCTCAACAACCGGATCGGCCTTTGCTTCACTCTTCTTAGCCATCGCTAGTCTTCCGTATTGCGGACGATGAATCTCGGCTCTGCAACGGCCCCGATGCCACGGTAGTTGGCGAAGTAAGCTGCGATCAGCCCGCGATCGAGCATGACAAACTCATTGGCCGATGCTTGCCGAACGCGAAGCGGCCATGCCTCCATCCACTTGAAGCACTTCTTCGGCTGGCCGATAAACCAATAATCGTCCGCCTCGGACTGGCTCTCGCTCAAGTCGGCGTCGATGATGTTCCGCAGGATGACGCTCGATAGCAGCTTGTAGGTGGCATTGACGGACGGCGGCGGCGTGGATAGCGATTGATGGTTCGCCGGGTCTCCGTAGCGGTGTTCCGTCGAATTCAAGATAAAGTGCCACACGCTCGCCTTGCGCGGCATATGGACGATCGTATCGGGCATGACCAGGATTTCGCGGCCCGTCTCGGGATCGGTCATGTTGGCGAACAATGCCAACGCGTTGTCGATGTCCGTATAGTCAACAGCGATGTTCGCGTGCGTATTGATCCAAGGCGTTGTCGCCTGATACGTGTCGTAGGCCGTCCCGCCGTAGACGTAGCTATTCGTCGAACCGCAGAATAGCTTGAGCATCGTCTTTTCGCGGCCGTAGGAAAGAATCTCGCCGACGCCAGCCGCACGCTGTAGAACCTCGTTTGTCAGGTCGTAGAACACCGCCTCTTGCGTGACCTCGCAGGCTAGCGCCTTTTCGTCCAACTCAGGAGTCTCGACCCACCGCTCACCGAACTGCGATCTTGGGTGCGGCATACCTGGCTTGCGCGAGGTATCGCCGTCCGTTGACCCGAAGCCGAACGTGCCGATGATCTTCTCGCCGTTCTTCTTAGTCGGGATCGTCTCAAAGAGCTGGTCGCCGATGAACGCCGGATTCTCGAAATTCTCCAGGATCGTTGCTTCGATCAAACCGCCAACAGCTGCGCTAAACGTATTGATGTTGAGAAACGCTGTCGGGTCGACGCCGGGGCCGGCTTCCAATAATTCGAGCGTGTCGCTGCGGTCATTACTGCCGGGTCTGAATGACTCCAGGAACTCGCGCCCGCCGATCGCTTCCGCCATTTCGGCAAAGCTGAATTGATTCGCCTTGACGCTGTTCTCGGCCAAAACCTTCTTGCCGCCCTCGTCAAACGATTCGATTAGCTCGCCAGTCTCTTCGTCATGCTTGCGCAAACCGACTGCCTCGTGAATCTCTTCGACGAAGCGGCGCCGGCCCGGCCCTTCGCCAAGCTCGGCAATGCGGCCATCGAGCGTCTTGCGCAACTCGCGGAATGTATACATGGCTGAATCCCTGTCGGTTTGTAAGCAAGCGGTTAGGTGGTGAAGACGATCTGATGAACCGTCCAGGTCGTTCCGTCGCAATGCGCGTAGCACAGCTCGCTGGTCGCAATCGTAGCGACGGCGCCGCCGCCATCGTCTTGCAGCGTGATCGTTTCGCCGCCGGTGTTTTTGATAAGCACGACTTCGTTTACCATGTCGGCTTCGGGCGGCAGCTTGAGGATTTCGGTATTGCCTTCCGGGTCGACGAGTAGCCAGTTGCCGTAGAGAAACGTGCCGGTCGGTGTGCCGGGTACTTTGGTAAGCGTCACGGCCGCATCGTTCATCGCAATCGTTTGCGCGACGAGCTTGAAGCTGGACTGCGGCGCGCTGGGCCGCGTCCACTGCGTTAGCGGCAGGGCAAAGACCTTCGTTGTCGTGCCCTTGTTTTCCGTGACAACCATTACGGCCAACGAGGCGTCAGTTACCTTGACGAACACTTGATCCTCAAGCGCCGTGCCGCTCGATGCTTCGTCGATGGCCAGCAAATCGCCGACCTTGTACG
>Ga0075327_1000202_pt1 | contig 15729 bp, 11 predicted proteins | sample MayberrySE_Catta_2_FD_120056 | JGI IMG/M metagenome (GOLD analysis project Ga0075327, IMG submission 120056) | Natural and restored wetland microbial communities from the San Francisco Bay, California, USA, that impact long-term carbon... | ecosystem: Environmental > Terrestrial > Soil >...
CTACGTCGGGGGAACCGATCGCCGGACCTGAAGGTCCGGCCTACGTCGGGGGAACCGATCGCCGGACCTGAAGGTCCGGCCTACGTCGGGGGAACCGATCGCCGGACCTGAAGGTCCGGCCTGCATTTCGCTCGCGTAGGCCGGACCTTCAGGTCCGGCGATCTCCTTCAGGTCTACCGTCCGATCGCCACCCCGAAACCGACGCCGAACGAGTGATTGGTGCCGTCCGATGTGCCCTGGACGCGGACGAACAACGGCGTCCGCGGCACCAGAATGTCGAGGCCGCCGATGGCCTCGATCAGGTTCGCCTCGTATTCGTTGGCCGCCGTGAACGACTGCGTGGCCGGGAAGCCGACGGCCTGCGCGAAGTCGAGCTCCGACGCCAGCTCGAGCGTCGCGCGCCACATCGTGAAGCGGACGCCGCCAAACGGCGCGACGTGACGGAACGCCCGTCCCACGACCGCGCGAATCGTGTGCGCGTGATAGCGGTACTCCCCGTCGTCACGGACGATCAGCACGTCATCGCCCACGAGATCCGCGACGTTCGACGTCCGGTTCATGTCGACCGTCCCGGTCCGCGAGAGCTGATAGCCGGCGTTCACGTACCAGGCGCAGTCGCCGCACGGGACGATCACGGCATTCGCGCCGATGGTGAACAGCGTCCCGCTGCCGCTGAAGGTCTGGCTGTTGGCGGGCGTCTCGAGATCGAGCGACTCGAAGTCCACGGACGTCCGGCTCAGCCCGACCGTCGCCGACGGATGCACGCGCCAGCCTCCGCCACGCATCGCGCCGCCGGCCTGATCGCCCGTCGCGGCGTTCTGCCAGCGCGCCGCCCGGTTCATGCGGCCTCCCCATCCGGCCGGACCCGCGAGAGGAATCGCGAACACGGCGCCCCCGTCGGGACCGAACTTGTGGTTCTTCTGCTCGACGCGGTTCGACTCGGCGATCTCCTCCGGCGTCTTCTCGCGGTTCTCGTTTCGGAGGAACGTGGTGCCGCCGCCCGCGCCGGGCGTGCTGCCAGGCGTGCTGCCCGGCGTGCTCGGGCTCGACACTTCGATGACGTCGGTGAACCGGCTCCGGGCCAGCCCCGTGTCGTTGATTTCCTGACGTCCCAGCATGCCGCCGATCAGGCCACCCGGCACGGGGACCGCGTTGCGGCGCGGCAACTGGCCGAGCCGCGGCAGGGCGATGTTGACCTGAGCGCCCTCGATGGCTCGGAAGGAACGCCGCGCCATGACTTCCTGGCCGGTGCGCCGGTCGCGGTACGTCACGACGGCTTCGACCTCGGTGCCGGGCTCGACCTGCACGTCGGCCTCGGCTGTCCCGGTCTCGTCCGTCGTGGCCTCGAGATCGCCGATCTTCACGGTTGCGCCGGCCACAGGCTCGCCAGCCGGGTTCTTCACTTCGACCTTGACGACCACGGCCCACGCCGGCGTCGCGAACGCCAGGATGGTCATCAACGCCAGCAGACTGTTCAGTTTCGATCGCATGGGACACCTCTTCGCGCTGACTGATCTGTCAGGGGACTAACGGACACATCGCGGGCGCCGGGGTGTCCGTTAAGGGATCGGAGGGCCTGTGCCGCGAAGCCCGCGGGAGGTTGCGGATCGAGTGAAACCCGTATAATCCATTCCACAGAGGATGGCTGAGCGCGCTGAGCCCCCCAGGCGCTTTCAGACGACCCGCTGGACGCTGGTCCTCGCGGCCGGAGACCGATCATCCGGCGACGCCGAGGCGGCGCTGGAGTCGCTCTGCGAGTCCTATTGGTCGCCGGTCTACGCCTTCATCCGGCGCTCGGGCCACGACGCCGAGAGCGCGCGCGATCTGACCCAGTCGTTCTTCCTCAGGGTAATGGAGAAGGATTTCTTCAGCCACGCGCGTCCCGAGCGCGGGCGCTTCCGCTCGTTCCTGCTGTCGTCCGTCAAGAACTTCCTGGCCAACGAGCGCGACTGGGCCCGTGCCGCCAGGCGCGGCGGCGGCCGCCTGCCACTGTCGCTCGAAGTGCACACGGCGGAACGCACCTACCAGATCGACGCGGCCGACGACGTCACGCCGGACCGTCTGTACGAACGCCGGTGGGCGCTGGCGGTGATCGGCGCGGCACTGGCGCGGCTCGAGCAGCAGTACGACACCGCGGGCAAGCGCGACCACTTCGCGCGCCTCAAACCGTTCCTCACCGGCGACGAGCCGGCGTCGTACGCAGAGCTCGCCACCGCCAGCGGGGCGACCGAGGGCGCGCTGCGCGTGGCGGTCCACCGGATGCGACAGCACTTCGCGACGGCACTGCACGAGACCATCGCGGAGACGGTCGCGCAGCCCGCGGAAATCGACGAAGAGCTGCGGTACCTGCTGGGCGCGGTCTCGGGATGACGGTTCAGGGCGGGATGACGGCCGGCGTCGATGATCCGCTTCGGGCTCCGCGGTGTCCAACACCGCGGGAGACCCCATGCCATTCGAACTGCGCCTGGCGTTCCGTGCACTGCGCCGCCAGCCTGCCCTGACGTCGGCCGTCGTCCTGACCGTCGCCCTGGCCGTCGCCGCCAACACCGCGCTCTTCTCCATCTTCGACGGCCTCATCTTCCGGCCGCTGCCGTACCCCAACGCCGATCGAATCGTCCACGCGGAGATTCCCGTTGACGTTCGCCGGACGATGGCGAACGAAGACCGGACGCGGCTCGAAGACACCCTGGCGACGACGCTGCTGCTCGTGGATCGGTTCGAGATGCGCGGAGCGGTGCTGCTCGAGCAGGGCGCGGCCGGCGTCGAGGCGTGGAACATCCGGCCTGCCGGTGTCGAGCCGGCGACGCTGTCGCTGCTGGGCGCCGTGCCCGTCGCTGGCCGGCTCTTCACGGAGGAGGACCTCGATGTGGCGCGTCCGGCGGCGCGGCCGGTGCTGATACGCGAAGACCTCTGGCGGAGCCGTCTCGGCGGCGATGCCTCGCTCATCGGCCAGGTGATCGACGTGCCCGGCGTGATTCTGCAGCGGCCGCTGCGCCTCGTTGGCGTCCTGCCCGAGACGTTCCGGCTGCCGGACGGCGCGAATCTGTGGGTCGCGCAGCGACGGACCTCGCCGGCCAGCGTCAACTACGGTGTCCTCGCGCCAGATGCGACGCTCCACCAGCTTCGCTCGGCGCTCCCCGGCATGGTCGTCACGCCCCTTCGCGAGCACGTGCGACCCCACGGCGCGTCCGCCTTCGGCGTCCTGCTGCTTGCGACCGGCCTGCTGCTCCTGGTCGCGTGGGTGCAGGTCGGGTCGCTCATCTTCGCGCGCGCCGCCGGCCGGGCCGATGAACTGGGCGTGCGGCTCGCGCTCGGCGCCAGCCGCGGACGTCTGATTCGTCAGTTCGCCGCCGAAGGCCTCCTCGTGGCAGCCGCATCACTGGTCCTTGCCTGGATTGTCGCGCCCGCGCTGACCTCCGGCATCGTCCGGCTGCTGCCCGATCCCGTCACCCGTGGTCAGCTGCTCATGCCGGATCTCAGGACGCTCGCCTTCAGCACCGGGCTCGCGCTGGCCGGCGTCCTCGTGCTCGCCCTGCTGCCTGTCGAAGTCGTACGCCAGAGCTCGCCCCTCCGCCTGCTGCGGGGCGGCCACGCCGGCGACGTCCGGCGCGGCGCGTTGACGTTGCGGAAGGCGATGCTCGTCGCGCAACTCGCGGTGACGACGGTCCTGGTGTACATGGCGGGCCTGGCCACGCACAGTCTCGCCGCCATCGGCGACGTCGACCTCGGCTTCGACGGCGACGGCGTGGTTGCGATCCAGCTGCCGCCAGTCACGGTCATGGGGTCGTCGAACGAAGAGCGACGCGCGCACATCGCGCGGCAGCAGCAACAGTGGGGCGAGACGTTCGACGCGTTCCGCGCGCTGCCGGGGGTCGAATCCGTCGCGAGCGGGCGCGTGCCGTTCTACGAGAACGCGTTCACCGGCGGCGGCAGCATGGCGGTCACCGTTCCAGGCCAGACGTCTCCGCTTCTGTCGAGCTATGCCGTCGTCACTCCGGACTACGTTCGCGTGATGCGGCTGTCCGTCGTGTCCGGCCGGGTCCCCGACGAGAACGAGCTCTCGGCCGGAGACCAGCCAGCCATCGTCAACGAGACGTTTGCGCGCCGGCTCGAGTCGCTCGGCCCGGTCATCGGCCGACGGGTCGAGGTCAACCGCCGCACGGTGCGCATCGCGGCGATCGCCGAGGACTTCGTCACGCACCGGCCGGATCGTCCGATCGAGCCGCTGATCGCGCCGCTGATTCGCCGCCCGCAGGGCGGCTTCATCCTGGCGCGACTGGACGGCACTGTCCCTGTGAACGACGCCGTCGCCGTGCTCGGCGCGACGTTCGACCGCATCTGGCCGGACAATCCGGCGCGCGAGGTGTTCTTCGTCTCCGATCTGGCGGCACGTGCGATCAGCGACTATCGCGCGCGGGCCGTCCTGCTCGGGTTGATCGGCTTCCTCTGTGTGCCGCTGGCGCTGGCCGGCATCGCCGGCGCGCTGAGCTACGCGACGACGCAGCGCCTGCGCGAGATCGGCATCCGACTGGCCCTGGGCGCCGAACCACGCGACATCCGGCGGCGTGTCGTGGGCAGCGCCTTCGCGGCGCTGGGGGGAGGTCTCATCGCGGGCCTCGGCGGCGGCATCCTGATGGGACGCCTGATGTCGGCGTATCTCTTCGGCGTCGGCGCGATCGATCCGGTCACGATCGTTGCGGTCGTCGCCACACTCGCGGCGATCGCGGGGCTGGCGGCGCTGATGCCCGCGCACCGCGCCGGACGAATCCAGCCGATGGAAGCGCTGCGCTGACGAGCTGAAAAAGACTCCCGGAGTCTTTGCGATGGACGACCCGCGAAAAAGACTCCGGGAGTCTTTTTCCAGGCTTTTTCCAGGATCACCGCGACGCGGCAGCGGCTTCCGTTGCGATGCGCCGGACGAGCGCGTCGATGCCATCGGGCGCGACCTCGTACTGCCCAACCCAGACCTTGCGGTCGGTGCGCCCGTCGACAAGACGGGCGGTCACCCGGATGCCGGCGCTGTCGATGACGACACCGCCCTCCATGACCAGGTCGGCGCCGACAGCGCGCGCGACGGCCGGAATCGCCATCCGATCGCTGAACTGACCCGCCGTCGTACGCGAGACGACCGACATCGCCGTCGAGGCTGCAAGCGCCGTCGTCACGCCGTCGGTGATGCGCGCGGCCAGCTCCCCGGCACGCTCGCCGGCGCCGTAGGCAGAGAACGGCAGCACCGCGATGCTGACGGCATCGGCGCCGGACCCGGGACGCGCCACGACGAGCCAGGCGACGACGGCCAGAATCAGGACCACGAGTCCGGCCAGTGACACGCGCTGCAACCGCCGCTCGACCCGACCGGCGCCGGCAGGCGGGCCGGGCTCGTCGACCGGACGCGTCGTGAACGCCGGCTGATACGTACCTCGCGGGATGCTGATCACGACCGGGTCTGTCGCCCCTTCATCCCGGTAGTACGCGTCGAGCCGCGCGCGCAGACGTCTGACCTCGACGCGGACGATCGAGTCGAGCCTCGGGTCGAAGCCCTCAGGTCTCTGAAAGACCTCGACGCCGACGACGTACTCCTTGAGGGTGTCGCCGTCGCCAGCGAGCGTCCTCTCGACGAGGAACGTGAGCAGCCGGCCGGCACGGCCGGATGTCGCAAAGGCCTTCGAGGCCAGCAGGCGATCGAGCGCCGCGCGGACGTCAACAGACGATTCAGTCACCTGATAATCGGGATTGTACCGCCGTGTCACCCCGGCGTAACGGTGACAACGGCAACTCAACACCGGGTGCTGACGTCCTGACGACCGAGGTGCCCGCATGCGTGCATTTCTGTCCGATCTCGCCGCCGCCGTCCGATCGCTCCGGGCATCCCCCGGCTTCACAGCCGTGGCGGTCTCGACCCTCGGTGGCGGCCTCGCGCTCGCCGTCACGGTCCTGACTGTCATCAACGCGTACGCCCTGCGGTCCATCCCATACCCGGAAGCCGACCGCCTGTACCGGCTCGACTACGCGGAACGCGGACAGTGGCTGGAAGGACTCGAACGCGTGGACTGGCAGGCCCTGGACGACGTCATCGAGATTCCGATCGCGTGGGACCTCGACGTCTTCTTCATGCTGGCCGGTTCCGATGGCACCGCCCGCCATCCGGAGTCGGTGCCGGGCGCGTGGGTGAAGCCGGGCTATCTCGAGGGCTTCGGCATCCGCACCGCCCTGGGCCGCACGCTGGGCGACTCGGACTACCAGGCGACGAGCCCGCCCGTGGCCGTCGTCAGCCATCGGCTCTGGCAGTCGCGTTTCGACGGCGACCCGGGCATCGTCGGCCGCACGTTCACGGCCTATGTCAGCGACCGTCCGGATGAGGCCGAGACGATCATGATCGTCGGCGTGCTGCCGGCCGATCACTGGCACTTCAATACGTACACGGAAGTCCTGACGCCGCTGCGGGCGGACACCTACCCCTACTTCGTGCGCCTGCGCCGAGGGGTCTCGCGCGACGTGGCCGTCGATCGCATCTCGACCGCCGTCCGTGCGACGCTTCCCGACGTCCCGGCCGACTGGCGTGTGGTCATCACGCCGATGCAGACGCAGTACATCGCGACCATCACGCCTATGCTCTGGGCCGTCGGGTCGGCAGCGGCACTCGTGCTGATCATCTCGGGCGCCAACGTCGCGGTGCTCCTGCTCGTCCGGAGCCGGCGGCGGCAGCAGGACCTCGCAGTGCGCCTGGCGCTGGGGGCCAGTCCCGCCCGTCTCGCGCGCCTGCTCCTGCTCGAAGGCCTGCTGCTCGGCCTGGCGGCGCTCGCGATCGGCATCGGCGCGAGCCGCCTGACGATGGTCTGGCTCGGCTCTTCGGTGGAGTCGTTCCTGTCGCGCCGGGCGCCAGGAGGGACCGACGCGTTCGCGCTCGACGCCACCGTGCTCCTGATGGCAGCCGGCTGCGGCTTGATCGTGACGATGTTGTTCGCGCTCGTGCCGCTGGCGTCGCTGCGAGGGTCGCGGTTGGCGTCGGCGTTCGCGGCCAGCCGAGTCGGCAGCGAGACGAGGGCCTCCCGCCGCGCGCGGTCGCTTCTCATCGGCCTCGAGGTCGCCGCGTCGCTCACGCTGCTCTCGGGCTCGCTGCTGATGGCACGGAGCGCCGTCGCGATGCTCGACGTCGAGTTCGGCATCGACGCCGATCGGGTCGCGACCGCCAGCCTGTCGATGCGCCAGCGGTCCTACCCCGATGCGGCGAGCCAGGCCGCGCTGCTCGCACGGATTGCGCAGGACCTCACCGGCGTGGCGGGCAGCGAAGCCGTCGGTCTCGGCAGCTGGTGGCCCCTGCAGAGTGCGCCCGCGCGGCCGGTGCGGGTTCCCGGTGGCGCCGAAGTCGTCGACGCCGGCGTCCAGGCCGTATCGGCCGGCTATTTCGAGACACTGGGCATCCGTTTCGTGAACGGCCGCGCCTTCGGGCCCCACGACATGACGGCCAGCGAGCCGGTCGTCATCGTCGGCGCCTCGCTCGCCCGGCGCCTGTGGTCCCGTGAGAGCCCGATCGACCAGACGCTGGAGTTCGTATCGGACACCGGCAGCTCGACTACGCGACGGGTCGTCGGCGTCGTCAACGACGTGCGGCAGACGCACGCCGACGAGAATCAACTCGACGCGTACGTGCCGCTGCTGCAGCAGCCGGATCGGTCGGCGTACATCTACGTTCGAGGGCCGAGGATCGGGTCGTGGCAGACGGAGGCGCGGGAACGGCTCGGCGCAATCGATCCGGAGCTGGCGCTGGGCACGCCGCGCTGGCTTGGCGCGAGTCTCGACCAGGAGCGGGCCGCGCCCCGCTTCCTTGCGCGACTGCTTGGCATCTTTGCGAGCGTCGCGTCGGTGCTGACCCTCGTGGGTCTGAACGGCGTGATCGCGTACGCGGTACGGCAGCGGCAGCGCGAGGTCGCCATCCGCATGGCGATCGGCGCGGGCGCGCCCGATGTCACGCGCCTGTTCCTGCGTCACGGCATCGTGGTCCTCGGCGTCGGTATCGGCGCCGGGCTCTGGGGCGCGACGGCGCTGGGGCATCTGCTGCAGAACTACCTGCATGGCGTCGAAGCCACCGAGCCGTCCGTGCTCGCCGCCGCAGCCGTGACCTTCGGCGCCTGCGGGCTGCTCGCCGTCTGGTGGCCGGCGTGGCGCGCGGCGTTGACGGACCCGGCGGGCGTGCTGCGTGATTAGTCCACAAGACCTCGACATGAAGTGCATGAGGCTTTGAAGGTCGCGGAGGATGTCCCCCTGGCTGACGGTGCCCACAAGACCATTACATGAAGCGCGTGCAGGCATTGAAGGCAGTGTCCCGCTGACTGCCAAGGCGGCGTCGCGCGGGAAGGAGCGCGATCCGCAGACGTGAGCCGGCCTGAATGCGCCCAGACTCGCCGGTTCACGTCCGCGGATCACGCTCCCTCCCGCGCGGCCGATCGGCCGCCGGCCGGCGGCCGGCGACACCGCCCCGCCTGTCGCAGCTCTCTACTGCCCACGCCTTCACGAGCTTCACGTCAGGGGCTTTCTGACAGGGCGACAAGGCGACGGCGACGGCACCTGCGGTATCGTTGGCCATGCGTCGCACCCTGATTGCCAGTCTCGCGGTGCTCGTGGCCGTGGCCTGCGGCGACTCCGAGCCGGTCTCGGATACGCCGACGCCGATTCAGGAACCGATCGTCGCGGCCGTCGTCCGCTCGGACAGCTTTCTGGTGCCGTTTGCCGTGTTCGAAAACGGCGACTGGCACGGGCCGGATGCCGGGTCAGGCAATACGATCGCCGAACTGGACGCGGCGTGGTTCGTCGGGCGGCTCGACTCACTGCGCGAGTGGAGACTGGTCACGCCGCTCGGTCTGGCCGACGTCGGCGGCGACCCGATCCTGCTGCGGGTGACGGGAGCGCCGACCGACATCGGAACGCACTGTCAGCGAGCCTGGGCAATGCGGGTGGACCCTGCCGACACGGGGCTGGCGCAGGACGCCGGGCCGCAGATCCTCGGCGCGGCCCTCTCGAACGCGTCCGGCCTCGAACTGACACCGGCTGCCGTCCTCGACCCGACGCCTGAAGAACACTCGAAGCTCATGTCGTTCGTCGAACCACACTTCGAGCGGGCCGAAGCTCGAGAGGCCGACCGGCGATCGGCGAGTCCCGACTATAAGCCCCGGGCGACCGGCGCGGCCAACGCGGTCACGCCCCTCGCCCTCGACGCCCTCCATCGTGTCGCTGGCGTGGACGGGACATCGATCTACCAGTTCGAGGTCTCACGCGGCTATCCGCGGGCCGCGAGATCCCCGATGCGGAACTGCCCCGCGCTGTCGGTGATGACGGGGTGGATGGCGGAAGCGCCGGACGGCACGTTCAGGCTGATCGCCGGGGATGTCGTGATGACGGACTGCCTGCGGAAGGGAGCCACCCGCGTCATTCCGATCGGCGCTGTCCGGTTGGGGAGCCGGACGTTTGCCGTGACACTCGAACGGCACTACGAGAGCGACGCGTACGCAGTCCTCGAGATCGCCCCGACCACGATCACCCCGGCCGTCCGGATTCAGGGAGGCGGCTGCTGAACGGGAGTCCGTGGCGCGGCATCCCCCGCTTTACAGACTGGTTGCTGGGCTACTGCCGCCGCATCTCGAAGCGGCACTCAGGTCCGCCGAGGCTGCAGGTCCCGTTCACGACGTTGAACGCGGCGTCGGCGGTGCCGAGCATCGGGAAGTCCCTGAACCCGTCGACGCCGTTGCACTCGAACTGCTCGATGCCGAGGCTCACGACCACCGCCGACGGATCGAAACCGAGGATCTGCGTGGTGTCGAGTGTCTGCACCAGGAATCCGGGAAACCCGCCGGCTCCGCGTCCGACGCGGCAGCCTGTATTGTCGGTCCACAGTCCGTCGATGGCCACTGTGGACCCGAACGGCGTGATGCGGTCCGCCGGATTCGGCGGCGTGAACACCGTCAGCGTGAACGACGTGATGGCCGGACGCCCGCGGGGCACGTCTGTGTGTCCCGTCACCGTGCCGTGCCACGTGCCCAGCAGGGATCGGACCGACACCGGCGTCGAGACGGTGGCCGCGATCAGACCGGCCGACCGCACCTCGAGCGTGGCCATGTAGTCGCCGGCGGCACTGTAGACGTGCGACGCGGGACCGGGTCCTTCTGCAAAGGCGTTGTCGCCGAACCGCCACGTGAACGTGGGAGTCGCGGGCAGCGTTCCCGCAACATCGAAGATGAACCGCGTGCCCCACTGCACCCCGGTGCCGGAAGGCGTCCGGACCAGAGTCAGCGGCACCGGCGGCGGCCCGGGATTCTCGGGCGCCGTCGGCGGCGTCTGCTCGCCGCAGGCTGTGACAATCGCCAGAGTCAGCAGACCGCCCCTGGCGGTCCCGGCTCGCCGCCGCCAGGTCCTGCCCTCGCGCCGGGTCATCGTCAATAGAACATCCAGTTGAACGTCGCCTTGAGCACCGTGTGATTGTTCCCGTTCTCCAGCCGCACCCACATCGCGCCGCCTTCGACCGACCAGTGCCGGGCGAACTCCCAGCCGCCGCTGAGCGTCAGGCCGAGGCCGGAATCGGTCGAGTCCACCGTGCCGACTCCGAAGTCCACCTCGGCGGCAATGCCGCCTCCAATCGTGAACTTGACGAACGGCGTCGGCGACGTCGGCCGCACCATGTACGTCACGCCGACACCCGTGACGCCGAGAATGTCGTAGCGGAAGTTGTTCGACCAGGCCACCTGGTTGTCGTAGTAGATGAGCACCTGGTCGGTCGGCGCGTACCCGATCGAGAAGTCGGTCACGACGGCGACGTCGTTGACCTTCGGTCCGCCGATGAAGCCGGGAAACTGGGGTGCATTGTGCATGCCGACGCCGCCGCCGAAGCCGACGATGAAGCCCCGGCGGTTCGCGGTCGGAGATTCCTGCACGACCATGGGGGCCGGGCCGGCCACGGGCGCCACGCCCGCGCCGATCGGCTCCACGCTGGCGCCGTTGATCCATCCCGTTCGCCACGACGACGGCGTGCCGGCCGGCGGTCGAATCAGATACCAGCCCTCGCGCTGATCCAGGACCTCGAGTACCACGCCGGGATTGACGGTGCCGACGGCATCTGCCGTCCCGGCCGGCTCCGCCAGGACCGCGGACGCGCGCAGAACCCGGATGCTCGTCACACCCTGCGCGACAGCGCCCACCGGCAGCGCCAGGAGCAGAACCAGGACGATGAACCCTCTCGTATGAACCACGTGATGTTCCTCCTCAGGATCAGTGCAACTCCGCGAGAAACGAGATCGGACCGTCCGGCCGGCCGGAGCCGATGTCGTTCCAGGCCAGGCCCACGCCGTCGCCGAACGGACTCGACCAGTCCGCGTACGAGATCCGGTCGCCGTTGCCGAAGGGCTCGTTCGGCCCCCAGTTCGCGTAGACGAATGGCTCCCCGGTCACCCAGGCGTAGTCGCGCGCGGTGGGCCCCACCAGCTGAGCCCCGATCCAGGGACCGTTGTTCAGCGTCGTCCGGGCGATGTTGAAGGCGGCGGGGTTCGCGGCGAAGAGCGTTCGCACGAACGCGTCTTCGTCGGCCGAGGTGATCGTGGCGAGGTCCCAGCCCGTGCCGATCATCCGAGCAAGGTCGCGTGCGTCTTCCCAGGTGCACGGTGCGGGCGGCGCGCCGGGACAGAAGCGGAGCTCGTAGAAGTGCCCGTTCCCGTCCCACCGCGTGCCGACGGATGGTGGCGCCGCCCCTGTGGGGCTGTCAGCACAGCCCGCCGCGGCCAGACACAGGAGAGCGAAGCGGCGCATCCGCGTAGTACATAGACTGGTGCAAGGCGCGACGGGCCACCGTTCTTCACCGGTACTCCCGACGAACTTCACCCGGATCACGGGGGCTGCATGACCTACGGCGGGGCCGGCTTCAGCCGGCCTCGAGTACGGGTCAGATGTCGTGGCGGTGCCGGACGGCAAAGCGCGTCAGCGCGTAGTTGCCGTGGACGGCGAGCTTGCGGCAGATGCTCGTGCGGTGTGCATCGACGGTCTTGGGGGCGATGCCGAGCTCCTCGGCGACTTCCTTGCTGCGTTTGCCGGCCGCGATGCGCCGGAGGATCACCCGTTCCTGCGGCGTGAGCTGATCGAGTCCGGGAATGCCGCGCGCGAACCGCTCTACCCGTCGCGTGCGCTCCACCAGGTGAGTGGTCATGACCGGGCTCGCGTAGTGCTGGCCGCCGGCGACGGCGCGGACGCAGCGCAGGATCTCGACGGCCGTGCAGTCCTTCAGCAAATAGCCCTTGACGCCCCACTCGAGCGACTGGTCGAAGATCTCCGGGTCGTCGTTGATGGTGAGGAAGATGAACTCGACCGGCAGGCGCTCCGCGCGAGCCTGCCGGACGATGGCGCAGCCGTCGAGCCCGGGCAACCCGATGTCCAGGATCGCGACTGCCGGCGTCAGAGCGCGGAGGCGCTCGAGCGCCGTCGGGCCGTCTTCGCATTCGGCGACCACGTCGACGCCGCGATCCTGTTCGAGCGCGCGGCGCAGGCCGTCCCGGAAGAACGGGTGGTCCTCGGCGATGAGGACGCGGACCGGGTCAGCCATGATGACCGTCCTCGAGGGGCAGCGTCACGCGCAGCACCGTGCCGCGGCCGGGAGTCGACTGCAGATCGAGGGCGCCGCCGAGCGCCTGCGCGCGTTCCCGGATCCCCATCAGGCCGAATCCGGACTCCGCGCCGGCGGATGTGACGTCGAACCCGCGACCGTCGTCGGCGACGACGATTTCGACGAGGGTCCCCGCATGATCGACGCGGACACGCGCGTGACGCGCGCCGGCGTGCCGGATGACGTTGTTGACCGCTTCCTGCACGATCCGGAAGACGCTGATCGCCGCGTCCGGCGGAAAGCAGTCGTCGACGTGGCCGATGGCGATGTCGAACCTGACGTCGCACGTCTCGGCTACCCGCTGAAGCATGTTCTCGATTGTCCTGGAGAGCCCGATCTTGTCGAGCTGATACGGGCGCAGGCCATGGGCGATGCGTTTGAGGCCGGCGTAGGACTCCGTGGCCATGGCTTCGATCGACTGCAGAGCCTCGTCTGCCGTCGTGTCCGGCGTCTCCTGCCGGCTTGCCTTGGCCCGTGTCTTGATCATGAACAGATCCTGACCGAGCGCGTCGTGCAACTCGTTCGAGATGCGGCGCCGCTCCTGCTCCTGGGTCTCGATGAGCTGCCGCGCGAAGGCCTGCTGACGGGCGTGCTCCCGCGCCAGGCCGAGCAGGCGGCGGCGGACGGCGGCGACGGCGATGCCGACGAGCGCGAGGCTCAGCATGGCCACGAACCACGCTCGACGCCAGAACGGCGCATGGACCACGATCCGGACGGCGGCCGGCGACGCGCTCCACACGCCGTCGCTGTTCGCTGCCATCACCTCGAACCGGTACTCCCCGGGCGGAATCCGGTAGTAGGTGGCTTCACGGCGGATGCCGGCCTCAATCCAGTCGTCATCGAGGCCGGCCAGGCGATACCGGAACTTCGTCTGTTCGGGTCGCACGAAGGTCATCGCCGTGTACCGCACCGTCAGGCTGTTGCGATCGGGCGGCACGTCGAGTGTGTCCGACAATGGCGCGGTCTCGCCACGCAGGCGTATCTCCTCGATCAGCACGGCCGGAGCATGCGGATTGTGCGTCACGACTGCCGGATTCACGATCGCGATACCGCCCTGCGTCGGAAACCACAGCATTCCGTCGGGCATCCTGGCACCCGAGGGCTGACGTCCGCCGTTGCACTCGATCATCGCCATGCCATCGCGGGTGCCGAAGGCGGTCGAATGGATCGCGGGGATCTCGCCACGCGCCAGCGCGTTCAGCTCGGCCCGGTCCACGCGGTAGATGCCACGATTGCTGCCAATCCAGAAGTGCCCCCGGCCATCGTCGAGGATCTGGAAGATGCCGTTGTCGTGGAGCCCGTTCTGGGTCGTGTATCGAGTCAGTCGTCCTCGCTCGTGCCGGTACAGGCCACCGTCGTAGGTGCCGATCCAGAGCACGCCGTCCTCGTCCTCATGAAGCGCCCGAACCTGATTGCCGACGAAGCCTTCGCGATCGGTGAAGCTCGAGACCTCCCCGTTCCGCAGAACCGTCAGGCCCTGGCGGGTTCCGACCCAGAGCGCACCCGTGCGATCTTCGAACAGTGCGCTGATGGTGTCGTGCGACAACCCGTCGGCTGTCGTGAACCGCTCGAACCGATCGCCCACCTGGCGCACGAGCCCGTGATCGGTCCCGAACCAGATGGCCTCGTGATCCTGGTGAATGGCCCAGACGCTCCCTTTCAGCCAGCCCATCGGGTCGTGGTAGGGGACCAGGCGATCTCCCGACATACGCACGAGCCCGGCCTGGGTCCCGATCAACAGCCGGCCGGAGCCGTCTTCGAAAATCGCGGTGATCTCCGCCGCCGGCAGACCATCGCTGACGCCGTATGTGCGAGTCCTGAGGCCGACCATGTGAATGAGACCACCACCCCAGGTTCCGATCCACAGCTCGCCCTGCCGGTCCCGGAGAATCGAGTAGACGTTCTCCCACGACAGGCCATCATCCTTCGTGATCGTCGAGATGGCGCGCGCACGAACCCGAAGCAGGCCGACTTCGGTGCCCAGCCAGATCGAACCTTCGCGATCCTGGAAGACGCGAAAGGTCGAGCGGTCGAACACGACGATCGCCCGCCCGTCCCGGACCCGGTGCAGTGACCCGCCGTACTGGTTGAGCCACAGCGTTCCGTTCCCGTCTTCCAGGAAGGTGGCGCCCGGGAACAGTTGCGGCAGACCGTCACTGGCGCTGAGGACGGTCAGCAGGGTTCCACGCTTCCTGACAGCCGTGGCGCCTTCGAGCTGGAACCACCAGGTTCCGCGTCCGTCGGTCGACACACCCGTCACGGATGACGGGGACAACTCTTCGGCAGCCAGGCACAGCTCGACGCGTCCACCGGCCAGGCAATGGACGCCGGCTTCATCGATGCTCCACCACACCGCCTGCGCGGGATAGCGTTGCGGTCCCAGGACGTGCGGCCGAACAGCGTGCGGGAAGTCCGCGGGCCGGTAGCTGACGAATCGTTCCCCGTCGAACCGTGTCATGTGGTCTTCCCAGACGATCCAGATGTCACCGGCATCGCCGTCGTCGATCCGAATGACGGCGCGGCCTGTGAGGCCGTCGTCGACGTCGAACGTCGTGAACCGACCGTCGCGATAGCGCAACAAGGCGCCGTCGTCCGTCCCCGCCCACAAGGTGCCCGACGAATCCACGTGAAGCGCCCGCGTGCGCACGCTGTCCACACCCTCGATGCTGCGATCGAAGACGACGAACCGGACACCGTCGAAGCGGACGAGCCCCCCGTAGGTCGCGAGCCACAGATATCCATCCGGCGTCTGCACGATGTCGTTCACCGAGTTCTGAGGCAGGCCGTCCTCGATCGTCCATGTGTCGAAGAGCAGATCGTCCTGCGCCCATGCCGGCGTGGCGAGCAGACACCACGCCGTCAGGCAGGCGAGGACCGGCCGCACACCGCCAGCGTCGGCACGACGCGTCAGAAACAGCATCGGGTCGCGCCGATACTGCCCGGAGGCGCGACCGGTGTCAACGCGTGCGCGACGGGTCGGACCCGGACCGCGGCATCACCGGAACGCGCGCCAGAGGCCGGTGCCGGCCCAGTACCCGCCCAGCCCCCTCAGGGCGAAGCCCACGGTCAACTGCGTCGTCGAGGCACCCGGC
>Ga0075327_1000204_pt1 | contig 15700 bp, 13 predicted proteins | sample MayberrySE_Catta_2_FD_120056 | JGI IMG/M metagenome (GOLD analysis project Ga0075327, IMG submission 120056) | Natural and restored wetland microbial communities from the San Francisco Bay, California, USA, that impact long-term carbon... | ecosystem: Environmental > Terrestrial > Soil >...
GCCCCTTCCCGGACGCCGCTGCCGCCGAGGAACTCCGCATGGCCGTCCTGATCAAGCGCTACGCGAACCGCAAGCTCTACAACACCGAGACCAGCCGCTACATCACGCTGAAAGGCATCGCCGACCTCCTCGAGTCCGATCAGGAGGTGAAGGTGATCGACAACGAGAGCGGCGAGGACATCACCTCGGTGACGCTCTCGCAGATCCTGGTCGACACGGAGCGCGACGGCCGCTCGGTGCCCGGCAGCCTGCTCACGGGGCTCTTCCAACGCGGCGGCGACGCCCTCCGCAAGCGCGTCGACGACGCGAGCGAGGGCATCGAGGAGTTCAAGCACAACATCCGCCGGCTCTTCCCGGCGCGCGGGCGCGACTGGGTCGCGTTCGGCCCGCCGGACTTCGAGTCGATGGTGCAGAACGCGTTCGAGCGCGTGGCCGAGATGCTCGACCTGCCGCGCCGCTCCGACCTCGAGCTCCTCTCGGAGCGCCTCGATCGCGTGGCGCGTGCGCTCGAGGCCGTCGCCGCCGAGGGCCTCGACGAGAAGCCGCCCGCGCCGCGCGCGGCAGGCGGCGAGAAGCTCTAGCCAGGCTCTCCTACGCGAACACGCCCTGGCGGACGCGCAGCGCCTCCTTCACGAGCCGCTGCACCTCGCCGCGCAGCTCCTCGGTGAGGCGCGCCACCAGCAGGTCGTCGCTCGCGGCCTCGGCTCCGCGCTTGGCTTCGGCGAGCGGCTCGCCGAACGAGATCACCCACTTCGCGGGCAGCGGCAGCGCCCCGAACGGGCCCAGCCACGGGAAGGTGGGCGTCACCGGCAGGAAGGGCAGGCCGAGCGCGCGCGCGGGCGTCTCCACCTTGAAGAGGATGGGATGCGCCTCCTCGGCGCCGACGATCGCGACGGGGACGATCGGCACGTCCGCCGCGAGCGCGAGCCGCACCGCGCCGCCGCGGCCGAAGCGCTGGAGCCGGTAGCGGTCGCGGAAGGTCTTCGCGGCGCCCTTCACGCCCTCGGGAAAGGCGATCACGGAGAGGCCGGCCTCGAGCAGGCGTTCCGCGTTCTCGCGGCAGGCGCGCACGCCGCCGAGGCGCGCGAGCGCGGGCTGCACGAAGGGAAGCGTGATCAGCCAGTCCGCGATCAGGAAGCGCGGCCGGCGTACCTCGCCGTGCTCCGCCGCGATCGTGTCCGAGAGCAGCAGCCCGTCCCACGGCAGCAGGCCCGAGTGGTTCGCCACGAAGAGCACCGCGCGGTCGTCGGGCACGTGCTCGAGCCCGAGCACCTCGACGCGCCACCAGCGCCGGCGCAGGAAGTCGAGCAGCGGCCGCGCGCTCCGCACCGTCTCGGGATCGAAGCCGAAGTCGTCGACCTCGCCGCTCCGCTCGCGCATGCCGAGCTGGCCGAGCCGCCGGCGCAGGTCCTCGATGAGCGCGACCCAGTCGAAGGCGGGCGCCTCGCGCTCCTCGCTCGCCTCCGCGTCGCCGGAGCGCGGCGCCACCCGGCGGCGGATCTCGGCCCGCAGACTCGCGAGCGCGTCGCGGAAGACGTCGCCCTGCTCTTCGGTGTTCATCGGTAGCTCCGCATGCGCTCGGCCGAGACCGCGGACATCCAGGCCTCGCGCGTGCTGTAGAGCGGGCGGCCGAACTCCTCCCAGCCGCGCCGGCCGTCCGCCACCCACAGGTAGCGGAGATAGTCGTAGAAGCCCTCGGGGCGGTCGCCGGTCTGCGCCTGCGAGGGATACGCGCGCAGCCGGTAGAGGATCGCAGGCGGCACGGGCAGGATGCGCTTGCCCGCGCGCCGCAGCAGCGTCGAGAGCGGGACCACGCCGGGCGCGACGACGTTGAAGACGCCCGGGTGGTGGCCCGTCGCCGCGCGCTCGAAGACGTCGAGGCAGTCCTCCTCGTGGACGAGCTGGAGCAGCGGGTCGTAGCCGAGGAGCGTCGGCACCACGCGGCGCGCGAGGTAGCGCGTGACGGCGTCGCGGTAGGTCGGGCCCACGATCCAGCACGGCCGCAGCACCGTCACGGAGGTGCCGCGGTGGCGGGCCGTCCAGTCGGCCACGAGCCGCTCCATCTCGACCCGGTTCTGCACGCTGTGCGCGTGCGGGTGGCCGCGCAGCGGGTGCTCCTCGCCGAGGAAGTTCGGGTTGTCGGGATACGGGCCGTAGACCATCGTGGTCGAGCCCACCACGAGGCGCGGCACGCCGGCGCCCGCGCACGCGTGGAGCACGTGCAGGCTGCCGATCGTCTCGAGCTCGTGGTCGCCCTCGAGGTCGGGCGTCGGCTCGCGCCGGAACGCGAGGTGCACGACGACCTCGACGTCGTCCTTGTGGAAGTGGTCCGCGAGCGCGCTGCCGGCGCCGGGCCGCGTGAGGTCGACGTCGCGGAAGTGGACGCCGCTCGCGAGGCCATGGGGCCGCAGCCGGTCGAGACCGATCACGCGCACGCCCGGCAGCAGGACGAGGCGTTCGGCGAGACGGCGGCCGAGGAAGGTGCGGAGCCCGGTGATCGCGATGCTCTTGGCCACGCGCCGTGTGTACCATCGGACGACATGACGAGCACGCCGCGCTTCGCGGTGATCGAGGATCCGCGCTACCGCGAGCACCGCGGCCCGCCCGGCCATCCCGAGCGGCCCGAGCGGCTCGCCGCGGTCTCCCGGGCGCTCGACGCCGTGCGCGCCGCCCTGCTGCCCCTGCCCGCGCGCGAGGCCACGGACGAGGAGATCCTGCGCGTGCACGACCGCACGCTCCTCTCGCACGTGGCGGCCGCGGCCGCACGGGCGCCCGCGCAGCTCGATCCCGACACCTTCGTCTCGGCGCGCAGCCACGAGGTGGCGCGGCTCGCGGCGGGCGCGGCGATCGACCTCGCCTCCGCCGTGGCCAGAGGCGAGGCGGCGTCCGGGCTCGCGGCGGTCCGGCCGCCCGGCCACCACGCGGAGACGGACCGCGCGATGGGCTTCTGCCTCTTCAACAACGTGGCGATCGCGGCGCGCGCGCTCCAGGCCGTGCACGGCGTCGGCAAGGTCCTGATCCTCGACTGGGACGTGCACCACGGCAACGGCACGCAGCAGGCCTTCGAGGCGGATCCGTCGGTGCTCTACCTCTCGCTCCACCAGTTCCCGTACTACCCGGGCACGGGGAGCTTCGGCGAGATCGGGGTCGGCCGCGGCGAGGGCGCGACGGTGAACGTGCCGCTGCCGGCGCGCTCGGGCGACGCCGAGTACGTGGGCGCGGTGCAGCGCGTGCTCGGCCCCGTGGCCCGCGCCTTCCGGCCCGAGCTGATCCTCGTCTCCGCGGGCTTCGACGCGCACCGCGACGATCCGCTCGCCGCGATGGAGGTGAGCGCCGCGGGCTACCGGACGCTGGCGCGCTCCGTGCGCGCCCTCGCGGACGAGCTCTGCGGCGGGCGCGTGGCCGCCGTGCTCGAGGGCGGCTACGCGCCGAGCGGGCTCTTCGAGGGCGTCGAGGGCCTGCTCGCCGCCTGGCTCGAGCCGCCCGCCCCAGCGGCGCCCCCGGACCCCGTCCGGCCCGGCAGCGTGCTCTCCGGCGTGCTCGAGCGCGTGGTGGGGATCCACGGGAGCCGCTTCCCCGGCCTCGGGGCGGCCTGAGGTCCCAGCCGCCGCCACGCCGGCTCCGCCGGGAGCGCAGCATGTTGGGGTGATCGGCGTCTGGCGGCCCAACATGTTGTGGATTCATTTTTTCTTTGATCGGCGGACGATTGCAGGTTGCAGTTGCGGGTGGGGGGTGTGCTATAAGGCCGGCGGTGGGAAAAAGTGGGGATGAGTGGTTGACCATCCCCTTCCAGTAGGAGCAGGTGGAACACCAGTCATGGGCCAAGGCGAGACGACGAACACGCTCGACGCCAAGGGCCGGCTGGCGATTCCACCGGGGATGCGGATGGAGCTCGTGGGATCGGACAATCGGCCTCCGGTGCTGACGCGTCTGCTCGAGGCGCCCGCCCTCGGCCTCTACCCGGCCGTGCGCTGGGACGAGTTCCGGCGCCGCCTCGACAGCCTGTCGCAGGTCAAGACCTCCGTCCAGCGCGTCCGCCGCCACGTGGTCGGCGGGGCCAAGGAGGTCCCGATCGACGGCCAGGGGCGCCTGCTGATCCCGCCGCACCTGCGCGAGTACGCGGACCTGGAGCGCGAGGTCACGATCCTCGACACGGGCACGCGCTTCGAGATCTGGGACCGCGCCCGCCACCGCGAGGAGCTCCAGACGATTCGAATGCAGGGCCAGCAGCTCGCCGACGAAGTCGGGGATCTGGGCCTGTGATCCCGGTGATGATGGGGGGAAACGGGGGGCGCAAGCCCTTCGGATGAGAGGGAGAACGGGGTGTTCTCCGGAGCGCCGGCTGCCCGCGCGGAATCGTTGGGGGGCGTGAACCGCGGATGGCTGCGCTCCGGAGGCACCCCGAACTCTCTCGGTGATCGATGACCGGGGGCAGCGGATGCTGTCACCGGCAGCGCTGGCGGTGAGGGGTCGCCAGCGCGGGGAATGCAATCCCAAGAGGGGGCTCCGTGCGGAAGCCGAGCCCGTTCGCGTCGTGAGCGCCGTCGAATTCCACCGCCCGGTCCTGCTCGCCGAATGCCTCGAGCTGCTGGACGCGGCCCCCGGCCGCCTGCTGGTGGACGCCACGCTCGGCGACGGCGGCCACGCCGAGGCCATGCTCGAGCGCTCCGCACCGGACGGCCGCGTGATCGCTCTCGACCGCGACCCGGACGCGCTCCGGATCGCGGCCGCCCGCCTCGGCCGCTTCGGGGCCCGCGTGCAGCTCGAGCACGCCTCGTTCCGCGCGCTCGGCGACGTGCTCGCGCGGCTCGCGATCGGCCGCGTGGACGGTGTCCTCTTGGATCTCGGCGTCTCGTCGCGCCAGCTCGACACGAGCGCGCGCGGCTTCCGCTTCGCCGACCCCGATGGGCCGCTCGACATGCGCATGGACCCGAGCGCGGGAGAGACGGCGGCGGAGCTTCTCGCCCGAGCGAGCGAGAGCGAGCTCGCGCGCTGGTTCGGCGAGTACGGCGAGCTCCCCGGAGCACGGCGGCTCGCGCGCACGCTGGTGCGGCGGCGGCGGGAGCGGCCGCTCCGCAGCACGGCGGACCTGCTCGCGGCGATCGCGGAGGCCCGCGTCGGGGGCGGCCGCCGCCACCACCCGGCGACGCTCGTCTTCCAGGCGCTCCGCATCGTCGTGAACGACGAGCTCGGCGCTCTCGCCGACGGGCTCGAGGCGGCGATCCGAGCGCTCACGCCGGGCGGGCGGCTGTGCGTCATCGCGTATCACTCGCTCGAGGACCGGCTCGTGAAGCGCACGCTGGAGCAGGAGGAGCGCGGCTGCGTGTGCCCGCCGCGCCAGCCCGTCTGCAGCTGCGGACGGCGCCCCCGCGTGCGCCGCCTCACACGCCGGCCCCTGCGCCCGACCGAAGACGAGCTGCGCGCGAATCCGCGCGCCCGCTCGGCGCGGCTCCGCGCTGCGGCGCGCCTCGCGGAGGCCGCATGACGGCACGCAACTCGTTGCGCTGGCGCGACCGGCGCGCCGCGCTCTTCTCGAGCGAGCGTGCGCGCTCCGAGCGCGCGCCGCGCACGTGGAGCGCGCCGCGCCCGAAGCTGCGGCGGCGCCTCGCGGTGACGCCGCTCTTCGCGATCGCGGTGGCGGCGCTCCTCGCCCTCGCCTTCCTGCGCGTCTCGATCCTGCGCACGCGCTACGCGCTCGGCGCGACGCTCCAGCGCGAGACCGAGCTCCTCGCGCGCGAGCGCTCGGCGGCGGTCGACGCCCGCGTCGCACGCGATCCGAGGAAGCTCCGCGACGTCGCGGCCGGGAAGGGCTTCGCGCGGCCGGAGCGGGTGATCGACCTCTCCGGCGAGGGTGGCGCGCGATGAGGGGCGCCGACCTGCGCGGCGCGAGCGTGCGAGCGCGGATCAGCGCCGCGCTGCTCCTGCTCGCCTTCTTCGCGCTCGCCGCGCGCGCCGCCCACCTCGGCGTGATCGACCGGCGCGGCGCCGAGCGCGGCCACGCGCAGACCGGCACCGTGCTGCGCCTCGCGCCTGCGCGGGGCACGATCCTCGACCAGGGCGGCCGCGAGCTCGCCGTGACGGTGCCGGCACCCTCGGTCTACGCGGTGCCGCGCGAGATCCGCGATCCCGCCGCTGCTGCGCGCGCGCTCGCGCGCGCGCTCGGCCTCCCGGTCGAGCGCGTCCGGGCGAGGCTCGCGCGCAAGGCCCCCTTCGTGTTCGTCGAGCGCTGGCTCTCGCCGGACCAGGCGGCAGCGGTGTCCAAGCTCGAGCTGGCCGGGGTGGGCCTCGTCCCCGAGCCGCGCCGCGCCCATCCGCAGGGCGCGCTCGCGGGCCAGCTGGTGGGCTTCTCGAACATCGACGGCGAGGGAGCGCGGGGCGTCGAGCAGATGGAAGACGCATGGCTCAGCGGGAAGGCGCAGCGCGTCGCGGTGGAGCGCGACGCGCGCGGGCGGCTGCTCGCCTTCGCGGACTACGACCCGAGCTCGTCGGCCGGCGGCGACGTCGCGCTCACGCTCGACGCCGCGCTCCAGGCCGAGGCCGAGGCGGCGCTCGCCGAGGTCGTGAAGGCGACCGGTGCGAAGGGCGGGCTCGTGATCGCGCTCGCGCCGTCGAGCGGCGACGTGATCGCGCTCGCCGAGCGGCCCGGCTTCGACCCGAACGCGTTCCGGACCACGCCCTACGCGGCCACGCGCTCGCGCGCGTTCCTCGACGCCGCCGACCCCGGCTCGACCGCGAAGCCCTTCGTGGTGGCGGCGGCCCTCGAGCGCGGCGTGCTCGGCAAGAGCGAGATCATCGACTGCGAGAACGGCAGCTACCGCATTCCCGGCAAGACGCTGCGCGACACGCATCCGCACCAGGGGCTCGATCCTTCCGGGATCCTGCGCGTGTCGTCGAACGTCGGCGCCGCGAAGATCGCCTTCCGCGTCGGTCCCGAGCACCACTTCGCGCTGCTGCGCGCGTTCGGCTTCGGCCGCACCACGGGCAGCCGCTTCCCCGACGAGTCGAACGGCGTGCTGCGCTCGTGGCGCGAGTGGCGGCCGGTGGACCACGCCACCATCGCGTTCGGACAGGGCATGGCCGCGACGCCGATCCAGCTCGCGAACGCCTTCGCCGTCCTCGCGAGCGGCGGCGAGTGGCGCGCGCCGCGGCTCGTCGCCGCGCGCCGCGAGGCGGACGGCGTCTGGGAGCGCCTGCCGCCCTCGGCGCCCGAGCGCGTGCTGCCGCGCGAGGTGGCCGACAGCGTGCTCCGCATGCTCGAGACGGTGGTGGGCCCCGACGGCACGGGGCGCCGCGCGGGCCTCGTCGGCATCCGCGTCGCCGGCAAGACCGGCACCGCGCAGAAGATCGACCCCGACGGCAGCTACTCCCTCGATCGCTACCAGGCCTGGTTCGTCGGCGCCGTGCCGGCCGAGCGCCCGCGGCTCGTGATCGCGGCGATGGTGGACGAGCCGCGCGGCTACATCCACACCGGAGGCGCCACGGCGGCTCCGCTCTTCGCGAAGGTCGCCGCCGCTGCGCTCGCGCGCGACGGCATCCTGACCGAGCCCGAGCTGCCGCTGCCCGAGTGGGCGCGCGTCGACTGGGTGCCGCCCTGGAAGACGAGCACGAAGAAGCCCGCGCCCGCGAAGCGCGCCCCGAAGGTCGTCGCCGCGGCGAAGCCCGCGAAGCGCGTGATGGAGCCCCCGCGCAATGGCGCGCGCGCGAGACCGGCGGCGCAGCAAGCCGAGCACAGCCCGGCGCGAAGCGAGGCCCCGCAAAGCGTCGGCTCGCGCGAGCCGAGCGGAGTCACCAGCCTCGGCGGTCGCGTGCTGGTGCCCGACTTCCGCGGCCAGACGCCCGAGCAGGTGCGCGCGCAGCTCGCGGGCAACGGCATCCGGCTCCAGGCCTCCGGCAGCGGGCGCGCGGTCGCGCAGGATCCCGGGCCGGGGACGATCGTGCGCGGCGGCAGCATCCGCGTCCGCTTCGGCGTGGGCGGGAGCGGGCGATGATCCCGCTCCGGGCGCTGCTCGCTGCGCTCCCTCCCGAGCTCGCGCCGAAGGAGCCGCCCGCCGCCGACCCCGGCATCGGCGGCATCGCGATCGACTCGCGCGCCGTCGCGCCGGGCGACCTCTTCGTGGCGCTGCGCGGCGCGAACGCCGACGGCCACGACTACCTCGCCGAGGCCGCCGCGCTCGGCGCCGTCGCGCTGCTCGTCGACACCGCACCCCGCGCCGCGGGCCTGCCGCCCGCGATCGTCGTTCCGGACACCCGCCGCGCGCTCGCGCCGATCGCGCTGCGCTTCTACGGCGATCCCGCACGCGAGCTCAGGCTGATCGGCGTCACCGGCACGAACGGCAAGACGAGCACCGCCTTCCTGGTCGAGTCGATCCTCGCCGCCGCGGGCCTCTCCGCCGGCCTGATCGGCACGGTCGAGGTGCGCTTCGCGGGGGAGCGGCGCCGCGCCGTCAACACCACGCCCGAGAGCGTCGAGCTCCAGCGTCTGCTGCGCGAGATGCGCACGCAGCGCGTCGGCGCGGCGGTGATGGAGGTCTCCTCGCACGGGCTCGCGCTCGGGCGCGTGGCGGGCGTGCGCTTCGACGCGGCCGCGCTCACGAACCTCACGCAGGACCACCTCGACTTCCACGGCGACATGGAGAGCTACGCCGACGCGAAGCTGCTCCTGTTCCGGCACCACCTGAAGCCGGGCGGCGTCGCGGTCGTGAATCTCGACGAGCCTCGCGCCGAGCGCTTTCTCGCCGCCGCGCGCGCGGCCGGCGCGCGTACGCTCGGCGTGAGCCGCCGGCCCGGCGTCGCCGCCGACGTGCGGGTCGAGTCCGCGGCGGTGACGCTCTCCGGTGTCGTGGCCCGTCTCGCCCTGCCCTCCGGTCCGCTCGAGCTGTCGCTCCCGCTGGTCGGGGACTTCAACGTCGAGAACCTGGCCGTGGCGGTCGGCGTGGCCGTCGGGCTCGGGCTCGCGCCCGATGCGATCGTGCGCGGCGTCGCGGCCTGCCCGCAGGTGCCCGGCCGGATGGAGCGCGTGGGCGGGCCGGCGGGGGCGCCCGTCGTCCTCGTCGACTACGCCCATACGCCCGACGCGGTGGAGAAGGTGCTCCGGGCGGTGCGCCCGCTCACCGCGGGCCGGGTGATCGCCGTGTTCGGCTGCGGCGGCGACCGCGACCGCAGCAAGCGCCCGAAGATGGCCGAGGCCGTCGCGCGCTTCGCGGACCTCGCGGTCCTCACCAGCGACAACCCGCGCACGGAGGATCCCGAGGCGATCCTGCGCGAGGTCGAGTCGGGGCTCTCGGCGCTCTCCGAGGTGGCGCCCGAGGCGCTCGCGAAGAGCGAGCGCGCCTACGTGAAGCGAAGCGACCGGCGCGAGGCGATCGGCCTCGCGATCGGCGCCGCGCGGGAGGGCGACACCGTCGTGATCGCCGGCAAGGGACACGAGGACTACCAGATCATCGGCCGCGAACGCCTTCCCTTCGACGACCGCGAGGAGGCGCGCCGCGCGCTCCGAAGGAGTGCCTCGTGATCCCGTTCCGGGCGCAGGACGCCGTGGCCTGGACGCAGGCGCGCCTCGCGGGCGGCGCTCCCGAGACGCTCTTCACGGGCGTCTCGACGGACACGCGCGCGGACGTCGCCGGCCGGCTCTTCGTGGCGCTCGTGGGCGCGAACCACGACGCGCACGCCTTCGTGCCGCAGGCGCTCGCCGCCGGCGCCGCGGGCGTGCTGGTCTCGCGCCCGGAGGCCGTGCCGGCGGAGGCGCGGGCGGCGGTCCTCGTCGCGCCCGACACCACGCTCGCCCTCGGCGCGCTCGCCGCGGGCCACCGCGGCGGCTTCCAAGGCCCGCTCGTCGCGATCACCGGCAGCAACGGCAAGACCACCACCAAGGAGATGTGCGCGGCGATCCTCTCCGTCGCGGGGCCCTGCCTCAAGAACCGCGGCAACCTGAACAACGACATCGGGCTGCCGCTCACGCTCCTCGAACGCGACGCGGCCCACCGCGCCGTGGTGGTCGAGATCGGCATGAACCACCGCGGCGAGATCGCGCCGCTCGCCGCGATCGCGCAGCCGACCGTCGGCGTGATCACGAACGCCGGCACCGCGCACATCGAGCACCTCGGCTCCCGCGACGCGATCGCGCACGAGAAGGGCGAGCTCGTGGCGGCGCTCGCGCCCGAGGCGACCGCCGTGCTGAACGCCGACGACCCGCGCGTGCTCGCGCAGCGGACGCGCACGCGCGCGCGCTGCGTCACCTTTGGGCTCGCCGCCGGCGCCGGCGTGCGCGGCGAGCGCGTCACCGCGCTCGGCGAGCGGGGCTTCGCGTTCGACCTGGTGATCGACGGCGCTCGCACCGCGGTCCAGGTGGCGGGCCTCGGCGACTCGACGGTGCCGAACGCCCTCGCGGCCGCGGCCGCCGCGCTCGCCGCGGGCGCCTCGCTCGGCGACGTCGCGGAGGGGCTCGCGCGCTACCAGCCGATCGGGGGGCGCATGGAGCGCGTGGCCCTCCCGCGCAACATCATCCTGATCAACGACACCTACAACGCGAACCCGCAGTCGATGCGCGTGGCGCTCGAGAGCCTCGCGAAGCTCAAGGGCCAGAGCCGCGGCATCGCCGTGCTCGGCGACATGGGCGAGCTCGGCCAGGCCGCGCTCGAGGCGCACCGCGCGACCGGCACGCTCGTGGCCCAGCTGAGGCTCGACCACCTCTTCGCGCTCGGCGACTTCGCGGAGAAGCTCGCCGAGGCCGCCGTCGCGGCGGGCATGGCCGCGGAGCGCGTGCACGTCGGGGGCAGCCACCAGCAGGTGGCCGACGCCGTGCGCGACCTGCTCCAGGGCAACGACTGGGTGCTCGTGAAGGGCTCCCGCTCGATGAAGATGGAGCGCGTCGTCGAAGCGCTCGCCGAGTCGGTGGAGGCGCGTTGATGCTCTATCACCTGCTGGTTCCGCTGGCCGACACCTACAGCCTGCTGAACGTGTTCCGCTACATCACGTTCCGCACGGCCGCGGCCACGCTGACCGCGCTCTTCCTCGCGCTCGTGGTCGGGCCCGCCCTGATCCGGCGCCTCGCCGCGCTGCGCGTCGGCCAGCCGATCCGCGAGATCGGGCCCGATCACCAGAACAAGGCGGGCACGCCCACCATGGGCGGGCTGCTGATCCTGCTCTCGCTCGGCGTCTCGGTACTGCTCTGGGCCGACCTCACCAACCGCGCCACCTGGACGGTGCTGTTCGTGACCTTCGGCTACGGCGTGCTCGGCTTCGTCGACGACTACCGCAAGGTGCGGCAGCGCAACCACAAGGGCGTGTCCGCGCGCACGAAGCTGTTCTGGCAGTGGCTGCTCGCGTTCGGCGTGGCGTTCCTGATCTTCACGGACCCGAGCTTCGACGGCGAGCTCCAGGTGCCCTTCGTGAAGACCTTCACGCCCGACATCGGCTGGCTCTACGTGCCGCTCGCCGCGTTCGTGATCGTCGCGATGAGCAACGGCGTGAACCTGACCGACGGCCTCGACGGCCTCGCGATCGGGCCGGTGATGATCGCGTCGGGCGTGTTCCTGGTCCTCGCCTACGCGGCCGGGCACGTGGAGATCGCGGAGTACCTCCAGATCAAGTCGGTGCCGGGCGCGGGCCAGCTCGCGATCTTCTGCGGCGCGCTGCTCGGCGGGGGCCTCGGCTTCCTCTGGTTCAACAGCTCGCCCGCCCAGCTGTTCATGGGCGACGTGGGCGCGCTCGCGCTCGGCGGCGCGCTCGGCGCGATCGCGGTGGTGATCCGCCAGGAGATCCTGCTCGGCGTGGTCGGCGGGATCTTCGCGGTGGAGACGCTCTCGGTCGCCATCCAGGTGGTCTGGTTCAAGCTGACCGGAAGACGCGTGTTCCTGATGGCGCCCATCCACCATCACTTCGAGAAGCTCGGCTGGGCGGAGCAGAAGATCGTGGTGCGCTTCTGGATCGTGTCGATCATCCTCGCGCTCGTCGCGCTCTCGTCGCTGAAGCTGCGCTGAATGCGGGAGCTCGAGGGGCAGCGCGTGCTCGTGCTCGGCGCCGGCATCTCGGGCCGGAGCGCGGCCGCGTTCTGCGCGCGACAGGGCGCGCGCGTCGTGCTCGCGGACGAGGAGTCGCAGGCGCCGCCCGGCGGGCTGCCGGCCGGGATCGAGCCGCGCTTCGGAGCGCCCTTCCCCGACCCGGCCGGTTTCGACCTGGTGGTGCCGAGCCCGGGCGTGCCGCCCGCCCGCTACCGGGCGCGGGCGCGCCGCGTCTGGGGCGACATCGAGCTCGCGGCGCGCGCACTCGCGGTGCCGATCGCGGCGGTGACCGGCACGAACGGCAAGTCCACCACGGTGCGCCTGCTCGAGGCGATGCTCCGCGCCGCGGGGCTCCGGGCGCGCGCGGCCGGCAACGTGGGCGACGCCGCCCTCGAGCTGGTCGGCGCGCCGCTCGACGTGGCCGTGCTCGAGGTCTCCTCCTTCCAGCTCGAGACGATCGAGCGCTTCCGCCCGCGCGTCGCCGTGCTGCTGAACCTGACGCCGGACCACCTCGACCGGCACGGCGACCTCGCCGGCTATCTCGCCGCCAAGGCGCGCATCTTCGAGAACCAGCGCGAGGACGACGTCGCGATCCTGAGCGCCCACCCGGCCTTCGATGTGCTCGCGGCGGGGCTCGCGGCGCGCGTGCTCCGCTTCACGGCGCACGGCGCGGTCCCGCGCGGCGCGTTCTGGGACGGCGACGCGGTGGTGCTCGACACCGGCGGCGGGGCGCTCCGGCTCCCGCTCGAGGGGCTGCCGCGCCCGAGCGGACCGCTGCGCGAGAACCTGCTCGCGGCGCTCCTCGCCGCGCACGCGCTCGGCGCCGAGCCCGCGAAGGCGCTCGGCGCGCTCGCGACGTTCCAGGCGCTGCCGCATCGCTGCGAGCTCGTCGCCGAGCGCCGCGGCGTGCGCTTCGTGAACGACTCGAAGGCGACGAACCCGGGCGCCGCCGTCGCCGCGCTCGCACTGGAGTCGCGGCCGGTGATCTGGATCGCGGGCGGCAAGGACAAGGGGCTCGACTACGCCGAGCTCGCCGCGGCGCGGCTCGCCGGCGTGCGTGTGGCGCTCCTGATCGGCGCCGCCGCCCCGCGCATCGCCGCGGCGCTCGCCGGGCGGGTCCCCGTCGAGGAGGTCGGCACGCTCGAGGCCGCGGTCGCGCGCGCGGCGGCGCTCGCGCGGCCGGGCGAGGTCGTGCTGCTCTCCCCCGCCTGCGCGAGCTTCGACCAGTTCCGGAACTTCGAGCACCGCGGCGAGCGCTTCCGCGAGCTCGTCGCGGCGCAGGGCGAGGACCACCCGTGACCCGGAACCCGCCGCGCAAGCGCACGGCCGCGAAGCCCGCGCGCCGGGCCGCGCTGCCGAGCGTCCGGCACCCGGATGCCGCCTTTGCGCTCGGCGTGGCCGTGCTGCTGCTCGCGAGCATCGGCGCCGTCGCCGTCTACAGCGCGACCGCCCCGCTCGCGCTCGACGCCGCGATCCCCCCCTACTTCCTGCGGCACGTGCTCGCGGCGCTGCTCGGCGCGGGCGTCGTCGTCGTGGCCGCGCGCGTACCGCTCGCGGCCTGGCATCGGGTCGCGTTCCCGCTCTGGGTCGTCTCGATCGTGCTCCTCGCGGCGACGCTCGCGCTCGGTGTGGCCGGCGGCGGAGCCAGGCGCTGGCTGCCGCTGCCGGGCCTCGGCTTCGCGTTCCAGCCGGTCGAGCTCGCCAAGCTCGCCACCGTGCTCGCGGTGGCCGCGCTCCTCGCCCGGCGCGACGGCCGCGCGGGCGTCCACACCCCGCGGCTCGGCGCGGCGCTCGCGCTCGGCGCGCTTCCCGCAGCGCTCTGCCTGGCCCAGCCCGACCTCGGCAACGCCGTGCTCCTGGTCGGCCTCGCCGCGCTCCTGCTCTTCGTGGCGGGCGCCGACTTCCGCCCGCTCCTCGCCGTGGGCGCGCTCGGCGCCGTCCTCGTCGCCGTCTACACGGCGCTCCGCCCCTATGCGCTGCGCCGCGTGCTCGGCTTCCTCGATCCCTGGTCGCGCGCCTCGGCGGAGGGCTTCCAGCTCGTCCAGTCGTTCGTGGCGTTCGGCCGGGGCGGCGTTCTGGGCGTCGGCGTGGGCGACGGGCGCCAGAAGCTCTTCTACCTGCCGGAGGCCCACACCGACTTCATCCTCTCGGTCGTGGCCGAGGAGGCCGGGCTCGTCGGCGTGCTGCTCGTGCTCGGCGGCTTCGCGGCGCTCCTCGTCGCCGGGCTCCGCATCGCGCTCGCCGCGCGGCAGCGCTTCGCACTGCTGCTCGCGTTCGGCATGACGATGCTGCTGGTGGTGCCGGCGCTGCTGAACGCGGCCGTGGTGATGGGCTGCCTGCCCACCAAGGGCCTCACGCTGCCCTTCCTGTCCTACGGCCGGACCTCGCTCGTGGTCTCGTGCCTCGCCGTCGGGATCCTGCTCGCGGTGGCGCGCGCGGAGCGCGCGAGGGCAGCGCGATGAGCAAGCTCGGCATGGAAAACACGACCGACCGTCCCATCAGCGCGCAGCGAGCTCCCGCGAGGCGAAGCCTCGCGGGAGGCGAGCGAAGCGGACGGCATGGCCCCTTCGTGATCTCGGGCGGCGGCACCGGCGGGCACGTGACGCCCGCGCTCGCGCTCGGCGAGGCGCTCGCGGCCGCGGGCGAGCCGGTGCTCTTCGTGGGCAGCCGGCGCGGCATCGAGACGCGGCTCGTGCCCGAGGCCGGCTTCGAGCTCGCGATGCTCGACGCGCGGCCCGTGCTCGGGCGCGGGCCGCTGGCGCGCGCCGGCGCGCTCCTCGCGCTCGCACGCGCCACGCTCGCCGCGCGCCGCCTCCTCGCGGAGCGCGGCGCGCGCGTCGTGATCGCGGTCGGCGGCTACGCCTCCGTGCCCGCCGCGCTGGCCGCGCGGCTCGCCCGCCTGCCCCTCGTGCTCGTCAACACCGACGCGGTGCCCGGGCTCGCGAACCGCCTGCTCGCGCGCTTCGCGACGTCGATCTGCGCGGGCTGGCCGGGCACGGCCGAGGCGTTCGGCGGGCGCGCGCGCGTGCTCGTGACGGGCGTGCCGCTCCGCGCGGCCTTGATCCGCGCGTTCGCGGCGGCCCCAGGCGAGAAGCCGAGGGAGGACGCGGACGAGCGCATCCACCTGTTCGCCTTCGGCGGCAGCCAGGGCGCGCGCCAGATCAACGACGCGCTCCTCGCGGCGCTCCCGGCGCTCGACCCGGCGCGCGTCGCCGTCGTCCACCAGACCGGCGAGAGCGACCGCGCACGCGTCGAGGCGGCGTGGCGCGCCGCGGGCTTCGACGCGGTGGTGACCGCCTTCGAGCGCGACATGCCCTCGCGCTACCGCTGGGCCGATCTCGTGGTCTGCCGCGCGGGCGCGATCTCGGTCGCCGAGCTGGCGCTGGCCGGGCGCGCGGCGCTCCTCGTCCCGCTCGCGCACGTGGGCGGCGGGGAGCAGTTCGCGAACGCGGCGGCGCTCGAGCGCGCGGGCGCGGCGCGCGTCCTCGACTCGCGCCGGCTCGACGCCGGGACCTTCACGCGCGAGCTCGTGGCGCTGCTCGAGGACCCGGCCCGGCTGCGCGAGATGGGGCGCCGCGCCGCGGCGCTCGGCCGGCCGGAGGCGGCGCAGGCGATCGCGGCCGAGTGCCGGCGGCTCGCGGAGGCGCGCCGCCAGCGGCTCCCGGAGGCGCGCGCATGAAGGGGCGCTTCCGCGGGATCGA
>Ga0075327_1000205_pt1 | contig 15678 bp, 10 predicted proteins | sample MayberrySE_Catta_2_FD_120056 | JGI IMG/M metagenome (GOLD analysis project Ga0075327, IMG submission 120056) | Natural and restored wetland microbial communities from the San Francisco Bay, California, USA, that impact long-term carbon... | ecosystem: Environmental > Terrestrial > Soil >...
CAGCTCGACGTGCACCGCAGGGTCTTCGCGTACGAGGAGGATTCGGCCGATCCACTCGTGGGGCAGATGCTCGAAGCCGACTCGATGGCTCTGGCCAGCCGCTTTTGGCCCGACGGCACCAGCCGGGTCGCGGGCCGCGAGTACAATGCGGTCCAGGCGTCGACGCACTACGGGGAGAGCGAGTTGAGTTGTCTCTCTTGCCACTCCCTCCACGAGTACAGCGAGACGGACGCGCAGCTCCTGCCTGGGGCCGAGGGGGCCGGGGCGTGCCTGGGCTGCCACGAAGACTACGCGCGCTCGGTGGCGGAACATTCCCGACACACCCCGGGCTCATCCGGGAGCGAGTGCATGAACTGCCACATGCCGCGCACGACCTACGGCCTCTTCGAGGCGATGCGGAGCCACCGGATCGACAGCCCGAGGTTGACCGGGGCGGCGGGGAGCGAACGCCCGAACGCCTGCAACCTCTGCCACCTCGACCAGACGCTCGAGTGGACGGGCCGCCACCTGCAAGACTGGTTCGACCAGGCGCCCGTGGCGCTCCCGGCGGAGGACCGCTCGGTCGCGGCCGGGCCGCTCTGGGTGCTGAAGGGGGATGCGGCAGTGCGCACGGTCGTGGCGTGGCACCTGGGCTGGGAGCCGGCACGAGTGGCCTCGGGCGAGGAGTGGATGCCTCCGTACCTGGCCCAGCTCCTCACAGACCCCTACGCGGCGACGCGCCGTGTCGCGCACCGGTCCCTGACCGGCCTTCCGGGGTTCGACGGCTTCGAGTACGACTACGTCGGCTCGGCCGTGATCCGCGGAGGTCTGGCGGACGAGGTGATGCGGAGTTGGCTCCGCCGGGGAGGGGCGCCTTTGGCCGGCCCGGCGCTGCTCATGGCGTCCGACGGAAGCCCTGATGCCGAGCGATGGCGCTCCCTCCTGGTGCAGAGGGACGCCACGCCCCTGACGATCCGCGAATGAGTCGCCGCACGTCCACACGGCCGGTGGAGCACCCCGTGGAGCCGCCGGCGGACGGCGTCTCCACGGCGCGGCTCCACTTGCGCGTCGGCTGGTGGGCGCTCCTCCTCTTCGTCACACTGGGAATCACGCTCGAGACCCTGAGCGGCTTCAAGGTCGGTCTCTACCTGGATGTCGCAAGCAGCACGCGTCGCCTCATGTGGACGCTCGCGCACGCACACGGAACGCTCCTGTCGATTCTGAACATCGTGTTCGCGGCTTCGCTGCGGCTCACTCCCGGATGGAGCGCGGAAGGCCAGCTGCTCGCGTCGCGCTGTCTCCGTGGTGCGCTGATCCTCATGCCGCTCGGATTCTTCCTCGGCGGCGTGCGCATTCACGGAGGCGATCCGGGCCTCGGCATCCTCCTCGTGCCCCCCGGAGCGCTCATGCTTTTCGTCGCCGTGCTCTCGACCGCACGTGCGGTCGGCCTCCGCGACGGCTGACCGCGGGGGGGCGCGGCACACTACCGGGCCCTCGCGGGTACCCTCACGAGCCGCGGTGGCGGTTGGACCGCGGCCCGGCGCGCCGGTCGGGTCGGGCGTCGCGCAGGCACTCGGGCTCCCCGGCCCACGGATGCGTGACCATGGCTGTCGCCGCGCGGGTTTCCGCCCTCGTCCTCGCCGCATCGCTCTCCCCGACCGTGCTCTCGGCCCAGCCCTCGGGCACGATCGTGGGGACTGTCGTCGACGAGGCCACGGGCGAGGCGCTGGCAGGCGCGGCGCTCACGGTGCCTGGCGCGGGCATTCGAGCCGTGAGCGACGCCCAGGGCATCTTCGAGCTCACACTCGTGCCCCCGGGCGACGTCACGGTCCGGGTGGAGGTGCCTGGATGGGCCACCGTCGTCGAGCAAATCGAGGTCCTCCCGGACGAGGTCGGGCTCTTCCAGTTCCAGTTGAGCCGCATCGAAATCGCGCTTCAGGGACTCGTCGTCCGTGCTCGTGACCAGGACGGCAATGGCGCGACCGTGAGCCAGGTCGAGCAGAACGGCGGGTTTCCGCAGACGGCTCTCGACCTGCTGCGTGAGCAGATCCCCGGCGTTCAGGTCCGGAGCCGCTACGGCGCAGGAGCGGGAGTACGCATCCGCGGCGTGAGCTCGCTCGTGAACAACGAGCCGTCGCTCTACATCGACGGCATCCTCATCGCCGACGCCGGTGGCGTGTCGGCCATCCACGCGTTGGAGCAGATCCCGGCGAGCCGCGTGCTGCGCATCCGCGTGCTGCACGGGCCGTCCGCGGCGGCCCGCTACGGCGACGCGAACGCTGGGGTCATCCTCGTGGAGACGAGGTAGCGCCTCCGGACGGCAGGCCCCCCCGGCGGGGTCGGCGCAGCTCCTCTTGCGCCGGCGTTTCCGTGCTTGTCATTTGTCGGTCGAAGGGACAACGGGCGCTTTGATGCCCGAATGACATGGGGCAAAGTCCTCGCTCCCTGAGTGGGGATAGCCGTATAGACGAGGTAGTAGTGGGCTCGGTCGGCCCGGCGGGTCACGTCTCAGGCGGTGTTACGGTCCACGCGACCAGGGAGGCCCCATGTCAGGATCCATGTCCGGAAGCAGGTTCCTCGTTCGGATACTCCTCACTCTTCCACTGGCCGTAGGCCTGGCGGCGGAGCCCGCCCAGGCCCAGCTGACTGGAACCGTCGCTGGTCAGGTGACGAGCGCGCAGGGCGGCCAGCCCTTGGGTGCCGCGCAGGTCTTCATCGCCGATCTCGACATCGGCGTCCTCACGCAGGCCAACGGGCGCTTCATCCTCCTGAACGTTCCTGCGGGGACGCACGAGTTGACCGCCCAGCGCATCGGCTATCGGGTCGCGATTGAGACCGTGACGGTCGCCGCCGGTCAAACGGGCGTGCAGAACTTCGTCCTCGCGGAAGAGGCCCTCCAGCTCGACGAGGTCATCGTCACCGGAACGGCGGGAGGCTCACAGCGCCGGGCCATCGGCAACGTGGTGGACGCGCTGGACGTCAGCCAGATCGCGGCCCAGGCGCCCATCGCGACCGTCGAGGACGCGCTCATCGGGCGGACGCCCGGTGTGCACCTGATTCCCCAGAACGCCGCGGGCGGCGGCTCCAAGATCCGTATCCGCGGCCACTCGAGCTTGGCGCTGGCGGGTGACCCGATCATCTACGTCGACGGCGTCCGCCTGAACGACAACCGCACCGACGTCGGCCGGTACTCGAACCAGTCGAGGCTCGCCGACTTCGATCCGAACAACATCGAGAGCATCGAGATCATCAAGGGGCCGGCGGCGGCTACGCTGTACGGCACCGAGGCCTCGAACGGCGTGATCCAGATCGTGACGCGGCGGGGCCAGTCCGGCGCGCCGGTCTTCGACTTCAGCGTCGAGATGGGCCAGAACTACTGGCCCGACTGGGAAGGCTACAACCGCATCGCCTGGGCGCCGAACCCGGCCGCGGGCTGCACCGCGGCGACGCTGCCCTGCACGGACGAGAGTCAGCTGATCGGGATCGACTACGCGCAGCACAACATCGAGCAGGGCTACATGGACCCGTGGCAGAACGGCCTCGTGCAGCGGTACAGCGGCGCGGTTCGCGGGGGCACGGAAGCCATTCGGTACTCGTTCTCGGTGAGCCACAACGATCAGGAGGGTGTCAACTACTGGAACAGCGACGTGCGCAACTCCGTGCAAGCGAACATCGGCGTGACCGCGTCCGAGAAGGTGAGCCTGCAGCTGAGCGGCGGCTATTTCCAGGGGACGTACCGCCCGCCGGAGAGCTTCTGGGCGGGTGACTATGGATGGGGCGGGATCCCCACCGGCTACTTCCGTCCGGACGGGACGGTCGCGACCTGCGGAGACGGCGGTTTCGCCGTCCCGGTCGACCCCACCGACTGTCCGCTTGGCCTCGAGAACCGCGGATGGCGTGACGGTGGGCCGGAACAATACATGTATCCGCGGTTCGACCACTCCATCGCGAGCAAGCGCAGCACCTGGAGCCTCCAGACGAACATCGACATCGTCGACTGGTGGAGCCACCGCCTCACCTTGGGCATGGACCAGGTCTACGAACGCGAGGAGACCTACTACTCCCGGGAGGGCACCACGTTCTGGTGGGGCGCGAACGGGAACGAGGGCGACAAGACGGTCGGCACCTTGGACGCGCCCGTCTATACGGTCGACTTCTCGGGCACGGCCTCGCTCCGGTTCATGACCGAGCGGCTGGGGACCGCCACGTCGTACGGCTTCCAGTACTATGGCAAGACCGAGAGGCGGAGCGGCGCCCACGGCGACCTCTTCGCGGTCCCGGCGCTCTCGACAGTCTCCGGCGCTGCGGCCACGACGGGCAGCGAGAGCTTCGTCGAGAACGTCACCGTCGGACTCTGGGTCCAGGAGCAGCTCGACTGGGAGAACCGGATCTTCCTGACGGCGGCCGTGCGGGGTGACGACAACAGCGCCTTCGGAGAGAACTACGAAGCGGCCGTCTACCCGAAGGTCAGCGCCACGTGGGTGCTGCACGAGGAGGCGTTCTGGCCTTTCGAGTTCATGGACCAGTTCCGGGTTCGGGGCGCGTGGGGCCGCGCGGGCAAGCAGCCGGACGCGTTCGCTGCCACGCAGCTCTTCGTCCCTGAGACGGGGCCGAATGGGCAGCCGATCCTCACACCTTCGCAGTACGGCAACCCGGACCTCGGCCCGGAGACGGGCGAGGAGCTCGAGCTCGGCTTCGACGCCTCGTTCTTCGGCGGCAGGATCGGCACCAACTTCACGTACTACAACCGGAAGACGAAGGACGCGATCGTGGGCCGCACGGTCCCGCCGTCGCTCTGGCCGGGCGACGCGGGCGCGTTCGCCGGCGGCATCCAGTACGTCAACATCGGCGAGGTCAAGGGATGGGGCACGGAGACGGCGCTCAACATCCAGGCCATCGCCGAGGGTCCCGTTCGCCTCGACCTCGACATCGCGTTCACCACGCAGGGCAACGAGATCGTGGACATGGGCGAGGGTGTGGACAGGATCCAGGAGGGCCGCTCGCGCGCCCACTACGAGGGCTTCCCGATTGCCGCGGCGTCGGATCAGCGTATCGTGTCGGCCGAGTTCGTCAGTGGCGACCGCGGTGCCGTCACGAACATCCTGTGCGACGGCGGCACCGGGAAGCGTGGCCTCGAGATCGGCGGGGCCCCGGTCCCCTGTGACCAGGCGCCCCAGGTCGTGTGGGGTCCGACGGATCCGACGCGTCTCCTGAACTTCACGCCGACTCTGACGCTGTTCAACGACTGGCGCCTGACCGCCAACATCGACGCACAGTGGGGGCACGTGGTCGCCTACGACTTCGCGACCGCGCGCTACACGAGCCACCCGAGCAGCAAGCTCAATTGGCTCCAGGACGACGCGCTCGGGATGGCGTACATCTCGCAGAGCCGGAACGGCCTCGGCTTCTCCGACGCGGGCTTCGCCAAGCTGCGCGAGGTCGCGTTGACCTACAACTTGCCGATCGGCCTCGCCGAGAGGATCGGCGCGACGGCCGCCAACATCCGCGTGGGCGTGCGCAACGCGGCCCGCCTCTGGCTGCAGCAGGAGAGCGCTGGCGACACTCGGCTCAAGCACTTCGAGCCGGCCTCCGACCCCGAGGTCACCCGTGGCGAGTACATCTTTGCGGGCGAGAGCGGCGGCGACGGGCCGCCGATCCCGCAGTGGACCATCCGGCTGGGCGTGACGTTCTGATGTCCCTTCGAATCGACGAATCGACGACCAAATCGACGACTAAGCGGAGATCACGACCATGAAAGGCATGGGAACGACGCGCCGGAAGGTGATCAGGGGGTGGCTGTTCGTGCCGCTCCTGGTGCTCGCCCTCTCGGCGTGCGAGGACCTGCTCGAGGTGGACCTCCCGGGCAGCGTGACCAGCGACGCGCTCGACGACGCGCAGCTCGCGGAGACGCTCGTGCTCTCCGCGCAGGGCGACTTCGAGTGCGGCTTCGTGGACTACATGCGGTTCCCGGGCCAGTGGTTCGAGGAGTTCCAGAACTCGAGCCAGAGCCGGCCGGACGCGCTCTCGGGGCTCAGGTCCGCCCTCGTGGCCGTGTACGCCGATCCCTGCGACTCCGGGACGGGTCCGATCTGGGTGACCATCCAGCTTCCGAGGCAGCAGGGGCAGCGCGCGTACGACATCATCAGCGGATTCGACGCGGCGCTGGTCCCCGGCAAGGACTTCCTGCTGGCCAAGGCGCGGTTCTACGAGGCCTACTCGATCCAGCTCCTCGGTGAGCAGTTCTGCGCCGTCACGTTCGACGCGGGGCCGCTCATGACCCCGGCCCAGGCTTATGACTCAGCCGTGGTGAAGTTCACCGAGGCCATCAGCTTGGCCGACGCTTCGATCGCGGCCGCATCCCGGGTCGCCGAGGCGACGGCGGTGCGTTACGGCTCGTACGTGGGCAGGGCGCGTGCCCGCATGTACCTGGGGGACGCCGCCGGCTCCATCGCCGACGCGACGGTGGTGTCCAACGCGTCAGCCGCTGTGTTCAACGAGTATCTTGCAACCTACGACGGGAACCCGGGGCGCCGGCGGAACCGGATCTTCGAGATCAACAACACCGGCAACGCCATGATGCCGCATCGCGACTACACGAACCTCACCATCAATCCAGCGAACGGCCTCACGTTCGATCCGGCGACCGGCGAGCATCTCTCGGGAGTCGGCGTCCCCGATCCCCGTGTCGTCGTCACGATCGGGCCCGAAGCCGATCCGCGGGGGTTCACGCTCTACCGGCGACAGCGCAAGTATTGGGCGTCGAGCAACACGGCGGGGTACGCAGTGGACATCCCGTTCGCGACCTGGCGGGAGGCTCGGCTCATGATCGCCGAGCAGGACCCGGCGCAGTCGGTGGCGATCATCAACGAGCTGCGCAGGACGATCCGCGGGCTACCCGCGGGCGTGAGCGGGGCCGCGTTGCTGCAGGTGCCACTCCTCGACGCGACCGGGCTCACGCCCGACCAGATCGCCCTGGCGGTTCGGGAGGAGAGGCGGAGGGAGCTCTGGATGCAGGGAACGCAAGCCGGTGACAAGACCCGTTGGGGCTTCCCTGCCTGGGACGCGGCCGACGAGTACGGACAGGCGCTCGGGGCGGGAGGGTGCATGCCCCTGCCGTACCTCGAAGAGACGTCGAACCCGAATCTGTAGCGTTTTCCAGGGGGTGGGTGTCTACCATATTGTGTACTGAGGCTTCGGCCGGGACGGGGGCTTCGTCCCGGCCGAAGCCACGACTGAGGAGCATATCGACGAGCGCTGCGCCGGTGTGTCGGAACGCATGATGCGAGTTTTGCGAACGGCCGCGGGAGCCGCGGCCCTGCTCGTGATGGCGGCCGCCACCTCCCTGGCGGCGCAAGCGGATGTGTACGGAGGCCAGGAGCGTCAGTTTGCCGGCCACTGGTCGGACTGGCCCAACGGCTACGTCGCCTCGACCCTCTCGGCTCGGGGTCAGCCGCTCATCCCGATCTTCGAGGGATGGTATCCGAGCGAGAGCGGCGGCGGTTACGAGCTCTCGTTCAGCTACATGAACATGAACCTGGAGCAGGCGTTCCACATCCCGATCGGGCCGGACAACTTCCTGGAGCCGGCCCAGTACAACGGGATGCAGCCGACGTACTTCATGCCCGCGCCGCCGCGCGGGCGCGAGGGTGAGCAGCGCCACTACCGCCACCAGGCGGTGTTCACGATTCGGGTCCCGGAGGGCTTCACGCGGGAGGAGGACGTCGTGTGGACGCTCCGTTACGAGGGGAAGACGGTCAAGGTCCCGGGCCGCATCCGCGTGGAGACCTACCGCGTGGAGAACCTCGAGGCGTTCACGAGCGCTCCGAAGGCGTCCACGATGCGGCTGTCGCCGTCGGGGGCGGAGGGGCGGGGCCGCAGCGGACCGGTGCAGGACGAGGCGTTGAGCGCAAGAGTCGGCGTCCCGATCACGCTCACCGCGTCGGTTACGCCGCTCACGGGCTCGCCGCACACGGTATTCTGGTTCGATCATCAGGGTCCGGCGGGCGTCTCCTTCAGCCCCCAGCAGATGCAGGTGCCCGCCGAGGGCGGGGACGCGACGACGAGCGCGACGTTCAGCGAGCCCGGTGAGTACATGGTGCGCGCGACCGCCCTGCAGACGCTCTCGGCGATGGTGCAGCACTGCTGCTATACGAACGGATATGTGAAGGTCACGGTCACCCCATAACCGCATGAAGGGGAACAAGATGGCGAGGATCATGACGCGCGTCGGATGGGGGTGTGGGACTCTGGGCACCCTGGCGCTTCTCGCGGCTCTGCAGCCGGCTTCGGCCACTGCTCAAGAGGTCACCTGGGCCGAAGACGTGGCGCCCATCTTCTACCGGAGCTGCGTGGAGTGCCACCAGCCCGCGGGGGTCGGGCCGTTCTCGCTCATCGACTACCAGTCCGCAAGAAGGTACTCCCGACGCATCTCCGAGCTCGTGGGCGCGCGCGAGATGCCGCCGTGGCACATCGACAAGGACATCGGCATCCAGGACTTCAAGAATGACGTGTCGCTCTCTGACCAGGAGATCGCCACGGTCGTGCAGTGGGTGGCGGAGGGCGCGGTCGAAGGTGACGCCGCGAAGGCGCCCCCGGCGCCGGAGGTCCCATCGGGTGACGAATGGCGACTCGCCGAGCAGTTCGGTCCGCCCGACCTGATCATCCGGTCGACCCCCGTCGACATTCCGCTGAGCGGGCTCGACATCTGGTGGACACCCGAAGTCTTGGTCGACGGCATCGACGGCCCGCGCTGGATCATGGCCAACGAGACGAAGCCGTCCTATCCGCTGGGGCGGAAGGTGGTGCACCACGCGAACACCAACCTCATCCCTGCCGGATCCGACGGGCGTGGGAGCGGGTTCTCCAACTTCGGCGTCGGGAAGCCATATGACATCTATCCGGCGAACACCGGACAGCTCGTGAGCCCCGGCGACAAGGTCAGCTTCAACATCCACTATTACCCGGCAGCGGGTGAGCCCGTCGCGGACGACGTCGTCGAGGTCGGGCTCTGGTTCTATCCAGAGGGCCAGGAGCCGCGCTTCAAGACCGAGGGCGATGTCCAGTGGAGCTCGCAGCGGGAGATCATGGTGGATGGCGCCAGCCAGACGCTGCAGCAGCTCGTGATCCCGCCGCACGGCCGGGCGGTGACGCAAGGCGTGCAGGTTCTGGAGGAGAACACGCGCATCCACAGCTGCCGTGGGCACATGCACCTGCGGGGCGCGTCCCAGCAGCTCGAGGCGATCTATCCGGACGGGCACACCGAGGTTCTGTGCAAGGTCAACTGGAACGGGCTGTGGCACATCACGTACCTCATCGAGGACCAGGCGATGCCGCTGCTGCCCAAGGGCACGGTGTTGCTCATGACGGCTTGGTACGACAACACCGAGCACAACCCGGTCAACCCGGATCCGGACCAGTGGGTGATCTACGGCCGCCGGAGCGGCGACGAGATGTCCCATATGTGGATCGGCGTCACGTACCTGAGCGACGAGGACTTCGAGTTCCTCCAGGCCCAGCGGGGGGGGCGGGTCGCCCAGGCAGTGCAGTAGCTGAGGCAATCATGAACTCGTGGGCTGTCTTCGGCCGAGGAGGCCTTGGCCTCGGGTTGCTCGCTTTGCTCGCCGCCCCGGCCTGGGGGCAGCGTATTCCCTTCGAGAAGCGCTTCTTCACCGAGCAGGTGCTGCGTCCGCACTCCCAGCCGGTCGTCCCGATCTTCGAGGGCTGGTACGAGAACGCGGACGGTACCTACGAGCTGTGCTTCGGCTACTTCAACCTGAATCTGGACGAGCCGCTCGATATCCCGCTCGGCGAGGACAACTTCATCGAGCCGAGCCAGTACGACGGGCATCAGCCGACGCACTTCACGCCGGTGCCCGGCATGACGCCGACTTCTCCTTTCACGTCGCGGTTCCGCCGCGTCTGGTGCGCGTTCACCGTGACGGCGCCTGCCGACTACACGGACCAGGACCAGATTTGGTGGACGCTCCACCGCGAGGGCGAGGACGCCCCGGTGCGCACGCCGGGAACGATCAACGTGGCGTATGTGCTCGACGAGCCGAGGTCGGACGGGATGGGCGAGCTGGCTCCCATCTTGAGGTTCTCGGAGGATGGCGAAGGGTTCCAGGGCCGGAAGGGGGCGACGTCACCCCCGCAGACGGCGCGGGTCGGGCAGCCGCTCGACCTGAGCGTCTGGATCGAGCATCCGTTCGAGGAGCAGATGTGGGTCGGGTGGGTAAAGTACAAGGGACCGGGTGAGGTGACCTTCGGGCCGGTGGAGCAGCGCATTCCCCTCGAGAGCACGCGGGGGGTGGCTCGGACCAGCGTGACCTTCAGCGAGCCCGGTGAGTACGAGATCCTGATGCAGTCGCTCGACAACACCGCCAATTTCGAGTTTCACTGTTGCTGGACCAACGCGTACCTTCCGGTCACCGTATCGAGGTAGCAGCGGCAGCGAGTCGTGATGTGAGGAATGCGGAAGTAACCGTGAGACCCTCCCCGCGGGGAGGGCAAAGGAGCGAGACAAGATGAAGGGCAGAATCGGAAGCGTTGGCGCGGGACTCGGGGTCGCATGCGCGGCGTCCGTCGCCGTGCTGCTCGGGCTGCCCGCGCAGCAGCTCTCGGCGCAGGAGGTCACGTTCGCCAAGGACGTGGCACCCATCCTGTACGAGAACTGCGTCGAGTGCCACCGGGCGGGATCCTTCGCGCCGATGTCGCTCATGAGCTATGAGGACGCGCGACGCTACGCCACCAGGATCCGAGACCGGGTCGCCGCGAGGCAGATGCCGCCCTGGCATGTGGCGCAGACCGTCGGCATCCAGGAGTTCGCGAACGACGTGTCGCTCTCGGACGAGCAGATCCAAACGATCGTCCGCTGGGTCGACGCCGGCTCGCCCAGGGGCAACGACGCGGACATGCCGCCCGAGCCCGTCCTCCCCGAAGGTGGCGCGTGGCAGGCTGAGGCGATCATCGGGCGTCCGCCCGACGTCGTCGTCCAATCCTCACCATACTCGGTCCACGCGTACGGGCAGGACCAGTGGTGGAACCCCGTGGTCAAGTGGGAGCCGCTCGGCGAGGAGCGCTACGTCATGGCGTACGAGTTCAAGCCTGCGTATCCCAACGGCCTGAAGGTGGTCCATCACGGCCACGCGAGCCTCGTCTTCCCGAGTGACCAGGGATCGAGGGGTGGCGTGGGCATCGCCCACTACGGCGTCGGCAAGAGCTACGAGGTGTTCCCCGAGGGCGTCGGAATGCGGGTTCCCGCCGGGGAGGGAGTCGTGGATTGGAACATCCACTACTCGCCGTTCAGCGTCGATCACGACGTTCCGGACGACGTCGTGGACATCGGCATCTGGTTCATGCCCAGGGGCGAGAAGCCGGAGCTCGAGACCGAGGGCGAGGTGCTCTTCCGCGTCGACGGCCACAGCAGCTACGACCGCCCCATGAACCGCGCCAACGACATCCTGATCCCGCCGCACGGCTATCAGGTCCTCCAGGGCGTCCACGTGCTCGAGGAGCCGGCCCTCATCAGCAGCTTCCGCCCCCACATGCACACGCGGGGCAAGGAGATGTCGATGGAGGCCATCCTCCCGGACGGGAGCCGGCGCATGCTTGGCAAGGTCGAGGACTACAAGCACATCTGGCAGCTGGGGTACGAGTGGGAAGAGGACGCGAAGCCGCTCCTTCCCAAGGGCACGGTCCTCATGTTCAGCGCGGTCTTCGACAACACCGAGGACAACCCCCTCGTACCCGACCCGAACCAGTGGGTCGTCTTCGGGCGCCGGGGTCCGGACGAGATGTCACACATGTGGGTCGGCATCACGTACCTGTCCGACGAGCAGTACGAGCAGATCAAGAAGCAGAGGGAGTCTACTCCGGTTGCGCAGGCGACGAGGTAGGCAGAGCAGTCTCTTCACGGATGCTTCCAGCGTGACGCGGCGGGCCCGGCGAAAGCCGGGCCCGTTCGCTCATCCGGAGCCGGTGCGGCGCGTCGGCCGGAGCGGCCACATGGGGCTCCGCACGCCGCCACGCCCCTAGTCGTCGTGATCGCGGCTGTGCGCCTCGATGCGCCGTGCCTCTGCCTCCGCCTGCTCGGCTCTGGTCGCTCGGTTCCGATTCTTGATGTCCCGAGCCGCCCGGCCCCGCGTCTGCTCCGAGCGGACGGAGGGCAGCGAGAACAGCCTCTCGAGATCCTCCCCGCCGCAAGCGGGGCAAGCACCCGCCTCCGCGGCGGGACGCATCAGCCGCTCGAAGACATGCCCGCACCGCGCGCAGCGATACTCGTAGATCGGCATCTACCGCCCCGTCGTCTGTGGACTCAGCGATCGGCGCGCTGCGGTCCAGGACGCCGACAGAGCGGCCCGGTCCACCGCCCGGCCGCGAAGGTACACGCCGGCAATCCGGCGCGTCGCCGTGACGTCCACCAGGGGGTTCGCGTCGAGCACCACGAAGTCCGCGCTCTTGCCCGCCTGCACGGTCCCGAGCCGGTCGACTCCGAGCACCCTCGCGTTCGTGCCGGTTGCCGCCACGATCGCCTCGTGGGGGGTGAGGCCGCAGCGCACGTAGTCGGCGAGCTCCTGATGGACACCAAACGCGTCGCCCGTGCCGTCCGTCCCGAGGCCGATGGTCATGCCTGCGTCACGGATCCGAACCAGGTTTCGGCAGTGGAGCTGGAAGAGGTCGCTCGGCACCGTGTCGCCGGCCGCCTCGCGGCGCTCGAGAGCCTCCCTCATCGGCTCGACGCGAACGGGCGGTAACGTCTCGGCGAGCGCCGCGAGGTCGCTGCGCGTGAGCGGCGACGCCGGGATGTTCGGGCCCGTCCACACTTCCGGGTGCTCACGAACCAGGCGGAGATACTCCTCGTCGACGTCCCGGTCCCGGACCGTGTGGACGAAGCCGTCCACCCCCGCGCGGAGAAGGTCCTTGGCGTCGGCGAGCGCGGTGGTGCGTCCCACGTGGGCCAGCACTTCCATGCCACGCGCGTGGGCCTCGTCGATGATCGCGCGGTACACCTCGGGCTGGAGCTTGGGGGCGCTGCCCTCGCGGTCGTCCACCCAGATCTTCACGAAGTGGACGCCTCGCGCGGCCAGCTCAGCGACGACACGCCGACCTTCCTCCGGGGTCGCCGCACCGTAGGGGATGCCCAGCCGTGCCTCGGTTGGGGGACCGGCCATGGGCGTGGCCGCGATGCCCTTGCCGACAGTGAGGAACTGGGCTGCGTCCGGGATGATCTCGTCACGGAGGCGGTACGAGAGCTCCGGGTCCGCCTCGAGCCCCATGCTGAGCGCTGCCGACACGCCGTAGTAGGCGTAGCGCTGGAGCTGCTCGATCAGATTCTCGCGGGTGTAGTTGGCCTTGCTGCTCGAGCCGCTGCGGACGTCTTCGAGCCCTATGTGGTTGTGCCCATCGATCAGCGCCGGGATGATCGTGCGGCCGGCCAGGTCGATGCGTCGCGCTCCCTCGGGTGGCTCGCGCTCGCCGCGGGGGCCCACCCACACGAAGGTGTCAGCCTCCACGAGGAGCGCCGCGTCCTCGATTGGGGCGCTCCCGTCGCCGACGATGAGGCGCGCTCCCTCGAGCCACAAGGCGTCGGCGCCACTCGCCGGGGCGTCCGGAGGCGTCCCCGGCCCGCAGGACGCGGCGGCCGCGAGGAGCGTGGTCGCAATGAAGAGATGCCTGGAGTGGTTGGTGGTGGGCGTCATCTGGCTCACTCATGCTCGGGCGGTGCGTGGCCGGGCCACGGGATCGCGCTCCTGACGGATAGGGGGCCTTCGGGCGTACCACCAGCCCCCCCTCCGCAGATGTCGCCGACGACGCGGCGCCGGTATCATGGAGTGCGCCTCGCGGGCACGCCCAAAACCGCGAACACGAGGTCATTTGGCCACTACGAGCCTGCCGTTGCCGCTCGGCCCCGCGGCCGCCGTGGCGGCTGCGTTGGTGGGTGCCCTCGCGGCGAGCCCCACGGAGGGCCAGGAGGGTCCGCCGCCGCTCGACGAGGCGCCTTACCTCGTCCCCAGGCTGATCGAGCCCATCGAGCTCGATGGGTGGGTCATGGAGTCCGCGTGGGAGGCCATCCAGCCCCTGGCGGCGGTCGCGCACCTCCCGACGTTCGGAAGCCCACTCACCGAACCCACGGAGTTCCGGATCGCGTACGACTCGGAGTACGTGTACTTCTCCTGCCGCGCCTACGACTCGGACCCCGGCGGCATCTTGGCCTACTCGCTGGAGCGGGACGAGCAGGGGTTTCGCAGCGATTTCTGCTCGCTGTACCTCGACACGCTCAACGACGAGGAGAACGCGCTTCAGTTCAAGACCGGTCCGGCGGGCAACCGGAGCGACGCCCAGCGGATGGACGACGGCGAGCGAAGCGACAACAGTTGGAACGCGTTCTGGGACGCGGCCGTGTCCCGCGACACGCTCGGGTGGTACGCAGAGATCAGGATCCCCTTCACGAGTCTGCTGTTCCAGACCGTGGACGGCCAGGTCGTGATGGGGGTGTCGATGCTCCGCAACATCTCACGGAAGAACGAGCGCCACGTCCATCCGGCGATCCCTCCCGACCTAGGCCAGTTCGCGTACACCAAGCCGTCGCTCATGCGGAAGATCGTCTTCCAGGGCATCCAGGACCGGGGCACTCCGACCTATGTCACGCCGTACGCGCTGGCGGGGGGAGGATACTCGCACGTCCTGGACGAGCCCGCGAGCGGCTACGCGCGCACGAGCAGCCAGGTGACCGAGGCGGGTCTCGACGTGCGCATGGGTATCGCGTCGAGCCTGACCCTCGACCTCACGGTCAACACGGACTTCGCTCAGGTCGAGGCGGACGACCAACAGGTGAACCTGACGCGCTTCTCCCTGTTCTTCCCGGAGAAGCGGCGCTTCTTCCAAGAGCGGTCATCCAATTTTGAGTACACGCTCAGTGGCCAGGACCGACTCTTCCACTCCCGCACGATCGGGCTGGCGGGGGGAAGGCCGGTGCGCATTTTGGGGGGCGCACGGCTCGTGGGCCGCACGGGCGAATGGGACGTGGGCGTCCTCAACGTTCAGACGGGCGACTCGGAGGGCCTTCCTTCCGAGAACATGGGGGTGGCGCGCCTCCGCCGGCGCGTGCTCAACGACAACTCGTACGTGGGCGGCATCCTGACCACGCGCATCGGGTCAGGGGGGCGCCAGAACATCGTCTACGGGCTCGACGGCATCTTCCGCGTGGCCCGGGCCGACTACCTCGTCCTCGACTGGGCCCAGAGCTTCGACACCAGCGAAGGCCTGGCGTCGACTCGGCCGGTCCGGTCTGTGGACCGCGGCGTCGCACGCGTGAGCCTGGAGCGTCGAGGCCAGGACGGCCTCACGTACGTGGTGGACCTGTCCAGGACGGGTGAGGTCTTCAACCCGGGCCTGGGATTCCTCAGGCAGGCCGACTACGTCACGGGGCGCGCCAGGGCCGGCTATCTGTGGCGCTCGGAGCCCGGCGCGCGGCTGTTCACGTACGCGCTCGAGCTCGAGGGCGCCATCTTCCGCCGCAACGTGGACGGCCAGGTCGAGACGGTCGAGATCGAGCCGCGCGGGGTCGTGCAATCGTGGGGGCTCCATCAGCTGATGCTCTCCGCGCCGTTCAGCTACGAGAACCTCAGGGCGCCCTTCTCCTTACCCGAGGGCACAGTAGTCCCGGCGGGGATCTACCGGTTCGCCTGGGGCCGACTGCAG
>Ga0075327_1000207_pt1 | contig 15631 bp, 14 predicted proteins | sample MayberrySE_Catta_2_FD_120056 | JGI IMG/M metagenome (GOLD analysis project Ga0075327, IMG submission 120056) | Natural and restored wetland microbial communities from the San Francisco Bay, California, USA, that impact long-term carbon... | ecosystem: Environmental > Terrestrial > Soil >...
CGACAGCGCCAGCAGTCCGACCGAGAGCTGGAACGTCCCGAGCCAGGGGCGGACGAAGCCCGTCAGCGGAACTCCGCGCTCCAGCCGGATGGTGTCGGCCGTGATCGCGCCCAACGTCACCCCGAGGAAGATCGGGGTGACGGTGCTCGCGACTGCGAACACGCGGCCCCAGCGCAGCGCGGTGGTGTCGTCGGCCGCGCCGTAGTGCCGGAAGACGAACGCGGAGCCGCGGAACACGATCCCGAGCAGGACGAGCGTGAGCGGGATGTGGAGCGCGACGGAGGCGGCCGCGAAGGCCCGCGGGAAGCCGCTGAACAGGATCACGATCACCGCGATGAGCCACACGTGGTTTGCCTCCCAGACCGGCGCCAGCGCCTGCTCGATCAGCTTGCGCTGCGCGCCCGCCCTCGGGCCCGTGGCGAGCAGGTCCCACACGCCGCCCCCGAAGTCGGCCCCGCCGAGGAGCACGTACGCGATCAATGCCAGCAGCATGACGGCGGCCAACGGCTCCGCGGGCGTCACGACGTGCTCCGGAAGATGCGCAGCAGGACGAAGACGGTCGCCGCGGAGAGGCCCAGGTACACCAGGGTGAAGGTGGTGAACGGCACGACCAGCCCCGGCATCGGCGTGACCGCCTCGCTCGTGCGGAGCACGCCGTAGACCACCCAGGGCTGGCGGCCCACCTCGGCCAGGACCCAGCCGGCCTCGACCGCCACGAAGCCGAGCGGCCCGAGCGCCACCAGCGACCTCAGGAATCCCGGGTGCTCGGGCCACACCCCACGGCGCAGGCGAAACAGGCCCGCCAGACCGAGGACCGCGGCCGCGAGGAGGCCGATCCCGACCATGAGCTGGAACGCGTAATGCACGACCGGGTGCGGCCAGTCCTCCTCCGGCCACTCTTCGAGGCCGCGCACCTCGCCGTCGAGCGAGCGGGTGGCCAGGAACGACAGGCCGCCGGGGATCTCGAGCGCGAAGCGTACCTCGCGCGTCTCCTCGTCGGGGATCCCGCCGATGCGCAGGGGGGCGCCGCGCTGCGTGCGGAACTGGCTCTCCATGGCGGCGAGCTTGAGCGGCTGGAGGCGCGCGATCCGCTCGCCGGCGAAGTGCCCGGTGACGGGCAGGATCAGCGCCGCGGGCACGGAGACGCCGAGCGCGATCCCGAGCGCCTTGCGGTGGAACGAGCGCCGCGAGGCGCCGCGCAGCAGCATCACGGCGTGCACGGCCGCCGCCGCCAGGCCGGTCGCGAGGTAGTAGGCGGGCAGGGAGTGCAGCAGCTCGTGCACGGCGTAGGACGGGGTGAGCGCGGCCAGCGGATCGTGGCCGGTCCACGTGCCGTCGGGCGCGATCCGGAAGCCGCGCGGCGCCTGCATCCAGGCGTTGACCAGGGTCACCAGCGCGGCCGACGCCAGGCCGGACAGCGCGACGCCCACGCCCGCAGCCAGGTGGGCGCGCGGCGAGACCCGCGTCCAGCCGTAGAGATAGATGCCGAGAAAGATCGCCTCGAGGAAGAACGCCACGCCCTCGAGGGCGAAGCCGGGCCCGATGAGCGGTCCGGCGCGGTCCATCAAACCCGGGAAGAGCAGACCGAGCTCGAAGCTGAGCACGGTCCCCGACACCGCGCCCACCGCGAACAGCACGGCCGTCCCCCGGGCCCACGCCCGCGCCAGCTCGAGGTATTCCTCGTCGCGCCTGCGCCGTCCCAGCCACTCGGCGCTCACCATCAGCGCGGGCATGACGACGCCGACGGCGGCGAACACGATGTGGAACATCAGCGAGAGCGCCATCTGCGCGCGCGCCAGCTCCACATCCGTCATGCGGGGACGCTAACGGATGGCGCTGCGCGCCGGTTCGGCGCTCTGCGGTCCGGCGCCGGCGGGCTCGCCGGTGGCGCGCAGCTCCTGGTGCTACGCGGCTTGCTTCATCCGCCCGATCCGGCGCGAGCCGCCGTCGAGCACCGCCGCCGTCGGCAGGCGCAGGTCCCACACGATGCCGAGCGCGGCGAGCGCGCGCAGCACGTAGTAGGAGACGTCGACCTCCCACCAGAAGAAGCCCTGGCGTGCCGACGCCATGTAGTAGTGGTGGTTGTTGTGCCAGCCCTCGCCGAAGGTGAGGAGCGCGACCCACCAGTTGTTCCGGCTGGTGTCGCCCGTCTCGTAGCGGCGGCGGCCGAACAGGTGCGCGAACGAGTTCACCGAGTACGTGGCGTGCCAGAGCAGCGTGGTCGAGATCGCGAAGCCCCAGACCAGGCCTGCAAAGCCGCCGATCGCATAGCAGAGGACGGCGAGCACGAGCGGCGGCACGAAGTGGTACTTGTTCAGCCACACCAGCTCGGGGTACGCCACGAAATCGCGCATCGCGTCGGCGGGGGTTCCCTCCCAGCGCGAATCGAACACCCAGCCCTGGTGCGCGTAGTAGAACCCCTCGCGCGGCGAGTGCGGGTCGCCCGGGGCGTCGGCGTAACGGTGGTGGCGGCGATGCGTGCCGGCCCACCAGAGCGGGCCCTTCTGCGTGGCGGAGCACGCGAGCCACGCCAGCACGAATTGGAAGACGCGGCTCGTCTTGAACGTCTTGTGCGCGAAGTAGCGGTGGTAGCCGGCGGTGATGCCGAAGACGCGGACCGCGTAGGTCGCGACGCAGAGCAGCACGGCCGCCAGCGGCGCGCCCACCACGAGCACCAGCAGGCACGCGGCGTGGATCCCCCAATAGACGGTGTGCGACACGGCGTGCGTGCGCGTCAGCCAGCCATCCTTGTCCGTGAACTCCTGGCGGTCGGTACGGGGAGCGGGCTGCGTCTCGGCGTTCGACATCGGACCTCCTCGGGGGCGGCGCGGATCCTACGGGAGCTTCGGCCGCGCAACGCATCGCGCCGGTGAAACTTGCGTAAAAGCCGAGGCGCGGCGGCGCTCTGTAACGATCGTGTAAGGCTGGCACTGCGCTGCGTCATGGCCGACACTGCGCGCCCGCGGAGGAGCGGCGCGTGGCGGCTGCGGAGCGGGCGAGCGGCGAGCGCGGACGGGGAATCGCCCCGGCCGAACGCGCCGCGTGGCGGGAGCAGGGCTTCTTCTTCCGGGCGGCCGCCTTCGCGCCCGCCGAGCTCGCGGAGCTCCGCGCCGCCGCGGAGGCCGTGGTTCGCGCCGCCGAGGCCGCCGTCGGGGGCAGCACGGAGCGCTACGCGATCGACGGCAACCGCTACGTGGAAGTCCGGATCGGCGACGCGCGCGCGACCGTCCAGCTCGAGCACGCGGAGGACTCGCGCACGCTCCGCGTGATCGAGCCCTTCCACTCGCTCCACGCCGCCTTCGAGCGCCTCGTGGACGACCCGCGCATCGTCGAGCCCGTGCGCGAGCTCGTCGGCGCCGAGCGCGTCGCGCTCTTCACCGACAAGCTGAACCTGAAGCGCCCGCGCGAGGGCTCGCGCTTCGAGTGGCACCAGGACTCGCCCTACTGGGCGCACTTCTGCTCGCACCTCGACCGCCTGCCGAACGTGCTCCTCGCGCTCGACGACGCCGACCTCGCGAACGGCTGCTTCCGCCTGATCGCGGGCAGCCACCGCCGCGGCATGCTGCCGGGACGCGCGGGCGACGGCGTGCTCGGGCCGCTCTTCACGCGGCCCGATCAGTTCGACGAGTGCGACGCGGTGGCCGCCGCGCTGCCCGCCGGGAGCCTCGTCTTCTTCAGCCCCCACAGCGTCCACGGCTCCTTGCCGAACCGCTCGGAGCGGGCGCGGCGGGCGCTCGTGCTCACGTACCAGCCCGCGGACCTGCGCATGTTCAAAGTCGATCGCGTCCGGAACGCGGGCTGATCAGGACAGCTTCGCCGCCGCGCGCTCGAAGGCGGCGCGAAGCTCCTCGTAGCTCCGGGTCACGGGGAACTGCGGGAACTCCGCCACCACGTTGTCGGGCGGCCGGAACAGGATCCCGGCGTCCGCCTCGGCGAGCATCGTGGTGTCGTTGTAGGAGTCGCCGGCCGCGATCGTCGCGAAGTTCAGGCTGCGGAGCGCCTGCACGGCGCGGCGCTTGCCGTCGGGCTGGCGGAGCCGGTAGCCGACGACGCGGTCGTCCTCGACCACGAGGTCGTTGCAGAACAGCGTCGGCTCGCCGAGCTGCCGCATCAGCGGCTTCGCGAACTGGTAGAACGTGTCCGACAGGATCACGACCTGGCAGCGCCCGCGGAGCCACCCGAGCATCTCGCTCGCGCCCGGCAGCGGCGCCATGCCGGCGATCACGCGCTGGATGTCGGAGAGCCCGAGGCCGTGCTCGGCGAGGATCGCGAGCCGCCCCCGCATCAGCGCGTCGTAGTCGGGCTCGTCCCGCGTCGTGCGCCGCAGCTCGGCGATGCCGGTGCGCTCGGCCACGTCGATCCAGATCTCGGGGACGAGCACGCCTTCGAGGTCGAGACACGCGATGATCACAGGGGTCTCCTGCAAGAGCGCGCAGCATAACCCGCGCGGGCCGGCCTGCCGGGGCACGCTGGACCGGCGGAGCGGAACGAGGGCCTGCCAGCGCGCAGCGAGCCGCAGGCGAGCGAAGTGGCGGCCGGGTCGCTACATCCCGCGCGTCTCGGGGGGAGAGCATGCCGCTCTGGGAAGCGGTCCTGCTCGGGATCGTGCAGGGGATCACCGAGTTCCTGCCGATCTCGAGCGACGGCCATCTGGTGATCGTGCAGACGCTCCTCGGCGCGAACGCCGAGGGCCTGCTCTTCGAGATCGCGGTCCACGTGGGCACGCTGCTCGCGATCCTCGTCTTCTACCGCGCGCGCGTGCTCGAGCTGCTGCGCGGCGTGCTCGGGCGCGAGACGAACGCGTTCCGCTACACGGGCAAGCTCGCGCTCGCGACGCTGCCCGCCGTGGTCGTGGGCCTCTTCTTCAAGGACGCCGTCGAGGCGATCTTCGACGCCCCCTGGGCCGCGGGCGCGGGGCTGCTCGTGACGGGCGCGTTCCTGTTCACGACGCGCGCCACGCAGGCGCGCGCGCACGGGCTCGAGCCGGGCTGGGCCGCGGCGCTCTGCATCGGCTGCGCGCAGGCGCTCGCCATCGCACCCGGCATCTCGCGGAGCGGCACCACGCTCGCCGTCTCGCTCGCCTTCGGGGTGGCGCCGCTCGCCGCGGCCGAGTTCTCGTTCCTGCTCGGCATCATCGCGATCACCGGCGCGGCGGTGCTGATGCTCCCCGACGCGATCGGCGCGCCGGCCGACACGCTGCGCCCGCTCTGGGTCGCCGCGCTGGTGGCCGCGTTCTCCGGCCTCGCGGCGCTCGGGCTCCTGGTGCGCCTGCTGCGCGCGCGCCGCTTCCACTGGTTCGCTGGCTACACGTGGGCCGCCGGGCTCGCGTTCCTGGCGTACCTCGTGCTGCGTTAGACCGCGCCCTCGGGCGCGTCGGTCGGAGGAGCGGAGGCGGCGCAGCGCGGGCTCACTCCTCGTCCAGGTAGCCGAGTGCCCGCAGATGCGCGCGATCGTCCTCCGACAGCAGCTCCGGGAGCGGGCGCATCGTCTCGCTCCGTGCGAGGTACGCGTCGAGGCCGCGCAGGTCCTCGTGCGACGACGGGATCGTCTCCCAGCGTCCGCCTCCATCCCAGCGCTGCTGGGAGAACTGGAAGGGCTGGCCCGGGTGGGAACGGCTCGCGCGCAGGAGCCGATCCGCCTGGTACGCGCTCACGTCGTTCCCGACGTCGCAGAACAGGAGGCGCTCCGGCAGGGGCCGGCCGCTCCGCACGAAGGGGCCGAGCGCGAGACCCCGCGCATCGGGTGGCACGGCGAGCCCCGCGAGCTCGAGCAGAGTCGGTGCGACGTCGACGTGGTGCACGTTGTCGAGACGACGCCCGGGCTCGAGGCTGGGTGCGCGCAGGAGGAACGGCACGCGCGCCTGGTCCGGGGTCGTGGCGTGGCCGTGGCTCAGGTAGAAGCCGCCCTCGCCGAAGCTCTCGCCGTGGTCCGCGGTGAGCGCGACCACGCGCGGACCTCCGCGGGCGTCGAAGGCGGCGAGGAGGCGGCCGAAGCCGGCGTCGAAGTAGGCGATCTCGCCGGCGTAGCGGCTCCTGTAGTCGGCGAGGCGCGCGAGGCCCGGCAGCGCCTGGTAGCGCGGGATGCCGCCCGGCGCGGTATCGCCCGCGAGCACCGGCAGCGCGGGCGACTCGCCCGCCGCGAGAGCCGCAAAGCGCGCCAGGTGCTGCGCCGGCGGCGTGTAGGGCCCGTGCGGATCCTGGTAGTGCACGAAGAGGAACACGGGGCTCTCGCGGCGCGCCGCGAGCCAGGCGAGTGCGCGCGCCGTGGTGGCGTCGGCGCGGCGCTCGTGGACGGGTCGGTTGAGCTCTGCGTCGCCCAGGTCGTCGTCGTACACGTCGAAGCCGGCATCGAGGCCCACGGCGCGCCGCAGCACGAAGTTGCTCACGAAGGCCGCCGTCTCGTAGCCGGCGTCCCGGAAGCGCATGGCGAGCGTGACGGCCCCCTCGAGGCGCGTGGTGCCGTTGATCCAGCCGATGGAGTGCTCGCGCACGTAGCGCGAGGTCATCAGCGAGGCGTGCGAGGGAGCCGTGTTCGAGCTCGCCGCGAGCGCGCGCTCGAACACCACCGCCTGCGCCGCGAAGCGGTCGACGTGGGGGCTCGTCGGGAGCGGGAAGCCGTAGACCCCGAGGTGGTCCGCGCGGAGGGTGTCGACCACCACCAGCAGGACGTCGGGCTTCCGCTCGGGCGCGCTGCAGCCCGCGCTCCACGCGGTGAGCGCCGCGAGCGCGACTCCTCGTCGGAAGCGCACCATCCTCCGCTCCTCCGGAACCGCGCAGCATGGCATTCGCAGGTGCCGCGGTCGACCGGCCCGTCTACGGAGCTTCGTGGATCGCCCGGAACGAGAGCCAGTTCGGGGAGTCCGAATCCAGGCGCTGGATCGCCTGGCCGAGGAAGGGCTGGTGCCCCGATTGGATCAGGACGGCGGCCCTGACTTTCTGAAGCGTCAGCGAGCCGCCGAACACCGCGAGGCCGGCCAGGGCGAGCGCCCCGGCGGCCCTCGGCAGATGCCGGCCCCAGGCGCTCCACAGGATCAGCAGGGCCGGCGGCCACGCCAGCATGGCCAGCCGTTGAAAGTCCCACGCGCCGACCAGACCGCTGAGGGAGACGTGGAAGAGGACGACGCTCGCCACCCAGACCGCCAGGAACCAGCGCGGGCGTTCGCCGGCTCGCAGTCCCACCCCGAGGCTCACGAGATAGACGGCGACCCAGGCGTATGCGAGGACCGGCAGCTCGACCTTCCCCGCGAGCCAGAGCTCGACGTTGGCCACGAGCGCGGCGAAGGGCCAGGTGAGGCGCGGGTTCCAGAAGACCCCATGCGCCGCGGCGATGCCCTCGTAGCCGGGGATGCGGGTGTGGAGGTAGGCGAGGAAGAGCGCGAAGGCGAGCACGGGCACACCCAGCAGGGCGAAGGTCGGCGCGTCGCGGCGACGCTGGCGGACGAGGAGGTCGTAGGCGAGGGGCACGCCGAGGAGCAGAGCCGGAAACCGCGTGAGACCGGCCAAGGCGAGACAAACGACCGCCACGCCCGTCCTGCCGCGCAGGTGGGCGAGGAAGCAAGCCAGCGCCAGGCAGGTCGCCAGGGGCTCCGCATGCGGCGTGCTGGCCACGGACATCCAGCGCGAGTTCGCCACGACGAACGCCAGGCTCGGCCAGAGCGACGCGACCCCGAGCTCGCGGCCGAGGAGGTAGAAGACCACGGCGGCGAGCGCCGCCGGGATCAGGGTGGCCAGGAGGGCGAGGCTGCCCCAGCTCGCCAGGGCCCCGGGAACCAACAGGCGCATCGCGTAGATCAGCGCCGGATAGCCGGGAGCGAAGCCCGTGTATGCGATGCCCTCCGGTGCGTAGGGCAGCGGGAAGGAGCGTGCGATCTCGAGGTAGACGTGACCGTCGAAATACACGCCGAGATGCGCGAACGGCAGACCCGCCGCGGCCACCGCCACTCGGGTCGTTACCGCGTGCACGCCGAGGGCGAACACGAAGAGCCCGGCCATGCGTCCCGCTTCGCTCGTGACGAGACGTCTGCGGTCGCCCGGCCGCGTCATCGGCGCAGGATCGACAGGAGCCGCCGGTACGGCCAGCTCCTGCTAGGGCTCGAGGATCGGATAGAGCCGCTGCGCCGGCAGCGTGTCGCGGAGCTTGCGCAGCGCCCGCGCCTCGAGCTGGCGCACGCGCTCGCGCGAGAGGCCGAGCGACTGCCCGATCTGCTCCAGCGTGTGCTCCTCCTCGCCGCCGAGGCCGTAGCGCAGGCGCAGGATCAGCTGCTCGCGGTCCGTCAGGTTCCCGATCAGCGAGCCCACGCCCATGCGCATGCGGTCGTCGTCGATGCCGCCGTCCGGCTGGAGGGCCAGCGCGTCGGCGACGAAGTCCTCGAGCCGCTTCTCGGTGCCGGCGACGGAGCTCTCGAGCGAGATCGCCTCGCGCGAGAGGCGGTCGAGCGCCTCGAGCGAGTCCGTGTCGGTGCCGAGCGCGGGCGCGAGCTCGGCCGGCGTCGGCTCGCGGCCGAGCTTGCCGGTCAGCTCTGCCTTCACGCGCTGGCTGCGCTGGAGGCGGTCGTGCACGTGCGAGGGCAGGCGGATCGTGCGCGAGTGGTTCTGGATCGCGCGCACCAGCGCCTGGCGGATCCACCAGACCGCGTAGGTCGAGAACTTGAAGCCGCGTCGGTGGTCGAACTTCTCGACCGCGCGGATCAGCCCGAGGTTGCCCTCCTGGATCAGGTCGGGGAAGGAGAGGCCGAGGTTGCGGTAGTCCTTCGCGATCGCCACGACGAGCTTCAGGTTGTGCTCGATGAAGCGGTTCTTGACGAGGGTCATGCGCTCCTGCGCGGCCTCGACCATCGCGGCCCGTTCGGCCACGACCTCGCGGGGCACGCCGGCGCGCGTCTCGAGCTCGCGAAGGCGCTTGCTGCTGCGGCGGGCGAGGCGCAGGTCGCGGTTCAGGCGGCGCGTCTGCTCGCGGAGCTCGGCGAGCATGGCGAGCGAGAGCTGCGCCGCGTGCATCTCGCGGGCGATCGCGCGGTCCACCCGGGCGAGGTGGGCGGCGCGCGGGGCCTTCTGCGCCGCGAGCACGTCGCGGCGGCGCAGCTCGCGGCGGAGGCGGCCCACCGCCTTCTCGACGCGCGCGGCGATCTCGCCCGTCTCCTCGTCGCCCATCGACTCGGAGAGCTTCGCGCCCGTGTGCGAGAGCGCGCGGAGGCCGTCCCAGCGATCGATCACGTAGCGGGCCGAGGCGGGGATCGCGTAGAGCGAGACGCGCAGGCTCGCCGTCGCCGACTCGAGCTCCTTGGCGAGGACGACTTCCTCCTCGCGCTTCAGCGTGCGCGTGCCGCCGATCTCCTGGAAGTACGACTCGAGCGGGCGCCGCTCGCGGCTGATCGAGACCTCTTCGGCCGGCAGCGGAGGAGCGGCCGCCGGGACGATCTTCCGGGGGAGGGTGTCGGGGGCGGTGAGGGGGGCGGCTTGGCGTTCGTCCAGCTTCACGCGGTTCCTCGTGCGGTGGCTTGGTCCCACGAAGGATTCGTGGGCAGACGGTTTCGGGCGGGTTCGGGCTGCAGGGACACCGGCACCCCTTCCGGGGGGCCGCGGCGAAATGCTGCCGCTGTGTGCCGGCTGGATGGCAAGGGCGTCCGGGCTTCGGGGCGCTGCAAGGACGCGTCATCTTGCTCCGTTCCAACACGCTTTTCCAGCAAAATCTGAGAGGTCCCGGGGTGCTCCCCGTGGGGCGTCACTCCTGCGCCCAGATCAGCTCGAGCTGGGTGTCGCGCACCTCGAAGCCCGGCGGTGCGAGGAAGGCCTGGACCACCTTGCTGGAGCGGGCGGCGAGCGGGCCCACGGGGTAGCGCGCGGTGGCCGTCTCGTGGCTCGCCCCGCGCAGCACCAGCCGCAGCATCACGCTCACGTAGTCGCGGGTGGTGCCGTTCACGAGCGTGAAGCCGACGCGCACGCGCTCCGCCGTCTGCTCGAGGGTCCCGGAGCGCCAGGTGATCTCGCCCGTGCTGGGGTTCGGGGCCGAGCGGAGCGGGCGCCCGACCGTGCGCTCCTCGGGCAGCTCGTAGGGCGGCGCCCCGGAGCACGCGAGCGCGAGCCCGGCCGCGAGGAGGGCGCTGCAAAGCCTCACCGGCGCACCGCGTCCAGGATCAGGCGCACCGCGGCGTCGATGATGGCGGGCGAGTCCGGGTAGCGCGGGTCGCGCCGATACGCGCGTGCGGAGTAGTCGGCCTGGAGCTGACAGATCACGTCGGCGGCGGAACCCACGTCGAGGTCGGGCTTGAACTCGCCGGCCTCGATGCCGCGGCGCAGCAGCGAGGCCACCAGGTCGCGGTGCGGCTGCACGCGGTCGCGCCCGGCCTCGCGAATGCGTGTCAGCTGGAGGCCCTCGTCACCGCGGAGCAGCGCCGGCAGCAGCGGGTGCGCCCGGCAGAACTCGACCGAGCGCCGGAACATGCCCTCGAGCGCCTCGCTCGGCGTCTCGTGCACGGCGTCGCGCGGCACCATGGCGCGCACCCAGTCGGCGATGATCTCGCGGAGCACGACCTCGAAGAGGTGCTCCTTGCTGCGGAAGAACTGGTAGAGGAGCCCGTTCGAGACGCCCGCGCGCCCCGCGATCGCGCCCACCGTCGCGCCCGCGAAGCCGGCCTCCCCGAAGCACGCGCGCGCCGCGGCCAGGATGCGCTGGCGGCGCTGCCGGCTCCCGGCCCGGCGTCCGTCGGCCTCGAGTTTCCGAGCGATTCCGCCGTTTTGCCTCACCGGGCCGACATCCTGAAGAGCATCTTCGACGATTTCATTGAATATTTCAATCGGATTGTTCATATTGAGCGGGCCGGGACCGCGCCGGCCCGGACCGCAGAGGAGAGCCCGCCATGGCCGATCTCGACTTCCGCGCCTTCGACGCCGACCACCACTACTACGAGGCGGAGGACGCCTTCATCCGTCACGTGGACCGGCGCCTGCGCGCGCGCGCCATGCAGTGGGCGGAGATCGACGGGAGGAAACGCCTGCTGGTCGGCGGCAGGATCAACCGCTTCATCCCGAACCCGACCTTCGACCCCGTCGCGAAGCCGGGCGTCCTCGACGAGTACTTCCGGGGCCGCAACCCCGAGCGCAAGGACATCCGCACGCTGTTCGGCGAGCTCGATCCGATCGACCCCGCGTATCGCGAGCGCGAGGCGCGGCTCCGGCGGCTCGACGCCCAGAAGCTCGAGGGCTGCTTCCTGTTCCCGACGCTCGGCGTCGGCATGGAGGAGAGCCTGAAGCACGATCCCGAGGCGGCCGTCGCCGCCTTCCGCGGCTTCAACCGCTGGCTCGCGGAGGACTGGGGCTTCGCGTACCGGGGCCGGCTCTTCGCGGCGCCGTACGTGACGCTGCTCGACGTCGACGCCGCGGTGGCCGAGGTCGAGTGGGCGCTCGGGCAGGGCGCGCGCCTGCTCTGCATGCGCGCGGGCCCGGTCGCGCACCCGCACGGCAGCCGCTCGCCCGCCGACCCGATGTTCGATCCGTTCTGGGCGCGCGTGAACGAGGCGGGCGTGACGGTCGCCTACCACTCCGCCGACAACGGCTACAACAAGTTCGCGAACGACTGGGGCGTCGGCGGCGACTTCAAGGCCTTCGAGTACGACCCGCTGCGCATCTGCCTCTCGCCGAGCCCGACGCTCGACACGCTGGCGGCGCTCGCCTGCCACGGCCTCTTCGACCGCTTCCCGCGCCTGCGCATCGCGACCATCGAGTCGGGCAGCGACTGGATGGCCCCGCTCCTCGCCAAGCTGAAGAAGGCGTACGGGCAGATGCCGATGCAGTTCCGGAGCGACCCGGTCGAGCGGATCAAGCGCCACGTCTACGTGTCGCCCTATTACGAGGACGACCTCGAGCGGCTCAAGCTCACGCTCGGTGCGGACCACATCCTGTTCGGCTCCGACTATCCGCACGCCGAGGGGCTCGCCGAGCCGACCGACTTCCTCACCGACCTCAAGGGCTACGAAGCGGACGAGGTCCGGCAGGTGATGCGCGAGAACGCGCTCGGGCTGCTCCGGCCCGCCTGAGCGCGGGCCGGGGTGGTCGACGGCCCCCGAGGATTCCCGCATTCTCTGCGCCCCGATGGGGGAGCCAGTGGGACGTTACGACCGGGAGCTCACGGCCGGCCTCGACGCCGTGCGCGCCGCGGCGCGGGTATGCCGCGCGGTGGCGCAGCGCCTCGTCGGAGCCGACACCGTCGCGAAGAAGGACCAGAGCCCCGTCACCGTCGCCGACTTCGCCTCGCAGGCGGTGGTGTGCCAGCGGCTCGAGCGCGCCTTCCCGGGCGATCCCGTGGTGGGCGAGGAGGACGCCCACGAGCTGCGCGGCGGCGACGCGCAGGGGCTCCGCGCCGCGGTCGTGCGCGCGGTCGCGGCCGAGGTGGGAGGCGACCCGGGCGCGGCGCCCGTGCTCTCGTGGATCGACCACGGGCGCGCGCACGCCGACGGCCCGCGCTACTGGACGCTCGACCCGATCGACGGCACGAAGGGCTTCCTGCGCGGCGAGCAGTACGCGGTGGCGCTCGGCCTGATCGAGGACGGCGAGGTCGTGGTCGGCCTGCTCGGCTGCCCGAACTTCCCGGACGGCGCCGGCGGGCGCGGCACGCTCTTCGCCGCCGTGCGCGGGGAGGGGACGCGGCGGCTCGCGCTCTGGGATCCGGGCGACCTCACGGGCCGGCCGAGCGAAGTGGCCCACCCGCGCTCGCCGGCGGAGGCGCGCTTCTGCGAGTCCGTCGAGTCGGCGCACTCCGACCAGGACCACTCCGCGAAGATCGCGGCTCTCCTCGGCATCACGGCGGAGCCCTTCCGCATCGACAGCCAGGCCAAGTACGCCGCCGTGGCGGAGGGCGACGCCTCGATCTACCTGCGGCTGCCGACGCGCAAGGACTACCGCGAGAAGATCTGGGACCATGCCGCGGGCAAGCTGGTCGTGGAGGAGGCGGGCGGCCGCGTGACCGACGCCGACGGAGCGCCGCTCGACTTCCGGCGCGGCCGCACGCTCGCCGCGAATCGCGGCGTCGTCGCGACGAGCGGCGGGCCGCTCCACGACCTCGTGCTCTCCGCCATCCAGCAGGTGCGGAACGGGTGAGCGGGCCCCCGCCCTACGCCTTCTCCGAGCGCGAGTTCTACCAGCGCGAGTTCCGCGGCCGCACGCTCGCGATGATCGTCTCGCGCGCGGAGTTCGCCGAGCCGGTGGCTCCCGTGCTCGACGAGCTCGCCGGAGCGGGCGGCCGGGCGCTCGTGATCGCGCGCGAGGCGCGCGTGCTCGAGCTGCTCGCGACCCGCCCCGTGCTGCGCGCGAGCGACCCGCGCCTCGAAGGCAACGTGTGGCGCGCGCTCCACGCGAGCCCGAAGGTCGGCATCGTCGTGGCGCGCGCCGAGGATTTCGGCGACCACGCGCGCGAGCTGGCCCTGAAGCTCGGCGTCTTCAAGCTGGTGTGGCTCGATCCCGACGGGGGGCTCCGCGCGAAGGGCGGTGAGCGCCTCGCGTTCGTCCATCGCGAGGAGCTCGCGGGGCTGCTCGCGGACCCGCGGCGCCTCTCGACCACGCAGCGGCTGCGCCTCTGGCGCGAGGTCGCCGACATGCTCGACGCCGGGCTGCCGGCGATCAACGTCTGCACGCCCGAGGGGCTCGCCGACGAGCTGTTCACCTACGCCGGCTCCGGGACGCTCTTCACGCGCGAGCGCTACGTGAGCGTGCGGCCGCTCGGCGTCGACGACTTCGATGCCGCGCACGACCTGCTGCGCCGCGGCGTCGAGGAGGGCTTCCTGGCGCCGCGCGACGAGGTGGAGGTGGATGCGCTCCTCGCGAGCGGCTTCGGCGCCTTCGTCGAAGGACGCGACCTCGCCGGCATCGGCTCGCTGCTGCCGAGCGTCGACGGCAAGGGGGCGGAGATCGCGGGCCTCTACACGCTCACGCGCTTTCTCGGGGAAGGGGTCGGCTTCTCGCTCGTCGCGCACGCCGTGGGGGAGGCCTCGCGCCGCGGCCTCGCGTACGTCTTCGCCTGCACGATCTCCGAGCCCGTCGGCGCCTTCTTCGAGCGCAACCGCTTCCGCCCGCTCGAGCCGGAGGAGCTGCCGGAAGCGAAGTGGCAGGGCTACGACCCCGAGCGCCGCGCGCGCGTGCGCTGCTACCGGCGCGAGCTCGCAGAGCCGGCCGGCGCCGCGCCCGTTCCGGGGAGCGATCCCCCCGCCCACGGGTAGCATCCGCTCGGGAGCCCCCCCGATGATCTTCCGCCAGCTCTTCGACCCCGAGACGTCGACGTACACGTACCTGCTCGCCGACGAGCGCACGCGCGAGGCGGTGCTGATCGATTCCGTGCGCGAGCAGTTCGAGCGCGACGTGGCGCTCCTCGAGCAGCTCGAGCTCCGGCTCGTCTTCGCCCTCGAGACCCACGTGCACGCCGACCACGTGACCGCGGCGGGCCGGCTGCGCGAACGGCTCGGGGCGCGCATCGGGATCGGCGGGAAGAGCGGCGTCCGGAACGCGGACCTCCTGCTCGGCGACGGGGACTGGATCGCCTTCGGCTCCCACCGGCTCGAGGCCCGCGCCACGCCCGGCCACACGAGCGGCTGCACCAGCTACGTGGGCGACGGCATGGCGTTCACGGGCGACGCGCTGCTGATCCGCGGCTGCGGGCGCACGGACTTCCAGGAGGGCGACGCGCGGGCGCTGTTCCACTCCGTGCGCTCCCGTATCCTGAGCCTGCCGGACGCGACGCTCCTCTTCCCCGCGCACGACTACCACGGGCGCAGCGTCACCACGGTGAGCGAGGAGAAGCGCTGGAACCCACGCCTCGGCCTCGCGCAGGGCGAGGAGCGCTTCGTCGCGCTGATGCAGGGGCTCGGGCTCCCCTATCCGAAGCGCATGGACGAAGCGGTGCCGGCCAACCTCCACGCGGGCCTCGCGCCGGCGGCTCCGCCGCGCGCGGAGCGGGTCGCGGAGCTGATGGACGAGGTGGGCCGCCAGGACGCGGCGCAGTGGCAGGGCGCCGGCATCTGAGCCGAGCCCGGCCGAGCCGGGCAGGGCGGGCGAGCCCCAGCGCGCACGGGCCGCGAGGAACGGGGAGGCGCTGGCCGAAGGTGGACTGTAAGCCGGGTTCTGTCCCACCGTCCGGTCACCCGGGCGGCGGCGGAGATCATTCGTCTAGGCGACACGTTGCCGTGTCGCTCGAGCGCTCTCACCCGGACGTCGGGCCGCCGTTTCCGGCGGCGCGCGAGCGGGCCACTCGCGGCAACGTCCCTATTCGAGCTTGCTCCGGGAGGGGTTTGCACCGCCGCCGGTCACCCGGTCGGCGCGTGGGCTCTTACCCCACGATTTCACCCTTGCCTGTGCCGGTCGCCCGGCCATCGGCGGTGTGTTTCTGTTGCACTTTCCCTCGGGTCGCCCCGGGTCGCCGTTAGCGACCTCCCTGCTCTCTGGAGCCCGGACTTTCCTCCCGTGGACGGTCGTGCCCACCGGCGATCCTCCGTCCACCTTCGGCCGCGCGACAGGCTAACCGGCGCCCCGCGGGTTGGCCCCCCGGTCCCCGGGCGGCTTGCGCCCTTGGAGTATCCCGGGGATACTCCCATCCGTGGCCTCCCAGATATCCACTGGAATGGGTCGCACCCACTCCCCCACGCCGATCC
>Ga0075327_1000208_pt1 | contig 15570 bp, 12 predicted proteins | sample MayberrySE_Catta_2_FD_120056 | JGI IMG/M metagenome (GOLD analysis project Ga0075327, IMG submission 120056) | Natural and restored wetland microbial communities from the San Francisco Bay, California, USA, that impact long-term carbon... | ecosystem: Environmental > Terrestrial > Soil >...
AGGCCTCGGTCGTCGCAAGTGGCGTCGGGCAGCCACCGGGTCAGGGCCTGACCGTGCCAAGAAAGACCCCCGGCACCGGCGTCGGAGATCCAGCTTGCAAGGCGACCGTTACCGAGCGTGTGCAACTGCGGGAAAGCGCCCTCGACCGGCGGGCGCCACGCGTGCAGTGATGGCCCGGCCGGCGGCCGTCCAGGAGCCTCGGCAGCCTCGCGGCTAGAGAGGAGTTCTGGTGGTGCCTCCCACGGAATGCGCTCGTGAAGCAGGAGCGCCATCGCCCCCATGCGACGGTCTGCGCTGAGGCGCCGTACGATGATGTCGCCGCACAACGCGTTGGCGAGAGCCGCGAGGATCATCCCCTGATGATGCGCCATGTAGGAGCGCACCGCAACGAAGCGGTGGCCGGTAGGCACGCGCTCCGGCGTGAAGTCGGCAGCCTCGAACAGGCCGTAGAGACCGACAAGGCCGAGGCGATCCAACTCTGTGAGATTGTCGATCGCCGCCATCGTGCGGATCGGCAGGGCCAGCGCAGACGCATAGGGAGCGACGACGTGGTCCCGGGCCAAGCCGCGCCTGAGGCCGAGCGCCGGCACGCCGAAAGCGCGATAGCGATAGCGACCTTCCGGATCCCGTGCTGCGAAGGCAGATTCCGAAGTTCCCCAGGGCGTGCCTAGCCGCTCGGCATGGCGGCGCTGGATATCGACCGCCGTCCGCTCGCTCTGGCCGAGCAGTGTATCCGGTCCGCCGCGGAGGAACAGCGGGGGCATCAGGTACTCGAACATCGAGCCGTTCCACGACACTAGTATAAGCCCGGCCCGGACCCGCGTGACCGGGCGGCCGAGATGAAACCAGTGCTCCGGCGGCACGTCGCGCTTGGCGATCGCAAAGAAGCTGGCGAGGCGTGCTTCGGTGGCCAGGAGATCGTAGTGGTGCGGATCGATCCGGTCAGAACTGACGTTGTAGCCGATGTAAAAGAGGCGGAGATCGCGGTCGTAGACGAGCTGGAAATCCATCTCGTAGGCGAGCGCCTCCAGCCGAGCGGCGGCATCGAGCAGCCCGTCGCGCAACTCGACCTGGCATCGGGCGCCCCGATCGAGCGCGGCGTCGAGTTCCGCGGCCCATTTTGCAGATTGGCTCCCGTCGGTCGCAACCCAGGCCCCAGCCAGTCTCTCGCGCGCTTTTGCGCAGCGTTCCTCCGCATCCATCAAGAGCGTGGAAGGCGCCACCAGAAGCCCGATTGCGCGGGCGATATCCTCGCAGCCGGGCGGCGGAGCCTCGATCAGTGCGAGCCAGGGCAAGAGTGCCTCGAAGTCCCGACTCATCCCTGTGAGATGGTGGCGGGAACGCTCCAGCCAGACATGGACCTCGCGTAGCGCGACCGTGCCGGGAGCCTGCACCGCCGCCACGGCCGCGCCGACCGCGGCTTCGGTCTCCCTCCAGTCACGATCGACGAGATCGGCGAGGGTGGCACGCCAACTGCCTGGATCTTCGCGTGCCTCCAACATCCGGCTGGTTAGCGCGTCCAGGCGCAACGGCGCCTCGTCATTGCTCTCGAGGCCGGCGAGCGCCTGCTGCAGAAGGGCGAGCGTGTCTGTGAGGCCGTCGAAGAGGGTCGGCCTCAGCGCCGGGCCGCGGGCAGCCTCCCGGCAGCCCTCCGTCAGCGCGAGGAGAGAGACTGCGAGGTTGCCACTGTCGACGGTCGAGACATAGCGCGGCTCAAGCGGCTTCAAGGAACGGGTGTCGTACCAGTTGAGGAAGTGTCGGCGATAGCGCTCAAGCTGGTCGAGGGAGTCGAGACCGCCCCGGATACGGGCGAGAAGGTCGCTTGGCCCGATATAGCCGAGGTCCCATGCGGCCAGCGATGAGATGAACATCATGCCGATATTGGTCGGCGATGTGCGATGTGCGATTTCGGCGTGGGGCTCCTCCTGGTAGTTATCGGGCGGCAGCCAGTGGTCCTCGGGGCCGACAAAGCGCTCGAAGTAGAGCCATGTGCGGCGCGCAAGGCGGCGCAGGAATCGTCGCTGGTCGGCCGTGGGCTGCTCCATCTGCGGTCGGCGCGGGCGGCCCGTCCATGCGGCGACCTCCGGCGCGGCCATCCATAGAAGCAGGAGCGGAACGGCCGGGAGGAGCGCCATCGGGTTCACCCACGCCGTCGCGGCCGCGAGCACGACCGCGACGGCGGGGCTGGGCCACATCCGACGCCAGACTTCCGCGCGCCCCGCGCGCCCGGCCATACTTGCCGCCATCTGGGCGGCTGAGACCCATTCGAGAAGCCCTTGACGCGATACGAAAAGCCGCCAGAGCGTGCGCAGGACGGCATCGAGCGCGACCGCTGCGTCCTGCACGAGGAAGACGAGGGCGAGCAGCCAGCGTCCCGAGTGACTGACGAAACGGTTGAACGCGCCGCGCAACGCGCCGCGCCGTCGTCCCCGGGCAAGGCCAGTGACGAGATCGGTGAAGAGATGGGCGCCGGGGGCGGCCACAGCGAGCGCCGTCCAGATCCATGGACTGCCCGGCAGGAGGAGCCATCCGGCCGCGAGAAGGGCGACGAGCGAGGGGGAGACCAGGCTGCGGCGCAGATTGTCGAAAAGCTTCCAGCGGTCGAGCCCGGAAAGCCGGTTGACGACGGGCGAGCCGTCGGCGGCGGGCACGCGCTGTGTCAGCCAGGGTAGGAGCTGCCAGTCGCCGCGCACCCAGCGGTGCAGGCGGCGCGTGTACTCCAGGTAGCCTCCCGGAAAGGTCTCGTAAAGGACGATGTCGGTCGCCAGCGCCGCGCGGCCGTGGACGCCCTCGAAGAGGTCGTGGCTGACCACCGCGTTCTCCGGCACGCGTCCGTCGAGGCTCCGGTGGAAGCTCGCAACCTCGTAGATGCCCTTGCCGACGAAGATGCCGGCGCCGAACAAGTCCTGATAGACGTCGGAGACTGCGCGCGAATAGATGTCAATAGCAGTGTCTCCTGCGTAAAGCCGTGTGAAGAGCGAGCTGCCGGCGCTCTCCGGCGAGATCTCGACACGCGGCTGGACGATCGTGTAGCCGGCGCGGACGCGCCCGGTCGCCTCGTCGAAGCGAGCGGTGTTGAGCGGATGTGCGAGCGTACCGACCAAGCGGGCGACCGAGCCCGGAGGAAGGGTCGTGTCGGCGTCCACCGTAACGACGAAGCGGATCCCACGAAGCGCGCCGCCATCTCCCTCCCGGATCGCAAAATCCGGCACCTCTTCGCCGAGTACGAGCCGGTTGAACTGTTCGAGCTTGCCCCGCTTGCGCTCCCAGCCCATCCAGCACCCTTCGAAGGGATTGTAACGGCGGACGCGATGAAGCAGGTGAAAGGGCCCGCCGCCTTCGTTGCCGTATCGGCGGTTGAGGCGTCTGATGCCGTCAACCAATGCATTCGCCACTGCCCTATCGTCCGGCATACGCTCCTCGGCGGCATCGGCGTGATCGGATAGCAGCGTGAAGCGAAGCGAAGGGTCGGGATTGGCCACCCGATGCCCCTCGAGGCGCTCGATCAGCCGCGGCACCTCATCGGGCCGGCTGACGATGACCGGCATAACCACGCCTGTCGGACACTCGACGGGAATGGCTCTGTCGAAATCAAGCTTGGAGAGCACAAGCGGCGGCACGAGCCGGGTAACCATCCAGTGAACCGCAGTAACGCCGAGGAGGGTCGCCGGAATGAGCACAACGGCAATGCCGACCACCCATTGCAGCGGCCCGCCGCCCGCCGCCCAGAGATAGAGCGCCGGCGGAATCAGCGCGCCGAGGCCCGCGATCGTGAGTGCGACAGCGTAGATCGGCGCGGCGTAACGCCGAAGTCTGCGCCTAACGACCACGCCCATCGTCGGACGGCAGCCGAGGGCGCGCTCGATCTCGCCGCGGCCCTCGCCAATAAGCCAGTGGCCGATATGGCGGGGCTGACCTTCCTCTTGCCCCCGGCCCGCCGCGGCCAGTGCGCTGTTTGCGACGTCAGGCTCGCTTCGGCCGGCCTCGTCGCCCAGCTCCTCGACCGCCTTGCGGTAGCGGTCGCGGGTGTCGAAATCCATGTGGGGATAGACGCCAGCGGGGTCGCCGGCGAGGATCTCCTCAACGAGACTGGTCTGTTCGAAGAAGTCCTTCCAGGGAACGGCAGCAATTACGCCGAGATTGGCGAGCGCGCGCGCGACGCACTCATTGTCCTCGAAAACCTTCGCCTCCTCCGCTGGCGGGGTCAGATCGAACGGCGCCTCCAGATCGGGAATTAGCCGGCCGAGGGCGGTGACGAGGATCTCCAGGCAGGCCAGGCGGAGCATCGCCGGGAATGCCCAGAGCTCCGCGATGGTCAGCGGCGCCTCCGTTTGATAGGCGCGGACGAACTGGACCGCCGCGCTCAGCGAGAGCTGCAGCCGCGAAGCGCGCAGGAATCCGTGGGCGAGGGCGAAGACGCGCGGCAGGCCCTCGTCGCCGGGGCTGCCGAGCGCCGGCAGGCGCTGGTAGAAGCGCTTGGGCATGTCCCGTCGAATCTGCCGAACGGCCCGCTCGACGTGATAGTCGTTGTCGAGGAGCCACTCGGCCGCCTTGTTGGCCTCCGGGTCGCACTTTATGCAGGCGGCCCGCGCACGCGCCAGCCAGTCCCGCATCGAGGCGATCGACGACCATACCGGCACGCCGACCGGCGAGCGGCCGGAAACCGAATGACGCACGGCAAAGTCGACCGCCGCAGCTTGAAGTGGGCCAGATTCCAGTGCGCTCACAGGGCAGCGCGGTCCGGCATCCGGACCGTCGCTTGCCGCTCATCCGTCGCCGCGGCGTGCCCTGCAGAATTGGCGGGTTCTGGGCGTACGACAAGCAGCGGCATGGCCGAATGGGTCATCATGAAGCCCGTCAGGCTGCCATAAGGAACGTCGTCACGGCCCGTACGCCCGTGGGCGGCCAGGACGATCAGGTCCACGTGCTCCCGCGTAGCCAGATCGACCAACTCGCTGCGGATGTCGCCACCTCTGAGAACGATGCCGCGGACCGATACGCCGCTATCGGCCAGGCGAGCACGAATGCGGTTGAGATATCTTTGCCCGACCAACTCGTTACGTCGGACCAGGCGCTCGCGAAGGTCCAGATCCTCCGCTTCGAGTGGCCCGATCTCGGTCAACTCTGGGACGGGTACCGCATGGGCCAGCAGGACCTCCGCGTCTTGGGCTTGGGCGAGCCGGATCACGCGCGGGAGAACGCTTTCCGCCCGGCAGGATCCGTCGAGCGGCACCAGCACCCGCCGATAAACACAGGCAGGCATTGCCGCTGTCGACGGTGGAACGAAGAGCAGCGACCCGCACTCCATATCGGCGAGGCTCTGGGCGGTATTGCCGAGCCTCCGCTTCCTTGCCGTTCCATGTTCGCCATCCGTGCCAAGGACAATCAGCTCGACGCGATGATCGCAAGCCCAGGACCGGATTTGCTCGGCCGGCTGGCCCTCGGCGATTTCCGCCTCGATGCGCACGCCGTCACCTCTATGATGCTCGGCAAGCCGGCCGAGATCTTCGCGCACCGCGCGGCAGCGAATCCCCCATTCGACGGGATCCTGTGGCAGGGATCCGGCCGGCGGCGGCTCGATAACCCGAAGCAGCGTTAGCGCCGCGTCGAAAGCAGTCGCGGCGGAAAGCGCATGCGGGACGATCTTTTGTCCCGACTCGGACGCGTCGACGCAGGCTACCACTCGCCGTCGAATCGAGGCAGAAGCCTTAGGGTGCTCGCTCGGGCATTGAATACGGACAAGGCTGCTCATCATGACATGGCCCTCCCTATTGGGCGTGACACCGTCGGGTATCGCTCAGGTCTTACTAGCCTCGCGATCACCCTTCATTCGTCATTGCCCCAGCCCGCGTCGATCGAAAGCCGACCAACCCAACCCGATGCCTAGCCGGTCGGTTCCCTCCGAGCTCTTGTATGAAAAATAAGAATACTGTTCTCCGACGGGACGACCTTGACTTAACTCAAACCGATGCCCTGACGCCCTGGAGCCGCGTCGGCGCCCACCTTCTACAACTTTCACCTTGTCCCGGGTGTCCGCCTCCCGACGGATCGGACGTTTGTTTGAAACCGTTTCTCGATCTATTCGGCAGCCCCACCGAGCGGGAGGCTGCCGTCGGCATCGCGCGACAGAATCAGGCTCAACTCTCGCGGAGAGACGATCACGACTTGTGTGGTTCCGCCTCGGCGAACGTGGATCATTGTTGCAACTCGTCGCCACGCCGGAAACGACAATTGATCGATCAGCTCCTCGTCAGTTTGCACGAGATATTCTCCCGGAGGGTAAGGAGCGTCGTTGCTGCTTAGGATGAAAGATCGGTGGAACGTCACCGTCCGGTCGATGGCTCTCGACGTCATCGGCTATCTCCCTGGTCGATCAGTTGCGAACTTCACTGAAAATCGCGAGCTTCCAGAATGTGAAAATCCTGACGATTGAAGGCGTGTATCCTGTCGGCCACGGCATTGATCCGATCTCTGTTGGCGTCGAACGTCGCAAGCATGGCGGCTTCGGTGCACGCTGCATTCGGATTCAGCCGGCGAAATGCGCTCTCACTGAGAAACAAGAGAACTTCCATCGCACTATCATGTGCCCAGAAGCGAACACGTCGACGCTCGGGAATCGTAGCTGCGGCTGAGATTGGGAAAGTTCAAAGCCACGTCGAGCCATGCCTTCTGTCGACTGTCAAGCGAGGCAAATCTGGTATCGAAGTCGTATCGACTATCGGATGCGATTGGCTTGGACGGTCGCGGTTTCCCGCGCCTCAGCGAGGTGCCGCCCTCTTCAGCGGAAACCGGTCACCGCCATAGAGCTGTCGGATGATCCTGCCGTCCAGCCGCTCTGCGCCGGTTTCGATGAATGTGCCGTCCAGGAGGGGACGCGAAAGATCTTCAACGGCGTATCGGATCGCCTCCGCGGCAGTCTCGAATCGTCGATAGGTCACAGGCCCGTATTTTTTTACGCTTCAACGCGAAAAGCTCCGCCGGGACGCTGTAGTCGAACTCTTCTAACCGGATATGGTCCACGTTTTGTCCTTTGTAGATGATATAGATCCTTGTAATAAATTATCCAGGAAATTCTTCGGCAGAGCGTTAGTTTGTTTCCGGGCCGTTGACGCCGTATTGGAAACGGGGCGTCCTATATGGTTAGCGGGATGGATACCCCGGAAACGATCTTCACCTTCCTCAAAGCCCGTTCCCCTGAGGGGATCTGTGACGACTGCATTGCGCGCGAAACAGGCGTTAGTCCCCGCCAGCAGATCAAGCCTGTTGCCCGCGCCTTTGGCCTCACGAGCGATTTTGATCGCTCCATGGGCGTCTGTTTCTTCTGCCGGGGCGAGAAGCTCGTTACGAGGTCGCTGCAAGATGCCTAAGGGTCCCAAAGGACAGACGCGCCCCGCTGACGTGATCGGCAATGCCGTTCCGCCGTGATGGAGATCGCCACCGGCCGGCGCGAGGAAGAATACACTGACGAGCCCGGCACAGAGACAGCTCGGATTTGTGGAAGGCCCGATCGAAACGCGCATGACGCGCTCCATCGAGGAGGGGCTGGCGCCGGGAGAGGGTGAGACGGTGCATCGGTCGCTGTCCCAGTCGATTCCCGCTCAGGCGCTGTGGCACGGTGGAGGAGGTCGCGCGACCGACGCTGTTCCTTGCCTCAGATGCGGGGGCTTACTGCACGGGGGGAATCTACATGGCCGACGGCGGTATGACAGCGGGTCGGGCCGTCGGCTCTTAGCCAAGTATTTGCTGGTTGTCATGGGCAAGGGATGTGGTTTCTGGCGTCGCCAGCACGCACCGATCAAGATCGGCCGCCTCACGGCGCCCGGCGGCATTGAGAAATTTGAAGGGATTACTCGACGGCCTCGACGGCGGTCGCGGTACGTTGCCGATTATCCCGCTGGACCGAGCAACCGGGTCATAATGGTGAAATAGACGAGGATCGTTAGAACGTCCTGGATGATGGTAGCGACCGGACCGGACCCGAAGGCCGGGTCCACGTCGAAGCGAGACAATATCCACGGGAGCAGCAGCCCAATCGTGCTCGCGAGGGTACCGGCAGCGAACAGCGAAAGGCCCACGCCGAAGGCCACAAAAACATCAGAAAAGACGGTCCACACCGCGACAAAGGCGACCAAGCCGAGTGCCAGCCCGATCATGCCTCCGGTCGCGATTTCGCTCGCAAGAATGTATGCAAGAGGCCTCTGGCGCAGAGAAAGGCCGCGGACGGCGATCGCCTCAGTCTGCGTTCCTATTGCGTCGGTGAGGTAGACCAAAGCGGGGATAAAGAAGGCGATCGCTACGTTCGCCTCCAATGCGTCCTCGAAAGCGGCCATGACTCCGGTTGCCCCGGTACTCATGGCCAGACCGATCAGGAGCCAGGGGAGGCGCCGTGCGACGCGGCGCAGCGGCAGATCCTCGAGCGCATGACGTGCTCCGGCGCTTTCGTTCATGATGCCAACCAAGCGGTGGACATCTTCTCGGTGTTCCTGAGCCAGAACTGCGAGGAGCGTCGCCGCTGGAATTACGCCAAGAGGCTTGTTGTCATCATCGACCACGGGGACGACCGGAACCTCGGCAGCTCGCGCGGCTTCGACTGCGTGCTCCTGGTCGATCTCGGAAGTTACTTTTGGCCAATCGCGATTGATCAGCGTCGCGATCAGGATGCCGTCCTCGGCCCGCAAGATATCCTTCAGTTCGACGACCCCTTCGTAGCGACCGTCGCCGCGTGTCACGATCACGAGGTCGATCGCGTCGAATTGCTCGGTCCGTAACAGCTGCCGAAGGGCGCCGGCAGTCAGGTCGGCGTCAGCTCTGGGGCAGCTTTTCGTAGCGAGCGAACGAGCAGTTTCGCTACCTACCGAGTGAGTTCCACCACTCACATTCATGCCGATCCTCCAGCTGACTTTTGCGGTTCGGCCGCTGACAATTCATCACGCTCAGACTTGCATCAGCATCGACACAGCGTTGAAGGGGTCAAGGCGAGATCCCGCCAGAGCGCATGCCGGCGGAAACCGGGCCGGCCGCTCACCCGCGGCGCTTTCATCGTGCCTACCAAAGAAGAATACATGATCGCCAAGATCTCTGCCGAGGCTAAGTTCGCTTGCTGACCGGGCGACGGCCTGTCGGGATCGGCCAGCGCGCGTCGAGGTCATCGAGACGCCCATGAAGCGACCGTAGCCGGGGGAGAAATCCTCGAAAAGCAGGTCGATTTCGCGCAACAGCGAGGCCAGCGGAAGCCCTCAGCCAGGGAACAATGCCGCGCTTTCTTGTCGCCGGGACCGGAGATTTCCAACTCATGACGACCTCCTTTTCTGACCTGATCGTTCGGAAAAGATGGAAAATTTGAGGTCCGGGCGGATTTGATGCGCGTCAACGCTCTTGCGATCGCTGGGCGATAGGAAAGCTTGAGACTTTAGGCCCCAAAAAATGGAGGTTGTCATGCAAGCCCGCGACATCATGACGATCGATCTTGTAACAGTAGGCCCTGACACGACGGTTTCAGAGATTGCTCGCACCTTACTGGCGCACAGTATAAGCGCTGTGCCAGTCGTGGATTCCAAGGGTGCGGTCGTCGGGATCGTCAGTGAAACGGACTTCCTGCACCGCCCCGAGACCGGAACCATCGGGCAGCGGAGCTGGCTCTCCTATTTTGAGGATCCGGACGTTCTTGCGGCGCATTATGTGCATCTCCACGGAGCAAAGGCGCGGGACGTCATGAATCAACGAATACAGTCCGTGACTTCCGACACCGACCTCTTGGATGTTGTCGAGCTCATGGAAAAGCAACGGATTCGTCGGGTTCTTGTCATGGAGAACGGTCGGCTTCAGGGCATCGTATGCCGCTCCGATTTGCTGAGGGGGATGCTGGCGAGTAAGGAGAAGGCCGCCCCGAGCGATACCGACCGGTCGATCCGGGCGATGCTGCTTGAGGAACTCCGTGATCAGCCGTGGCGGAGCATCGCTGGCAACAACATCACGGTCGCAGACGGCGTGGTGGGCTTCTGGGGCTCAGTGATTTCGGAGCAAGAACGCAGGGCGCTTCAAGTGGCCGCAGAAAATGTTCCCGGGGTGAAGCGCATTGAGGATCATACTACCGTGCGGCGGGAACCCGCGACCCACCATGTGTGAGCTTGCGCTGGAGCGGGCCGTGGGAAAGGCCCGGTGTTGCTCCGTCACCTGCTGTTGGGCGTCCTTGCGCCGCGGTCGTCCGCACGTGCACTTGCCACCGGCATCGTGGTGTCGCTCAATGCCGGGCACTTACTGAAGCTTCGTGGGTGACGACTGACTCAAACTTCATTGTGGGCCGCCCAGGTACCAAGTGTACAGCGACGCGCGCAGCCGCGAGCCGGCGATAAAGGTTTCGGCGGCGCACAATGGGCCACCAGCCGTAGAGGAAAATCGACAGCGGCCGCCAGTTGGCCACCCAGCCGAGGATCAGCAGGCTTTCGCTGATGACCCGCGCTGGTGCGGTCGGGCCTGCGGCATTTCCGATCAGTTGGCTCGCGAGGAGGCTTATGGCGAGAATAGGTATGCCTATAACCAGAGCGCGCCAGCCCTCTCGAAACAGCTCGCGCAACTCGCGCGTCGCCTCACCGACGCGCCATTCGAAATTGTTACGAAGCGCTTCTTCGATCACCTGTGCGGGGTCCGCTTTGCCCTCCTGTTCCGATAACTGCACAATGATTGCAATTGGCACATCGTGCGGGGCCTCACGGGCCCCTCCGACTATGAACTTTTCCGCCTCGGCATCGAGGTCACGCTCGCGGAATGGAGATGGGTCAAGGGAATTAAAGAGGCGCGCCAGGTCCCCAATGCGAAGAGGTATTGCGTATTCGTACGAAGTGTCGCTCATCGCAATTTGCGTCTACTAAACGGAGACAGCAGGATGAAGACCAGCACGCTGCCACTGACGCCTTGACGTGGATCAATACCATAACGACCGCTCGCTCATCGCGAAACATGGCCAGGGATCGGAAGGACGCGTTTCAACTGATCACGCACAAACTGCGCCATCCGCTGTAGTTGGAGTATCGCGTCGTTGATACGTGCTTCAGGACCCAACAGCAAAACCCGCTTCGCAACATTCTCGGCGAGATCCCCGATTCGCTCAAGGTCGTTAGCGATGCGCAAGGCGCCGACAATTTCTCTCAAGTCAACGGCCATGGGCTACCGATGGTGAGGACCGCCTTTTGCTCGATTTCGTGCTGCAAGGCATCCACCTTATCGTCTGCCGTCACGACCTGCATGGCAAGTGCTGCGTCACTTCTCGCCAGGGCCTCGATCGCGTCCTCGAGCTGCTTCTCATCGATGCGGCCCATCTCAGCAATTTTGAATGTAAGCTCCTGCAGATCCGCATCGAACGCCTTGGTCGTATGTTCGCTCATAACGATACCCCTGCAAAATCAAACACGGCTCCTCGGGCCGGGCAATTGTGTCCAGTCGAGCCCGAGCTCTTCGCACACCCGACGCACATCGCGCGCGTCGAGGTCCCGCCCGGACCCTCCCAAAGGTACCAGCGACTTTCGACCCTCCCGATGGACGGTCACGACCACGTGACCTCCGTGCCTTTGGTGGCGTTCATGGCTATCGAAACGGCAGCCTTGTTCGGCCAGCCAGTTCCGAAACGTCGCGCTTTTCACTTTTGCGCTCCTTTTGACGGCACGATACTCAAGGGCATCGCAGTCGATATCCTGTGACCCGCTCGTTGGACCCCCACCGAGCTCGGCATGTGATGTGCCGTTTGGTAGTTTGGCCCTGGCGGATGATCGCATACGGTGGAATTTCTTTTGACTCCTGTTCGCCGGCCGCACGTTGACGCAGATCAAACCGGGGCAGCCGCACCGAGGAGCATTGTTTCCAGTCGAACCTTAGGGCATCGGGCACCGGCGATCCGATAGTCGCCGGTTCTCAATCGAAATCGAGCCGGACATCGGCCAAGCGAGGCCAAGGTCCATCTGAAAGAGTAATTGCGATCAGAAACAAGGACGGGTGAAGCAGTGCTCTCACTTCATGTTCAAGAAGTCGAAGCCGCGTCTCTGCCCGCCGAGGTCGTCGAGCGCAAGGGCAAGGGTCATCCCGACAGCGTCTGCGACGCGCTTGCCGAAGAGGTAAGCCTCGCACTCTCGCATGCCTACCGCGAGATGTTTGGGATCATTCTCCACCACAATGTCGACAAGGTCTTATTACGTGGCGGGACTGCGCTGCCGCGCTTTGGTGGCGGAGAAGTGCGGGAGCCGATCGAGATCTACGTGGCCGGACGGGCAGTGTCGACCTTCAAAGGTGTGACCATACCTATTGATGCCATCACCGTTGAAACCTGCAGGGCGTGGTTTCGACGCCACTTGCCGGCGGTAGATCCACTGCGACATGTCAGAGTCCAATGCCTCATACGCCCGGGCTCGGTCGATTTGGTCGAGCTGTTTTCGCGGATGAGCGCAGACAGGGTGCCGTTGGCCAATGACACCTCCTGCGGCGTCGGCTTTGCGCCGCTTAGCAAGACGGAAGCCATCGTGCTTGCCGTCGATAACGCGCTGCACGAGGCTGCAGTGCCGGGCCGGCCGTCGGGCATTGGGCAGGACACGAAAGTCATGGCGGTTCGTTGCGACAGGAAGCTGCACCTCATGATCGCCTGCGCCCAGATCGATCGTGATGTGGGCAGCCTCTACGAATACCGGGCCAACAAGTCATGGGTCGCGCACATCGCCGCTGAGACAGCAAGGAGCCTCGGCGATTTTCAGCTTTCAGTCGACGTGAATGCGGCAGACGACGAGGCGTCAGGCAGCGTGTATCTGACAGTCACCGGCACCTCGGCGGAGGCGGGAGATGACGGCGAAGCGGGGCGAGGCAATCGTGTGAACGGACTGATCGTGCCCTACCGACCGATGACGATGGAGTGCGCGTTCGGCAAGAATCCAGTCACGCATGTTGGCAAGCTTTACAATGTCGCCGCCAGCCTGATCGCCGAGGATCTGGCGGCAGACCATCCGGGACTCGCAGCGGAGTGCTTCATCGTTAGCCGGATCGGCCATCCGATCGATGAACCGCAACTCGTCGACGTGCGCTTGGCCCTGCGGCAACCGGGTACGGCACCGCCGCGTTCGCAAATCGAAGGAGTCGTTGCACACCATCTCGCTGCTTTGCGAACTCTCGCCGACGACCAACTCTCTGGGTCTCTTGCGATCGGCCGCTGGCCACTGCGATCAGCGACTGATCGGCGAATTCGTGCCCCGTAAGCAAGTCAGCGAAAAAAGCACTTCGACCAATCCGCGACCACGAGTGTGTTGTCTTTCTTCAGTGGGCCCTGCCAGAGTTACGGCTGAGGTAGTCTGGATTCCGCAACGTTCACCGGCAAGTGTGTAAGCGGCTGCGCAGCCGTCTGGCCGAACTTGGATTCAACAACCTCGATCAGGCCTCAGGGCCGAGCAGGGCAAGGGGCGCGAGGACCGCTACGTGATGCTTTCGACGCATCTGCTCGCGCTGCTACGCGCCTATTGGAAGGCGGCACGGCCACAGGGCTGGCTGTTCCCGGGCCGCGATCGGGTCACCCCGCTGTCGACACGTCAGCTCAACCGCGCCTGCCATGCGGCGGCGCAGGCGGCTGGGATCGACAAGCGCGCCTCTCTCCACAACGGGCTCGTCGACTACACGATTGGCGACCGCTCCCGAAATGGGGTCAAATGGGACATGCCGACCTCTTGCGAGATTGGCCCTCTCCGGCTTGATGCCGAGGCAAGCGATAGTGCGAGGGCAGGCCAACGCACATGACTGCATCCCGCGACGGCTGGTCCGGGCGCACCGGGTTCACCCTTGCCACGATCGGCTCTGCCGTCGGCATCGGGAGTATCTGGAAGTTTCCCTATGAGGTCGGCGCTAACGGGGGCAGCGCATTTGTGCTGTTCTATGTTCTAGGTCTCGTCCTTATCGTCGTTCCGTTAATGTTTGCGGAGTTCGCAATCGGCCGACGGGGTGGGGGGGACGCAGCAACAAGCATCGCGGTGGTTGCCAAAGCCCATGGGGCGAGACGTACTTGGGCGCTGGCCGGCTTGGTCGGCGTAGCAACCAGCTTCCTTATACTGAGCTTCTATTCGGTGATCGGCGGGTGGACCATCGCCTACGCGACCCAGACAGCGATCAACGGTCTGGCGGGAACTGAGCCGCACGCCGTCCAGGCTCGCTACGATGCGTTTCTTGCGTCGCCATTCCATCTCGCCTCCTACCATGCCGTCTTCATCGCGCTTACGGCGTTCGTCGTCGCGCGCGGCATTAGCGGCGGGATCGAGGCTGCGGCAAAGATACTTATGCCGGTTCTGGCGGCATTGATGATCGGGTTGGCGACATACTCGGTGATGGAGGGCGATGCTGCGGCGACCCTGCGATTTCTGTTCACGCTTAATCCCCAGGATTTGACGGCGCGCTCTGCCCTCGACGCGCTTGGCCTTGGTTTCTTTTCCATTGGGGTCGGGTTGGGTCTAATGATCACTTTCGCGGCTTATGCCCAACCCAAAATAAATCTGGTAGAGGTCGCGGTCGTTTCGGTGCTTGCAGACACCGCCATCTCGTTCCTTGCGGGCTTTGCTGTCTTCCCGATCGTTTTCGCCCATGGGCTTGACCCGGCGGCCGGCCCTGGATTGGTGTTCCTCACGCTGCCCCTGGCGTTTGCCGACATACCGTTTGGTGAAACCGCTGCCGTGGCATTTTTTCTACTGATGTTCGTCGCAGCGTTAGCTTCGGCAATATCGATGCTGGAGCTATCGGTGGCGCTTCTGCTGCGACATCTTCGTTGGTCTCGGCCTAGGATTACCATAGTTGTAGCCATCGCGTGTTTCGCGGCCGGCCTGGCTACGGTTCTGTCCTTCAATCTCTGGGCAGGGTGGCACCCACTCGGTGGCCTTGCCGGCTTCGCAAACGCGACGGTTTTCGATCTCCTGGATCATCTGACCTCAAACATAATGCTGCCGATCGGCGGATTCGCTATAGCACTGTTCGCAGGTTGGGCCGTGCCCGTGAACGTCGTGGTCGCGGAACTCGGCCTGTCTTCAGCCGGCGCGAGACTGCTCGGCACTCTCCTTCGATATATCGTTCCAATGGGCATCGCCGTGGCCGGGATTGCGCCCTTGTTGACGTAGTCCGGCCGCCGCGGTCAATTGTTATTATTGACCTTGGGTACGGTCGGCCGCCGCAGGCGCCGCCGCTCGATCCCGCAAACGGCTTCATCCGCTGGATTGCGAAACGACAAAAGGGACCGCTCTTACCGGAGTTCGTCGGACCGCCCCGGTGTTGGCGTTCGGTCGCGCACCTCGCACTAATCTAACCCCATCAAAGCAACGCACGGAGTGCTGCCACAACGCCTGCGTTGTCCTTCGGAAGCGAGGTCGTGATTCGAATGAACCCTGATCCAAGATGGGAGTCGTTGAGAGGCTTCACGAGGATGTTGCGGTCGGCAAAGCTGACGCGCATCGTGCGGCGCGAAGTCGGCGGGAAGGAACCCCGCGATGATCTCGTCCATCACGCGCGCCCAGATTAGCCATTTGGCGCGAAGCAGATGAACCTCGGTTTCCTCTCACGTGATTTGAT
>Ga0075327_1000209_pt1 | contig 15562 bp, 10 predicted proteins | sample MayberrySE_Catta_2_FD_120056 | JGI IMG/M metagenome (GOLD analysis project Ga0075327, IMG submission 120056) | Natural and restored wetland microbial communities from the San Francisco Bay, California, USA, that impact long-term carbon... | ecosystem: Environmental > Terrestrial > Soil >...
CGCGCCCTCGGGCGGCGGCAGCGGCGGCAGCTCGGCGTCGAAGCCGAACGCCTCGCGCAGCGCCGGATCCACCTCCTCGCTCCAGTGCAGCGGATCCCCGGTCGCCTCGGGCGCGAGCGTGCGCGCGAGCCGACGCAGCCCGTCCGACGAGATCTCGAAGCCGAGCGCGGGGCCGGCCTGGTCGAGCGCCGCGAGCGCGTCGCCCGCCGCCACGAAGGCGAGATAGCGAAAGCCCGCGCTGCCGCCGGTGAGCGAGGCGAGCGCCGGCTGGAGGCGCCGCCAGCTCGACACGAAGAGCGCGCGCACGCGGTCGCGGCCGTCTCGCCCCGGCTCCTCGAGCGCGGCGACGACCTCGTGGCGCGCATCGAGCAGCACGGCGAGCAGCGCCGCACGCAGCGCCGGATCGAGCGTCTCGCGGCCGACCTGCTTGATCACGAAGGTGACGAACGCGTCCCACTCGTGGAGCGTCGCCTCGAAGGCGGCGATCTCCTCGGGCGCGAGCGGCGGCTCCGCCGCGGGGCGCTCCGCGAGCGGCCGCGCCTCCACCTCGAAGCGCGCGACGAGCACGAGCCCGCGCTCTTCGACGCGCACGCTCGCGAGCGCGAGCGAGTCGGCGAGCCGGCGCAGCGTGGCCTCATCGCGCTGCGTCGCGAAGAGCGGCAGCGCCCGGCGCAGCTCGCCCACGAGCGGCCCGAGATCGACGCGCAGGCTCTCGAGGCGCGGATGCACGGCCGGCTTCACCCAGTCCCAGAGCGCCGGCATGCCGAAGCCCTCGCTGCCGTCCGTGAGCCGGGAGTCCGCCACGCGGAACTCGACGACCGGCGCCCCGGAGGCGAGCCGCGGCTCCTCCTCCGCCTCGACCTCGCCCTCCCAGCGGAAGGGGCGCCGGCAGCTCCCGAACAGCGTGAAGCCGCCCTGCGCGACGCCGTGTGCGCTCACCAGGAGGCGCGCGCCGAGGGGGCGCAGCGCGGGCCGCGAGAGCACGATCTCGCTGCAAGGCTCCCCCGGCGCCACCACGCGGGCCGTCGTTCCCGGCTCGGTGAACACCTGCTCGACGAGCAGCCGCTCGAGGAAGGCCGGCGGGATCACGAGCGGCACCTCGATGCGCTGCGTCTCGGCGGCCGTCGCGGCCGGGAGCCCGAGCAGCGCGGCGCAGAGTGCGGCAGAACGCAGCGGGCGCATCGCGCGGAGGCTAGCGTCCAGCGACTTCGGAGCGGAGGACGCATGACGCTGCGCGTGGTCGGAGCCGGACTCGGTCGCACCGGCACGCTCTCGCTGAAGCTCGCGCTCGAGCGATTGCTCGGTGCGCCTTGCTACCACATGCTCGAGGTCTTCGCGCACCCCGAGCACGTCGCGCTCTGGCACGCGGCGGCGCGCGGCGAGCCGGTCGACTGGCGCGCGCTCTTCGCCGGCTACGCGGCCGCGGTGGACTGGCCGGTCGGCTCGTTCTGGCCGGAGGTATCGGACGCCTTCCCCGAGGCGCTGATCGTGCTCTCGACGCGGAGCGCCGAGTCCTGGTGGCAGAGCGCCTCGCAGACCATCTTCCCGACGAGCGGGAAGGCGGCCGGCACGCCGTGGCACGCGATGTGGATGGAGCTCGCGCGAAGCCGCTTCACGACGCGGCTCGACGACCGCGCGGCCGCGATCGCCGCCTACGAGCGGCACAATGCGGACGTGCGCAAGCGCGCGCCGAACGAGCGCCTGCTCGAGTGGAGCGCGCGCGAGGGCTGGGCGCCGCTCTGCCGCGCGCTCGGCGTCTCCGTTCCCGAGGAGCCCTTTCCGCACGCGAACTCGACCGAGGAGTTCCTCGCCCGGCTGCCGGCGCCGTGAGCCCGGCGCGCTCGCGCGCGGAGACGGCTCTGGCGGCGTTCTGCGCGGCGACCGTCGTGTTCCTCGCCGCGCGCGACCTCCTCGTGCCCGAGGTCCGAGACGTCGAGGTGTGGCTCGGCTTCGAGCTGCACGGGCGGGCCGCCCGGCTCAGCGCCCCGCTCCACTGGGCGATCTTCGCCTTCGGCGCGTGGGCGTTCTGGCGCGCGAAGCCGTGGGCCTTCACGGCCGCAGCCGCATACACCTTCTACGTCGCGGCGAGCCACCTCGTCTGGAGCGAGGCCAGCCCGCACGGACGCGGCTGGCCCATGGGGCTGCTGCAGGCCGCGGCGTTCGCGCTGATCGGCTTCTGGCTGCTTCGGAGGCGGGGGACGCGTGCTGCCTAGAAGGTGCCTTTGGGGCGCGTTCGCGCCGACGCAAACCCAAGAAAGTCGCGATCCCACTCGGCGACGTCGTCGAGCCAGCCCCAACGAAGGGGAAGTCTGCTCCCGTCTCCATGATGGAGCTCCCATGCGAGCGCTCCGACGGCGGACCAGGCGTGCCAAGCGCGGAGCCGACGCCGGTCGAGTCGGAGTCGGCGAACCGTTTCGTACTCGTCGATCATGGGTTCCGCGAACGGCTCGAACGTGAAGGCGTAGCGGAGATCCCTGTGCGGATCCCCGATCCGGGCCTGGGTGAAGTCGAACACGCCCAGCGCACGCCGGCCGTCGTCGCTGAACCCCACGTTGTGGTGCGAGAAGTCGTCGTGGAGAAGAACCGGGGGAAGCGCCTCTTCGTAGAGCCGCGGTGCGACTTGGAGCAGATCGCGCAGGAGAGCGCGGCGCGGCGGCGTTTCGAGGTGCCCTTCGAGGCGCTCTTCGACCCAGCGCGGCGACGGCGGGGAGAACTCTCGCGCGAATCCCATCGCAACCGCGGTCACGGTAGGCAGCGCCTCATGAAGCTTCGCGAGGAATCCGCCGAGCTGACGGGCGATCGTCTCCTGTGAAGCGGGATCGAGCCGCCGCCACCACGAAGGGGCGACCGGTTCACCGGAGGCCTTGAAGAGGACGTCGAATTCACCGTCGGGTGCCGAGTACACCGGTCGGGGAACCTCGAGGGGCACGCGTCCGGCCAATTCACGGAGCAGTTCTCGCTCTCTTGCCAGCACGGGCCGGAACCATTCCGCGTTGGCGAGCCGAAGCACGTGGAAGGCACCGACCGTCCAGACCGTCTTCTCGAGGCTCCGGATCCGCTCTGCGACTGGTTCACCCGCGAGGTGGGGGACGGAGCTCGCGAGCATCCTCGCGACCCGACCCGCCTGCATCCGACTGCCTAGCTCCGCTTCTGCCGCGCCAGCATCAGCGCCACGATCGGGCTCGGCTCGGCGGGCTGCCAGCTCTTGTAGGCGACGCCGCGCGGCTCGGGCCAGGCGAGGTCGAGGTCGACGCGCGTGCCGGGCGCGGCCGCGCCCGCGAGCACGGTGAGCGCGGTCTCGAGCACGCGCCGCTGCGTCGCGCGGTCGCCGGGGCGCCCGAACGGATGGCCGAAGGGGAACTCGACGCCCACGATGCGGGGCGCGAGCAGGTGCTCCGCGCCGTCCGGCATCGGCGTCACCAGCACGGTCGGGAGGCCCCGGCTCTCCAGCTCGCGTGCCAGCACGGGCACGTTCTTGCAGCAGTCGGGTCAGGCGGGCGCCAGCACGATGCCGTCGGCGCCCTCCTCGCGCAGCGCGGCCGCGATGCCGGGCGCGGTCTCGCTGCGCCACGCCTCGAGGCCCGCCTGCTGGAAGCCCATCACCGAGAAGTGTCGGCGCGTCGAGGCGCCGACGACGCCGCCCTGCACGAGCTCCGCGAGGCGCGTCGTCGGCAGCGCGATGTCGTGGTCCGCGAGCACGTCCGCCGGGTTCAGGTGGAGGTGCATCATGCCGAGCTCCGCCGTGGCCACGTCCGCCGGGAGGGCGCGCCAGGACGGATCGCCCCACGTCGGCTCGCGCTTCTCGCGCTCGCCGTCGAAGGGCGCCTGCGTCGCCGACACGTAGAGGCCGGCCGACGTGAGCAGCGCGACCTTCGCCTCCGCGAGGCGTTTCGCGAAGGGCGCCCACACCGGCGCCTCGTGACCGGGCAGGCGCGGCGGCTTCTCGAAGAGCGGGCGGAACGAGCGCGGCAGGAACGCGAACGAGTCGATGCGCATGGGCGCGAGCGTACCATGGGAGGATGCGCGCGGCGGTCCGTACGCTGCGAGCATGAGGCCTCGCGAAGCGCGGCCTCTTCGACCGCGTAGACGCGACGAACGCGCCTGGACTCGCTAGCGAAGCCGCCCGCCGCAGTCCATGCAGAAGGTGTTCCGCTCGCGGCGCAGCTTCGCGTGCGCTTCCTCGCGGCAGGTCTTGGGCAGGATGCTGGCGTTCAAGACCTCGCCGCAGTTCGGGCACCAGCGCACGCGCACCACCATGCGCCCGTGATTGTCGTTCGGACAGCGCGCCGCCTGGGTTCTCATGGATTCCTCATCGTTCGTGTCGCCTTTCGGCCTCGTGGCAGGAGAGTGCCCCGCCGGCGGGGCGCTCGCCGCAGGGACTCGGCGGCGAGCTTGGAGAGGTCCGCCACCGCCGCGCTGAAGCCGAGCGCGATCTCCGCGGCGTGGGGGACCGAGCGGGCACACGCGATGACCCCGAAGTCGACGGAGCCGGCGTAGCTCACGACGGTGATGTTCATCGCGGCGCCTTCCATCAGCGGGCCGAGCGGGTAGGCGGCGCAGAGCCTCGAGCCCGCGGCGTAGAGGGGTGCTTCCGGTCCGCGGACGTTCGAGATCACGAGGTTCACGAGCGGAGCGTGTCGGCGCGCGAGCTTGCGGTCGGAGTAGAAGCGGGCCGCGCCTCCGAGGAGCCTCGCCGAGGCGAACTCGGCCCACTCGCCGAGCGCGGTCACGCCGAGCTCGGCGTGGACGCGCAGCGCCGACTGCGCATCGTCGCGGACGGCCAGCAGCTGCTCCACGGGATCGGCGAGGTGGACCGGAAGGTGGACCAGGAACGCGGAGATGCGGTTGCCCCACGTGCCGAGCTCGCCCGGGCACCGGACGGAGATCGGGATGGCCGCCACCAGCGGCGCATCGAGTGCGACGCCACGAGCCTCCAGGTAGCCGCGCAGCGTCTGGGTGCAGGCGGCGAGGACGACGTGGTTCACGGTCGTGCCGAACGCCGCGTCGATGCGCTTCACGTCGGCGAGCGGCGCGCTCCCGTACGCCACCGTCCGTTCGGACGACGTGGCCCCGTTCCAGGGCATCCGGGGAGCGTGGAAGGGCAGCGGCATCTGCGCGCCGTCCGCCGCCGGGCCGCGCCCGGCCCGGGCCATCGCCGCGACCGATCCCGCCGTGTCGCGAGCGAGCCGCGCGAAGCGCGCCGACTGCCGCGGCAGCCGCGACAGCGCGTGGCCCAGCAGCGCGCGGCGCGTCGGAGCCGGATCCGGGAGCACGGGCTCGAAGCTGCCGCCGGCCGCCGCTCCCTCCGCCGATGGATCGAGGAGCTGGAGCAGGAGCTCGTTGGCGGAGATGCCGTCCGCGAGCGCGTGATGGAGCTTGAACACGAGGGCGGCGCGCTCCTCGGCGAGAGCCTCGACGACCCACAGCTCCCACAGGGGCCGCGTCCGGTCGAGCGGCTTCGCCGCGATTCTCGCCACGAGCTCGGCCAGCACGCGCTCCGATCCCGGAGCCAGCGCGGCGATGCGGTGGACGTGGCTCGCGAGGTCGAGATCCGGATCCTCGATCCAGACGGGATGGTCGAGGCCGAACGGCATCCCGGCCAGGCGGCGGCGGAAGGGGGCCAGACGGGGCAGCCGCTCGTTCACGAGGCGCAGGATCGCGTCGTGGGAAAAGCGGCCGCTCGAAGCATCGAGCACGAAGGTGGCCACCACGTTCATCGGGGTGGTCGGCGTCTCGAGGGCCAGGAAGGCGACATCCAGCCCGGACAGCGAAACCAGCCCGCTCACCGGGCATCTCCCCGCGCCATCAAGGCGCCGAGCCGGGACGGGCGGTGTCGTCGAGGCCGATGCAGCCTTCGCGGTAGATCTCCGCACACGCGGGGCAGACGGAGAGCGGATGCGCCGCCGCGTGCGCCGTCCCGCACCAGAAGCAGCTCGCGAGCCGAGGCTCCTCGTCGGTGGGCTTCGAAGCGACCCGCTGCAGGCCCCGCTCGATCTTCTGGTTCTCCATGGAATTCCTCCTCGAGTTCCGCATGCCGGGCGCCGAGGCTCGGCGGGGGCGGGCGGTGCGGCCGGGCGTCGTGGGAACCGGCCGCAGCGGCTCCGGAGTGGTCGTGGCCATTCGAACCCCGTCGCTGCTAAGGGTACTGGATAAGCAAATTTCATCAAGCAGCGGAGAAACGCGCTCCGCTCGCTGGGCGGCCTACCCGAGCACGACGTCGACACGGTGCTCGCGACCGTCGTCGCACAAGGGGATGGCCGCTTCGGCCGCGAGCCGCGCTCCATCGAGCTCGAGCTGCGACACGCCCCGGCAGACCCCCTTCGGGTTCTCCACGCGGATGTGGTAGAGGCTGCCGCCGTGGCGGTAGCGGATCTCGAAGCGTTCCCACCGCCGCGGAATGCAGGGATCGATGCGGAGCGTGGCGCCCTGCTTCCGGAAGCCGAGCATCGATTCGACGCCCGCGCGATAGAGCCACCCCGCGGCTCCCGTGTACCACGTCCAGCCGGCTCGCCCGACGTGCGGCGGCTGCGAGTACACGTCCGCGGCCACGGCGTAGGGCTCGCCCTTGTAGCGGTGCGCGTCCGCGCGCCGGCCTGCCTGCTGGATCGGGTTCAGCAGGCCGAAGAGCTCGCCGGCCCGGTCGCCGTCGCCGAGCCCGGCGAAGGCCACGACCGCCCAGACCGCGGCGTGCGTGTACTGGCCGCCGTTCTCGCGAATGCCCGGGACGTAGCCCTTGATGTAGCCGGGGTCCGAGCGCGTCCGGTCGAAGGGTGGCGTGAAGAGGAGCACCAGGCGGTCGTCGCGCCGGACGAGCCGTTCCTCCAGCGACGCCATGGCGCGGCGCGCCCGTTCCGGGTCCGCCGCGCCCGAGATCACGGCCCACGACTGGGCGATCGAGTCGATCTGGCACTCGTCGTTCTGCGCCGACCCGAGCGGGGTGCCGTCATCGAAGAAGGCGCGCTTGTACCACGCGCCGTCCCACGCCTCGGCCTCGAGGGAGATCCGGAGCGATGCGGCCCGGCTCCGCCAGGCCGCCGCCCGCGCCGTCTCTCCGCGGCCTTCCGCGATGCGCGCGAGCTCGGTCAGGTTCAGGTGGAGGAACCAGCCGAGCCAGACGCTCTCTCCGCGTCCCTCGCGGCCGACGCGGTCCATGCCGTCGTTCCAGTCGCCGCCCCCGATCAGGGGCAGGCCGTGGCTCCCGACGGCGAGGCTGCGGTCGAGCGCTCGTGCGCAGTGCTCGTACAACGTCGCCCGGTCCTCGGACACCGTGGGCTCGAAGTAGGCGTCGGTCTGCCCCTCCGCGAGGCGCGGCCCCTCGAGCCACGCCACCGGCTCGTCGAGCACCGCGCGATCGTCCGTGGTCCGTACGTAATGGACCACGGCGTACGGCAGCCAGAGCCGGTCGTCGGAGATCCGCGTCCGGACTCCACGGCCCGACGGGGGATGCCACCAGTGCTGGACGTCGCCCTCCCGGAACTGCCGGGCCGCGGCCCGCAGCAGGTGCTCGCGCACCAGATCCGGGCGCGTCACCGCGAGAGCCAGCACGTCCTGGAGCTGGTCGCGGAAGCCATAGGCGCCGCCGGACTGGTAGAACGCGGAGCGGGCCCAGAGGCGGCACGACAGCGTCTGATGGAGGAGCCAGCGGTTGAGCAGGAGGTCCGTGGCGCGGTCCGGCGTCTCGACCTGCAGCGTCTCCAGCACCGCGTCCCAGTGCGCGTGGACCTCCCCGAGCACCGCGTCGACGTCCGCGTGGCGGTAGCGCTCGACCAGAGCGCGGGCCTCCCGCGCGTCCTTCCCTTCGCCCAGCAGCCACACGACCTCCGCGCTCTCTCCGGGCTCGAGCTCGATGCCGGTCTGGAGCGCGGCGCAGGGATCGAGGCCCGCTCCGGTCCTTCCCGACAGCTCCTCTCCTCGCTCCAGCGACGCGGGGTGGTCGAGGCTCGCGTTGCGGCCCAGGAACTCGAGGCGATCGCCCGTCCACGACGTCTGGCGTCCTGCCAGATCGGCGAACGCGACCCGCCCCGCGAACTCGCCGTTCCACGCGCTTCGCGCGAACAAGGCTCCGCTGGCCGCGTCGATCTCGGTGACCACGTGCGGAGCGGAGCGGCTGCGCGAGACGCCGAGCACCCACTCGGCATACGCCGTGACCGAGAGCCGCCGCTTGCGGCCCGACTGGTTGGTGAGGCGCAGCCGCGAGATCTTGACGGCATGCCGAACGGGTACGAGCTGCAGCAGCTCGAGCGCGATGCCGTGCGAGGTGTGCTCGAAGCGGCTGGAGCCCTGGCCGTGCCGGATCACGTAGGGGGGATCCTCGCGGATCGGCAGCGGCGTCGGCCCCCAGAGGAGGCCGCTGTCCTCGTCGCGCACGTAGAACGTCTCGCCCGGGGTGTCGCTCACGGGATCGTTCGACCAGGGCGTGAGCCGGTTCTCGCGGCTGTTGAGCGACCAGGTGGTGCCCGAGCCCGACTCCGAGACCTGGAAGCCGAACTCCGGATTCGCGACGACGTTGAGCCAGGGAGCCGGAGTCGACTGCCCGGCGCCGAGGACCACGGCGTATTCGCGGCCGTTCGCCGCGAAGCCGCCGATGCCGTTCGCGAGCTCGAGATCCAGCAGCGGAGCGGGAACCGCCTCTTCTCCCGCGCGCGGGATCCGCAGGCGCGGCGGCACCGGCCCGGGGCGCGGCCCCTCCAGGCGGACCAGCTGCTCCGAGAGCGTCCCGCGGTTCGCGAGCAGCACCACCCGCGCCGCCGCGCCGAGCAGGAGCTGCGCGTCCGGAGGCAACAGGTCGGCCCGCAGCAGGAACACGCCCCCGCGTGGCCACGGCTGCACCTGACCCGCCGCCTGGCTCGCGCGCACCATGTCCTCGAACGACTCCTGCAGACCCTGGACGTACGAGCCCGCGCTCGCGTTCACGATCACCAGATCGGCCGCGATGCCCTTCATGCACCAGTACTCGCGCGCGCGCAGCAGCTGGCGCACGAGGTCGCGCTCCTCCTCCCGCTCGATCCGCACCAGGGCGATGGGGAGATCTCCCGAGATGCCGTAGGGCCAGAGCCCGGAGGCGCCGCTCGCGTTCTCGGCCAACAGCCGAGGCGCCGCGCGGGAGGAGGGATCGGTGTACAGCAGACGATTGGCGAGGCGCTGGTAGAGATGCGCCTCGTCCTGGCTGATGCGCAGGTGGTGGAGCTGCACCTGCGCCTGCGTCCAGGCCAGCGAGCTCTCGCGTTCGAAGGTCGCCGGCTGACGGTACTTCTCCGCGGCCTCGAGCGCCTCGCCGCGGGACGGCGCCACGAGCGTCGTGAACACGACTCGCACCGTGCCGCCTCGCGGGATCGCGAGCCTCTGCCGGAGGCTCACGATGGGATCCAGCACGGTTCCCGCCGTGTTCGAGAGCGGGCCCCCGTCGTTCACGGAGAGCGGCGAGCGGATCCCGCGCCCGCGGCCGAGAAAGAGCGCGCGGTCGCTCTCGTACTGCAGCGGCGCCGTCGACTGGCCCTCGAACGCCGCCAGGTGAGCGAGCCAGATCCGGGGCTCGTCACTGGAGCGTGGGCGTCGTGTCGCGAGCAGCGTCCCGGCCTCGCGCACGAATTCGGTCTCGACGAACAGGTTCGAGAAGGCAGGGTGCGCCTCGTCGGCGCCCCGCGGCGCCAGCACGACCTCGGCGTACGACGTGAAGTCGATCTCGCGGTCCCGGCTGCCGAGGTTCGTCACCGTGAGCTGGCGGAGCTCGGCATCGTCCTCGGGCGAGACCACGACCTCGAGCGTGATCGCGAGGGAGCGGTCCCGCTGCGTGATCTTGGCGCGGTCCTCGGAGTAGACGACGTCGTAGCGCTCGGCTTCCACGCCGCTCGGCTGGAAGCCGGCCGACCACACCTCGCCGCTCCGGCAATCGCGCAGGAAGACGAAGGTGCCCCAGCAGTCGCGCGTCGTGTCCTCGCGCCAGCGCGTGAGCTCGAGGCCGTTCCAGCGGCTGAAGCCGGAGCCCGCCGCCGTGAGCATGACCGTGTAGCGGCCGTTGGACAGGAGGTGCGTGCGGGGAGTGACGTCGTGCGGGGACTCGAAGCGCCGCAGGGCCGGCAGGACCAGGTCGCGCACGTGCGCCGCCGCCTGCACCTCCTCGCCTCGAGGTCGCGTCACGGCCACCGAGCGCGGCGTCCGCTCCTGCAAGAGCAGCTCCGCCGCCTGGACCATCGGATGCGCGTGGAAGCGCCGGCGCGTGCGGCCGTCGTGCACCACGTTCCCGAGCGCGACGGACAGCATTCCCTGGTGATGCGCCATGAAGCTCCGCACCACGGCCACGCGCGCGCCGTCGGGCAGCTTCGACGGCGTGTAGTCGAGGGCTTCGTAGAACCCGTAGGTGCCGCGGGCTCCGGCCCGCTCGAGCCGCGCGAAATTGTCGAGCGCGGCCCTGGGATCCAGCATCGCGGCGAGCGCCGTCGCGTAGGGAGCGATCACGACGTCTTCGAACAGTCCGCGCCGGAGGCCCAGGCCGGGCACGCCGAAATCCGAGTACTGATACGTGAGCTCGACGTCCCGGACGTTGTGGGCGGATTCGGAGACGCCCCAGGGCACGGAGCGTTCCTCGCCGTACTGGATCTGGCGGGCGACCACGAGCCGACAGGTGAGATCGAGCAGGCTGCCCGCCGGCTGCCGCATCACGAGGAGCGGCATCAGGTACTCGAACATGGAGCCGGACCAGGAGACGAGCGCGGCGCCACGGCCGACGGGTGTGAGCGCGCGGCCGAGCAGGAACCAGTGCCGCGGGGGCACGTCGCCCTTGGCGATGGCCACGAAGCTCCCGAGCCGCGCCTCCGAGGCCAGCAGGTCGTAGCAGTTGGGATCGAGGCTGCCGTCGGAGACGCGATAGCCGATCGCGAACAGCTTGCGCGACGGGTCGAACAGGAAGCCGAAGTCCATCTCCTGGACCAGCCCCTCGGCGCGGAGCGCGATGGCGGCGAGGCGCTCCCCGAGCGGGGACGCACCGGGCTCCCCGAACCCGGCGTCTGCGTCGAGGTCGAGGGCGTGGCTCGCGACGCAGTTCCGCACGCGTGCGGCCCAGGCCACGACCTCGGAGCGCGCCGCGGGCGCGCCGTCGTTCGCGAGCGTCCGGGCGATGTCCAGCAGGGTGTCCGCCTGGCCGGCGAGCTCCGCGAGCCGGCGCGCCCAGTCCGAGCGCGACGTCGGGGCAGCTTCGAGCGCGGCCTCGATCGCAGCGGCGGCCTCGCGCAGCTGCGCCTCGGTGACGGTCTGGGCCCGCTGCGGCCGCTCGGCGGCATCCGCCGCGTCGCGCGCCAGCTCGAGGGCGTCTCGGACTCCCTCCAGCACCGCGGCGCCGAAGAGGGGACGCTGCATGCGCTCGCGGCACGCCTGCGCCACGGCGATCAGGTGTCCCGCGAGGTTTCCGCTGTCGACCGTGGAGACGTAGACGGGATCGAGCGGCCGCAGGTCCTGCGTGTCGTACCAGTTGAAGAAGTGGCCGCGGTGGCGGCCGAGCCGGGACATGGCTTCGAGCGTGTCCTCGAGCCGCGTGGCCATCTCCCGGACGCCGATCGTGCCGAAGTCGTGGGCCACCGTCGTGCTGAGCAGATAGAGGCCGATGTTGGTCGGCGAGGTGCGATGGGCGACGACGGGCTCGGGGTCTTCCTGGAAGTTGTCCGGCGGCAGGAAGTTCTCGGCCTCGACGACGAAGCTCTCGAAGAAGCGCCAGGTGCGGCGGGCGACGAGGCGCAGGGCGTGCGCCTCCTTCCGCGAGAGGACGAGCGCCTCGGCGAGCCGCGGGGGCAGGCTGATCCGCCACGCGATGAAGGGCGAGAGCCCCCACAGCAGGAGGAAGGGCGTCGCCACGAGCCAGGCGCCCGTCGGGCTCGCGAAGACGAGCGCGCCGGCCGCCGCGGCGACGACCACGGCCCCGAAGAGGTGCCGGTAGAACGCGCCCAGCCGGAGCACGGCGCCGTAGCCCGTCTGCTTCGCTGGAACCCATTCGAGCAGGTTCCGCCTCGTCACCAGCAGCCGCACCAGCGTGCGGACCACCGCGTCGGCGTGGAGCCAGGCCTGGTGCGCCAGCAGCGTGATCGAGAGGAACGTCTGCGAGAGGGCCACTCCCAGGTCGTACGCCACGGCGCGCAGATGGCTGCGCTTGGAGATGCCCCAGCGCCGGGGCACGAGACCGTCGAGGACGGGGATGAACGACGGCACCGCGACGGCTCCGACGAGGAGGCCGGTCCAGAGGAGGGGGGACACGCCCGGCAGCGTCCACGCGGCCACGCCGAGCAGGAGCGACGCCGGTGCCGCGAGGCTGCGGCGAAGGTTGTCGATCATCTTCCAGCGGCCCTGGACCGGGATGGCAGCGCCGAGCCGCCGCCCGGCGGCGTCGCGCGCGCGCCCGAGGATCCAGGGCAGGAGCTGCCAGTCCCCCCTCACCCAGCGGTGCTGACGGCGCGCGGCCACCTCGTAGTTGGCGGGAAACTCCTCGAACAGGTCGACGTCGGTGAGGAGGCCGGCGCGCGCGAACAGGCCTTCGAAGAGATCGTGACTGAGCAGCGCGTTCTCCGGGATCTTGCCGGCGAGCGCCTGCTCGAAGGCATCGACGTCGTAGATGCCCTTTCCGGTGTAGGACCCCTCGTCGAAGAGGTCCTGGTAGACGTCGGAGATGGCGGCCGCGTAGGGGTCGACGCCGCCCGGTCCGGAGACGATCCGCTGGTAGGTCGTGCTCGCCGGGCCGGTGGGCAGCGAAGGCGTGATCCGCGGCTGGAGGACCGCGTAGCCGGCGACCACGCGTCCCGCGCGCGGATCGAAGCGCGGGCGATTCAAGGGATGCGCGATCGCTCCGACCAGGCGATAGGCGGCGCCCTTCGGCAGGCGGGTGTCGGCATCCAGGGTGATGACGTACCGCACGCCCTCGGGAACGGTCGGGGGCCGCCCGCGGACCGGAACGAAGGTCGTGTCGGCGGCGCCCCGCAGCAGTCGGTTCAGCTCGTGCAGCTTGCCTCGCTTCCTCTCCCAGCCGATCCAGCGGCCTTCCTGCGCGTTCCACGAGCGACGGCGCTGCAGCACCAGGAAGCGAGGCCCCGCCCCGGGCGGACCCTCGTATTGCGCGTTGAGCCGCTCGATGCCCGCGTCGAGCGCCGCCGCGAGCTCGTCGTCCGCGGGCATGTGCTCCTGATCCGCGTCCGGCCAGTCGCTCACCAGGCCGAAGTGGAGATGGCCCTCGGGATTCGCGAGGTAGTGCACCTCGAGCCGCTCGAGCTGCTGCTCGAGGTCGGCGCGGTTCGTGAGCAGGGTGGGCACGGCGACCAGCGTGCGGAGCTCCGCGGGTACGCCGCCGGCGAGCTCGAGCTTGGGCAGCCTTCGCGGCGGAAGCAGCACCGGCACCAGGCGATGCGCGAGGGACAGCGCGATGTCCGAGGCGGGCACGAGCGCGAGCAGGGTCAGCAGGGCGAGCGCCCAGGGCGCGGCTCCTGCGGCACCCGCGACGAAGACGAGAGCCGAGAGCTGGAGCGCGCTGAGCGACGTGACGGCTCCCAGGTACGCCACCATCGCGTGGCGGCGCAGGGCGCGGCGGAGCCAGAGCCGCAGCTGGAAGCGAAAGCCGAGCCGGCGCTCGAGCTCGCGCCGGCCCGCGGAGACGAGGTAATGGCCCGGGTCTGCCTCGGCACGCCCCGCCACTCCGACGAGCCCGGGCGCGCTCTCCTCCTCTCGCGGCGCGCGGTCGCCTGCCTCTGCCTCCGCCGCGCGCCGCGAGAGGTGCACGGCCTCCCGCGCCACCTCGAGCTCCGAGCGCCGCGAGCCCCGCGCGAGCAGCTCGATCTGCCGCCGGTACGCGTCGCGCGTCGCGAAATCCATCGCCGGGTACGCCGGAGCGGAGTGCAGCACCTCGTCCACCAGGCTCACGCTCTCGACGAACTCGAGCCAATCGATCGACGACATCCAGCGCATGCTGCCGATCACGTTGCGCACGGTGGCGTTCGCCGCGCCCTGCGCGTGGAGCTCCCGCGTCACCACCTCGCCGGGCGAAGCTCCCGCCGCGGCGAGCCTGCGGTTGAGCCAGTCGAGCGCCGGCGTGATCGAGGCGTGCTGGTCGCGGAGTCGCTGCACGAGCTGGACGGCGAAGGCATCGTCGAGCGGACCGTCGTCGAGCTCCCGCACGACTTCGGCGACGTCTGCGCGCGGGTCCGTGAGCTCCAGCAGGCGGTCCGCGAGCGCATCGGCGCGCGCGCGCGCGTGGCGCGAACGGATCACCTGCTCCGACAGGCGCCGCAGATTCTCGACCAGTGCGATGCGCAGATGGATGGGAACGGCCCAGAGCTCACCGATGGCGAGCGGCTGGACGCGCTGGTAGGCGCGCACGAAGCGCCCGAGCGTCTCCAGCTCGAAGCGGCTGTCCGTATGCGCCACGTAGGCCCAGGCCAGCCCGTACACGCGCGGCGCTCCCGCGAGATGGCCCTCGGCGATCTTCGGCAGCAGGCGGTAGTAGGCGCTCGGGAGATGGTCTCGGATCTCCCGGAGCTGCTCGTCCACCACGTGGAAGTTGTCGAGGAACCACTCCTCGGCGAGGGTGATCTCGCGCTTCGCCGCGACCGCCGCGACGACGTCGTGGTACCCGGCCACCAGCACGCGCGCGTTCTCGCGCACCCGCGGCAGCAGGGTCCGTCCCCTCCGGCGCGGGCGCTCGCGGATGCGCTCGGCCGCGGCCAGGCTCTCGGCGTGCTGCTCGAGGCGCTCGATGCCGAACAGCTCGGCCCGGATGGGCTGTTCCGGCTCTCGGTGCAGGTCCCGTTGGAGAAGAGGCAGCAGCGAGTCCCGAGCCAGCGTCATGAACGCGAAGAGTTGCGCGAGCGCAGGAACGCCAGGTACTTGAGGAGCTCCTCTTCCTCTTCCGCGGTGAGATCGTCGATCGCGAACGCCGCCAGTCTGCGCCGGCGGCCCTGGTTGCCGTCGGAGGGCAGCAGGTAGCCGGCCTTCTCCATCAGCGATTCGTACGGCACCGCATAGACGGCGGCCAGGCGGTGGAGGACGTTGGGCGAGGGCTTCCGGATCTTCCCCTTCTCGAGCTGGCTCAGGTAGGCGTTCGAGACCGACCGGTCCGTCGCCTCCTCCACTTGCCGGAGCGAGAGCCCCTTCGCCACGCGCAGGTCCGCGAGGAGGCCCCCGAGCGCGTTGGGCCGACCGACGAAGCCGGAGCGCTTCGGGTTGCGCCGGGATCGAGTGCGCGCTGCCACGCGCAGCATGGTGGCTCCTCCTGCGGCGTGCAACAAGCGTGCGCAGCGTGCTGCATGTGTGCTTGATGAACTTATCATATCGTCTACACTGAGCAGCCAGCGCGTGCTCTTCGACCGCTGCGCGGGCACCGAGATCCGGCTCGACGGCGACGAGCACATGATCATCCGCGCGGCCGACGTCCTCGCCGTGCTCGAGTAGGGGAAGACCGCTCCGCTCAGCTGCGCTTGCGCAGGTTTCCCCTCAGCCGCGCTTGCGCAGGTTTCCCCTCAGCCGCGCTTGCGCAGGTTTCCCCTCAGCCGCGCTTGCGCAGGTTTCCCCTCAGCCGCGCTTGCGCAGGTTTCCC
>Ga0075327_1000210_pt1 | contig 15524 bp, 15 predicted proteins | sample MayberrySE_Catta_2_FD_120056 | JGI IMG/M metagenome (GOLD analysis project Ga0075327, IMG submission 120056) | Natural and restored wetland microbial communities from the San Francisco Bay, California, USA, that impact long-term carbon... | ecosystem: Environmental > Terrestrial > Soil >...
CCGCGTCGGAGAGAGGTCGCGCACGAGCGTGGCGTCGGGCCGGCGTCCGAACAAGGCATCTCCGGGAGCGGGTCGGTGCCCGGGCGAAGCTATCACTTCGCGGCGGCGCCGGGACCGCGGCGGACGCGCCACGCGGAGCGAGCGCCGGGTGCTAGCCTGCTCTCGGCTCCGGGCACTGCCGCCCGCGAGTCCGCCTGGACCTCCCTTGGTTCGCGTCCCCTGGATCCGGCGCCCCACGGCCGCATGCGCGGCGCTGGCACTCGCCGCCGCGCTGCTCGCCCCGTCACCGGGCTTCGCGCGGGACGAGCCGCGGCAGGACGCGGTCTCGCAGGAGATCGCGGCCGCCGTCCCGGGCCGCGTCGGCGCGCTCTCGCACGCGCCGAAGCGTGGGGCGGAGTCTCCGCTCCTCGAGCGGCGCGGCTTCGGGACCCTCGCGGTCCGGCGGCCGGACCCGCCGCGGGTCCGCGCCGTCTTCCTGGGCGGTTCCCCGTCGGCGCTCGAGCGCTGGCGCATCGCGCACAGCACCTCGACCTCGAGCCCCTAGCCGCCGCTGCGCCCGCACGCGGGGCCCGCGCCCCGCGCTTCCGCGCCGCCGCGCGTGCGGCGGCGCTCCACGTGCTGGCGCTGCGCCCGCCTGCCGGGCGCAGCCGAGGTGTTCCGCATGTCGTCTTCGACTTCACAGGCTCCGCAGTCCGATGCCACGACTTCCCCTCCCGCCGCGGCCGCCAAGAAGGTGGACCTGATCTCGGCGCCCACGGTCGCCGTGCTCGTCGCGTGCGTGCTCGCCGCGATGGGGAACAGCCGGGACAGCGCGCTGCTCACGTGGCAGCTCCCCGTCGGGCTCGTGGCGCTCTCGCTCGTCTACGTCGGCATCCGCTGGCTGCGCGCGCGGCGCGCTCCCGCGACCCCCTAGGACGAGGCGCTCCTCGCTGGCCGCTGCATCAGCAGCACCGGCACGCCGCACACCTCGATCCGCTCGACGACCGCGAAGCCCGCGCCCCGGTAGTAGGGCTCGAGCTCGGGCCGGTCGGTCTCGAGGTAGGCGGACGTGCCGTCGGCGTCGACCCGGGCCAGCAGGTCGGCGAGGAGCGCGCGTCCGGCGCCGCGCCGCCACGCGCCGGGCTCGACGCCGAGCGTGGCGAGGTACCAGTGCGGCTGGCCGGGATGGTGCTCGCGCAGCTGGCGCGAGACCGCGCTCCAGCGCCGCGCCACGCCGAAGCCCTGGCCGAAGAGGAGCCGGAGCATGCCGAGCGGCCCGGGCGCCGGCAGCGGCCAGCGCCAGGGCGGGGTCGCCACGAGCACGCCGAGGAGCGCCGCGTCCGCGCGCGCCACCGCCACGTGCGCACGCTCGCGCGCGAGCGGCAGGTACGCACGGACGCCGGCGCGGTTCGCGCGCTCTCGCCGCGCCTCGCCCGCGCGGATCACGGCGCGGTTCAGGGGGTTGTCGCGAAACGCGCGGGCGAGCACGCCCGAGGCGAGGTCGAGCTCGCTCGCCTCGAGCGCTCCGACCTCGAGGCCCACCTCAGGCAGCGAGGCCGAGGTTCCGGCGGATGCGGGGCTCGGGGGGCTCGGCGTCGGCGGCGAAGTCCTGCCCGGTGAGGCGCTCGTAGGCCTCGACGTAGCGGCGTGCCGCCTCGATGCGCACCTCGTCGGGCAGCGGCGGCGGCACGCCCTCGCCGCGATAGCCGCGCTCGGAGACCAGCCAGCGCCGCACGTACTCCTTGTCGAGCGCCTTCGGGTCCCCGCCCTCGGCGAGCGCGCGCTCGTAGCCGTCCGCGTACCAGTAGCGCGAGGAGTCCGGCGTGTGGACCTCGTCGGCCACCACGAGGGTCCCCGTGTCGTCGAGGCCGAGCTCGTACTTGGTGTCCGCGAGGATCAGGCCGCGGCTCTCGGCCCAGGCCTGGCCGGCGCGGAACAGCGCGTGCGAGAGCGTCTCGGCCCGGTCGTAGAGCGCCTCGGAGACGAGGCCGCGCTCGATCACCTCGGCGCGCGAGACGGGCTCGTCGTGGTCGCCCTTGCGCGCCTTCGTGGTGGGCGTGAGCAGCGGCTCGGGCAGGCGCTCGTGCTTGCGGAGCCCCTTCGGCAGCACGTGGCCGCAGTACGTCGCGTCGCCGCGCTCGTAGGCGGTCCAGATCGAGGTCGAGGTGACGCCGGTGAGAAAGCCGCGCATCACGAACTCGACCGGCAGCACGGCGAGCTCCCGCACCACCGAGACGTTCGGGTCGGGCACCGAGATCAGGTGGTTCGGCGCGACCGAGCGCGTCTTCTCGAACCAGAACGCCGCGAGCTGGTTCAGGACCTGGCCCTTCGCCGGGATCGTGCCCACCACCACGTCGAAGCAGGAGACGCGGTCCGTCACCACGAGGGTGCGCCGCTTCTCGCCCACGTAGCTGTCGCGCACCTTGCCCTCCTCGCGCCGCCCGAGCCCGCGGAAGTCGGTGCGCTGGAGCGTGCGGCGGCAGAGCTCCTGGAGCAGGGCGTCGTCGACGGGCATGGCATCCTCCTCGGTCCGGGGGATAGCGGCCCCCCGGCCGCCCTCAAGCCCCGCCCGGGTCCTTCCGTTCCACCGGGCGTGAGCGAGAAGGACAGCGCGACCGCGCCGACGGAGCGGCTGCCGGCGGGCGGGGCGGGCGGCCCGGGCGGCGTCGGCAGCGAGCTCCGCGGCCGCTTCCGCTACCGGCTGCTGAAGCGGCTCGGCCGGGGCTCCTTCGGCTCGGTCTACCTGGCGCGCTGCGTGGACCACGACGGGCGGCGCGACGACAGCCCGCCCGAGCGCGTGGCGCTGAAGATCCTGCGCACCTCGAAGGGCCCCGCCGTCGACATGCTGCGGCGCGAGCTCGCGGCGCTCCTCGCCATCCAGAACGACCGCATCCCGCACGTCTTCGACTGGTCCTTCGAGAGCGAGCACGCCTTCGTGGCGATGCAGTACTTCCCGGCCGGGAGCCTCCGCGAGCTGATGGGGCACGAGGGGCCGGTCGCCGAGGCGGTGGTCTGGCGGATGCTCGAGGACGTGCTCTCGGCCTTCGACGTGGCCCACCGCGCCGCCGTCCTCCACCTCGACATCAAGCCGGCGAACGTCCTGCTCGACGACGCCGGCGGCTTCGTGCTGACCGACTTCGGCGTGGCGCAGTACTCGCGCATGCACCGGGGGCTGCTGCCCTTCAGCGTCGGGACGCGCGGCTACCAGGCGCCGGAGCAGAAGGGCGAGCGCTTCGAGGAGTACGACCTGCGGACCGACCTGTTCGGGGTCGGCGCGACGGCGTGGGCGCTCGCGACGGGGATCCACCTGGCGGACCGCGAGGACCTGCTGCGCCCGGGCGACGGGGAGTGGATCTACGGGCTGCCGCCGCTCTCGGAGTACCGCATCCGCTGCTCCCGCGAGCTCGAAGACACCGTGATGAGCATGCTCCACATCGACCCGGAGCGGCGCCCGGGCGGCGTGGCCGAGGTGGGGGCGCGCCTGCGCGCCGTCCGCAGCGGGGCGCCGCTCGCGCTGGAGCGCGCGACGACGCCGCCCCGCAGCCCCGCCTCCGACGGCGAGGTCGAGGCGCTGATCGCGTCGCTGGTCGATCCGCTGCTGATCGCCATCTGCCGCCAGCCGAGCTTCCGGCGCCACTGCCTGCGCTTCGACGACGGCGACGTCCTCTGCGCCGAGGGCGAGCACTCGTACTACGCCTTCCTGCTGCTGCGCGGCACGGTGGTGGTGGAGCGCCACGGGCGCGAGGTCACCCGGGTCACCGGCGAGGGGAGCTTCCTCGGCGAGGTGGCGACGCTGATGAGCCTGCCCCGCACCGCGACGCTGCGCGCGGCGGGCGCGGCGTGGGCGGTGGTGCTGAACGCGGCGGAGCTCGAACGCTTCGTGACGAGCAACCCGGCGATGGGCCTGCGCGTGATCCGCTCGCTCGCACGCCGCCTCTCGAAGCAGCCGCCGAGCGACAAGGGCCGCGAGTAGAAGGTTCCGGACCTTTCTGCAAAATCGTCATTCCGCTTCCAGGCGCGACGAAGTGCGCGGGTCCCCGACGGTGCGGCCGTGGCACGTCCCTTGCTTGCTCGCAGCGCAGCAAGGAGGCGTCATGAAGGCCACCACCCTACTCCACCGCGACCACCAGGAGGTCGAGCGCCTGTTCGGCGAGCTCGAGCGCAGCCGCCGGGGCAACAAGCGCAGCGAGCTGATCGCGAAGCTCCAGCAGGAGCTCGAGACGCACGCGCGCATCGAGGAGGACATCTTCTATCCCGCGCTCGAGAGCCGCCGCGACGTGGCCGACCGGGTGCGCGAGGCGCGCCAGGAGCACGAGGTCGTGAAGAGCCTGCTCCGCGACGTCGCGGCGATGGACCCCGACGACGAGGAGACCGAGGCGAAGCTCAAGGTGCTGCGCGACAACGTCGAGCACCACGTCGAGGAGGAGGAAGGCCAGCTCTTCCCCGCGGCCGAGGGGCTCGGCGAGCAGCGGCTCGAGCAGCTCGGCGACGAGCTGGCGGAGCGGAAGCGTTCGCTGTCCGAGGGCATGGTCGGCGGCGTGATGCGGGGCGTGCGGAACCTGATCTTCGGCGAGGAGGAGGCGAAGCAGCGCAAGCCGCGGCGCAAGAGCGCGGCGAAGAAGAGCCGCGCCGGGGCCGGCCGCCGCAAGCGGGCGGGCGGGCGCTCGCGCTCGTCCTCGCGGGGCCGCGCCCGCTCGGCGTCCCGGACTCGCTCCACCTCGAAGTCACGCACCCGCTCGCCGAAGTCACGCACGCGCTCGCGCACGGCGTCGCCGCGGAGCCGCTCGGGCGGGACCACCCGCTCGCGCAGCCGCTCGGGAGGGACGACCCGCTCGCGCAGCCGCTCGGGCGGGACCACCCGCTCGCGCAGCCGCACGCGCTCGACGGGCAAGGGCTCGCGCCCGAAGCGCGGAGGCAGCCGCCGCGGCTCGTCCGGCTCGTCCAAGCGGCGCGGCGGGACCTCCCGGCGCCGCGGCTGACGGCTCAGTCGAGCGCGGGGATCGACTCGCCGCGCACCAGGTCGCCGAGCGTCTGTCGCGCGCGCACGAGGTGCGCCTTGCCTTCGCGGATCAGCACCTCGGCGGGCTGGGGCTTGCTGTTGTAGTTCGAGCTCATCACGAAGCCGTAGGCCCCGGCGCGCTCGATCACGAGGTGCTCGCCGACCCTCGCCTCGGGCAGGCGCTCGCTCCGCACGACGCCGCCCTCCTCCTGCGTGAAGATGTCGCCCGACTCGCAGAGCGGCCCCCCCACCACGACGTCCCGCTCGGCGCGCGGCGTGGCGTCCGCGGGCGCGATCGACATCGGATGGTAGGCGCCGTAGAGGATGGGGCGCGCGAGGGTGTTGAAGCCGGCGTCCACCAGGTAGAAGGTGTTGCCGCCCATCCGCTTGATGGCGCGGATCTCGGTCACCAGGAAGCCCGCCTCGGCGACGAGGTAGCGCCCCGGCTCGATCTCGAGGCGCACGCGGTGCCCGAAGCGGTCCTCGAGGCGCTTCCGGGACGCGTCCCAGATCGCGAAGTGGCGCCCCATGTCGATGCGGGGATCGCCGCGCCGGTACGGCACCGGCAGGCCGCCGCCCGTGCTGATCGTGCGGACGCCCGGCCCGGCCTCGGCCGCGCAGCGCTCGAGCGCGCCCGCCACGAGCGCGAGGTGCTCGAGATCGACGCCCGAGCCGATGTGCATGAGGAGCGTCGTCACGGCGAGCCCGCGCTGCTCCGCGCGCGCGCGCACCTCTGCCACGTCCTCCCACCAGATGCCGTGCTTCGACGACTCGCCGCCCGTGTTCGTCTTGCGGCTGTGACCGTGGCCGAAGCCCGGGTTCACGCGCAGCGCGATCTCGGCCGGGGCGCCGGCCCGGCGCTCGGCGTACTGGTCGACCATGTCGGGCGAGCCGCAGTTCACGGCGATCCCGTACTCGACCACGAGCTCGAGGCTGTCCCGGTCGAAGACGTCGGCGGTATAGACGATGGGCGGCGGATCGCCCTGCGTCGGATAGCCGGCGAGGAGCGCGCGGTGGATCTCGCCCGCGGAGACGGCGTCCACCAGCACGCCGCGGCGCCGGCACAGGTCCAGCACCGCGAGGTTCGAGTTCGCCTTCTGCGCGTAGCGGATCACGTCGAAGGCGGCGAGGTCCGCGATGCGCTGCTCGATCTGGCGGGCGTCGTAGACGTAGGTCGGCGTGCCGAACTCGCGAGCGAGCTCGGCGATCGGAACGCCTGCGATCTCGCGCCGCAGCAGGGGGTGCATGGCGCCGGATTGTAACGAGCGCCGCCCCGCCCGAGCCATTGCAGGGGGCTCGTGCAGCGGATACTTCCACCTCGTGGAGCCGAAGCCGCCGTCGGAGCGCTTTCGCGAGCTCGCCGCGCGCCTCGCGGCGGGCGACGCGGGCGTGTCGCTCGCCGAGGCGGCGCTGGTGCTCGCGGGCGAGTTCCAGCCGGGGCTCGACCCGGCCCCCTCCTTCGCGGAGCTCGAGCGCCTCGCGCGCGAGGCGGGCGGGCACGTGCCCGCGCAGGGCCCGCTCGCCGAGCGCGTCGACGGCCTCACCACGTTCCTCCACGACCGCGCCGGCTTCCAGGGCGACGAGGAGCGCTACGACGATCCACGCAACAGCTTCCTGGACCAGGTGCTCGCCCGCCGCGCCGGCATCCCGATCACGCTCGCGATCGTCTACGCCGAGGTCGGCGCGCGCATCGGGCTCGCGCTCCAGGGCGTCTCGTTCCCGGGTCACTTCCTGCTGCGCACGCCCGGCGAGCCGCCGCTCGTGATCGATGCCTTCCACGGCACCCGCCTCGACGAGCGCGCATGCGCCGCGCGCCTCCGGCAGGTGCTCGGCGAGGACGCCCGCTTCGGCCCCGAGCGGCTCGCGCCGGCGACGCCGAGCGAGGTGGTGGTCCGCATGCTCGGCAACCTGAAGCAGAGCTTCGCCGCGCGCGCCGAGTGGGTGCGTGCGCTCGAGTGCGTGGAGCGCGTCCTGCTCGTCACGCCCGCCGCGCCGGGCGAGCTCCGCGACCGCGGCCTGCTCTGGGAGCAGCTCGAGTGCTTCGGCCCCGCGCTCGGCGATCTCGAGCGCTTCCTCGCGCTCGCGCCGGGCGCCCCCGAGGCGGGCGCGATCCGCGCGCGCGTCCATGCGCTCCGGACGCGCGCGGCGGGGATCCACTGAGCCGCGGCCGGCGCGGCGTCCCGAGCCCGTTCAGCGCAGCACCGCCCCGTCCGGGACCTCGAGCCGCGCGGCGGCAGGCGCCTCGAGCACGACGTCGCCCTCGATCGCGACCCGGCGGCCGAAGCGCACGTCGCCCTTCACGACGAGGCTCCGGCAGCGCAGCAACGAGGGCGCTCCGTGCGGCGTCCGCTCGTCGAGCTGGGCCACGGTGCGGAAGAAGCGCCCGTCGAGGTCGATCGCGATCGCGCCGCCGAGGCCGCCGGGCGCGGGCAGCACGCGCTCCTCGGCGTCGCGCACGTAGGCGTCGGAGCGCACGCGCAGCAGGTCGGCGGTCGTCTTCACGGGCGCGAAGCGCTCCTCGGCGACGCGGATCGCGCGCGCACCCTCGAACACGGAGAGCGCGGCGCCGAGCGCCGTCTCGAGCTGGATCACGCGCGGCGAGTCCGGGTCCTCCGGATCGACCGGCTTCTCGTTCCGGATCCCCGGCAGCGGCAGCACGCCCTGCGTCGCGGCGAGCGCGCGCTCGAGCGCCGGCAGGTCGATCCAGAGGTTGTTCGTGTTGAAGAAGCGCCAGCGCGCGACGTCCTCGAAGCGCTCGCGCTCCTCGGGCGGGCACTGCGCGACCTCGCGCAGGACGAGCCGCCCGTCCCGGGTGCGCGCGAGGTGCCCGCCCTTGCGGTCGGCCGCGGTGCGCTCCTTCACCTCCATCGCGAAGGGAGCGCCCGAGGCCACGAACCAGCCGAGCAGCGCCGGGTCGAGCACCGCGCCGAGGTTGTCGGCGTTCGAGACGAAGGCGGTGCGGTACCCGGCGCCGAGCATCGTCTCGAGCAGCCCCGAGCTCTGGAGCGCGGCATAGAGGTCGCCGTGGCCGGGCGGGCACCACTCGTGCTCGGGCGCAGCGGGCCACGCGACCGGCACGAGCTCGTCCGCCGCGAGCCGGGGCACCTTGTGCTGGAGGAAGTCCGGCGCCAGCGGGCCCGAGAGGGCGCCGTACTTCGCGAGCGCCTCGAGCGAGTCGTCGCGCGTCCGGAAGCTGTTCATCAGCACGAGCGGCACCGCCACGCCGGTGCGCTCGCGCAGGCGCACGATCTGGCGCGCCGTCACGTCGAGGAAGGAGAGCCCGTCCTTCACGGGCAGCAGCGACTTCGCGCGCGTCATGCCCATCGAGGTGCCGAGCCCGCCGTTCAGCTTGATCACGACGCTGCGCGCGAGCGCGGCCTCGCCCGCCGCGCGCGTGTCCGCGAGCGCACCCTGCTCGGGCAGCTCCGCGACCGGCTCGAGCTCCGCCTCGGAGAGGGTCGCCTTCTCGCCGGACACGAGCGCGTCGAAGGCACGCCGGAAGTTCGCGATCGCGACCTCCGGCACGCCGGCCGCGCGCATCTTGCGCTCACAGGCGAGGAAGCGCTCGTTCAAGACGCGTCCGAGGCGAGCGGCGCGCCGAAGAAGGCCGTCAGGAGCCCGATCAGCGGTGCCACGTCCGCCGCGGCGGCGAGCTCCCGGCACGAGTGCATCGAGAGCATCGGACTGCCGAGATCCACGACGCGGATCCCGACCGACGCCGCGGCGAAGGGCCCGATCGTCGAGCCGCAGGCGAGGTCGCTCCGCGTGACGAAGTGCTGGGGCGCGATGCCGAGCGAGCGGCAGAGCGCGCTCACGTGGGCGATGCCGGGCGCGTCGCTCGCGTACGCCTGATTCGCGTTCACCTTGAGCACGGGTCCGGCGCCGAGGCGGGGGCGGTGCCCGGGCTCGTGCTTGTCGGCGAAGTTCGGATGGACCGCGTGCGCCATGTCCGCCGAGATCAGCAGCGAGCGCGCCGCCGCGCGCGCGAGGCCCTGCGGCGCCCCGCCCTTCACGGCGCCGACGAGCCGCCCGAGCCCGTCCGCGAGGAAGCTGCCCGCAGCGCCCTGCGCGCTGCGGCTGCCGACCTCCTCGTGGTCCCAGAGCACGATCGCGTTCGTCCAGGACGGCAGGCTCGCCGCGCGCGCGGCGGCGAGCGCCGACACCGCCGCGTGGCAGCTCGCGAGGTTGTCGAGGCGCGGCGCGAAGAGGAGCTCGCCGCGCGCGCCGGCCCGCGCCGCGGGCTGGAGGTCGTACGCCATCAGATCGAAGCCGAGCAGGTCGCCGGCGGCGACGTCCGCTCCGTGCGCGGCCCGGAGCTCGCTCGCGACGAGCTCCGCGAGCGGCGGCGCGCCCTCGAGCCCGACCACGGGCACGAGGTGCGTCTGCGCGTTCAGCTCGAGCCCCTTCGTCGCGATCTCGCGCTGCAGGTGGATCGCGAGGTTCGGCACGCGCAGCAGCGGGCGCTGGAAGTCGACGAGCCGCGTCGCGACGCCGCCGGCGGCGGCGGCGAAGCTGACGCGCCCCGCGAGCGAGAGGTCGCGGTCGAGCCAGCTGTGGAGCAGCACGCCGCCGTACGGCTCGACCGCGAGCTGGCGCAGCCCCTCCCTCGTGAGATCGGGGCGCGGCTTCACGCGCAGGTTCGGCGAGTCGGTGTGTGCGCCCACGAGGTGCAGGCCCGCCTCGGCCGGAGCGCGCTCGCCCACCACGAACGCGAGGAGCGAGCCGCCGCCGCGGATCACGTAGCGGGCGTCGCCCGGCGACAGCTCCCACAGCTCCGGCTCGAGCAGCTCGCCGAAGCCCACCGCGCGGAGCCGGGCCGCGGCCTCGGCCACCGCGTGGTACGGCGTCGGCGAGCGGTCGATGAAGCGGAGCAGGTCCGCGGCCGCGTCGGTCATGGGCCGCGGAGGATAACGCTGCGTGCCCTCGGCTCCGCGCCCGCGGGGTCGTTGCGTAGAAGCGCCCGCGCGGTCGTTGCGTAGAAGCTGCCGCTCCACGGACCCGCGGATGGCGTAGAATGCGCGGCCGATGCGGGGCTTCGCTTCCCTGTTCTCACTCCCTCTGGCGGTCGCCGCCGGCGTCGCGTCGGCGGCCGTGCCCATCCCGGCGGAGCTGGCCGAGGAGGCCGAGCGGGACGGCCGGGTTCGCGTGATCGCGCGCCTCGCGGCCCCGGCGCTCGCGGCGCCCGAGACGCCCGGCCGGCGCGCGGAGCGGCGCGCCGCGATCGCGGGCGCGGCGGACGCGGTGCTGGCCCGCCTCGCCGACCCCGACGCCGTCGAGCTGCGCCGCTACGCCGCGCTGCCGCTCCTCGCGCTCGAGGTCACTCCGAGCGAGCTCGCGGCGCTCGCGGCCGCCGCCGAGGTCGTCGCGCTCGAGCCGGACCGCGCGCTCCTGCCGATGCTCGCCGAGAGCACGCCGCGCGTGGGCGCCGACGTCACCGCGAGCGCGGGCTGGGACGGCAGCGGCAGCGCGGTGGTGATCGTCGACTCCGGTGTCGACGCCAGCCATCCCTTCTTCGGCGGGCGCGTGGCCGACGAGGCGTGCTTCTCCTTCGGGCGCGACTGCCCGAACGGCTCCCGGACCCAGCTCGGCCCCGGCTCCGCCGCACCGTGCACCTTCGACGCCTCGCTCTGCTGGCACGGCACGCACGTGGCCGGCATCGCCGCCGGCGCGAACGCGACGATGCACGGCGTCGCGCCCGCGGCCTCGATCCTCGCGATCCAGGTCGGCTCGGAGTCGAGCTGCAGCGGCGTCCCCTGCCTCGTGATCTACGACTCCGACTGGCTCGCGGCACTCGACTACGTGGCCGACACGCTGTCCCTGGCGTGGAACGTCGCGGCCGTGAACCTGAGCTTCGGCTCGACCGCGACCTGGAGCAGCGAGGCGAGCTGCGACGCCTCGAACGGCTCGTACAAGGTCGCGATCGACGCGCTCCGCACGCTCGGCATCGCGACCGTCGCCGCCGCGGGGAACGGATCCGTCACGAGCGGGATCACGGCGCCGGCCTGCGTGTCGAGCGCGATCGGCGTCGGCGCCAGCTCCGGCGATGGCGACTGGGTGGCGAACCTCTCGAACTCGGGCCCGCCCGTGGACCTCTGGGCGCCGGGCACGAACATCCGGTCCTCCGCGCCCGGCGGCACCTACATCTCGCGCAACGGCACCTCGATGGCGACCCCGCACGTCACCGGTGCCTTCGCGCTGCTGCGGCAGGCGGACCCGGCCGCCGACGTCGCGACCGCGAAGCTCGCGCTCGAGAGCACCGGCCTGCCGATCACCGACACGCGCAACGGCCTCGTGCGGCCGCGCCTCCAGGCCGACGACGCGGTGCGCTCGCGGGCGCCGGCCGCCTGCTTCGACGGCCTCGACAACGACGCGGACGGCCGGGTCGACGTGGACGGCGACGGCGGCACGCCGGACCCGGACTGCACGGACGGCTTCGACGTCTCGGAGAACGCGCCCCCCGCGACGAGCTGCGGGCTCGGGCCCGAGCTCGCGCCGCTCCTGATCGGGCTCGGAGCCCTCCGCCGCGGCCGGGGGAACCGGAGGGGCGCCTAGGGGTTCGCTGTCCCGGGAGGACCCCCGATGGTGCGCCAGCTCCTCGCCTGCCTCGCTGCGAGCGCTCTGCTCGGGCCGGCTGCGGCCGCGGCCCAGCCGGAGGGCTTGCCGCTCCCGCCGCCCTTCGAGCGCGGCCGCATCGGCCTCCAGATCCAGCCCATGACGGCGGAGCTCCGCGAGCACATGAAGGCACCGCGCGAGGCGGGCGTGCTCGTCGTGCAGGTCGAGCCCGATGCGCCTGCGGCGGCGGCGGGCGTACGCGTCGGCGACGTGATCACGCGGGCCGGCGGCGACGCCGTCGCCACGCCGCGGGACCTGATCCACCGCGTCGGGCGCGTGCCCGAGGGCGAGGCACTCGTGCTCGAGGCGGTGCGCGACGGCGCGAAGATCGAGCTCGAGGTGAAGCCGAGCGGCAAGCCGTGGGCCGACGCCGAGGCGTGGAAGGACTGGATGCGCGGCGGCTTCCACCACGGGATGGAGGCGCTCCGGCGCCGGCTCGACGAGCTCGAGCGGCGCATGGACGAGCTCGAGCGCCGCCTGCCCGAGGCGAAGCCGACCTGAGACTCCGTTCGCCTTCGGCTCACTGCGCGCGCCGCTTCGCGGCGCTTGCATCCAGCCGAAACCTCACCCACCGCGCAGCGCGCGCCGCAGGCGGCTGAGCGCGAAGCCGAGGGCGAGCGCCCAGCTCGCGAGCAGCAGCGCCGCCGCGAGTGGGGCGCCCGGCGCTCCGTCGAAGCCCACGGCGAGCCCGTAGAGCCAGGCGTCGACGTCGCCGGCGAAGACCGCGCGGGCGGCGCCGAGGAGCGGGCTCTCGTCGGGCACGAAGAGGAAGTCGAAGCCCGAGCGCAGCGTCGCGGCGTGGTAGTCCATGCGGCGGATCACGGCGCTCCAGCGCGCGAGCATCAGCACGAGCTGCACGGCGACGCCCGCCGCGGCGAGCCCGAGCAGCGCGCGCCGCCCGCGCGGCCCGGCGGCGTCGAGCCAGGGCCCGAGCGGCAGCAGCAGGAGCGGCGTCAGCAGGAAGACGTAGCGCGGGCCCGGCGCGGACCAGAGGCCGTGCCAGTGGGCGAAGCCCGCGCAGAAGAGCAGGAGCGCGAGCGCGCTCGCCACGGCGACCGCGCACTCCGCGCGCCGCGCGCGCCAGAGCCCGGGCAGCGTCCAGCCGAGGAGCAGCAGCGGGGGCGAGTAGAGGAACACGCTCGCACCCGGGCTCAACAGGAAGCCCCAGAGGCCGACGTAGAGCGGCGTCGTGAAGCCCTTCCGCTGCGCGACCATGGGCGAGTCGAGGAACGTCCCCCAGAGCGCGTGGTTGTGCGCCACGTGCAGCGCGAGCACGGCGAGCGCCGGAAGCAGCGCCGCGGCGAGGAGACGCGCGCGCTCCGCCGGCGGACCGGCGCGGAGCCGCGGCCACGCGAGCCAGAGGCCGTACGCCGCGAGCGGCGGCAGCGCGACGGTGGCGGGCACCGCGACGAGGAGCGTCGCCGAGGCGAGCCCGCTCGCGGCCGCGAGCGCGCGGAGACGGCCGTGCTCGCGGAAGGCGAGGAGCGCCGCGAAGCCCGCGAGCCACGTGAGCGCCTCGGGGGTGTGGCGCAAGAAGTAGACCGAGTGGGTCGCGACGTAGCTCGCGCCGCCGAGCACCGCGGCCGCGGCGAGCGCGGCGCGAACGCTCGCGCCGAGCCGGCGCTCCACGGCGTAGAAGAGCGCGACGAGCAGCGCGCTCGCGAGCGCGGGGGTGAGCGCGACGGCGAAGGCCTCGGGGCTTCCGAGCGTGTCGATGCGGTCGGTCTCGGCGGGGCGGCCGGAGAGCGCGCGCGTGAAGGACGCGGGCAGCACCCGCCCGGCGGCGTCCCCGAGCGCATAGAGCGGGAGCGCGAGGAGCGGCAGCGCCGGGGCGAAGTGGGCGTAGGTGCGGCCGTCGCGGCCCGCGAAGCGGTGCGGGCCCGCCCGCACCTCGAGGCTGCCCTCCTCGTAGAGCGCGCGCGTGGTGAGGAACACGCCCATCTCGTCCGTGCCGGCGAAGTGGCCGTGCACGAAGGGCAGGTACGCGAGGAGCGCGGCGAGCCCGAGCCAGCACGCGATCCGCCGGTCACGCCGCCGCTCCCCGCTGCCGGCTCCGCTCTCCAAACGCCCCCCGCGCGACGCGCCGCAGCCTACCGCGGCGCAGGCGGTCGCGCGCCGTCGAACGGCACTGCGGCCGCGCGCGAGCCGAGCGGGCCTGCCCGCCGCCCCAGCGCGATCACGCCGCTCGCGAAGCCGAACATCACGGGCAGGTACACGATCGCCGCGCCGGCGTACCGCAGCTCACCGAGAAGCGACGCCACCACCAGCGCCAGGTTGATGTTCTGGACCCCGATCTCGAGCGTGAGGGTGCGCGCGATCGCCCCGCCGAGACCGAGGATCCGCGCACCGATCGCCCCGGCGGCCATCGTGGTCGCGATGAGCGCGACGACCGCCGGCGTCCCGTCGCGGACGAGCTGCGCCATGGAGAGGTCGCCGCTCGATCGCCACAGGCTCACGAAGAGAGCGAAGATCATCAGCATCAGCACACCGGTCGACACGTGGAGCAGCGGGCGGTGCAGCCGCTCGGCGCCGGCCGGTCGCCAACGGAGGAACGCCATCCCGATCCCCACCGGCAGCACCGTCGTCCCGAAGAGCGTCGCTCCCATCTCCAGGAACGAGAGGGCGACGCGTCGCTCTTCGCCGCCGAAGGCGTCGAGCGCGAGCGAGATCACGAACGGCACGCTCAGGAACGAGACCAGGCTCGACAGCGACGTCAGTGTGATCGACAGCGCGAGATCGCCCCGCGCGAGCTGTGCCAGCGCGTTCGACACGACGCCGCCCGGGCAGGCAGCGATCAGCACGAGCCCGATCGCCAGCGTCGGCGAGAGCTCGAGCCACCGAGCGATCGCGAACGCCGCCACCGGAAGCAGCACGAGCTGACCCAGCATGCCGAGCAGGACGGCGGTCGGCGCGGTGGCGATCCGGCGGAAGTCCACCGGCCGCAGCGTCATGCCGAGCGCCAGCATCATCGCGAACAGCGTCGCCGTGGGGATCCAGCTCACGCGGGCTTCGTCCGGGCGCGGAGCCCGTCTTCGAGGACGTCGAAGGCGCGCATGCCTCGCTCGACGAGGCTCTCGGTGCCGCCCCAGTAGCCGGTCAGCCAGAAGCGGATCGTGATGACCATGACGGCGACGTACATCTCGGCGATCTGATCGGCGGGGACGTCGCGACGGAGCTCGCCCGCCTCCTGTGCGGCGCGGACCAGCGACACGAGGCCTGCGAAGAACGCCCGCGTGCGGTCGAGGCGCGGCTCGTCGGCACGGCTCCCGACGTGCGGGCCGTGCGGGAAGAAGAGTCCCGAGCGCGTGAACACGAGACGCATGAACTCGCGATCCTGCTGCACCCCGGCGAGCTGTTCGTGGAGGACGCGACGGAAGCCCGCCATGAGGCGGGCGGGGCGATCGCTCCGAGCGCCACCGGGGCGATCGCTCCGAGCGCCACCGGGGCGATCGCTCCGAGCGCCGGCGCGGGCCCGCTCGCCCTGCACGCCGAGCCAGGCGAGGCCGAGCTCCGCGAGCACCGCCTCTTTGCCCGGGAAGTAGTTGAAGAAGGTCTGCCGGCTGATCTCGGTCTCGCCGATGATGTCGTCGATCGTCGTCTCGTCGAAGCCGCGCGTGCGGAACAGGCGTCCGCAGACCGCGAGGATCGCGTCGCGGACCCGCTTCTTCTTGCGTGCGCGGAGCCCACCCGCGGGCGCGGGCGCCTTCATGGCGGCGGGGGCGGCCTTCCGGGAGCGGCGCCGCGGAGTTCGGGGAGCAGGCACCGAATAATCTTAGACTGAGTCAAATAATACTTCCAGTCCAATGTTCCGCCTGCTCTGCCGTCCGTGTGTGCAGATCGGTGCCGAACCCGGAATCCTCGGTGCGCGACGAAGCGATCCCGACGTCCAACCCGCGGAGCCGTCCGTCCCTTGAACCCCCCCAGCGAGACGCAG
>Ga0075327_1000211_pt1 | contig 15520 bp, 12 predicted proteins | sample MayberrySE_Catta_2_FD_120056 | JGI IMG/M metagenome (GOLD analysis project Ga0075327, IMG submission 120056) | Natural and restored wetland microbial communities from the San Francisco Bay, California, USA, that impact long-term carbon... | ecosystem: Environmental > Terrestrial > Soil >...
ATCGTCCGATCGACGACGCCGAGACTGAGATCTTCGGAGTGGCCACAGCGCGCGTAGAACGTGACGTCGACGGAGCGGACGACGCCGACCTTGTCGAAGCCGACGTTGTAGTTGATCCGGAAGTCATGGCGCTTTCCGGTCATTATCATGTCGTCGTCGCGGTCGAGCCGCAGCTTGCAGGGGCGATCGGTAACATAGGCGCCAAGTGCGGCCAGCACCGCCCACTGGGTCGCCTGGCTCTCCTTGCCGCCGAAGCCGCCGCCCATTCGCCTGACCTCAACGGTGACGGCGTGCTGATGGCGTCCCAGCATGTGTGCGACAACGTGCTGGACTTCGCTGGGATGTTGGGTCGAGGAGTAGACGAGCATGTCTCCATCTTCGCCGGGTACGGCGAGCGCCACCTGACTCTCGAGATAGAAATGCTCCTGACCGCCAACCCGGATCTCGCCGCTGACCTGGCGCGGCGCTCGTGCAATTTCGTCGACAACCTCCCCGCGTTCGAAGACGTAGTCGGGCAAGACCGTCGCGTTGGAGACCAACGCATCATCGACGTCGATCATCGGCATCGTCGGTGCGGTGGCAATCTTGGCAAGCTTGACGGCCCGCCGCGCCTGCAATCGCGTCTCGGCAACCGCCACAAACGCGACCTGGCCGTAAAAATTTATCCTTTCGGGCGTAATTGCCGGGTCATCTCCTATGCTCTTCGGGCTGACATCGTTGGCACCGGGAATGTCCCGTGCCGTCAGGACAGCGACGACACCGGGCGCTTTGCGGACCGCTTCGAGGTCGAGATTGGTGATCCGTCCGGCAGCGATCGGGGCGTAGCCCGGCGCCAAATGCAACGTTCCGGCCGGCTCACGGATGTCATCGATATAGACCGCCTCGCCGGTGACATGGGTGACGGCGCTATCGTGAACCAGCGGCTCGCGAACGACGGCATAACCCTTTTCGTCAAGGACGACGCTATCGGATGCCATCGCGTTGCCCCTCACGCTGGCCGACAATGCGCGTGCGGCTCGACACCGTGCCGGCCGATTCGATCAGCGCCTTACCGAGCAGCGCATGCGCAGTCTCGGTCCGATAGCGGGCGCTGGCACGGTGATCGCTGATCGGCTCAAAATCGGTCCGCAACGCCGCGAAGGCCTTCGCCCACGCTCTCGAATCGCGCAGTTGCGCGCCTTCAAGCGCTGCCTCCGCGGCTGACGCGCGCTTCGGTGTTGCGGCCATGCCGCCGAAGGCGAGCCTCGCCTCGGTGAGGTGGCCTGCATCGTCGACGGTAAAACGAAACGCCCCCATCACCGAAGAAATGTCTTGGTCGAAGCGCTTAGAGACTTTGTAGCAACGGAAGATCTGGTTGTCGTTCAACTTCGGAATCGCCAGCCCCGTGACGAGTTCGCCGGGTTCGCGATCCTGCTTCCCATAGTCGATGAAAAACCGCTCGACCGGCAGATCTCGCACCGATTCTCCCTTGCGCAATTCGATCTTCGCCGCGAGCGCGATCAATGCCGGCGGCGTGTCGCCGATCGGCGAGCCGTTGGCGACGTTGCCGGCGACGGTTCCGGCCGCCCGCACCTGTTTCGATCCAAGACGGCGGATCAGTTCGCCCAAGTCGGGGTCGACCGCTGCCAGCCACGGTTCGGCTTGCGCGTAGGTCGCGCCGCCGCCGATCAAGAGCTCGTAGCCGGTATCCTCGATGCGATCGAAGCCGCGGACCCGCCCGACGTGAATGATCTTCGGCAGTTCGCGAAGCTGCTTGGTCACCCAGAGCCCGACATCCGTGGCACCGGCGACGATCGTTGCATTCGGATGGGCTTCGTAGAGTTCCGCCAGACTATCGAGGCTCGCAGGAGCGGCAAAGAAGCGCTCGTCGCTGCCGATAAAAACATCGTCGTCATCAGCGAGGAAGGCGAGCAAACTGACCGTATCTTGCGTGTTCTCGTGAAACTTGTCCCGCCGGGGTTCGGCGCAGGCATCGATTGCCGCGTCGACGATCGGCCGGTAGCCCGTGCAGCGGCAAAGATTTCCGGCGATCCAGTCGTTGACCTGGTTGCGGTGCACCGGCTTCTCTGTCGCGTGGTACAGCGTGAAAAGGCTCATGACGAAGCCGGGTGTGCAGAAGCCGCACTGCGAGCCGTTACGGACGGCCAGCGCCGCCTGGACCGGATGGAGCTTTCCGCCATCTTCGACCAGGTCTTCGACCGTCACGACCTCTGTGCCGTCGACCATTCCCAGGAGTTGGATGCAGGCGTTGACCGGCTCGTAGACAAGCTCACCGTCGCGGAGTCGACCGAGCGCAATCGTGCAAGCCCCGCAATCGCCTTCTCCGCAACCTTCCTTGGTACCGCGAGCGCGCTCGACTTCGCGCAGGTAGTCGAGCAGGACCATGGTCGGGTCGATTTCACGAAGTTCGACCAGGCGGCCGCGCCGGAGGAAGCGGATCGAGTTGCGCATTTCGGCTCAACTGCCCCGATAGGTCGAATAGCCGTATGACGACAGAAGGAGCGGCACGTGATAATGCTCGTCAGGCGAAGCAACGCCGAAGCGGATGGGAACGACATCTAGAAAGCTCGGATCGGGCAGCGTCGCGGTCCTGCGCAGATAGGCGCCGGCGTGGAAGCGAAGCTCGTAGACTCCGGCGATAAACGCTGCCCCTTCAAGGAGCGGCCGGTCGATACGCCCATCGGCATTGGTCTCGGCGGTTACCACCCGATCCTCGGTCTCACCGAGGCGAAAAAGCTCGACGGTCAGCCCGGCAGCCGGCCGGCCAAGGGCAGTGTCGAGGACATGCGTGGTCAAGCGTCCCATCGTGACGCCCGTGCTGCGCGAACGACGTCTGACTGTAGGCCGCGAAGTCGCGGTACCCGGATCGTGAACCGGTCGATTGCCATAAGTGCCGGTTTCCCCATGCAAATTGCGTTCACCGCAAGCATGGATCATGCCTAATCTCTGATCAAACGCTAATTTTAGTCAGAAATGCCGCATTTTTCGTCAACCAGCAGCCACGTCCCGACGGATCACGGGACCAGGATCGTCGATCCGATGGTTTTCCTCGATTCCAAGGCGATTTGTGCGTTCGGGGCGTCCTTTAATGCGAATTCCTGGCCGATTTCCACTTTCACTTTTCGCTGTCTGAGGACGTCGAACAAGCCCTGTGCGGCAGCTTCAAGGTCAGGACGCTTCGCCAGATAGTGGACGATCGTCGGTCGTGTTGCGAACAAAGACCCCTTTTGCTGGAGCAGCCCGATCGGAAATTCCGGCGGCGGACCAGACGCGTTGCCGAACGACACCCACATGCCGAGCGGCTTTAGGCAGTCGAGCGAGCCCGGAAAGGTGTCCTTGCCGACCGAGTCGTAGGCAACATCGACGCCCTCGCCGCCAGTTATTTCCTTTACCCGAGCGACGAAATCCTCCTCGCGGTAATTAATCACGTGGGTGACGCCGTTCTTGCGGGCGAGTTCCGCTTTTTCCGCCGACCCGACCGTTCCGATTACCGTCGCCCCCAGCGCTGACGCCCATTGGCTGGCGATGACGCCGACGCCCCCCGACGCGGCATGCCAGAGGATAATCGAGTCCCTGGTTATCGGGAACGTGCGGAAGAGAAGCGAGTAGACGGTCACGCCCTTGAGAAAGACGGCCGCCGCGGTCCTGTCATCGATGTCCTCCGGCAACTTGATGCAGCGCTCGGCCGGCACCAGCCGTGTCTCGGCATACGATCCCAACGGGCCTTGGTAGACGACCCGGTCGCCCTCGGCAAAATCACTAATGTCCTCGCCGACGGCGTCGACCACGCCGGCTGCTTCGGATCCGGGAATGAACGGCAGGCCGCCCGGCGGTTTGTACAAACCCGATCGGAAATAGATATCGATGAAATTGACCCCAACCGCAGTCTGTTTGAGGCGAAGCTGGCCGGGACCGGGTTTGCCAACATCGACCTCGACCCATTTGAGAACGTCCGGGCCGCCGTTTTGTTCTATTCTGATCGCATGAGGCATCCTGCTCTCCCAATTTTTTGCGGCGTTTGACTACCACCTTAGGCGGAAGGCGACGACTTTTTCTTTCTGCGGTTCTTGCTCGCAACAACGTTCAGCATTTCGACGCCAGCCGAAAACGCCATCGCCACATAGAGATAGGCGCGCGGAATATGAAAGCCGACGCCGTCGGCGATCAGGGCGATGCCGATCATCAGCAGGAAGGCAAGCGCCAGCATGCGCGTGGTCGGATGCCGATCGATGAAAGCCGCAACCGGACCCGAAGCGAAATACATCACCAGAATGGCGATGACGACGGCGACGATCATGACGCTGACATGCTCTGCCATGCCAATGGCTGTGATGATCGAATCAACCGAGAACACCAAATCGATGAGAGCAATCTGGGTGACGATCATCGCGAAACCGTCAGCAACTTTGCTCGCGGTGCTGCCTTCTTGTTCGCCCTCCACGTCCTTGTGAATCTCGTGGGTCGCCTTGACCAGCAGGAACAATCCGCCACCCAGCAGCACCAGGTCGCGCCAGGAGAAGCCATGCCCGAACAATGCGAACACCGGCTGAGTAAGGCCAATCAGCCAGAACAGGGTCAGCAAAAACAGAATGCGGAAGCCGAGCGCCATGGCGAGGCCGATCTGCCGCGCCCGCGTTGCCAATGGTTCGGGAAGGCTCCCGACGATCACAGAAATGAAGACGATATTGTCGATCCCCAAGACGATCTCCATCGCCGTCAGAGCGATGAGGCTGGCGATCACGTTGGGGTCGGTGATCCATTCGATAATTGCCAAGTGAATCTCCCAGGTGCTTTCGGCTACCGCAGCCGCCGGCTGATCTGGAGGACCGCTCCGATCACGGCGAGATATGCGCTGGCGACGAGGAATGCGACCGCAATGATCGGTCCGGGCTGCAAATCTGCGATCAGGACAAGCACCGACAAGACAGCCCAAACGAGGGTGACAGCGAGCGTCAGCGGTCTCAGCCTGACCACTCGCACCGGGTGGATGAATTCGATCGGCAAGAACGTAAGAATTGCAAATCCTGCAATGATCAGCACCGACACGACTTCGCCCGGGCGGTAAACCATCATGAGATAGACGACGGCGTTCCAAGCCGCCGGAAAGCCGCAAAAACCATAGTCGTCCGTCTTCATGCGCCGATCGCCGAAATAGAACGCGCCGACGCCAGCAATGGCAATGCCGCAGATCGAGGCGAAAGGCTCCGATATCAGGCCGCTCTCCGTGACAATGTAGGCGGGAATAAAGACGTAGTTGGTATAGTCGATAATGAAGTCGAGGGCCGAGCCGTCAAACCAGGGGATACGCTTGTCAACCTTGGCCAGGCGCGCCAATGGTCCGTCGAGCCCGTCAACGACGAAGGCCGCCCCTAGACACAAGAAGGCGATTTGCCATGCTCCGCGGCCGGCCGCCACCGCGGCAACCAACGCCAGCCCGGCGCCGCTGACCGTCAGCAGATGGACTGCCCAAGCACACAAAATCGACATCGGTCCGCCGCCAATCCTTGCAATCATGGCAAAATATCCTTTGCCGATCTGTCCCGAACTGACAAGACAGTGCCGTCGTCGGCAGGCGACGTCGGCAATAGGGCAAGTTTGACGGCAGTCGCGCGATACCTATGTTTGCGGCAATCCATCAGTTCGGGGACAATGCCCTTCCTCGAACGCGCCGACACTAACAAGAGCGCCATGAGCGAAACCAAGGTCGACATTGCCGTCGTAGGCGCGGGGCCGGTTGGGCTTGCGGCGGGACTCGCACTCCTGACGTCGGGATACAGCGTCGCCGTTATCGGTCCGCCGGGCCAAGACTCGGACAAGCGCACCTCGGCGCTGTTGGCTGGATCGATAAGATTTCTTGAGCAGGTCGGCGTTTGGCCGTCGCTAACCCCGTCGGCGGCCCCGCTGCGGACGCTGAGAATTGTCGACGCCACCGATCGACTGATCCGCGCTCCTGAAGTTTTGTTCGAATCGACGGAGATCGGCCTCGACACGTTCGGTTACAACGTAGCTAACACCATTCTGGTCTCGGAACTTGCGACGAAAGTCGGACGCAGCGATATCGTCCGGCTTGCGGCCACGGCAGAGAGCATTTCGATTTCGACCGAGTCCGTCCGAATCCTGCTTTCGAGCGGTACGGCAGTCGAAGCCTTGCTCGTCGTCGGAGCGGACGGGCGGACGTCGGCGACGCGTGCCGCCGCTGGAATATCCGTCGATTCATGGCGTTACGACCAGGCCGCTTTGGTGGTCAATGTGAACCACACGCTTCCCCATAACGACACCTCGACCGAGTTTCACACCGCGACCGGACCTTTCACCCTGGTTCCCCTGCCAGGGCGTCGCTCGAGCTTGGTCTGGGTCGGCTCTGGCGTTGAGACGGACAAACGCGCTGCGCTGTCGGACGGCGATCTGGCACGGGCAATCGAGGCGCGCTCGGCTTCGATATTGGGCGCGATCACGATCGACAGTACACGACAGGTCTTTCCGCTCGCCGGCATGACGGCGCACCAATTCGCGGCAGCACGCGTAGCGCTGGCTGGGGAGGCCGCCCATGTGTTTCCACCGATCGGGGCGCAAGGTCTCAATCTCGGCTACCGCGATGTCAGCACGCTGGCAGATCTTCTTGCCGGGCCGTTCGCCGATCCGGGCGCCGCCGACCGGCTGGTGGCATTTGATGCAGCGCGGCGCCGCGACGTCATTTCCAGGACTGCGGCAGTCGATATGCTGAACCGGACGCTCCTTTCCGATCTCGTGCCGATTCAGGGGATTCGGGGTCTCGGCCTGTTCCTCCTCGACCGACTGCCACCGTTGCGCCGGGCGATCATGCGCCATGGTGTCGCTGCCGGCTAACCCCGGTCGGTGAATTAGTGAAACGGGTCGGTCGGCAATGTGCCGGTCAATATCAGGGACAAAATGAGCGACACAGTCGCGATTGACAGGAAGGTCGCCAGACGTGTGCCAGTCGAGGCAAGCTCGACAAACGTCCGGTAGTGCCGCGCCAGCAAAGAGACATTGGCGGCAGGAGGCAGTGCAGCCATCAGCACCGCTGTATAGACCCAGACCGGATCGAACCCGCCGATCCAGCTCAACAGGAGATAGACGATCAGAGGATGGACGAAGAGCTTGATACCAATCAGAATTGGCAATTCCACGCCGATCCGCTCGGTCATCCGCAGCCCCAAGCCGACGCCGAGAGCGAATAACGCGCAGGGCGCCGCCGCGAAGCGAAGGAAATTCAGCAATGCATCAATCGGTTGGGGCGGTCGAAGGCCCGTCGCCGCAGCAGCGAAGCCGAGAATGATTGCGATGATGAACGGATGCAAGAAGATGCTGCGCACGATCCTGACCAGGATTTCGGCTGGATCGGAACGCTCAGTGCTGCCGAGTGCCATCATCATTGGCACGAGAGCGAAGAACATCGCGTTCTCGAAGCTGAAAATTAACGCCGTTGGGAGGGCCGCTGCCGACCCGAACGCCGCGAGCGTCAGCCCGGGCGCCATATAACCGCTGTTGGAATAAGAACCGACAAGACCGTTGACGGTCGAGACCGGGACATTGCCGCGGTGGATCAGGGCAGCGATCGAAAAGGCGATGGCAAATGTGCAGTAGGTGCCGAAGGTCGTCGTCAGGATGAACGACCAGCTGGTCAATTGCTCAAAGGGCGCTTCCGCAACCAGTTGAAAGAAAAGCGCCGGCAACGCCAAATAGAAGACGAAGAAATTGAGCCACGCCAAGCCTTCGGCCGGCGTCTTGCGCCATTTTCCGGCTCCATAGCCGAGCGCAATCAGACCGAAGAACGGTAGCAAAATCGAGACGATCTCGTTCATATCCGGCCGAAACTCGAGAAGGCCATCAAGACTGGTCGAGACCGGACGATCCTATCGAGCCGCCCGCAACCCCTTCGGCTGCCTATCGGTTTCGCGAACCGCGGTCAATCCGGAGCCTCCCCCCAAACACCAGAGATTGACAGCTCGCGGTGAACCGTGCCCAAAAGCTACCCGACCGAGCACTACTTCATCGACATCGGGGGCTTTCACCGCACAATGCGGACCGCAAAATTCAACATCGGACAAGTCGTGCGACACCGGATCTTCGAATTCCGTGGCGTCGTCTTCGACGTCGACCCGGTGTTCGACAACACCGAGGAGTGGTGGTTGGCGATCCCGGAGGAAATTCGGCCGTCCAAGGATCAGCCTTATTACCATCTCTTTGCAGAGAATGCGGAGAGTGAATATATCGCTTATGTCTCGGAGCAGAATCTACTGCCGGACGAATCGGGCGACCCGCTGCGCCATCCGCAAATCAATGAGTTTTTCGACGCCCGAGACGGCGCCGTCTACGTCGCGCGGGACAGAGACCTAAACTGAGAGATCGGGCACGGCACTGCTGCGACCCGCTCCTGGCAGTCCGACCTAATTTCCGGTCTTGCCGAGTTCTTTCTGCTGCTGTTCGATCAGCTTCTTGCGCGCCTCTTCCGCGCTCTTTTGCAGGGCATCGCTCAATTGCTTGCGCTGCGCCTCGGCTGCGGCTCGGTCGATACCCGGACCGTCGAAGGTCTTGGAGAAACCGGCGAGCGATAGCTCGATCGGAATTTGCTTGTTCTGTGGGGTGACGACGACCAGTTGGAGCTTGTTGCCCTTTTTGAGGGCGTTGACAAAATTCTCGTCGACCGGTGTCTGCGCCAGGCACTCCGCTGGCTGGTTGGCCGACGGCGGGATACAGATCGTATATTGAGCGGCCCCTTGCTTAGCTCCGTCGACATTAAGCGCAATGCCGGGCGGCAGGACAAAGCCAACAGGGACAACGATACCGACGCCGTATTTTCCAGGCTCCTGTCCGAATTGAAGGGTGACGACGGCGATAGGTTGCCCGGTCTCGGCGCGCAACTCTTGCGTAACGACGCAGATTTCTTGGTCGGTTTCCGCGTTCTTGCTGCAGACCTTGATCCACGGCGAGGATGGGGCCGCAGGTGCGGAGGCAGTCGGCCCCGCGGGTGGGGCCGGCGCCGCTGGCGCTTCCGGCGCGGCCGGCGCCGCCGGCGCTTCCGGCGCGGCCGGCGCCGCGTTATCCTGGGCCAACGCCGGCACGGACGCGGCAAACAAGAGGCCCATGCCCACGAGAGCATGCGCGCCAGCCTGGACGAGCGAGTTTCGGGAAATCATCGAGCGGTTCCTTAATTGATCTCTTCTGCACCTGATAGCTTGCGGCACTCTGCATCCGCGCGCGAATGGCGGCCAAATGCGGCAACACGTTGACAGGCAGCGGCCAGCCATCAATAGCCCGCTTCGTCCTCGAATGCCAGCTTCGAGCCTCAACTCGGCCGAGGCAACAATTCAATCCCACCTGATTTGAGCCCTGCGCCGATTTGCGCTCTAACTGGGCTTTCGGGATTCGTCGCCGCTTTCGAAATGCCGAGACCACAATGCCCAGATCAGTACAATATTTCCTGTTGCTGTTGTGTGCGTTAGTCCTCCCCGGGAAGGCCGAACGGGCGGCGGCGCAGGCAAACCACGGCATCGCCATGATCGGCGCACCGACCCTGCCGCCGGATTTCGAGCACTTATCCTACGTCAACCCGCAGGCACCGAAAGGCGGCAAGATGACCTATGGGGTCGTCGGCACCTTCGACAGCATGAACCCGTTTATCGTTCAGGGCGGCACGACATCCGCCCGCGGATTGCGTGATCCGGTATTCGGCAACCTGGTCTTCGAGAGCCTGCTCAGTCGTAACGACGACGAAGCGTTTACGCTCTACGGCCTGATTGCCGAGAGCGTCGAGACGCCGACGGATCGAAGTTGGGTCGAATTCACGCTCAATCCCGCCGCCAAATTCTCCGACGGCGAACCGGTGACCGTCGACGACGTCATTTTCTCGTTCGAGATACTGCGGGACAAAGGTCGCCCGAACTACAAGGCCTATTATTCAAAGGTCGAGAACATCGAGCGGGTCGGCGAGCGCGGGATCCGCTTCGATTTCCCGAACGCTGGCGACCGCGAGCTTCCCCTAATTCTCGGTTTGATGCCGATCCTGCCGAAGCATGCCATCGACCCGGAGACCTTCGATAGGTCGACGTTGAAGGCTCCGATCGGTAGCGGCCCGTTCACCGTGGCGGAGATCAGCGCGCCGAACTACATGGTGTTCCGCCGCAATCCGGACTATTGGGCCAAAAATCTGCCGATCAAACGCGGACTCGACAACTACGACGAGGTCCGCGTCGAGTATTATCGCGATGAAAACACCATGTTCGAGGCCTTCAAGAAAGGGCTCTATCTGGTCAATCCTGAAGGCGATCCTTCGAAATGGAACACAGCCTACGACTTTCCGGCGGTGAACGACGGCCGGGTCGTCAAAGAGGCCTTCAAGACGGGGACCCCGAAAGGCATGTCCGGCTTCGTGTTCAACACGCGAAGACCGCTCTTTGCCGACGTCAACGTGCGTAAGGCACTGGCCAAGCTCATCGATTTCGAGTGGATCAACAAGAACCTGTACTACAACGCCTTCGTCCGCGCCGAAGGATATTTCAACGACTCCGAGCTATCTTCCATTGGCCGGCCGGCCAGCGAGCGCGAGCGTGCGCTGCTCGAGCCGTTTCCCAATGCAGTCGACGATGAGGCCATGGCCGGTGCCTACCGCCCGGTGTCCATGGCCGGCGGCGAGCGCAAAGTCCTGCGCGAGGTCCTGACCGAGCTTCAGGCGGCCGGATATGAACTGAGAGGCGACGCACTGGTCAACGCACGGACCGGTGCGCCGTTTGTCTTCGAGATCCTGGTGACGAACCGTGAAGACGAACGACTGGCTCTGGTCTATCAGCGAACACTGGCTCGGATCGGGATCAAGGCGTCTGTGCGCACCGTCGATTCGTCGCAATACCAGGAGCGACGGCAAAGGTTCGACTTCGACATGATCCGCTTCACTTGGGGCGTCTCGCTATCGCCGGGCAATGAGCAATTGAACCGCTGGAGTACGGCTTCCGCCGACAGCGAGGGCTCGTTCAACTATCCGGGAGCCAAGGAGCCGGCACTGGACGCCTTGATTGAAGCGATGCTGTCGGTGTCGTCACGCGAAGACTTCGTCGCCGCCGTGCGGGCCTACGACCGAGTCCTGATCTCAGGTTTCTATGTCGCGCCGCTGTTCTATCTGCCGGAGCAGTGGATTGCCCGCAGGACAACGATCGACCGGCCCGAAGTGACGCCGATCACCGGATACAATCTGCCGGCCTGGTGGGCGAGACCGGACAGATAGGACATCGTCGGAATCCGGCGAAGGCGGAGATCATTATCGCTTCCGTGTAACCCTGCCCGCTCGCGCCGGCCTAGTGCCCCGCTTGCGGAGTCGGCTGGCAATCGAGATCCATGGCGATGATCACGCTCCCGGGAGCCCTCGCCGAACGGACAATGACCCGCGTTTCGCCGGAAATCCTGTCGATGGTCCCCTCGATGGTGTGTGCGCCTACGGTCTCTCTTACCGGCGACGTCCCGAATTTGACCTCGTCGGCGGAGGCGAAAACGATCGGGGCGCTGCCGATCCCGAGACCGTGAACGCGCATACCAATGAGATCGACCATACCGTCAGCGGCGACTCGATTACCGGGAGGCATCTGCCCGGAGGTCATCAAGAATCCGGTACAAGCGAGGCTGAACCGCTCATCTTCCGATATCGGGGTTTCGGCCGCCTCTGAAGACGCGACGGACATGACGGCAGCTCCGACGGCGAGCAGCTTCGGAATCATTTGGCAAGGCTACCACGATCTGCACCGATTATGCCGCTGCCTTCTCGCCCTCCTCGGCCAAGCGGGCCAGGACGTTTAATAGCGTCGCAGTGCCTTTCAGGCGCTTTTCGGCGTCCTCCCAATCGCGAATCAGCACGATTTTCTGATCGGGGCGTACCCGCCCCAACGATCCTTCCTGCTGCAGCCAGCCGAGCAGTCCGGCCGGGTTGGCAAACGAATTGTCGCGGAAGCCGACCACGGCTCCTTTCGGGCCGACATCGACCTTCTCGACGTTGGCACGGCGGCACAGTGCCTTGATGCGGACGATAGCAAGGAGGTGCTCGACCTCTTCCGGAAGCGGTCCGAAGCGGTCGATAAGTTCGGCGGCATAGGCTTCGATTGCCTCATCCTCATTGAGATCGGCAAGGCGCTTGTACAGATTCATACGAAGCTGCAGGTCCGGCACGTAGCCTTCGGGGATCATCACTGCCATGCCAACGGTAATTTGCGGCGACCAATGACCGTCGGCGACATCCTCATCGCCCGCCTTGAGCGAAGCGACGGCCTCTTCGAGCATTTCCTGATAGAGTTCATAGCCGACCTCGCGGATGTGACCGGATTGCTCCTCGCCAAGCAGATTGCCAGCACCCCGGAGGTCGAGATCGTGGCTGGCAAGCTGGAATCCGGCACCGAGAGAATCAAGCGATTGTAATATCTTGAGACGCTTTTCTGCAGTGCCTGTCAGGATCCGTTCGGCCGGCACCGTTATCAAGGCGTAGGCCCGCTGCTTCGACCGGCCGACCCGACCGCGAAGCTGGTAAAGCTGGGCGAGCCCGAACATATCGGCGCGATGAACAATGAGTGTGTTGGCGGTCGGGATATCGAGACCGGACTCGACGATCGAAGTCGACAACAGCACGTCGTACGCGCCGTCATAGAACGCAGTCATCACATCTTCGAGCTCCCGCGACGGCATCTGGCCGTGGGCGACTGCTACCTTGATCTCCGGCACGAAGCCCGCGAGCCATTCGCGGCGTTCGGCGAGGTCGATGATGCGTGGGCAGACATAAAAGCTCTGACCCCCGCGATAACGCTCGCGAAGAAGCGCTTCTCGCACCACGACCGGATCGAACGGCGAGATGAAGGTGCGAACCGCCAACCGGTCGATCGGCGGCGTGGTGATCAGCGACAGCTCCCGAACGCCCGTCAGAGCGAGTTGCAACGTTCGCGGAATCGGCGTTGCCGTCAGGGTCAGGACATGCACGTCGGCCTTGAGCTCTTTCAGCCTTTCCTTGTGACGCACGCCAAAATGCTGCTCTTCATCGACAATCAGCAGACCGAGATCCCGAAACTTGATCCCCTTGCCGAGGAGAGCATGGGTGCCGATGACGATGTCGACGCTGCCGTCGGCAGCTCCCGCCTTGACTGCCGCCAGCTCCCTCGCCCCCACGAGGCGGGACGCCTGAGCCAGTCTGACCGGAAATCCCCCGAAACGTTCGGAAAAAGTCGCGAAGTGCTGACGGGCGAGCAACGTCGTCGGCACGATCACGGCAGCTTGTTTTCCGCTCATCGCCGCGACGAAAGCGGCACGCAGCGCCACCTCGGTCTTACCGAAGCCGACATCGCCGCAAATCAATCGGTCCATCGGCTGGCCCGAAACAAAATCCGCGAGTACCGCGTCGATCGCAGCCTGTTGGTCCTCGGTTTCCTCGTAGGGGAAGCGCGCCGCGAACTCGTCATACAGCCCCTCCGGCGGCTCCATCACCGGCGCTGTGCGCATCGCGCGGGCGGCGGCGACCCGAATCAGCTCGGCCGCCATATCACGGATCCGCTTCTTGAGACGCGCCTTACGGGCTTGCCATGCTGTGCCGCCGAGCTTGTCGAGAGCGACATCGGCATCCTCGGAGCCGTACCGCGAAAGCAGCTCGATATTCTCGACCGGCAGATAGACCCGATCGCCGCCAGCGTAGTGGATTTCGAGGCAGTCATGCGGCGCGCCGGCGGCCTCGATCGTGCGCAGACCGTTGAATCGACCGATGCCGTGATCGACATGGACAACGATGTCACCCTCGTCGAGACTGGTGGCATCGGTCAGGAAGTCAGCGGCGCGCTTGCGTGCCCGCGGCCGGACCAGACGATCGCCGAGCACGTCCTGTTCGCCGATAACGGCAACCTCGGCGGATTCGTAGCCGGCCTCGATGCCGAGCACGCCAAGCGCGACAGTACCGGCCGGGAGGGTTTCGACTTCGCCCCAGTTTGCGACCGGCTTGAGGCGCGTGAGGCCATGGTCCACCAGAACCTGACCCATGCGATCGCGGGACCCCTCGCTCCATGAGGCGACCAAGACCCGCTTCTTCGCCTCTTCGAGTGCTTCGATATGGCGGATGACGGCGTCAAAGACGTTGACGCCTTCAACGTTGCGTTCGGCAGCGAAGTTGCGTCCGGTACGCGCTCCAAGATCGATCACATCGGGTGCAGCATCCATGGAAAAGGGCGACAAGCGGGCGCAACTTCGCTCACCAAGCCGCTCGTTCCACTCGGCTTGCTCCAGATAGAGCAGTGTCTTCGGTGCCGGCTTGTAGGGAACACCGCCGGCGGCCCGATCATCCAACGCCGTCCGACGTGCTTCGTAGTGATCGTCGATCAGATCCAGCCGCTCGCGCACGGCTTCGTCGACCATATGGTCAAGGACAACGGTCGCCTCTGCGACATGGTCAAACAGCGTCACGAGTTCGTCGGCGAACAAGCCCAACCAATGCTCCATGCCGACATGGCGCCGGCCTTCGCTGACCGCCTGATAGAGCAGATCGTCGCGGTCTGCGGCACCGAACAGGGCTACGTAGCGCTCGCGGAAGCGCGCGACGGTCTCGGCCGTGAGCATCATCTCGCCGGCAGGCACGAGATCGATGCGCGTTTGCGCCGCGACCGTCCGCTGGGTCTCGGGATCGAATGTCCGGATCGACTCCAGCACGTCGCCGAAGAAATCGAGCCGCACCGGCAAGTCGGCGCCGGGAGCGGACAGGTCGAGAATTCCGCCGCGAACGGCATATTCTCCGGCCTCGCGCACGGTCGTACTTCTGAGGAAACCGTTGTCCTCGAGCCACCGGACCAGGCCGTCCATGTCGATCAGGCTACCTGCCGTCGCCGACAACGAGCCACGGGCGACGAAATCGCGGTTCGGCACCCGCTGGAGGACCGCGTTGACCGTCGTCAGTACGACGGTCAGCGTATCGGGCGGCTGGGAGAGGCGGGACAGGGTCGCCATACGCTCGGCGACGATACCGGGATGGGGCGAGACCCGGTCATACGGCAAGCAATCCCAAGCCGGAAAATTGAGAAGTTCGATCTCCGGCGCGAAAAAGCCAAGCGTCCGTTCGATCTCGGCGAGCCGCTGTCCATCCCGGGCGATCAGGACCAGTGGCCGCGCATCGGCGGCATGCGTCACGTCGGCAACTGCCCTGCCGGCGTAACTGTCGGGAACCGAGGCAAGCGTCAACCGCCGCGATGATCGCAGTGCGGCCTTGAGCCGAGCGGCGCGATTGCCCATAGGAACGGATTTGACGGCGTCGTTCATGCTTCAGCCGACAACGAGCTGCAGGCGGTTCCGTGAAAGACCAATAAGCGGCGGAGAAGCGGCGATTCGGATTCCACCGGCACGGCGGTCTCGCCGGTGACCCATGCGAGAACCTGTTGGTCGGGCATGTCGAGGAGCGCCTCGAAGCCGGCAAGCTCGGATTCGTCAAGTTCGTCAAGGGCAGCATCGGCGAATCGCCCGAGAAGCAGGTCGACCTCCCGCATACCGCGGTGCCAGGCAC
>Ga0075327_1000213_pt1 | contig 15468 bp, 10 predicted proteins | sample MayberrySE_Catta_2_FD_120056 | JGI IMG/M metagenome (GOLD analysis project Ga0075327, IMG submission 120056) | Natural and restored wetland microbial communities from the San Francisco Bay, California, USA, that impact long-term carbon... | ecosystem: Environmental > Terrestrial > Soil >...
AGCGACGCTCGATCTCGAGGAGGCGTTCCGTCTGTTGACGGGGCCGGCGGTGGGCGGCGCTGCGGTGCGGGTGTCCGACTCGATGTCGTCGGGCCCGGCGGACCGGGGAGCGAACGACGATCTCCACGACTGAGCCGAGCATCCGAATCGCCGTCGCACAGGACACCGACGTCACGCGGGCCGTGCTGGAGGCCGGCGGCTTGTGCCGGCGGGTGGGGCTTCGCCCGGATCTCCAGAGCCGGGTCACCACCTCCGTCTCCGAGCTGGCCCGGAACATCCTGAAGTACGCCGGGCGCGGCGTGGTCTACCTCAACGTGGTCGCCGGTCCGAAGAGGTCGGGCATCGAGATTGTCGCGCAGGACAGGGGGCCAGGCATCGCCGACCCCGAGAGCGCGCTGCGCGATCACTTCTCGACGTCTGGGACCCTGGGGTTGGGTCTGCCCGGAGTCCGGAGGCTCATGGATCACTTCGAGCTGGACACGAAGGTGGGCGAGGGAACCCGCGTCACCGCCGTGCTCTGGGGCTGAGTGATGCCGCGTATCGACTCGGGGTTGACAGTGCGTCCCTGCCTGGGCGAGGCGCAGAGCGGCGACGCGGCCGTGGTCCTGCCGGTCGACGGGGGCCATCTCGCGTGCATCGTCGATGCGCTTGGTCACGGCGAGGGCGCGCACGCCGCGGCATTGAAGGCCGTCGCATTCCTGAGCAGCGCGCCAGGGGCTGACGTGGAGAGCCTCATGAGCGGGTTGAACGAACAGCTCCGTGGAACCGTGGGAGCCGCGATCGGCCTCTGCCATGTGGACGAGGATTCCGGCGCTCTCTCCTACGTGTCGGTGGGCAATACGGTGCTGCGTCTTTTCGGCGAGCGCGAGGTACGTCTGGTGTCGCAGGACGGCATCGTGGGATCGCACATGCGGACGCCCAGGGCGCAGCACATGTCCCTCGCCCTCGGCGACGTCGTGCCCCTGCACCCCGATGGGGTCAGCGAGCGGTTCGGGCTCGAGGACTACCCGGAGCTTCTAGGCCACACGCCCGCGACGGTCACGCGCGTGGTGGTGCGGCGGTTCGGGAAGGCGCACGATGATGCCGGCTGCATCGTGTTGAGGTACAGCAAGTGATCGAGCTCGGGACTCTCGCGCTCCACGGCTCCGTCTCGATCCTGAACGCGCGGGCCAAGATCAAGCAGCTCGCCGTGGCGATCGGTCTGGGGCCCGTCGTCGCCACGCGGCTTGCCACGGCCACTTCGGAGACGGCGCGCCGCCTCGTCGCCAACGGCGAGCAGCCGACGATCCGCGTGGGCCTGGTTCGCCAGGCAGCCGCGACCAGCCTCGAGCTCGCCTTCGAGGGCTGGCGGACGGACCCGGACGATCGTGCCCTCGTGCCGTTCTTCGACACGGTCGGCCGAGCGGGCGCCGATGGCACGCGCGTGACGCGGGCCCGTATCGCCCTGCGCCCCGACTCTCCCGCCCTCACCGAGGCGTTCATCGAGGAGCAGCGCCGGCAATTGGTCCGGCGGTCCCGAGCCGAGCTGATGCGTGACATCGCGGAGCAGAATCGCGAGCTCGAGCGGCACCGCCACCGCCTCGAGGAGCTCGTGGAGGAGCGAACGTCACAGCTCAGGGACGCCCAGGTGGCCGCCGAGCAGGCCAACCGTGCCAAGAGCCAGTTCCTCTCCAACATGAGCCACGAGCTTCGAACCCCGCTCAACGGCGTGCTGGGATATACGCAGGTGCTCCGGCGCGACCCCAACCTGAGCCCGGATCAGCGGGAGAGCCTCGTGGCCATCGAGAGCTGCGGCCGGCACCTGCTGACCCTCATCAACGACGTCCTCGATCTGGCGAAGATCGAAGCAGGCCGCATGGAGCTGGACTACGCCCCCTGCGACGTCCGCCGGCTCATCCGGAGCGTGTTCGACATCGTCCGGCCACGCGCCGAGGCGAGCGGCCTCGAGATCGGCGCGGAGGTGGCGGAGCAGCTGCCCAGAGGCATCTCCACGGACCCCACCAAGCTCAAGCAGGTGCTCGTCAACATCCTGGGAAACGCGGTCAAGTTCACCCAGAGCGGCTCCGTGCGGCTGGTCGCCTCCGTGGACGACGACCGGCTGAGGCTCGACGTGATCGACACGGGCATCGGGATGACGACCGAGGAGGCCGCGGCCATCTTCGATCCGTTCAAGCAGGCCGAGGGCGGCAAGACCGGGGGCGGGACCGGGCTGGGGCTATCCATCAGCAAGAAGATCGTCGAGCAGATGGGCGGCACGGTCGCCGTGCAGAGCGAGAGAGGGCGCGGCAGCCGTTTCACGGTCGATCTTCCGCTGGTCGAGGCGGCGTTGGAAGGCGACGCGGGCGAGAGCCTGGCCGGTGACCGCGACGTGGTGCTCGCCCCTGGTCAGGACGTGACCCTGCTCGTGGCGGACGACAACGACGCCAACCGCGATATCCTGGCTCGTCTCCTCGGCGGCGCCGGCTTCAACACGATCCAGGCGAGAGATGGCCAGGAGGCCCTGGACCGGCTTCGCGAGCACCGCATCCCCCTCGTGCTGATGGACGTCCGCATGCCGGGCATGGACGGCTCCCAAGCCACCAGGGTCATTCGCGAGGACCCGGACCTCCGGGCGACGAAAGTCATCGCCGTGACGGCCTCGGTGTTCCCGGACTTCTGGGACCAGATGGGCGACGTGGGGTTCGATGGCTTCGTCGCAAAGCCGATCCGGGCTAGGGACATCTTCGACGTCGTGGAGAAGCACCTGGGTCTGACGTACGTGGATGCCGGTACCGCCGAGGGGCCGGTGGTGGGGGTAAGCACCACCAATCTCGACGTCGGCGCGATCGATCCCGACCTGGCGCGTACGATCGCGGAGCAGCTCGGGCCTGCCATCGACATGGGGGACATCGACTCCGTCGGCAGGCTCGCCGACGCCCTCGCCGGCGACGAGGCGGCGCTGGCGGCTGAGATCGGCCGCCTGGTGCGCGGCTTCGATCTCGCGGCGCTCGAAGCGCTGACAGTTCAGCTCACGCGACGGGGCACGGGCCAATAGGGATGCCCCCGCACCTACGACGACTCATTCACGCGAGGACTTCCGAGAGGTAGCCAGGGCATGACGCCGGCACGGACAGAGGGCCAGGAGACGCCGCAAGATGTGGTGCTCCTCGTGGACGACAATCCCACGAACCTGCAGGTGCTCTTCAAGACGCTCTCCCCGCAGGGGTACAAGCTGCTCGTGGCCAAGGACGGGCCGAGCGCGTTGGACGTGGCGGCGAAGGCGAGGCCGTCCTTGATTCTGCTCGACATCATGATGCCGGGTATGGACGGCTACGAGGTGTGCCGCCGGCTGAAGGCGGACGCGGACCTGTCCAGATCCGCCGTGATCTTCTGCTCGGCGCTGGATGAGACGCAGAACATCGTGAAGGGTCTGGAGCTCGGCGCGGTCGACTACGTCTCGAAGCCCTTCCAGGCGGCCGAGGTGCTCGCCCGGGTCGAGACGCACCTGACGGTTCAACGCCTCCGGTCCGAGCTGGAGAGCCGGAACGCGCAGCTGGAGCACGAGCTCCAGGTCGCTCAGGAGCTGGTCGAGGACGCCTCGGCCCGCGTCGAGGGGCCGCTGCTCGGGGAATCCGACGCCATCAAGGAGCTGCGCGAGCGCATCGTCGCGTACGCCCGGGACGATGGCCCGGTGCTCATCACCGGTCCGGCGGGGGCGGGCCACGAAGCCGTCGCCCGCACCCTGCACGGGGAGTCGTCCCGCAGGAACCGCGCGTTCATCTACGTCGACTGCCTGTCGCTCGGGACCGACCCCAAGGTCGAGCTCGTCGGCAAGAGCGGCTCGCTGCTGAATCTCGGAGCGGGAAAGCAACCGGGTAAATGGGACCTGGCGGCGGGAGGCACGCTCTTTCTCGACCGGGTGGACTCGCTGCCTCCCAGCGCCCAAGAGGCAGTGGCCGATCGCCTGAGGAGCGAGCAGAGGGGCCGTGACGGGACCAGCGCGCGCGTCATCGCCTATGCGCGCGGCCCGCATTCGTCGCTCGTGGGCGATGGCGGCCTGCACGAGAAGCTGGCCGAGCAGCTCACCGAGAGGTCGCTCAGGGTCCCCGCGCTCGCCGAGCGTGCCGACGACCTTCCGGTGCTCGCCGAGCACTTCCTGCGCCAGAAGGCGGGCCGCCTGGGAAAGACCGTCGAGCGCATCTCCAAGCAGTCCATGAAGCAGATGAGCAAGCACCGCTGGGCCGGCAACATCGACGAGCTTCAGGGCGTTCTCGAGTGCGCCATCGTCGCGGCCGTTGGTCCCGAGCTCGAGGTAGACGACGCGCTGCTCGACGGTGGGGAACGGATCGGGCGGTACCGCCTGGTCGAGAAGCTCGGCGAAGGGGGAATGGGCCAGGTCTGGAGCGCCAAGCACGAGCTGCTCCGGCGTCCCGCGGCGGTGAAGCTCATCTCCGCGGATGCGCTCGCCGGCCCCGAGAAGCGGGACAGCCTCAAGCGATTCGAGCGGGAAGCGCTCGTCACAGCGACGCTCCGCTCCCCCAACACCGTCCAGATGTACGACTTCGGGATCAGCGTCGGAGGCGACTTCTACTACGTCATGGAGCTGCTCGAGGGCATCGACCTGCACCACCTCGTGAGCGAGCACGGGGCGCTGCCTCCCGAGCGCGCCGTCTGGTTCCTGAAGCAGGCGTGCCGGTCGCTGGCCGAAGCGCACCGCGCGGGGCTCGTGCACCGCGACATCAAGCCGCCCAATCTCTTCGCGTGCCGCGTGGGGCTGGAGTGCGACTTCCTCAAGGTGCTCGACTTCGGGATCGCCAAGCAGCTCGACCAGCGCGACGACATGAACCTGACGGGCACCAACATCGTGGGATCGCCGGCCTTCATGGCGCCGGAGCAGGTCGAGGGGGCGGCCGTCGACGGGCGCACCGACCTGTACGCTCTCGCGTGTGTCGCCTACTGGCTATTGGCGGAGGACACGGTCTACAAGGCCGAGAGCACCCTCGCCATGGTCGTCGCGCACGTGCAGGGGAAGCCACGGCGGCTCAGCGATCTCTCGCCCCGCACCGTACCACCGGAGCTCGAGGAGATCGTCATGGCATGCCTCGAGAAGGATCCGGCGAATCGACCGGCATCGGCCGTGGACCTCTGGACGGCGCTGGACGCCGTACCGCTGGACGACCCGTGGACGGCGGCCAAGGCAGAGGGGTGGTGGGACGAGCACATGGGCGCGAGGTAGCCGGACATGGATGCTCGCCCGTCTGCTCTTCGTCGTGATTGGGGCGGGTATCGGACCCCAGGCCTCCATGATGGCGATCCGTCTCGTCATCATTGTATAGTGTAGGGTAGCTGCTTTTGCGCGTGGGCTCGACGTAGCTCACCTCGGTTCGCGGCCGCCAGATTCAACGCTGTTGTCGGTTGCCCTGGAGGCGACTTGGTCTGGTACGCAATAACGCTTTTCGTGGGATTCAGCCTCGGGTTCCTGTTGGCCGCCCTGCTGGCCGCGAGGGGGCGGGCAACCGCATGGGAGCTCGACGAGATCCGCGACGAGGACGCGGCGCCCCCCAAGCCGGGAATCGCCCCGAACGAGACCCGCGGGATCCGTGATGAGGCGGGGGCTGCCCGGGGATCGGAAGAGAGTGAAACGCCCGATTCGACGAGGTCCGAGCGGAGGGCAAGCGGGTCGGGGGGCTGACTTCGGCGCTGGATTCTAGCGGAGACGTCCTCAGCGCCGTTAGCTTGGCCTGGTCCAGCTCGAACGCAGCCGTTGCCACCGTCGACGAGGCAGGACAGGTGATCTCCCGGGCCATTGGATCGTCGCTCGTCACAGTCGCGTTCGCCTGCTGCGGCGGCCCGGCCGATACGATCGAGCTCACCGTTCGCCAGGTGCCGGTCCAGGTGGCCGTGTCCCCGGGCTCCTTCCCGTTACAGTCGGGCCAAGGCATTTCCGCCCGCCCCGACGTCGCCACGGGCGAGGGATCGACGCACGGGCCGGCGAGCAGCGACGCCTTTGCTTGTCTCACAGCCGCACCGGAAGTCCGGACCGTCACGGGCAGCCATCGAGAGAAGCTCAGCCCCGATGCGGCCGCGGGGAGGGCATTCGATGCCAGGACCGCGGACTTCGTCGTGCGAGCGCGCTGGGGGACCATCGCCGTCGAAGGCAGCAGCAGTGAGACCGGCATGTGCTGGGCCGGCGGGTACGTCTATTCAGAAAAGCCGTGGGATGCCAGCTGGGACGAACACAAGGACTTGGACGGGCCGACGCGAAACAGTGCGGCCATAAACAACGCCGCGCACGGAATGGTGGTGACGGGGCTGCACTACTTCAACGTACACGATGGAGTTCGTAGCACCGACGCGTACTCGTGGTTGGTGCAGCACAACTGGGGCGAGTATGTGCGCGACGACTGCGTCGAGAATGACCATATGCGCTCCGGGCGCGTCTTCGACACGCTCTTCGACGGGTGCTATACGGGAATCAGCACCCGGCCGAGCAGCGGCGACCGCAGCTCCACGGGCGTTGGCCAGCTGGTGGAGCTGGACCGCGTGTTGTTGAGGATGCAGCCGATGCCGTATCCCTACGAATGGGAGGAGAAATCCGGTGTCATCACGGCCGACGGCGAGCCGTACGATGGCACGGGAATGCCTTACGGACACGGCAATATCTTCAAGATCGAGAACGACGCGATCGAGCGAAACCCGCATTTCAGCGTCAGAAACAGCGTGTTCCTGGTCACGCACAACACCACGGCAGACAAGCTGGACTTCCCGCCGGCGGCACTGATGGATGTGTGCGAGAACAACACCATCATCTGGTTGGGACGCGGTGACTATCCGGGCGAGCTACCCACTTCCAAGTTTCCCGATTGCTTCACTCTGCTCAGCGGCCAGCAGGGCATCGACCTTTGGGTGGAACGGGTGAGCGACTGGCACAGCCGCCACCCGGACGTGGGGCCGAATCGCAAGCCGTCCTCGCCGGGAAGCTTGGAGTTTCCCAAGCGTTTCTAGCAGGGCACACCGCCCTTCCCCGTTCTCAGGGCACGTTCACCCCGGGAACGGCCTCCAGGATCCTGCTTCCGCGCAAGTCCCCGAGTACGCTCCTGGCCGCAAGCGCCAGGCCCGCCATCCGAACGGACGTGCCAGCGACGAGAGCCAGTGCCGCGCCCATCAGCCCGCCCCCGGGAATGAACAGTAGGCAAGCGATGGCCACCGCGGTGGTCGTCGCCAGGTGCAATGGCAGCTGTACTCGAAAATACCTGGCCGAGGTGATGACGAAGAGCAGCATGGTCGCGATGTAGTCGATCCCGCCAGCGACCATGACCAGGGCGAACAGGCCAGGCAGCGCGTACTCGGGACCATACAGGAGAGTCAGGAGCCAGCGCCCCGCAACCAGCGCGACGACAATGCCGGCCGCACCCAAGAACGCCCCGATGCCGACCAGCCTCCACGAGAGCCTCCGAAACGAGACGGCGTTGCCGGCCGCAAAGTATCTGGCCAACCGCGGCGAAGCCGACCGGCCGAGAGCCTGAACGACCGTCGGCCCAACTTTCTGAAAGGCGGTGACCGCCGCGAAGATCCCCAGCTCGTAGGTCCCTATCTGGAACTCGATGAAGTAGCGCGGGATGTTCGCATTGAGCCCGATCAACAGGGTGACGAATCCGAGCGGCAACGAGAACCAGAAGAGCCGACTCAGGGTTGTTCGATCCCACCGCGGACGCGGCCACTCTGACGGGCGGACGGTCCGACTCACCGTGGACGACCTGTCCAAGCTCAAGGCCGCGTTGCGGATATCATAGGTCACCATGATGAGGGCGCGAGCCGCGACCACACCCATCACACCCCAGAACACGCTACCGGTGTAATAGAACCCGACACCGAGGCCCAAGAGCGACAAGGGGGACTTGATCATGAGAGACTTGGCGATCCGGTCCAGCCGTTCCTGCTGCATGAACAAGCCGTAGAAAGCGTCGCTGACGGCTTCGATCGATTTCGACGCTCCCGTCGCCAGGATGACCAAGGCCATTTCCGACCGTATGCCCGACACCAGCGCGATCCCGACAACCGTGAGCATGGCCACCGCGGTCGTCGTCAGCCGCAACGCGAAGTAGTCCTCGAAGAGGAATTCCCCCTTTACGTCGGTCGCCTGCACATCTCGCAGCCGGAGAGTGGCGAACATGAAGATCGGAGCGGTCGTTGCGAGACCGAGGGCGAACTGTCCGACATCCTCCGGCGAGCCGAGCCTGGCCAGCACGACGGTCATGGCGAGCCAGCACGCGTCGTGGATCGCGTTGCCAGCAAAAGTCCACGAGAAGTTGGCCCGCAGACTGAGACGACGCATGTGAGCTAGGAGCCCGACCGCGCCGCAGGGCTAGTCATCGCTGATCGGATCTTCCCGACCGCGTCCCCGATCTCGCCAGGAATCTCGTAGCCGTGCCGCAACATTTCGTCCTTGATTTCTGGGAGAATGCGGGCCAGCTCGTGCGGATCGAATCGCTGCCACTTGTCCAGTCGATCGGCTTTGACAGATGCGTTTGCCGCCTGCACGATCTCGTCCGTCATTTCGAGCCCGCAGTGCTCGCAGATCTGCTCGGAGTACTCGATCGGCCGCGTAACGAACTCTTCGTACGTCAACCTCAGAACCTCACCGTCCGGAAAACGAGCGAGATCCTGCTCCGCCTTTCGAGAACACTCGGACCACTGCCTGGCAATGACCGTCAGAAGGTCGTGGTTCTCGAGATCCTTATATATGTCTCGATACTTGGGCCCCCAGATCGACAGGTACTTCCGTTTCAAGACTCGCTTCTCGAACTGCTGCCTGAGATATCGACCGAGCCAATAGGGTAGCTGGCTGACTGGAGTGCTCTTCAATCGCCTGACGATTCCGCGTCCCGTGACGGTGCGCTGCCACTTGTGCTCGACAGAGCTCATGAAGGAGAGCGGATGCCGAACGACGTAGAGGAACGTCGCCTCCGGGAAGACTGCGCGTACGTATGGAATCCTGAGAATGTTCTGAGGCGATTTTTCCAGAACGATGCGGTTGCCGTGTCGCCTCTGATAGGCGAGAAAGCGCTTGCGGATGTAGCGTTTCACCCTCTCGGTGGCATCTCGCTCATCGAACTCGTCGTAGAGCCTCCGCGGGTCCGGGTAGAGCCAAATGGCGTTGGGCTCATACCAACCCACAACTTCTGGATGCGCCGCGATGACGTTCTGGACGACGGTAGTGCCCGACCGGGTGTTTCCGAAGAGGATGATGGGCGCCTTGAGCTCCGGTTGCATTCACCTACCCATACGGTTGTAAGTCACGGCTCCCTGCACCTCGGCCCGTAGCTCTGGCGCGAAGTCCGGAGATGCTCTCGCCTGGACGACCATGGCCTCCTGCACGGCAAGAACGATCCACATCTCGCGAGCGTGAAAGATCTGGTGGGTCAGCGAGACGGTCAGGATTGCCCCCATCGCTGCAATAAAGACCACGACTGCGAGGCCACCCGCGTCGGGGTATCTGGAGTAGATCCCCACTAGTTGAACAGCCCTCACGATGGCGACCACGGCGAGGAGGAACAGGCCTAGAACGCCCAGCAGTCCGCGCTCAACCATGAAGGCCAACGCGTCGTTGTGCAGCTGATTGTCGTTTCCGGCGCTGTCGACCTCCCGGAAGTTCTCCGGACCCACCCCCCAAAGGAGCACATCGTGCTCGTGGAAGGCATCGATGCCCCTCTGCCAGAGGGCGAAGCGCCCTCCGGACGACTTCTCGGCCCTTCCAGCGACGATGCTGGTGAGGTGATCTCTGTAGCGCGGGCTCTGGTCAAGAGCGATCGCCAATGAGCCTGCGAGAAACGACACGACGATCATCAAGAACGTCACATACTTCCTGAAGAATCGGAGCGTCTTGTCGACGAACAACAACGTGACGACAGAGATCCCGACGCCGACCATGAGCGCGCCCGTCGTACCCATCGATCCAGTAGCCAGGATGCTCAGGAACAGCAAAGCCGCCATCAGCGTGGTCATACGCCTCGGGAAGCTGGATAACGCCAGAGGCACGAAGCCTGCCAACTGGAAGAATGCCGCCTTGTTGGCATCTCCGGCCTTCTCGGAGATGAACAGACCCGAAGCACGGAAGTTCTCGTAGTCTCGGGACTGCCCCGCCAGGCCTATCGTCAGGTGCCAGATATCGGGCACCAGAAACTGAGCCAGAATCAGGAGGCCATGGAGCGTCACCACGGCAGCCCAGACCGCCATCATCCGACGCAACACCTTTGCGTGCAGGCTCGAGAGGAGAACGGTCAGCGTCACGAACCACACGAACAGGTAGAGCTCTTTGACGAGGACGATTGCGCCCCTCATCGGACTGGGGGCATGAAGGGCGCTGAGACAGGTCGCGATCAGGATCAGCAGAATGGGGGGGCCGTACGACATCGTGGTTCTGGCCCGGCCCCCGAGAACGAACGCGATCCAGAAGAACGGCAACGCGACCGCCACCCAGATGTCAACGAGTTCCAGATTGGACGGAAGGTGGATGATCTTCACGGGCAGAAGGAGGAACATCCCATACAGCCACGCGACCGCGATCGCGGGCACGACGGGAGTGGAGTCGGTCTGCGGGGCCGTCCGTTGCAGCTCGGACAGGTCCAGCGTAGCCGATGGGTACATCGTCACGAGCGAAACACCGCCTCACCCTGGGCGATCGAGCCACGCAGGGCCTCCTGGACGACGTCGTGCATGTACCACTGGGGCAGCTCCTCCTGCCGCCGTAGGGCCTCCCGGGCCGCGGATCCATTGATGCTGACGATCTCGGGGGAGCTCTCCGCCCGGTACGTCTTCGACGCGGGGTGGTAGCCGAGCATGTCGAAGAAGACCGGGGTGACGCCCAGGAGATCCCCCAACTCGTCGAACAACGCGCGTGTGTCACCGTCTTCGTACAAGTCACCCACGCCCGCATGGTCACGCCCCACGATGAAGTGGGAGCAGCCCATGTTGCGCCGGCAGATGGCCGTGAACACGGCCTCTCGTGGGCCGCAATAGCGGGGGTAGGTGGCGAAGGATCCGAGCACCACTTTGCCCCTCGGATAGTGCCCGAAGTCGAGCAGGAGCTGGTAGCTCCTCAGGACGGGACCCGGGAGGAAGTCACCGGGCTTCTGGGGTCCGATCACCGGGCTGATGAAGAGCCCATCGGCGTGGGTTCTCTCCAGGGCCTGCATCTGGATCAGCTGGTGTACCCGGTGCGGAACATTCCTGCTGTGGAAACCGACCACCTTGCTCCAGCCCTTCTTCGTGAAGATGAATCGAGCCATGGCGGGCGTGAGCTTGTACTGATCGACCGGAGATACGAGGCCCTCGAGGACCTCCACCTCTCCGGCCACGAACGTGGTGCCGCTTTCCGCGACACGAGCCACCCCCGGGTGTGAGATGGATGTCGTGCCGAACCATGCCGCGACCAGCGTCTCCAGATCGAAGGAGTACACCTCCTCGACCCTGAGAACGGCAAGTCCTCGACCCTCGGGACCCCGGAGCTTCACGAGGTCGCCTGGCCCGACCCGGCGTGCCTGGGCAGGATCCGCGGGAAGGAGAATGGGCATCGTCCACGGCAAGCCGTTGGGGAGTCGCTTCGTATGCAGCACGCTCTCCAACTGCTCCCGATTCATGAAGCCCGTGAGCGGCGAATAGGTCCCATTGGCCAGAAGCTCGCAATCCATGAAGTCGGTCTCGCTCACGTCGAGCGATGGGATGGCGTCGAGGTTCGCCGCGTCGTGTTGCGTGGCCGTGGGACGCGCGAGCGTGCCTCCCAGGGGCTCGATGAGGAGGGACATTGGAGCCGTAGGAGCGGCTGGGGCCAGGTCCACGTGCCTGTTCTCGAACTCGCGAGTAATACGCACAACCATGCTCGCGCACCCGATGGGGTAGCTGCCGACGGCGGTCTCGGCCGCGAGGACCAACCCGTCAGCTCCGTCCACGAGCGTGTTGTAGACGTCGTTGACCTCGGCCCGGGTGGGATAGGGGAGAGTCACCATCGACTCCATGAGGTTCGTGGCCACGTAGACTTTGATTCCCGTGGCCTTCGCGCTCCGGATGATCCCCTTCTGAACCCTGGGGATCTGCTCGATGGGCACCTGACGTGAGAGATCGCCCCGATCGATCAGGAGTGCGTCCGATTTTCCAGCGATTGCCTCGAGGTTCTTGAGCCCCGAGTTACATTCGATCTTCGAGATCACGAAGGCGTCTCCGCCGAACGCAGCTCGGATCTCGTCGACGTCCTCGGCGCGATGCGCGAAGGAGAGCGCCAGGTGGTGGATACCTAGACCGCGTGCGATCCTGAGGGCCTCCCGGTCCTTCGGGGTCAGGGCCGGCAGGGGGATGTCACGCTGTACGGTGACCGCCTTGTTCTGACCGAGATCTCCTCCACAGAGCACACGCATGGTGGCGAATCCGCGCTCGATGTCCAGGACCTGCACGAGAATGGCGTCGTCCATGCTGAGGACATCCCCAATCTCGAGCAGGTCCAGAACGAACGGAGGGTTCAGGTTGACGTTGTTCGAGTCGCCAGGCACGCGATGCCTGTGCACACGGATCAGGCTGTTCTCGCGCAACGTGATCTTGCCGTCCACCAGGCTACCGCTACGAACCTGGGCGCCCTCGGTGTCGAGGCAGATCGGGACGCGCGTGCGGCTCTGAATGAACTCGAGGGTCGATGCGATGTCGCTCCGCGGCGTGTGAGAGAGGTTGAGGCGGAACAGGCTCACGCCTAGCTCTTCGAGCCGCTGAATGACGCCGTCGTTCAAGGACGCGGGACCGAGGGTGCACAGGAGGTCTCGCTTGGAGGCTTCGATTCCGTCGTTGTGGTAGATCATGAGACGATTCCGGTGTTGAGCGGTTCGATCAGTTGTGGCACGACGTCTCTCCGCTGTCAGTGAAGGTGGCTCCCGGGACGGGGACGAACTCCCACGAGTAGCGTCCCGGGTACAATGAGAGCTTGAGCACGCCCCAAGCCTGGTCGTTCCGTGCCTCGCTGTTGGGCAGAGGGGTGGAGAAGCGGTAGAGGGGAGCGCCTCCTGTCCCCACGGTGAACTGGCGTATGCCGCCCTCCTGATCCAGCGCACCCTCGGGTGTCTGGGGAGCGAAGCGCTCATACAGGTGCTCGTGACCGTTGAGGACGAGCTCCACCCCGTACTCGTACAACGCCCGCCAAAGCGCGCGCGGATCCGTGGAGCTCCCGTGATTCTCGCCGGAGCTGAACCGCGGTTCGTGCCAGTACGCCACAGTGCAGGCGCGGGGGTGGGCGGCGAGGTCGGCCCTGAGCCACTGCTCCTGAGGCGACCCGGCGTCCATGTCGATCTCACTATTGAGGGAGATCACGTGCCATTCACCGAGATCGTAGCTGTAGTATCCCGTGCGATCACTCCCGGCCGCGTCGCCGAAGTACTCGAAGTACGCCTGCGCGTCGGTCGTGTGATAGTCGTGGTTACCGGGTGTTGGGCGGGTGCGTGATTTGTGCCGTCCCCATGTGGGCTCGTAGCACTCGGCATAGTTCGCCGCAGTGCCGTCGGGGTACGCATTGTCACCCGTGGTGAAGACGGTTCCCGGGATGGCGTCCAGCAGCCCAGCCGTGTGCTCGTCGCCGGCGGTACCGCACCTGGCGATGTCCCCCGCCCCCACGAGCACGTCGAACGATCCCTCCGGTGCGGCTACGACCGGGCCAACCTCCGCGCTCCGAGCCATGATGCCCGGCGACGTGCCGGCGAGCGCAACCGGTGTCACCTCGAAAGCGATCAGCGCGCTTTCGTCCGCACCCACCAACGTGTAGCTCGTCCCGTTCGCCCCGCTGATCGCGGACCCGTCGCGCAGCCACCGGTTCGTCGACGTGCCTTGAGCGTCTACGTCGGCGTCGAAGTACGTGTAGCCACCGCTCAGCGTCTGACCGACCTGGGTCGTCCCCGTGATCGCCACATTGCTCGCCGTCGGCGCGCTGTTGCCGCTCGAGCCACCGGAGTAGTCCACCCTCAGCAGGGGCGCCGCAGCCGGGGCGCCGTTGTACGCCTCCGCCGTGCGCGCTCCGCTGCCGGTGACGATGATCACCAGCGAGTTGCCGCTCGACCATCCGGGCCGGTTCACGATCTCCTGGATGATCGAGGCGATGTCCGGCGTCTGCTGATTGGGGCCCGCCTGACCCACCGTCGTCCACGGAGCCACTGACCACGACGCGGAGCTCGCCGTCGTGCTTCTCGATGAGATGTTGCCGTTCGCCGTGGTGAACGTCGGAGCGTTGTCCGCCGCCTGCCCCCTTATCGTGAGCGACGTGGGCCCGGAGTCGGCCTCGTCCACCTGGAACTGAATGTTGGCGTTGGTGATCGTCGCACCCCGCGGGATCGTCACCGCGTTGAACCGCATGCCCACCGTTTGATTACTGGACTCATCGACCAGCTCCAGGTCGCTGCTCGTGATGTCGATGCCGCCAGAGGCGTCTTGCTCGGCGTCATCCGAGCTCGCCGCCACCCGGACCTCCAGCATGAACGGTTGTCCTGGGGCGGGTTGTACCGGACCGACCGCCGCACTCTGCACGGGGGCACCTGGCGACATCCCCGTCACGGCCACCGGCGTCACCTCGAACACGATGCTTGCGGCCTCGTCGGCACCGATCAGCGTGTAGGCCGTCCCGGTCGCCCCGCTGATCGCGGACCCGTTACGCAGCCAGCGGAACGTCGAGATGCCTTGAGCATCCCCGTCCGCGTCGAAGTACGTGTAGCCACCGCTCAGCGTCTCACCGACCTGCGCCGTGCCCACAATCGCGACCGCCGTCGCCGACGGCGCCGTGTTCCCCGCCAGCACCGGCCCGGCCGGAGCGCTCTCCGCCGCGATCCCCGGTGACACGCCGCTGGTCGCGACCGGCGTCACCTCGAACACCACGCTCGCGCCCACGTCCGCACCGACCAGCGTGTAGGTCGTCGCGGTCGCGCCCACGACCGCCACGTCGTCACGCAGCCACCGGAACGTCGACGGCCCCTCCGGATCGCCGTCCGCGTCGCCGTACGTGTAGCTGCCCGTCAGCTCCTGGCCGACCTCGGCCACGCCCGTGATCGTGACCGCCGTCGCCGACGGCACGGTGTTCATCGGCAGCACCGGGCCGGCCGGAGCGCTCTGCGCCGGCGCGCCCGGTGACACGCCGCTGCTCGCGACCGGCGTCACCTCGAACACGACGCTCGCGCCCGCGTCCGCGGCGACCAGCGTGTACGTCGACGCGGTCGCGCCCACGACCTCCACGTCGCCGAGCAGCCACCGGAACGTCGACGTGCCTTCCGGATCGCCGTCCGCGTCGCCGTACGTGTGGCTGCCCGTCAGAACCTGGCCGACCTCGGCCACGCCCGTGATCGTGACCGCCGTCGCCGACGGCGCCGTGTTCGCTGCCAGCACCGGCCCGGCCGGAGCGCTCTGCGCCGGCGCGCCCGGTGACACGCCGCTGCTCGCGACCGGCGTCACCTCGAACACGATGCTCGCGCCCAC
>Ga0075327_1000215_pt1 | contig 15417 bp, 10 predicted proteins | sample MayberrySE_Catta_2_FD_120056 | JGI IMG/M metagenome (GOLD analysis project Ga0075327, IMG submission 120056) | Natural and restored wetland microbial communities from the San Francisco Bay, California, USA, that impact long-term carbon... | ecosystem: Environmental > Terrestrial > Soil >...
ACGAGGACCCGCTCAGGCCTGAATCCCGGATCAATGTTGTTCACGTGCCACCAGCTTCGGCCGAGCAGACCGGCGCCGACGAGCAGCACGATCGCAAGCGCAAACTCCGCCACCACGAGGGCGCGGCGGATTCGACGGCTGGATGTTCCGCCCGAGACGGTTCTGCCACCCCCCTCGCCGGACGGACGCAGGTCTCGACGCATGGTCGTCATCGCTGGCGCCAGTCCCACCAGGATTCCCGCCAGAAGAGAAATGGCCAGGGCCCAGCCGAGGACCCGGATATCGATGCTCACTTCATTCAAACGCGGCAAGTTGCCGGGGCCGAAGGCACGGATGAGCCGAATGCCGGCGAAGGCGAGCAAAATGCCCAGCACGCCCGAAACGGCGGCGAGCAGGATGTTCTCGGTGAGCAGCTGGCGCATGATCCGTCCCGCATTCGCTCCAAGCGCCGCGCGAACGGCCATCTCGCGCGCGCGGCCGGTGCTGCGCGCCAGCGAGAGGCTTGTCACGTTGCCAGCGGCGATGAGGAACACGCAACACACCGCGCCGCCGAGCATCCACAAAGCCAATCGCGATTGCGGTCCGACCACGTAACGACTCAATGGGACGACGTTGATGCCCTGATTCCTTTCGGCAGCCGGCATTTGACCGTTGAGGCGGCGGGCGACTGCGCTCATCTCCGCCTGCGCCTGGTCGAACGTTACGCCAGGCCCAAGTCTCCCGATGACGAACCACGTCTGTGGGCCGCGCAGGCTGCGGCGGGTCGTGTGCGGCTCCCACACATCTGCATCGAGCCTCGCGATTTGGAAACCAGCAGGGAGGATGCCGATGATCCGGGAAGAACGCCCGTTGAGCCCAATGGTCGCTCCGATCGCCTCGTGCGAGCCCGCGAAACGCGCCTGCCAGAAGCGATGACTGATGAGGACCAGCCGCTGCTCCTGCTCGGCTTCTTCGGTCGTAAAGCTGCGCCCCAGGACGGGCCGGACACCGAGCAGCGGAAGCAGGCTGGGGGAGATGCTCGCGCCGGCGATCTGTTCTGCCCCGTCGGCTCCGGTCAGCGTCGTGCCGACGGTGTCGAAGGTGGCAATATCCGCGAAGCTCCGACTGTGATTCCGCCACTGTTCGACGTCCCACAGTGCCGATCGGCCCTCGCGAAGGTTCTGCGCCGGGTCCTCGGTCCACAACATCGCCAACTGTTCCGGGGACCGATACGGAAGCGGCCGGAGCAGAACCGCGTTCAACACGCTGAACATGGCAGTGTTGGTGCCAATCGCCAGCGCGAGTGTGGCTGCCGCAGTCGTCGCAAACGCCGGGCTCTTGCGCAGGGTGCGGGCCGCGTAGCGGAGATCCTGGCGCGCCTCGTCGAGCCATGCCCAGACCCAGACCCGGCGCGTGTCCTCCTTCGCCAACGCGACGTTCCCGAACTTCAGCAGGGCCTGACGACGCGCTTCCTCCGGCGCCAGTCCTCGATCGATGTTGTCCTGCGTCTCGCTGTCGATGTGGTGGCGAATATCGTCGTCCAGGCCGGTCAGTGCTCGTCTGGCGCGCGTCATGGCGTTACTCCTGCGCCGCGGGGCGAAGAATACGACCAACGGCCCGGGCCAGCGCGTTCCACTTGCTCGTTTCGACCCCGAGCTGCTTGCGGCCCTTCGCGGTCAGCCGATAGAACTTGGCGCGCCGGTTGTTCTCCGACGTGCCGTCCTCGAAGGTGATCCATCCACGTTTGATCAAGCGGTGCAAGGCCGGATACAGCGATCCTTGCTCCACCTGCAGCACATCGTCCGACCCGCGCTCGATGGCCTTGGCAACGGCATGGCCGTGCGCCGGCCCGAGACGCAGCGTCCGGAGGATCAGCAGGTCCAGCGTGCCCTGCAGCAACTCGATTCGCACGCGGTCGACTTTGGTAGACATCCTAGGTGTCGACGATACGCCCGTCCACCTAGAATGTCAAGGTGAGTCACGCGAGTCGGGATCCTCGGCGCATCCCCGGGTCTCCGGTCCGTCGAGGCCGGCAATCGCTGACGCGCGTACACCATGCACCGGCGTCCTGGTCATAGCAGCCTCGGGAACGCGACGATGTCGGCTTCATCCGGTTTTTGTGAGCGTTGATGCCGAGAAAGGCCTCGAAGAAGAACGTGTACTGCGCGGCGACTTCCTCGAGCGACTTCGCGGAATTGTCGTGAAAGTACGGCGCCGTGTGCCTGATGCTCCAGAACTCGGTGTTGGCGGGGTTCTTCAACGATTTCGTGATGCCCGCGGCGTGGGCCAGCACGATTGGACATCGGTGCCCGCTGCATGGGAACGGTGTCGGGCGCGATGAAGATGATGGGCGGCGTCGCAGGGGTTGACGAGGCAGGTGCGCCGCACGGCTCACCGCGGAACGCGCGGAAACCATGGGAAGAATGCCGGCGTGCGGGTGATGTACGCGTGATAGCCGGGCTTCGAGGCTTTCAGGCCGTCCTCGAGCATCGACACGCCAGACACGCGCATCAGCAAGAACGTCATGAGAGCGGGGCTCAGTACGGTGAGCCATCCGCCGGACGTTGCGCCCGCAATGGCATACATGCCCCACCAGAGGGTGGCGTCTCCGAAATAGTTGGGATGCCGCGTGTAACGCCACAGCCCACGGTCGAGCACGTGCCCGCGATTGGACGGCTCGGCCTTGAAGCGCTCGAGTTGAGAGTCGCCTACGACCTCGAAGCCGAACCCGATGGCGAAGAGCACGACTCCGAGGCCGTCGACGGCGGTGAGGGCGTCGGGCCGCGCGGCGCGCACTGCGACGAGGAGCGGAAGAGCGACGAACCACAGGATCGCGCCTTGCAGCCAGAAGACGGTGAAGAGGCTCCGCCACCAGAAGGCCCGCCCGTGCGAGGCGCGCATCGCCCGGTAGCGGGGGTCCTCCCCTTTGCCATCATTGCGGCGGAAGATGTGCAAGGAGAGACGCGCGCCCCACAGCGTTATCAGGGCCGCGACCAGCCACGATCGCGGTGTCAACGTCGGCGACAGCAGGCAGTACAACCACGCCAGGAGCACGAAGCCGAGCCCCCAGCAGATATCCGCGATACTCGCATCCTCGAGCCTCACGCTGATCATCCACACGAGGGTCGAAGCAGTGAGGAGGGTGCCCAGGCCGATGAGCGCCGGCGTGATACCGATCACGATCGTGACAGCGCGCGCCTGGCGATCGCGCGGCGCGCCTCTAACCGCTCGTGCCGCTGCGGCACGAGCGATCGGCGGGTTCCCAACCGCTCGTCACGATGGTGCCGCCGCCAAGAGCTTCGCGGGAGGCGCGTCACCGCCGCTCCTGGCGCAACAGGCGATTCTTGAAGACATGCCACAAGGCAGGCCCCGGAGGGCCTTCGACGAACTCCGCGAGCAGAAACGTCACATCGTCGTGTGCCAGTTCGTCGGACGCCGCATGTCCGTGGAGGGCCGCCAGGAGGCGGCGCGCAAGGTTCTCGCAGCTACCGGTTTCGCTGTTGAGCAAGGTCTCGATCCGGTGAGTGTCAAACGGCGTGTCGTCGGGCGATGTGGTCTCGAGCACGCCGTCGGTGAAGAGCAGCATGCGGTCGCCGGGAGATACCCGGAAGCGATGGCGGCTGTAGGTCGGCGTGAACCCGATGCCCATCGGTAGATCGACGAGGCCGGGTTTCTGAGGCGGCGATACCGGCACCGAGAGCGGTACCCACGAGTCGGTGTCCGCTCGAAAGAGCCAGCCCGTGGGATGGCCCGCGTAGCTCACCGTGAGCCGCCGGCGCGGCGGGTAGTACGTGGCCAGGACAGCCGTCGTCATCACGCCCACGCCCATCTCATTGAGGCGTCGATTGAGCCGGCCCAGGACTTTCCGTTCGTCGATGACGTCCACACTGCGCCGGAGATGGGCGTGCATCTCGGTGCCGACGGCCGCCACGGCCGAGCCATGTCCTGCCACATCAGCCAGGCAGACCCGGGCCATCAGGCCTGACCCGCATACCGACAAGTAGTGGATGTCGCCCCCGGTCGCGCCCGCGCACGGGCGTGAATACAGCACGCCGCGCAGCCCCGGCAGTGCCACTTCCGCATGGATCGTCCCGTTGCCACCTCTCACTTCGCCGCAGGCGAACCCAGTTGGCGGCGCAGGATTCGATTCAGAAGCGATCACAACGGCACCCCGACTCCGGCCCGACGATGATCAGCATCCCCCTCAACCGCGCGCCGGCCGATCGCGCGCAGCAAGCCTCCGAATATCAGCGTGTGAACCGGCAAGAGGACATACCAGTAGAGCCGCCCGAACAATCCGAACGGTTCGAACACCGCGGTCTGGTGGATGTCGGCGCCGTCGGCACTCGGCACGACGTCGAACTCGAGCCACGCGCGTCCAGGCACTCTCATTTCTGCGGCGAGCCTCAGTCGTCGTCCCGGTTCGTACGCCTCGACCCGCCAGAAGTCGAGGGTGTCCCCGACGGCCGGCGCTTCGGGATCGCGCCGCCCGCGACGCATTCCCACGCCGCCCATCAACAGGTCGACTGCGCCCCTGATTCGCCACAGCCACGTGGCGAAATACCAGCCGCGCTCGCCCCCAATCCTCGCGATGGGTACAAACGCGTGGTCCGCATCGACCGCCACGTGGATCCGGCGTCGGTCGATCAACTTGCCACCGAAGCGCGTGCCGGCCGGCGACGCTGTTGCTCCTCCAGAGGAGCGCGCATCCGACCATCGCGTCAGCGCGAGCGCACGATCCTCGTAGCGAAGCGCGCGGCCGATCGCGTCGCGCAGGCCGATCGGTCTGATCGGGAATACCGCGAGCGCCGCGGGATCGGTGACGACGGAGCGGTTCTTCAGTCCCTCGATCAGCTCGCGGCCAACTCGCGCGTAGACGGGCGTGACGAGTCCCAGCCACAGGCTGGACAATCGAGGGGTCAGCAGCGGCACGGAGATCATCACGCGCTTCAAGCCCCGTTGTCGCGCGTACTCGCGCATCACATCGCAGCTCCAGTGCCGCGGCAAGATAGGCGAGCACGTCCTCGATGCCGATCGGCTGCGCCAGGGTCGAGACCCACCGCGGACAGATCATCACCGGCAGCCGTTCGACGAGTGCGCGGATCAACTCGAACGAGAGGCTTCCGGACCCGATGACGACCGACGCGCGGAACTCCACGACGGGGACGCCACTTGCGCGCAGCACCTGGCCGGTTTCGATCCGGCTCCTGAGATGCTTGCTGAATACCTCGTCGCCCGTCGCGAGACCACCGAGGTACACGATCCGGCGAGTCCCGGCGCGCCGCGCTGCTTCGCCGAAATGACGGGCAGCGATGCGATCGGTTTGGCCGTAGTCGCCGTGCGCCCCCATGGAGTGCACGAGGTAATAGGCCACATCGATGCCCGTCAGCGCGCGATCGAGTGACGCCGGATCGAGAAGGTCCCCGGCGACAACCTCCGTCGCCGGCGACACGCGAGAGGCAAGCGCGGCCGGTTGCCGCGCCAGACAGCGAAGCCTGACTCCCGCGGCCTCGAGCACAGGCACCAGCCGTCCACCGATGTAGCCGGTCGCGCCGGTCACGAGGACGGATGGCTTCTCCGGCGATCCCGGTTCGCGGCCGTTCACTGCGAACCCCATCATTCGTGCGAGGCTCGTCGATCGGGCGCAGAACCCTCTTCAGCGATTGAGGACGGTGCACGCTGAGGGCGGGTGAGCCCGAGCCTCGCCATGCGCGTCTCGAGCGTGGTGGGCTTGAGCCCAAGCCGTTGGGCGGCCCCGCCCGCCCCCCGGATTCGCCAGCCGGTGCTCTCGAGCACGCCGCGAATGTGCTCTCGTGTGACGTCGGTCAGCGTAGCGCTGCGCTGGCGCGCGCCCGCCGGTGCCGCGGGCAGGGCGAGGGTCAGGCGCGGTCCTGTCGCCAGGATCATCGCGCGCTCGACAACATTCCGCAGCTCGCGGATGTTGCCCGGCCAGCCGTACCGTCGGAGCGCCGACATGTTCTCCTCCGTGATGACGTCGACGTGCTTGCCGAACCGCATCGAGAATTCCTCGACGAAGCGCCACACCAGGAGAGGAATGTCCCCGAGCCGGTCCCGAAGCGGCGGCACGTGGATGGGAAAGACGTTCAATCGGTAGAACAGATCCTCGCGAAACGTTCCCGTGGCGATGCCCTGTTCGAGGTCCCTGTGCGTTGCGGCGATGACCCGCGTGTCCACCCGAATCGCGCGGGGGCTGCCGAGCCGCTCGAACTGCCGCTCCTCGAGCACCCGCAGCAGCTTCACCTGGGTGTCGGCCGGCAGGTCGCCGATCTCGTCGAGAAAGATCGTCGAATGGTGCGCCAGCTCGAACCTGCCGATCTGCCGCTCGACCGCACCTGTGTAGGCGCCTTTCTCGCGGCCGAACAACTCACTCTCCATGAGCGCGGGGGGGAAGGCCGAGCAGTTGACGCGGACCATCGCCCGGTCGCGCCGCGCGCTCAGCGCGTGAAGGCACGCGGCGATCACCTCCTTGCCCGTGCCGGTCTCTCCGAGCAGCAGCACGGTCGAATCGGTGGCGGCCACGTGCCTCACCTGCTCCAGCACGCGGCGGATCGCCGCACTCTCGCCCACGATGAGACCGGCGGCGGCGCGGTCAGCAGGGAACGGTGCTTTCGGCACGGGAGACGGATCCCGGACCGTGGGTGAATCCTGAAAGTCGTCGGCTCGACATATGGCAATCGACATGAAGAGTGCTCCGATCAGCGTGCGCCTGTTAGAATCGCCAATCGAATCCCAGGATCGGGAACAGACCCTGCTGCTCACCGAACTGCAGGCTGTTGGTGCGGCGGTTCCAGCTATAGCTGGCGAAGTTGCGGCGGTTGGTTACGTTCTGCACACCAAGGAACACGTTGAGCGGCTGCCCGCCCACGGTGAAGGTGCGGTCCACGCGGATGTCGACGCGGGCGTAGTCCGGCGCCCGCTCGGCGTTCACGCGCGCGAGGTCGTACACGCCGCGCCGCTGTTCCGTGGACACCGCCTGGTCATAGGGCGTGAACGGCCGACCCGACAGAATCGAGAGCCGGGCTGAAAGTTCCCAGACCGGCGATAGTCGATAGCCGCCAACCAGGTTGAACACGAACGGGTAGTCGAACGAGCCGGGCCGGAGCACGCGATCGAGGCCCGCATGCCGCGTGCGCGAGAACGACAGGTTACCCTGGCCGTAGAGCTTCGAGGTCAGTCGCTTCTCGACGAACAATTCCACGCCTTCCGAGTACCCCTCGCCGGCGCTCGTGAGCGGAAACAGGATCTCGCGCACGTCGAAGGTGTCGCCGATGTTGGCCAGCGACACAGTAGGCAGATCGCTTGCCACCGGGTAGTCGGTGTACGTTTTCCAATATGCCTCGGCCGTCACGCGTAGATCGGCCTGGGGAAACCAGGCGACACCGGTCACCACGTGGTCGGCTCGCCAAGGTACCAGCGACGCATTCTGCGGAAACGCCGACACGAAGAGGAACGCCGGCTGCTGATAGTACGACCCGGCGCTCGTATTCCACGACAGCGTGTCCGTCAGACGCACGTTGACGCCGGCGCGAGGGCTGAACCGGGCCTGCGACAGGATGTCGTAGTGATCGAAGCGTCCGCCCAGCGTGACGTTCACGCGCGACGCCACCTGCTTCGAGGCCTGCAGGTAGGCACCCGTCTGATACGACCGGAACCCCGTGTCGAGAAAGAACGGATCGACGCCGGCGACCGGCGAGTACGGCGTGTCGTTGCCGTAGGGTGATTCCGTCGTGTAGTCGATGCGGAACGTCTTGAAGCTGCCGCCGGCCTGCACCGTCTCGAAGAACGGCACGTGCACGGTCAGGTCGTACTTGACAGTGGTCTCGCCCTCGCGCGAGTCCTCGAAGTATACGACGGGGCTCCGGGCGATGATGGCCTCGGGGGGCACGCCCGGCGGCGGAACGCCCTCCGCCACCAGATCTTTCACCTGCTGGCCCACCTTGGCCTCTGAGTGAGTGACGCCGAACAGGCCCACGCCGCGTGACCCGAAGGTGCGTTGCCAGTTGAACCCGGTGGCGCTGCGCCAGCCGTCGTAGCGGATGTCGAAGTTGGCGATCTCGTCTTCGAGGTCGGTCGATTCGGTGAGGCCGAGCCGAATCTCGTCGATGCCCGCGATGTTGACCACCCAGATGCGGTCGCGGGGCGACAGATCGTACACGGCCTTGGCGTTGAACGAGTACGTCACCGGCACGCCGCCAAACCCCACATCATCCGTGAAGGCGTCGAGGAAGCTGCGTCTCGCCGACACCACCCACGATCCCTTGCCAGCCCCCTTCCCAACGTTGATGGGCCCCTCGAGAATGGCGCCGGCGCCGGCGAAGCCGAGCGTGGCCCACCCGCCGAACTGCTTGCGGTTGCCCTCGCGCTGTGTCACCTGCAGCACGCTCGACGTCCGGTTGATGTAGGGGGCGGGATAGCCGCCGGTGAGGAAGGTGATGTCTTGCAACAGTTCGGCATCGAGCAGGCTCACCGTCCCGCCGGCCGACGCGAAGTTGGCGAAGGCGTTGATATTGGGAATCTCGACGTTATCCACTACGAACAGGTTCTCGAGAGGGCTGCCGCCGCGGACGATGATGTCGTTGCGGAAGTCGTTGGTGCCGATCACCACGCCCGGCAGGCCCTGCACGTAGCGCGACACATCCTGCAGGGCGGCTGCGCTCTTGAGGATGTCGCGAGGCGCCACCAGAAAGCCCGAGTTCTTCACCGCCTCGGGCGCCTGGAACGCCGGCGCGGTGACCGTGACCGTCTGCTGGAAGTCCTCCACCGTGGGCAGCGCGATGTCCACGGTGCCGTCCAGCCCGGCACGAACGTCCACCAGGTCGCTGATGAAAGGCAGGCCTTCGAGGGGCAGAATCTCCAGCCGATACGCTCCCGCGCGCAGTTCGCCGATGCGAAACACGCCGCGGTCGTCGCTCGTGTCGCAGGAGGCGGTGTCGAGGGCGCACACGCGCACCCCCTCTGCCGGCCGGCCGGCCGCGTCCACCACGAGGCCCCTGATGGCGCCCACGCCGGTGGTGTCCTGCGCCGCCGCGGAGGTGGCGACGGCTGTCAGCACGACCGCGCTGATCGCTGGAACCCGGAAAGCCACAATCCATACGGCCACCGACGCAGCGGCGCACGCCACCGCTCCCCACGCCACGTCGACGAGGGTCAGCGCGAACGGCCACTGGCGCAGCGTCGCGTAGTTGGTGAAATCGTAGACGCCGTACACCACCAGCCCGAACAGGGCGCCGAAGGCGGCTGCGGACGAGACCGTCGATGCCCGCGGGAGGACGAAGAGCGCAATGCCGGTCCCGAGCAGCATGTAGACGACGAACGCTGCCGGCCAGTTGGGCGCAATGCCGCCGTCGGCGAGACGCACGATGGGCGCCAGCTGATCACGGTAGAAGTTCTTCATCAGCAGTCCGAGCCAGACACCGTCGAGCACCATGAAGGCGACGGCGCCGATCACCGCGAGCTTGAGCGTGTGTCCCATCCCTATCCCCGCTTTCTCGAGCGTCAGCGTTCCATCAGCGTATCGCGACGTGATCCAATTGTCAATGATTTGTACTGGACAAACACTTGACACGAGAACCTGTAACTGGTATTCCTGAGCATCGATGAAGACAGTTGCGGTGATCGGCGCAGGCATTTCCGGCTTGGCCGCCGCGCACTTCTTGAGCCGCCGGCACTGCGTGCACCTCTTCGAACAGGAGCGCCGGCTGGGCGGCCACACGAACACCGTGCTGATCGAGGGCTCGAACGGCGTCGTGCCGCTCGACACGGGGTTCCTCGTGCACAACGACCGCACCTATCCGAACCTCGTGCGGCTCTTCCGAGAGCTCGGCGTGGCCACCCGCGACTCGGACATGTCGTTCGCCGTGTCGTGCACACGGACCGGGCTCGAGTACAGCAGCCGCGGCGCCAACGGGTTCTTCGCGCAGCGCCGAAACCTGATGCGGCCGTCGCACTTCTCGCTACTCCGCGAAATCGTGCGCTTCAATCGAGAGGCGCCCGTGCTGCTCACGGCGCCGGACGCGGAGCGCCAGACGTTGGGCGATTTTCTCGAGTCCCGCCGTTTCGGTGAGGGCTTCACCCATCGGTATCTCTTCCCCATGGCGTCGGCTATCTGGTCGGCCTCGCTCGACGCGATCCGATCGTTTCCCGCGCTCACGCTCATCCGTTTTTTCGACAACCACGGGCTGCTCTCGCTCACGGCGCAACCGACGTGGAAGGTCGTGGCCGGCGGCAGCCACACCTACATTCCCAAGCTCATCGCGCAGCTGTCGGGCGGCATTCACCAGGGCGCTTCGATTCATGTGGTGCGGCGCAGCGAGGAGGGGGTCACGCTGACCTTTCGCGATCGGCCATCGCTGCGGTTCGATGAGGTCGTGTTCGCGTGCCATGGCGATCAGGTGTTGCCGCTCCTCGCCGATCCGAGCGATCGCGAGCGCGACGTGTTCTCGGGCTTCACGACCACGGCCAACGCGGCCTGGCTGCACCGCGATGCGTCGGTGCTGCCCGTGCAGGCACGGGCCCGTGCGTCGTGGAATTACCGGCTTGCCGATGACCCCGATGCGCCGCCGACGGTGACCTACGACCTGAATCGCCTCCAGGGGTTGACGACCCCGGAGCAGTACTGCGTGACCCTCAACCCGGACGGTGGGATCGACGAGAGCCAGGTGCTGCGCCGGTTCGTCTACCGTCACCCGCTGTACACAGCTGAAGCGATCCGGGCGCAGCGGCATTGGGGCGACGTGAGCGGCGTGAATCGCACGCACTACTGTGGCGCCTGCTGGCGCTATGGGTTTCACGAGGACGGGCTGCATTCGGCGCTCAGAGTGGCCCATGCGCTGGGAGTCGAGTGGTGATCGACTCGGGACTCTTCGTCGGCACGCTGCGTCATCGGCGGTTCTCGCCCGTCGCACACGCCTTCACGTATCCGCTGTTCATGGCGCTGCTCGACATCGATCGCGTGTCGGACTTGATGCGCGTGTCGGCCGTGACGAGCTACAACCGCTGGAACTGGGCCAGCTTCGACGATCGCGATCATCTCGGCGATCCGAGCCGCCCGCTCAGGGAACGGCTCGTCGTCGACGCGGCGCGCCACGGGATCGAGCTGCCGGCGGGTCCCGTCTTCCTGCTGACACACCTGCGGTATCTCGGCTACTGCTTCAATCCGGTCTCGTTCTTCTACTGCTTCGATCGCGCGGAGCAGCTGCGGGTCGTCCTTGCCGAGGTGAGCAACACCGTCGGGGGAACCCACAACTACTGGCTGCGGCCCGATCCGGCCTCGCGCACGTTTCGCGCCGCCGCCACCAAATCCCTGTACGTCTCGCCGTTCATGCCCGTCGACCTCGAGTACACGTTTGCCTTCACGCCGCCAACGGGCCGCCTCGTGGTCCACATGCAGACCTGCCAGGCGGGCTCGGTCGGCTTCGACGCGACGCTGGCGCTCGAACGCCGCCCGTGGAACGCGGCGGAGATCCGGCGGGTGCTGGTGCGGTATCCCGCGATGACCACCAGGGTGATGGCGGAGATTCACTGGGAGGCGCTGAAGTTGTGGTGGAAAGGCGTGCCCGTCGTGCCGCGTGTCACGGGTGACGGCGGGGGCGAACGTGCGGTCTACGCGGCCGAGACGGGCGGCCGGACTGATTCGGTGATGGAGCGATGAGCATGGTGACGCAGTGGGCGAAGACGGCGTTTCTCTCCGGCCTCGGTGGCGTGACCGGTGGAACGCTGGCCGTGGAGTGCCCCGACCGCACGTACCGGTACGGGGAGCCTGGCGAGTTGGAGGCGACCCTGGCGGTCCACGACGAGCGGTTCTTTCTGCGGGCGCTTACAGGCGGCGACATCGGCCTCGGCGAGTCCTTCATGGATGGCGACTGGACGACGCCCGATCTCGTGCCCCTGGTGCGGCTCATGCTGCGCAACCGGGGGGCGCTCGACGGGCAGAGTCGCCTGACAGGCGCGCTGCACCGGCTGGCCGGCGGCCTCGCCCGCCGCCTCCGGGACAATTCCCTCGCCGGGAGTCGCCGGCACATCCATCGGCATTACGACCTCGGCAACGAGTTCTTCCGCCTCTTTCTCGATGCCGATCTGTTCATGTACTCCTGCGGCTACTTCGAGTCCGCCGCATACGGACTGGAGCAGGCGCAGGCGCACAAGGTCGATCGCATCTGCCGGTCACTGAGACTTTCGCCCACCGATCACGTGCTCGAAATTGGCAGCGGGTGGGGCGGCTTCGCCGTGTGGGCGGCGACCCGGTATGGCTGCCGCGTGACGACCACGACGATCAGCGACGAACAGTACCGCCACGTCTGCGAGTGGCGGTCCCGGATCGGCGAGGCCGGAGCGCGCATCGAGGTGTTGCGCGCGGACTACCGGGAGCTGACCGGACGGTTCGACAAGGTCGTCAGCATCGAGATGTTCGAGGCGGTCGGTCTCGAGCACTACGACGACTACTTCTCGGCGGTCGACCGCCTGCTCGCGCCGGACGGCGTGATGTTCCTGCAGACGATCACGGTCGACGATCAGTGGTTCCCGCGGTACCACGGCACGCCGGACTGGATCGAGAAGTACATCTTCCCTGGCGGCGAACTTGCGTCGGTCGGAGAAATGCTCACGTCGCTCGCGCGGACGACGTCGCTCTCCCTGTATCACGCCGAGAATTGCGGGACCCACTACGCACGCACCTTGCGCGCGTGGCGCGCCCGCTTCCATCACAACCTTGCGCGGGTGCGTGCCCTCGGGTTCGACGAGCGCTTCATTCGCATGTGGGACCTGTATCTGGGATCGTGCGAAGCGACGTTTCTCGAACGCCACACCGGACTATTCCAGCTGTTACTCGTGAAGAACGGCGCTCAGCGCGTCCTCTTCAACGAGCCGTGGTCTGAAACCGCCAGGGGGCCGCGCGCAGCGGCTGCCAGCGAGTCGGCTGCCTGAATGTCGGACGTCATGGAACGCACCGACTCGGCCGACCGAGGCCACGACACCGTGTCTGAACACCAGGAAGTGATCCGGGCGATTGAGCCGGCGGTTGCGGACAACCTCAGGCTGCTGGTCCCGATCGACAAAGCGTGGCAGCCGGCCGACTACCTGCCGGACCTCGAGGCGGCGAGCTGGCGGGACGAGGTCGAACGGTTCCGGACGGCAGCCGAGGCTGTCTCCGATGAGCTGTTGGTGGTGCTGGTGGGCGACATGATCACCGAAGAAGCGCTCCCCAGTTACTCCGGTGCGCTCAACGGGCTGGTCAAAGACGACGAGGGCACCAGCCCGGCTCCCTGGGCACGTTGGCTCCGGGGCTGGACCGCAGAGGAAAACCGGCACGGCGATCTGCTCAACGCCTACCTCCGTCTCACCGGCCGAGTGCACATGCGCGCCGTGGAACGGACCATCCACGGTCTCGTCGCCAACGGCTTCAATCCGCAGAGCCAGGCCGATCCCTACAGCCTCCACAGGTCGAGCCGAAGTACAGCCGTGTGCCGTCCCGGGATAGCGACGGTCTTCTCGGCTGCATCCGAGTTCACGTTCGTGCCGAGCTTTCTTGGCGCCGACCATGCGACAGCGGCTGCAATGATCACCTTCGAGGAGGATCCCGGCATCGAGTGCCCGGACTCATGCGGGGTGTTGAGGTCGTGAGTCATAGTCTCATCTCCTGTTTCGCGGCCGTTCCGACAGCGCCGGTAGAACGGTACTTCGACCGGCCTGCGCGCCAAAGTGGTTGCAAAGGCGAGGAACCGGGCACTATCCTCGTTTGGCATCGCCTTCTTGTTGTGCCCGGCTCGGCGCCCCCACGCCAATCCTTGACCCGTCGCGACGACGACGTCGTGGGAAAACCCCTGAGGGAACAGGGGGAATTTGAGGGGTTCGTGGTCTCTGCGATCTATCGCGTGTCTGGCGCCGACATGTCGACCGAGACGCACGGCGGAAGCGTTCGGCCGCGCGACCCGGATATTCGTCCGCATGAGGACCCGTCGCATGGGTGATCACGAGCCGAAGCGCACAGGTCTGTCGCCCGGTGACCGCCTCGGGCCTTACGAGGTCGTCGCACCGATCGGTGCGGGCGGCATGGGCGAAGTGTTTAGGGCCCGCGACCACCGCCTTCAGCGGGACGTGGCGCTAAAAATCGTGTCCCCGCGATTCGCGCTCGACCCGGCGCGTCTGGCGCGCTTCGAGCGCGAGGCACAGATCCTCGCCGCGCTGAACCATCCCAACATCGCCACGCTCTTTGGACTGGAAGAGGCGCGCGGCCTCCAGGCGCTCGTCCTCGAGCTCGTCGAGGGCGAGACCCTGGCGGATCGACTTGCCTCGCAGCCCACCGGCCTTCGCCTCCAGGATGCGGCGGGCATCGCGCAGCAGATAGCGGCCGGGCTCGAGGCTGCGCACGAGAGCGGCATCGTGCACCGCGATCTGAAGCCTGCCAACATCGCGGTTCGCCCAGATGGCACCGTCAAGCTGCTCGACTTCGGTCTGGCCAGAGCCCTCGAGTCCGCTGCAGGCGACTCCGCCGGCCCGACGATCACTATGGGCGAAACCGGCATCGGCACGGTCCTGGGAACGCCGGCCTACATGAGCCCGGAGCAGGCCCGTGGCCAGACGACCGACAAGCGAACGGACATCTGGTCGTTTGGAGTCGTCCTCTACGAGATGCTGACCGGTCGCACGGCCTTCCCGGGGCAGACGACATCGGACACGATCGCGGCCATTCTCAGGCTCGAGCCGGACTGGCGTACTCTGCCCGAGACCACACCCGCTCAAGTCCGGACGCTGCTGCAACGATGTCTCGAGAAAGATCCGCGGCGGCGGCTCCGCGATATCGGCGACGCGCGCATCGAGCTCGATGCCCTTGGCGCGTCTCAGTTTTCATCCGCGGCGACGCACGCCGCGCGTGAGGACACAGCCAGCGCCGGAAAGCACGGAGCCGGATTGCGACGTCTCGCGTTCGTCGGCGCCGTCGTCGCGCTGATCGCACTGGGCTTCGCCGCAGCCACCTGGCTGCGGCCGCGTGCAGATCCGTCCGTCGGCGCGGTTCAGCTGACGGCGTTGCTGCCGTCGGGAGTCAGTGTCACGAGCGGGCCGGGAAAGATCCTTTCGCTGGCGTTGTCTCCCGACGGCCGCACGCTCGCGGTTGCAGGCACGGATGCAAACGGCCAACGGCTCTATCAACGAACCCTTGGTCGGCTCGACGCCACAGCTCTGGCGGGCACCGAGGGGGCGGTGGGTCCATTCTTCTCCCCCGACGGCGCGTGGATCGGGTTCTTCGCCGATCGGCGTTTGAAGCGTGTCCCGGCAGGGGGCGGCGCAGCGGTCGACATCGCCGCCAACTTATCCGGGTACCCGTCGGGAGCGAGCTGGGGGAACGACAATCGCATCGTCTTCGCGGCCGGCTACCTGTCGCCGCTGTGGATCGTCGACGCAGGCGGCGGAACGCCCGAACCC
>Ga0075327_1000216_pt1 | contig 15321 bp, 10 predicted proteins | sample MayberrySE_Catta_2_FD_120056 | JGI IMG/M metagenome (GOLD analysis project Ga0075327, IMG submission 120056) | Natural and restored wetland microbial communities from the San Francisco Bay, California, USA, that impact long-term carbon... | ecosystem: Environmental > Terrestrial > Soil >...
GCGGGCAGGCGGCGGGCGGCAGCGCGGGCGACACCGCGGTGACTATGCTCAGGGCCCGGCTGGAGCGGGAGACTGGCCCCGTCGCGTCGCGTCTTCGCGAGGCGATCGCCGTGGCGAACAACGAGATCCATCGTCTCGCGGGCCTGCGGGCCGAGTGGCACGGCATGGCCTGCGTTCTCACGGTCGTCGTGATTCGCGACGGGAGCGCGTTTGTCGGCCACGTGGGAGACACGAGGCTCTACAAGCTCCGGCGCGGCGCGATCGAGAAGATCACGCGCGATCACTCCCCCGTCGGCGAGCGTGAAGACGCGCGCGAGCTGTCCGCGCTCGAGGCCATGCAGCACCCGCGCCGCAACGAGGTCTACCGCGACGTCGGGTCCGAGCCGCACGAGCCAGCCGATCTCGACTTCGTCGACGTGCAGGAGATCACGTTCGAGCCCGACGCGGCACTGCTGCTCTGCAGCGACGGCCTGACGGATCTGGTCGACTCCTCCTCGGTCAACGAGATCGTCCGGCGGTCGGCGGGACGGCCGCGCGACGTCGTGACGTCGCTCATCGAGGCGGCCAACGCCGCGGGTGGAAGGGACAACGTCACGGTGGTCTACGTCGAGGGCGAGCTGTTCCCGCCGGCGCGGGCCGACGAGCCTGGGCCGGCGTCGGAAATCACGCGCCGGCTCGGCGGTCCGGATCCGGGCGCAACGACGCGGCGGCGCGCCGTCCGGCTGGGCAACATCGTGCTCATCGCGGCCGTAATCGCGCTCACGTTCGTGCCATCCGATACCGTGGCGCCCCGGCCCGCCCTGCCCGATCGCCCCCCGAGCGTGGCAGAGAGCGGCAGGATCGTGGTGCAGCCAACCGATTCGATCGCGGAGGCGCTGCAACTGGCGCAGGCCGGCACGACGATCGTCGTGGAACCCGGCGAATACCGCGAAACGCTGACGCTCAAGAGCCATGTCCGGCTGGTCAGCCGCATCCCGCGCGGCGCGATCATCCGGCTTCCGGGCACGGCCTCCGAGCGCGCGGCGGCCATCAGCGCCCTGGGGGTGACCGACGCCATCCTCGACGGCTTCCGCATCGTCGGCGACGCGGCAACACCGCTGGGGACGGGCGTGCTGACGTCGGATTCGGAGCTGTCGATCCTGGAGGTGGAGATTACGGGCGCGGCTGGCGTCGCCATCGACGCCGGGCGCGGTTCGCGGGTCCGTGTCGTCGCCGGCCACATCCGCGACAATCCTGGATCGGCGCTCGCTGTCCGGTCGGGTGCGGCGGCGGCCGTCTCTCACAGCACGTTCGCGCGGAACGGAACGGCTGGCGGCGGGCTGAAGACGGTGACCGTCGAGGACCAGGGCACCGCCTCGTTCGACGCCAACGTGGTTGTCGGCAGCAGCGTGAACACGTTCACCGGCCCCGGCGAGGCGCGCGCGGCCTTTGCCCGGGGCACCTGGTTCGTCGAGACGCGCCCACCCGCCGGATCCCGATCGACGCCGCGCGGCCCCGCTCTTCGCCGATGACGACCGTCTTCCACCGCGTCGGCCGGTACGAGATCCACGAGCAGATCGGGCGCGGCGGCATGGCCGTCGTGTTCCTGGCCACCGATACCGAGACCAACCAGCGTGTGGCCCTCAAGCTGGTGTCGATCGAGGCCGATCGCGATGGCCAGCAGGTGCTCGAAGCCGAGCGCTGGGGCGCGAAGCTGCAGGAGGAGTTCTGCCGCGAAAGTCCCTACGTGCCGGCCGTCTACGATTACGGCACGAGCGGCCAGTACTTCTTCATCGCGATGGAGAACCTGGATGGTCGGAACCTCTCGGAGGTGATTGGCGAGGGACCGATGCCGGCCGGACGCGCCGTCCACGTGGCCACGCAGCTCTGCGAGTTCCTGCAGGCCGCCGAAGCGTTCGAGCGCACGCTCGACGGGCGCACGTTCAAGCTCCTCCTGCACGGCGACCTCAAGCCCCGGAACATCCGGGTGCTCGAGGGCGACGAGATCAAGGTCTTCGACTTCGGCATCGCCAAGGCGCTCTCGCTCAGCCGGAAAGTGACACGCAACGACTTCGGCAGCATCGCGTATCTCTCTCCCGAGCGCCTCGAGTCGGGCGAGATCGACGCGCAAGCGGAGTTCTGGGCCGTCGGCGTGCTCCTCTACGAGATGGTGAGCGGCGTGCAGCCATTTCGAGCGGCGGATACGCGACGGCTCGAGCAGCGGATTCGCGCGCGCGTGCCGCCGGCGTCTCTCGACGGCCAGTGTCCCGTGGGGCTGCAGGCCATCATCGCGAAGCTGCTCGCGCCGGTCGCGAGCGATCGCTACGGCACGGCGACCGCGATCCGCGAGGACCTGCAGCGGTTCGCGTCGGGCGGGGCGGTGCAGGCGCAGCGCGAAGGGTGGCCGGATGGCCGGCAGGACGAGGCCGTTACGCGACGGACACACCGCCCCGGTCCAGCCCCGGGCGGCGGCGACGATGAGGTGACTCGCCGCACGGTGCGAGAGCCGCGCGAGACGCCACCCGCGGCGGCTCCCGCGGCCCCGGTCGCCGTTCCGGCCGGCGGCGCGCCCGCGGCCGCCGTCCCACCGCCTCCCGCACCTCGCCGCGGCCGGCTGCGCCGGTTGGCCCGCCGGGCGCTCCTCGTCATCGCGATTGCGATCGTGCTGAACGAGATCCGCGTCTACGTCATCGCGGGCGCACTGGCCGAGAACGTGCCGGAAGAGATGAGCGGGGTGCTCCAGATGTGGAACCAGCACCGCGCGCTCGACGAGTCGAGCAGCCTGCACCTGGGCGCGATCCCGCTGAGGCGCGCACTGACCCGGCAGGCGTCGGTGCTCGCCGACCGCACGTTCGCGCGCTACCGGACCGCGGGCGCCACGGTCTACGAAAAAGAGTGGCAGCTGACGCGAGAAGCCCTGACCCTTGCCCTCAGCGCACGGCCGTCCGACAGGCACCTGCTGGCGGCGCTGCGGTACTGCGAGGGACACCTGCGACGAATCGAGGGCGAAGCGCGCCTGAGAGGCCGCCAGCCGTCGGCAGCGCGGCAGGCGCTCGCGGGAGCGGTGGTGGCCTATCGGGAAGCGGCCGAACGGCGGCCGGACTGGCCCGATCCGTTTCTCGGCCTCATGCGGACCTTCATTGCCATGAACGACCTCGAGCGCGGCGCGGATGCGCTGGCACAGGCCGAGCGCTTCGGTTACACGGCTGTCAACCGCGACTGGGCGCTGCTCGGGGAAGGTTATTTCGCGCGTGCCGCGAGGCTCGCCGACGGCGCTGAACTGGAGCCCCTGACCCGGGCGGCCGAGGCCTTCACCAAGGCCATCGAGTACTTCTCCAGGGCCGAGTCGTTCGGCAACGTCGCGCAGCGACGGCGCGAAGCCGATCGCCGTCTCCGCCAGGTGCAGGAGCGGCTCGAACAGTTGTCCGAGGTCATCGATCTGGACCACGTGGCATGAGCGTCACCTACACGACGGCCGCCGAACGCGACAGCCGCCGGCTGTGGCGGGAGACCCGGTCCGGGTGGCCGGAGCCGCTCCTGGCAGTCACGTCCGCGGTCGCCGCCCTGGCCATCGCCCTGGCATGCCTCGGACGGCTTCGCGCGTTCGACGGCTCCGACGCGAGCGGCGCAGGCGTCGTGAACCTGAATTCGGTACGCGACGCCAGCGCGCTCGAACCCGCGCTCGCCGGCGCGTTCGCCAACGCGACCGACAGGCGCTTCGCGGCCGCAGAGCTGTTCGGCTTCCTCACCGACGTCAGGGCGAGCGGCCGCGCGCTGCCGAACGTCGGTGCCCTCTCCCGCGCGACGGTGCGGACGAGCGCGGTGCGCGACACGAGGAACCTCGAAGTCTTCGCCGAGCGCGCCCGCGCCGCCCCGGCGACGAGCCTCCCGCTCTTCACGCCCGGTGACATCTCGAAGCTGAAGCCATCTCTGATCGTCAGGACCCGCGACGACTTCGTCCGCCAGGTGTGGCTGTCCGGCGCGCTGTACCTCGGCGGGTTTCATGCCGTCGCGCTCCTCTGGCGGCGGCGGCGCCTTCGCAGCGATCAGTTGCTGCTCGCCGCGGCGCACGTGCTGACCGCCATTGGCTTTGCCGTGCTCGTGAGCCGGCCCGATCCGCTCCGCGACACTCTGCTGTTCGTCAGGTACGCGCAGACGGTCGCGCTCGGCCTGGCCCTGATGGGGGCGGTGTCGTTCGTCGATGTCGCGGCGATGGGATTTCTGTCGCTCAGCTATCTTCCGCTCGTCGCCGCGCTGTCGCTGTCGGTGCTCCTGATCCTTGTCGGCACGGGGCCAGGCAGCAGCGCGGCGAAGGTCAACCTCGGTCCGTTCCAGCCCATCGAGGGGATCCGGCTGCTCCTCGCGCTCTTCCTCGCCGGCTACTTCGCGAGGCGATGGGAGCTGCTCCGCGACGTTCGCAGCGAGGCGATTCGCGACGTTCGCGTGCCCGCGTGGATCAACCTGCCCCGCATCGAGTACGTGCTTCCCGTGCTCGTCGGAGTCGCCGCCACGCTGGTGTTCTTCTTTCTCCAGAAGGACCTGGGTCCCGCCTTGTTTCTCTGCTGTGTCTTCCTCGCCATGTACGCGGTCGCCCGCGCCCGCGTCGGCATGGCCGTCGCCGGGCTCGCGCTGCTGGCATCGGGCTTCTACGCGGGCTATCGGCTCCAGATCTCGGCCACGCTCGCCGACCGCGTGCGCATGTGGCAATCGCCATGGGACAACGCCGTCGCCGGGGGGAATCAGGTCACGCACGCCATCTGGGCGATGGCCACCGGCGGCACGTTCGGTACCGGCCTCGGCCTGGGCGACTCCCGGTATCTCCCGGCCGGTCACACCGACCTGATACTGGCGGCCGTCGGCGAGGAGCTCGGCGCCCTGGGACTGGCGGGCGTCGCCGGGCTCTTCGCCGTTCTCGCCTGGCGTGGCTTCCGCATCGGCCGGCTGGCGGCGAACGACTACGGATTCTTCCTCGCCACGGCGCTGACGCTCTTTCTGATCTTCCCGGTGTTGATCATGGCGTCGGGCGTCATGGGCATCTCGCCGCTCACGGGCGTGGTCACGCCATTCCTGAGTTACGGCGGCTCGGCCATGCTCGCCAACTTCGCGGCCCTGGGCCTCCTCGCCGCGATCCATGCCGACCGGCGGCCCCCGAATGACTTCGAACCGTTTCGGGTGCCGATGAGGTATCTGGGGTCGACGCTGGGGGTCTGCGCCCTCGCGCTCGCCGGAGTCATGGCACGCGTCCAGGTCCTCGACGCCGACAGCTACGTCGTCAAGCCGCATCTCGGCGTCCACGCGGATGGCGGCCGGCGGTTCGAATTCAACCCGAGGATCGTCGATCTCGTCCGGCGGCTACCCCGTGGAACCATCTACGATCGGCGGGGTTTGCCGCTGGCCACCGACGACGCGCGCGTGCTCGCCGACGCGCGACGCGCGTACGACGCGCTCGGTGTCTCAATCGCCGCGGCGTGTCCCGACCCCGATGAGCGGTGTTATCCCCTCGGCGGCAAGGCCTTCCACGTGCTCGGCGATGCGCGGACGGCCCGGAACTGGAGCGCGACGAACACGTCCTTCGTCGAGCGCGATGCCGATGCCCGGCTGCGCGGCTTCGACGATCACGCGTCGACCGTGAGAACCCAGGATCGGGCCGGACAGCCGGCGTACGCGATTCATCGCGACTATCGCGAGCTCGTCGCCGTGCTCCGTCATCGTCACGAACCGGATCACCCGGCGGTCGCTGCCTTGAGGAACCGGCCGCGCGACGTGCGCCTCACGATTGACGCGAACCTGCAGCTCCGCGTCGCGTCGATCGTCGCGGCGCAGGCCCGCAGGGCACAGGGCAAAGCCGCCGCGGTGGTGCTCGATCCCGACACCGGCGCGATCCTCGCGAGCGTCAGCTACCCCTGGCCGGCGTCTCTGTATGCGCCCGCACCTGCGTCTGACGATGACGCGGAGGTCTGGCTCGATCGGGCGCGGTATGGCGCGTATCCGCCGGGCTCGACATTCAAGCTGGTCGTGGCCCTGACGGCGCTGCGCGGCGGGCTCGATGGCGGCCGCTACACCTGCGTGAGGCTGCCAGACGGCCGCATCGGCGCCAGGGTGAACGGCTGGGCGCGTCCGGTGCGGGACGATGTCCTCGACACGCGTCCGCATGGGACGATCGACATGCACGACGGCCTCGTCCATTCCTGCAATGCCTACTTCGCTCAGCTGGCGACGAATCTCGGACCGGAGCCGCTGATGGACGTCGCACGGTGGTTCAAGATCCCGCTGTCAGCCCGGCGCGAATCGAACCAGGCCGTTCGGCAGGCGTTGCCTCAGGTCGGGTACGGGCAGGCCCAGGTCATGGCCTCGCCGCTCCGCATGGCGACCGTGGCAGCGACGATTGCGGCCCAGGGGCTCCTGCGCGCGCCGTACGTCGAGCAGGACTCGCCCCGGGATGCGCGCGCTCAGCCGATTGTCGACTCGTCGGCCGCCCGCCGGCTCGCGAGCTTCATGCGCGACGCCGTCGGCGGCGGCACGGGCCGCGTGCTCGGCAGCCATCCGTTCGCCATCGCCGGGAAGACCGGCACGGCCGAAGTGTCCGGCCGCGCGTCGCACGGCTGGTTCGTCGGGTTCGCGCCCTATGGAGGCACACCGGGCGGCGCGACGAAACGGATCGCGTTCGCGATCGTGATCGAGCACGCGGGCTACGGGGGCGCCACGGCAGCGCCCGCCGCCGGAGACATCGTCAACGCCGCCGCTGCCGCGGGGCTTATCGGGGCGCCGCGGGCCCGAGCGGAGACGGGACAGCGCGAGTCGAGGAAGTAACGGACATGGACTTACTGCGCAGGGCCAGGGATCTCGAGGCAAAGCTCGCCGGCACACTCGATCGCACTGTCGGCGGGCTCGTGCGCCCCGCCGCGCGCGAGCCGCTCGAGATCGTTCACGCGATTGTCGAGGCGGCCCAGGCGGAGATCCAGGCGAGCGGCCGCGGCCGCCGTGTCTTTCCGTACAACACGATCGCGGTCACGGTCCTCGCCCCCTCGCGTGATGCCCGCGCACGTCTCGAGGCCGTACTGGCGGCTGACCCGCCCCTGCGCGACCGCATCCTGGCCCGGCTCGGATCGGCGGCGTGCCACGTCGACGCGCTCGAGGTCACGGTCACCTACGAGAACAAGCCCCGGAAGCAGTGGCGCAGCCCGGAGTTCCACATCGCATTCGCGCGCCTCGACAGACCGGTTTCGAGCGATCCTTCCGCTGACGCGCCGCCCCGCATCGAGCTGACCGTCCTGCACGGGACCGCGGAACGTCGGACCTACACGCTCCCGGCGTCTGCGCGCCTCGATCTCGGTCGATGCGCCGCCGTCCGCGACAGCCGCCACCGCCTCATACGCACCAACCACGTGGCGTTCCTCGAGCGGGCGGGCGAAGTCAACCAGAGCGTCTCGCGACGCCACGCGCACATCTCCTACGAGGCCTTGGCGCGGTGTTTCCGCGTGCACGACGATGGGAGCGAACACGGAACCGGGATCGTGCGCGACGGACGCACGCTTGCGGTGCCGCGCGGGACGAGGGGCGTGCGGCTCGAGTCGGGCGACGAGATCGTGCTCGGCGACGCGCGGGTGCGGGTCAGGTTCGTATGAAGATCAAGAGGATGGAGTCTTCGGACTACGCGATTGCCCTTCGGCCGACCACGTCCCGCAGCCGGGCATAGGCGCTGCGCCCGCGTTCGACCTGGTCGGCCGCTGCCTGGAGCAGCGATGCGCGGACGCCGTCGGCGGCCCAGGCGCGCTCGATGGCGCCGAACACCCGGCCGGCCACGTCGGTCTCGTCCAGGCGCACCATCTCGCAGCCCCCTCCAAACTGGTGTGCCAGCCCCGCCATCTTGTTCACATAGTACGGCGACTTGACCAGCGCCACGACCGGAATGCCCTGCGACAGCGCGAACACGGCCGCGTGATAGCTGCCGGCGACCACCACGCGACACTCGCCTACCCGATCGATCACGCGTTGCGGACTGTCGAGCGATGCTCCGCCGTCGGCATCGCCCAGGCCCGCGAGCAGGCTTCGCAGCGTGTCGACGTCCATCCGCCCGCCGTGATGAGCGATGGGAATCGGGACGAGGTCGGCGTGAAGGGCCCGGCTGGCGGCGCTCACTGCCACGCGCAACGAGGACAGGATCTCCGGCTCGACGTCGGCATACGACGCGACACGGACGTTGACTCCAATCTTCGCAGCGCCGTCCCGCGCGGACGCCGTCCTCGCGCGGTGCGCCGAGAACGCCAGCTCGACGGCATCGTCGCCGGTCACGCATATGTTCCCGGAAGGCACGCCGAGCGAGCGAAGCAGGGGCACGCTCGCGAGCGACTCACGCACGCCGATGAGCGTGACGCGCGGAAGCACCTGGGCCGCCCGTTCGAAGAGAACGGGATCCGCCATGGGGCCGATCCCCTGACCGACGACGGCCGTCGGAACTCCGCGCCGTGCGGCCAGCTCGAGCGTCGCAAGAATGCCGAGCGCGCTCTCGCGGAAGGCATCGGTCATGATGCCCGCGCCATTCACGACGAGGAGATCGGCGCGATCGATCGCGTCGAGAAAGGTGGCGGCGTCCGACACCTGGCGGCCGCCGATCGCACTCTTGATCGCCAGCGATGCGCCGGAGAGCCGGGGCCGGCGCAGCACGAGGCGTTCTTCGAAGCGATCCCAGGACTCGGCCATTCCGGCAGGCAGCCAGCGTCGCGCCGGACCGATCACGCGGTTCTGGAGCAGCAGCCGGCGGCCGCGGACCGGCACCGTCCCGACCTGGCCGCAGAGTCGCGCGACCCGGTCGGGCGCGTTGGTGATGACCTCGACCGACGCTGACGGCCACAGCTCGCGCAGCCGCGAGACCGCGACCGCGAGCATCGCGAGGTCACCAACGTTCTGGCAGTTGTAACTGCACGAGTCGACGAGGATGTTCATCACGTCCAGCTTGCGTTGTCGAGCCCGGCGACGCGGAGCAGCCACCGGCGATGCCGGCGGTGCAGCGCCGCGCGGTAGAGGCGCGCCGTGGTGCCTGGTGCCGTCCCCTGCAGCGTTACGAGATGGCAGATGACGTGCTGGAGCAGCATCAGCGCGAAGAGCGGGCGCTCCGGCCCGAGACCCGGTTCGAATCCCGCCAGCAGATCGCGCTGGAGCCCGTCGATCACCGCGGGCCGGAACCATGGCTTGACCTTCATGGCCTCGAGATGCATGAAGAGGTGGGCCACGTCGTGATAGACCGTGCCGCTCCTCGCCATCAGAAAGTCGAGCACGGTGATCTCGCCGTCGCCCGTGATGATGTTCTCGGGGCAGAAGTCGGCATGGATCCAGACGGAGCGCAGGCTCTCGCGCGTGAGCTTGCCCATGAGCCGGTCGCGGTAGCGCTCGACGGCGGAGCGGCCGGCTCGCGTCATCCGGATCGGTCCGATCATCTCGAGCTCTGCGAGACGCCTGTCCAGGTACGCCCGCAGGATCTCGACGTCGATCGCGCGATCCTCGGGGAGCGCCGCCTGCGCCGCCGTGAGCCACGCTCCGGACCGCCGGAGCAGCCACGACATCCGGCGGGCGGCCGCCTTCCCCGGCCACCCCGCAGCCCCGCGTGCGAGCACCGCCGACAGCGTCGGTCCGGCGGCCTGGCCCGTGACGATCGCCAGCTCCTCAGGAAAACACGCAATCGGCCGAACCGCCGCCAGCCCGGCGCACCCCGCGAGCGCCTGGCGCACGCGTCGGGTCATCTCGAAGTCCCGGACGACGTTGCGCTGCATCGACGCCCGTTCGGCGGGCGTGTCGGCGCGGGGCTTCAGGATCTTGACGAATGCGCCCTGCGGGCCGTCGCTTCCCTGCACGCGGATCTGCAGCAGAGTCGAGTAGGCGCGTTCGACGCGGCTGACGGGCTCGACCGATACGTGATCGGACCCGAAGTAGAGCCGGCCGTCCGCGACGAGCTGGCTCAGGACGGGATGGAACGCCGATGGCCACGGAACGGTCGCCAGATGGCTATCGCGATCCTGGTGACGGCGCTGGAGTCCGGCTGAAGACATACTCGGTGCACCCAAGGCCGCCCCCTACCCTCAGCTGGTCGAGCACGAACCCGCGCGCGCGGAAGAACGAAAAGATGGCGTCCGGCTTCGCGTATTCGTACGGATACCCGCCGACCCAGTCGACGAGGTCGCGCCAGTGGCTCATGCCCCGGCGCTCGTCGTACTTCGTCCACGTCCTGGCGTACTCCTGTGGGCGTCCGGCGGCGACCGCCCGCACGAGGCTTTTGGCTTCCTCCGGCGCGCTGACGAGGAGCACGAACGGCGACTTCAACACCCGCGGGAGTCGCGTATAGATGCGCTTGAGACGCTTCCAGCGCGCGCTCTGGCTTCCCGTGTCGTTGTAGATGGCGATGAAGAGCACGCCTCCGACGTCGACGGAGCGCTGGGCCTGATCGAGCGCGCGCCACATGTCCCCGGTGTGATGGAGCACGCCCCACGAATACACGACGTCGAACCGCCCGAGCCGGTCCACAAAGGCCGCGTCGAGCACCGACCCCTGCTCGATGCGCCACCCGTCGTCGTCAGGTCGGCAGCGGGACTTCAACTCGCGTGTGCAGGCGACCGACTGCGGGTCGTAGTCGAACGAGCACACGTCGGCCCCCAGCCTCCTTGCCGCGAGACTGAAGAGTCCGCTCCCCGAGCCGATGTCCAGAAACCGGATGCCGTCGAGACGGGCGCGACCGAGCATCTCGCTGAGAGACCGCTCGGCCTGCGCGATCCGCTGGTCATCGACGAGCGCGAGGAATCGCGCCCAGTTCCGTCCGAACTCGAACCTGTCGCCCCGCGCGACCTCATCAGCGTGCGGGTCCAGCGTACGCGCCGCGCCGGCGGGAAGGGTCGCATGAGCACTCATGTCGGTCATCGCGTGGAGGTCCGGAACACGTGGCGATCGCGCAGATCGTATGCACGCAGCAGGAGACGCGGGACGAAGCGCAGCAGCAACAGCGCCATCGAAATCTTGCGGCGCCGAAGGCGCGCGTTCGCTTCGGTGAGAGCCGTGACCGCCGCCCGGTGATCGCCGGCGAAGAAGGCCTTCCTGCCCTGGTGCAGGCGCAGCAGCGCGAGGAAGTCGGCCCGGCGGTCGGCGACGAGCGCCGCCTGTGCCGGCGTCAGCCTCATGCTCCGCGCCGCCTTGTCGAGCACCCGCACGATGTGCTGGCACATCGACACGGCGTCGGCCGACAGGCTTCCACGGTGCTGCCGACTGCGCACGAGCGAACGCCGATGGTAGCCGATCCGTCCGCCCGACTGGACGACGCGCAGCCAGAGGTCGAAGTCTTCCGAGCTTCTCAGCGACTCGTCGAAGAGTCCGGCCGACTCGAGCACGTCCCGCCGCGCCAGCACCGACACCATGACATTGCACTGCTGAGTGACGAGCGACTCGAACGACACCGGTCCCGACGACGGGTGCCTGTCCATGAACAACCGGCCGGCGCGAAGCGGATCTCCAAAGGTCGTCGCATTCGGGTAGACAACGTCGAGCTGCTCGCGCCGGAGGACGGCCAGCTGCTGCTGCAGGTAGGCGGGTTCCCACACGTCGTCGGAATCGACGAGCGCGATGAACTCGCCTCGCGCCGCGGCGATTCCGGTGTTGCGCGCACCGCTCAGCCCGCGGTTCTCCTGGACGATGTACCGGATGCGGTGCCGGAACGGTGCGATCGCCGCTTCGAGAGCAGGCGTATCCGGCGACCCGTCGTTGACGACAATCGTCTCGAAATCGGTGAAGGTCTGCGCGGCGACCGACGCGAGTGTGTCCGCGATGTACGCGGACGTGTTGTAGGCCGGAATAACCACGCTGACGCACGGTCGAGTCATGGATGAGTCCAACTCCACCTGTGGTTCAGGCAATCCGGCGCACCACGGTGCCGATTCCAATCAGCAGGGAGCCGACGAGCATCATGGATGCCGTCTGCGCAGCCGCGTCGGTCCAGTCGGAGTCGGCGGCATACGGGAGCGGCACGGCCGCGGCTGCGTCGGAGTTGGCCATCACCCTGCTGACGACCGCAGTGACGACCACCTCATCCGGGCGTTCGCCGCCGTCGCGCGACAGCGCGAGCGTCATCGGGAAGGCCGCGGCGAGCACGGATGCGGCGAGCACGAATGCGACGTGCCGCCTGTGAAGTTCGTTTCTCATCAGTCAGGGAACCTGTCTGCTACTAGTACGGGGACGTGCATGTTGCTCGACATCACGACTGCCATCGATTCAAGCGCGATGCCATGCACATCACGCGCGATGCCATCACTACTCGACCGAACCGGCGCCGAAACGAACCAGATTGGAGCGCCCGGCGCACAGCCGCGTCGAATGAAAAGTTTTTCCACTTGTGGCATTCGCTTTGCTCTGGCGAGCGCCGGTTGAGAGCAGCCGGGAGCAGCTTGGGCGGGTGGGGGAGAGACACGATGGATGAGTTAAAACGGGTGCAGAACGATCGTACCCAAGCGCAGGTCGATCGCCCACCGGTCGAATTGCTGGGCCACAGCCCGGCGATGGTCAAGGTTCGAGAGCTGATCGCTCGAGTCGCCGACACCGACGCAACGGTCCTGATTCGCGGCGAAAGCGGGACAGGCAAGGAACTGGTCGCGCGCTCGCTGCGCGCGCTGTCCTCGCGACGGGACCGGGCGTTCGTCAAGGTCAACTGCGCGGCCCTGCCGGCCGACCTGCTCGAGTCCGAGATGTTCGGGTTCGAGCGCGGGGCCTTCAGCGGCGCGCTTCAGGCCAAACCGGGGAAGTTCGAGTTCGCCAACCACGGAACGATCTTCCTCGACGAGATCGGGGAGATGCCGGCCGCTCTGCAGGCCAAGCTGCTCCATGTGCTGCAGGATGGCCAGTTCTCGCGTCTCGGCGGCCAGGCGGACGTCCAGGTCGACGTGCGCATCGTCGCCGCGACCAACCGGAGGCTGGAGGAAGCCGTCGGGAACGGCCACTTTCGCGAGGACCTGTTCTTCCGTCTCAACGTCGTCTGCATCACGATGCCGCCGCTCCGGGAGCGGCTGGAGGAGATCCCGTCGCTCGTCGCGCAATTCCTCGAGCAGTACTCGGTCCACTACAACCGGCCGCAACCGCAGCTGTCGCCGGAGACGCTGCAGGCGCTCATGCAGTACGACTGGCCGGGCAACGTTCGCGAGCTCGAGAACGTCATCCAGCGCGCCATCATCCTGGGACCCGATTTCCAGGGATGGACGCCCCTAGCCCCGCGCCGCGGCGAGCGTCGATACACCGGGGTCGAGCGCAGGAAGGGGCCGCGACCGGCGGGGGCCGACCCCGTGCCGGCCGCACCTCAGCCGCCGCCCACGCGGCCGGCGGAACCGGCTGGCGACACACGCTCGCTCAAGATCGTCGGCCGGAACGCGGCCCGTGCCGCGGAACGGGAGATGATGCTGCGCATGCTCCACCGCACGCGGTGGAACCGGAAGGAAGCCGCCGGCATCCTCGGCATCAGCTACAAGGCGATGCTCTACAAGATCAAGGAGCACGGCCTGGACGACCCGGTCACCGCTCCGGACCCGCCAGCGCGCGGATGAGCTGCTCGACGTTCACGCCAAGGTCCGTTCCGTCCCTGGCGGCACGCCGGTAGGCGCTGCGGGACGACAGACGGTAGTTGCCCTCCGCCGCGTCCGTGAAGTCGGCCATCAGCTGGGCGACCGACGGGAAGAAATTTCCGGACGGATACCGCGACGCCGGCCCTCCCGCGAGTACGTTCGACGCGATCACGGCGTCTGGAAAATATGCCGTGATTGCGGGTGTGCCGTAGCCGGCTCCACTGCCGAAGATGCCGTAGGCATTGTGCGCGGCGACGTTGTTGGTGAAGCGGAACTCCGGGATAGTGAGGAACGCGCCGCGGCTGCGCCCGTAGGCGGTGACGACGTTGCCGGTTTGCAGCACCGTGTTGTGATCCACGGTGACCTTCGACGGCGCGTTGCCGATCTGGAGGAACAGGCCGTTCCCGCCCCACTGGCGGTGGTTGATGTCGTCGAAGAGATTGTTCTCGATGGCTATCTCCGAGGCGGTCCGGCTCTCCGCCGTGCTGTCGAAACCCAGGATGTTGATGCCGCCGGCGGCGTGCCGGACGATGTTGCTGCGGAAGGCGACCTGCTCGATGGTCGCCCACGGCGCGCGGCCGCCCGAATTGCGGACGGTGAAGAGAACGGCGTAGCCCGGCTGCGCGGCGCTCCAGCAATTCTCCAGCCGGTTGCCCTCGATGAGGACGCGGCGCGCGTTCTTCAACTCGAGCAGATTCTTCACGGTCCATTTCGACTCGCGCCAGTCCACGTTCTTCGTGATGAGGTTGCGGCGGATGGTGATATCGCTCGGCACGAGGTCCGGAATCGCCGGGTCGGCGCCGCCGAAGAGGATGTTGACGCCCGCCGCCTCGAGGAAGTTGTTTTCGATCGTGTACGGCCCGGTCCCGTTCCATCCGGCGATGGCCTGCGACTCCTGCCCGAAGGCCTTGATATCGGAGATGTGGCTGTTGCGAATGGTGGTCGCGCCGCTGTTGAGCGCAATCGCACGCTTCTGCCCCCTGTCCGGGTCGCCGCGCACGAGGAGGCGATCGAGGATGAGCTCGCCCGGCAGCGCGTCCGTGTTCTTCTGAGCACTCGAACCGTCTCCCAACGTGACAATGTCGCCGGCCAGACCGTTGCCGACCAACTCCAGCGCGAGCAGGTGCCAGCCCCTCGCGCCCGGCGCCGTACGCAGGGCGGGCTGCGTATTCGACGACTTCAGCTTGGGCAGCAGCGCCGCGTGCTCCGGCCCGATGCGATCCGCCGGTCCCGGCAATCGCCTATCCGTGGACGCCGTGCGCACGACAATCGGTCTTCCGCCGTCTCTGGCGGGCAGCACGAAGTTCCCCGTGAAGGTCGCGCCCGGTTCGAGCAGGAGCGTGTCGCCCGGCCGCGCACGATCGAGCGCCGTCTGAAGATCGTCGTCCGCGCGAACGACGATCGTGGCGCCGGACACCGGCATTCCCCAGCGGGCGACCAGCACCAGCGCGACGATGATCGCGCCGGCGACACGTGACCAGTGACGAGTCTGCTTCTGCATGATGTGAGCTCTGCGGATGGAAGGTGACACGTGGGCCAAGTCCGCGAGTTGCATAATGCGAGCCCGCGCGAGCCCTGCCATTCAGCGACGCGATTGGGCGGCACGATCGACCTCAAGTGCATCGGACAAGTGCATCGGACAGGTAGAGAAGTTCCGCTTCTGAGCACGTCCGTTCTGTCGAGTGCCCGTCGCGCCTCGCCGATCGGAACGGCGCCGGCCACGACATGCCGTGTGCTCGCCAACGCGCATCCGACGTCA
>Ga0075327_1000217_pt1 | contig 15315 bp, 12 predicted proteins | sample MayberrySE_Catta_2_FD_120056 | JGI IMG/M metagenome (GOLD analysis project Ga0075327, IMG submission 120056) | Natural and restored wetland microbial communities from the San Francisco Bay, California, USA, that impact long-term carbon... | ecosystem: Environmental > Terrestrial > Soil >...
AGGTCCTGTTCCGCTCGCTCGACCGCGGGGATGCGTGGCAGGAGATCAGTCCGGACCTGACGACAGCCGATGCCACGAAGTGCGGGCTCAATTCCGGCTACGTACCGTACTGCACGATCACGTCGATCTCCGAGTCACCGCTGACTGCAGGCGTCATCTGGGTAGGGACCGACGACGGCAAGGTGCAGGTGACGCGCGATCATGGTGCGACGTGGATCGACGCGACGTCCGCGGTGGCGGCCGCCGGCGGCCTCGCGGATCGCTATGTGAGCCGCGTGTTCGCATCTCCGCACGACGCGGGCACAGCCTTTGTGGCGAAGAACGGCTTCAGGAACGACGACTTCCGGCCATTCCTGTATCGGACGACCGACTTCGGCAAGACGTGGACGAGCATCTCGGCCAACCTCGTTGCGTCGCCCATCAACGTCGTCGTGCAGGATCGAAAGAACGGGAACCTGCTGATTGTGGGGAACGACCTCGGCGTGTGGGTGTCCATCGACGCTGGCGGCGCCTGGGCTCGCCTGAAGGCGAACCTGCCAACGGTGCCGGTGCACGATCTGACCGTCCATCCGCGCGAGCACGATCTGGTGCTCGGCACCTACGGCCGCGGCATCTTCATCGGAGACATCACGCACGTGCAGGAGCTTTCGGCCGCGGTGCTGGCCAAGCCGTTCCACCTGTTCGCCGTCGAGCCGCGCACGCCGTACAACTTCCGCGCGCTGGGTAACTTCCACCTCTTCGGCAACGCCTACATCGAGGTGCCGAACGAGCCTGACGCGCTCGTGATCAACTACTCGCTCCGTGCGAAGGACGAAGCGGGCGCGAGAGTGACGATCAGCGATGTCGGAGGCACGGACGTCGCTCGGCTCGAGGGACCCGCCGAGGCCGGCCTGAACCGCGTGCTGTGGAACATGAGGGCGGGGACGGCGGCAGCCACGGGCCGGGGTGGACGCGGTGGTGGGGGACCGACGCTGCCGGTCGGAGACTACCGGATTACTGTCGAGGTTGGAGGGCGGACGGAGACGCGCTTCGGTCGGATTCGAGAGCGGATCAGGTAGCGGGGCGACTCCGGACATGTCCCGCCATTCTCGGCGTGGGCTTCCTCGCTGCCGGCGACATTCACTGCGCGGGCCGGGGTTATACGAGGTAACCGCCCGTGCACCCTTGGAGGGCTCGCGCTGACGTGACATCATCCAGCAGGCACGGGTGACCCGATGACCAGGATCGGCGTTCGCGTTCTGTTGGTGATCGCCATGGCGGCGACGGTGAGCTGCGACCGCGCGACGAAGCATCTCGCGGCGACGACCCTTGCCGGAGTGCCGAGCCAGTCGTTCCTCGCGGACACCGTACGGCTCGAGTACGTCGAGAATACCGGCGGATTCCTGAGCCTCGGCGCCGACCTGCCGCCCGCCGTTCGGACCGGTGTGTTCACCGTCGGCACCGGCCTGACCCTGTTGTCGGTCATCGCCGGCGCAGTTCTGTTCCGGTGGAGCGGGTGGCCGCTGCTGGGGCTGACCCTGTTCGTGACCGGCGGCGCCTCGAACTGGCTGGACCGCATGGTCCACGGCAGTGTGATCGACTTCATCAACGTCGGCTTCGGCCCGCTGCGGACGGGCATCTTCAACGTGGCCGACGTGGCCATCATGCTCGGCGTCGGGATCGTTTTGGTAGGGGAGATACGTCGGAATTCCGGCGTGGATGCGCGCGGGCCGTCCGCTCCGCCCCCTCCCGACCTGCCGGTTCCATGAGTCACATCCGGTCGGCGCTCACTGCCCCCGGACAATTCTGACGTTGGCCGGCGCTCCTGGCGGCGTGGCTGTCCCGTTGGCGGGCACCACGAAGAGCGTGATGCTCTGCGGCGGGAGCGTGACGACGATGCTGTTGCCGTTGAGGGTGACGTCGGCCAGCCGGGTGATGGCGTTGGCTGACGTGAGCTGCCAGACCTGCGCCGTCCCGCGATGGGTCACGTTGGAGAGGTTGATCGTCGCCGTCGTCGATCCCGACAGGTGCTTGCCGATCACCATCACGGTCAAGGCGCCATCGGCGGATCGTTGGGCGGCAAACGCGGCCACGGTGTCGGGATTCGGCACCGTGGCTGAAACGCTCACGTCCCCGAACGCCGACTTGTTCCCGTCGTAGGGATTACCCGGATAACACTGGCCACCAGGTGCAGCACCTGCGGGCGCCGAAGTATGCTTGGGCTTCCCGTCTCGACACGCGAGGAGCGCTGATGCTTCGAGCCCCCGGCGCGGTTCTTGGGATGTGCGCGGCGGCCATGGTCGCCGCCACGCCGGCGTGCGTGGCGGCGAGACCACCTGCACCGGCCCCGGTTGCTGCGGGCACTCCACCGGCGCTCGTGCTGGGCGAGTTCGTGGACGACTACGGCGGCCGCTACACGATTACCGCCGAGGCATGGTTCCATCACCCCGCCATCCGCTATCGCATCGTCACGTGGAATGTCGAGCACCAGTACGCGATCGCGCAGAACGCGCCGACGAACCTGCGATCGCCGGATCTCTGGACGAGAATCGACTGGATGTTGCTCCCGGACATGCCGCCCTACGAGTGGGCATTCTGCCTGAGCGCCTACGAGGCGGCGACCGCCGAGGCCGCGGAAGCGACCCGAACCGCGCGGCGACAGCAGCCGAAGACGGGGTGCGGCGGGTTCCCGTTCTCACGGATGCGCCGTGTCGGGGCCACACCGTCGGGCTGATGCGCCATGCCTGATCTCGTGGCCGACTTCGGTCAGATCGACATCTATCTCTTCGACCAGCTGCTCCGCGGCAGGATTGCGCCAGCGATGCGCGTCGTGGATGCGGGCTGCGGCGGCGGCCGGAACCTCGTCTACTTCTTCAGGCGTGGCTACGACATATTCGGTGTCGATGCCGATCCCGTGGCGATTGCGTCGGTCCGCTCCATCGCGGCACGACTGGCGCCCCACCTTCCCGAATCGAACTTCAGGGTCGAGGCCGTCGAGCAGATGACGTTCCCCGACGCATTCGCCGACGTCGTCCTTGCGAGCGCGGTGCTCCACTTCGCGCGAGACGACGAGCAGTTTGCCGGGATGCTGCGGCAGATGTGGCGTGTGCTGAAGCCGGGAGGGATGCTCTTCAGCAGGCTCGCGTCTGACATCGGGATGGAGTCGCGCGTGAAGCGGCTCGATGGCAGGCGGCATCTGCTGCCGGACGGGTCGGAGCGCTACCTGGTCGATCAGGACCTGCTCCTTGAAGTCACGAGGAGCCTGGGCGGCACCCTGATCGATCCCATCAAGACGACGATCGTCCAGGATCAGCGCTCGATGACGACATGGGTCGTCCGGAAGAACGGATGAGTGCGGACCCGCGAATCGATCATCGCGTCTATCCGTCGTTGGTCGAGCCGTGCCTGCGCGCTCTCGACGCGACATGGCGGTCGCCAGAGGCGATGCCCCGCGCTCGTCGCGACGATTCGCACCCGCGGCGGGGACGTGGAGCTCAGATAGCTTCTGCTAAGATCGACGCGCCACGTGACGAAGGATCTGTGGACGGCCGTCGATCGTTATCTCGCCGAGCAGGTGACGCAACCGGACCCGGCGCTCGAGGCCGCGCTCGCGACGAGCGCTGCGGCGGGACTTCCCGATATTGCCGTGTCGGCGACTCACGGCAAGTTGCTCTACCTCCTGGCCAGGGTGCAGGGCGCGCGGCGAATCCTCGAGATTGGCACGCTCGGCGGCTACAGCACGATCTGCCTGGCGCGCGCGCTCGCGCCCGGCGGCCACCTCATCACGCTCGAGTTCGAACCGAAGCACGCCGACGTCGCGAGGGCCAATGTCGGCAACGCCGGTCTCGGCCGGATGGTTCAGGTGAGGGTTGGCGCGGCACTCGACATCCTGCCTCAGCTCGCGGCGGAGGGACGCGGTCCCTTCGATCTCGTGTTCATCGATGCCGACAAGGCGAACACGGCCCCCTACTTCACCTGGGCGCTGACGCTCTCCCGTCCCGGCAGCCTCATCGTCGTGGACAACGTCGTGCGCGACGGCGCTGTGGCCGATGCGTCGAGCACGGATCCCGGCGTCCAGGGGATGCGGCGCTTCTTCGATCTCGTGCGCTTCGAGCCGCGGGTCGAGGCGACCGCCCTCCAGACCGTGGGCGTCAAGGGGTACGACGGCCTCGCAATCGTGCGTGTGATCGATGCCGCGCAGCGCCTGCGGCCCGAGCGGGGCGCGTAGTCGCCCCGCGACCCTTCGACAAGCTCAGGGTCGCCCCGAGCCACGTCGAAGGGCGAGAGCGAGCGGGGGTGGGGCCCCAGCGAGCAATGAGAAAAGACGGCATGACGCCGGACATCAAGGCTCTCGTCGAGAGAGTCTGGAGTTACCATCAGCTCGGCCACGAGCTGGCAAAGGCCGACGCCATCATGGTGCTCTGCAGCCACGACAGCGGCGTAGCCGAGCGCGGTGCTCAGCTGTTTCTCGAGGGGTGGGCACCCCTGCTCATCTTTTCCGGCGGGTTGGGTACGATCACGCGGCACCTCTGGACCGAGCCCGAGGCCGACCAGTTTGCGGCCATCGCCGAACGCATGGGTGTGCCGCGGACGAGCATCCTCGTCGAGAACCGGTCGACGAACACGGGCGAGAACGTGCGGTTCACCAGGCAACTGCTGGCCGCGCGGGGACTGGATCCCCAGTCGTTCATACTCGTGCAGAAGACCTACATGGAGCGCCGCGCCTACGCGACGTTCCGGAAGGTCTGGCCCGAGAAACACGCGATCGTGACGTCGCCGCGCGTGTCGCTCGACGAGTACCTCGAGCGGTATTCGAACGACGCCCTCTCGACCAGAGACGTCGTGAGCATCATGGTCGGGGACCTCCAGCGCGTGAAGCTCTATGCGGAGACGGGTTTTCAGATCCCGCAGGAGATTCCCGCCGATGTCTGGGACGCGTTCGAGAGGCTCGTGGCGGCGGGGTACGACACGCGGCTCGTGCGCAGGTGACACGCGGATTTCTCGGGACGCGGAGTACGCGGATTACGCGGATCTCCATCACGGGACGCGGATCGCGCGGATCCAGGTAACGGTCCCGTGAATGATCCGGATCCCACCTGGATTCGTGATCCGCGTGAATCCGCCTCCCGTCAACGATCCGCGCGGTCTGCGTCCCGTGATGGAGATCCGCGCGATCTGCGTCCCGTCAACGGAATCCGCGATCCTGCTGCTGCGACGTCGAGGTTTTGCTCCCCATCTCGGCCTTCAGCACCTCCACGGCCTTCTCGATCTGCGCGTCGCGGCCCTTGACGAAATCGGCCGGCGTGTTGTCGATGTGGACGTCGGGCGGCACGCCGTAGTTCTCCATGTTCTGACCGGCCACGGTCCAGACGCCGCTGCCCGGCGTGCGGATCGCGGCGCCGTTCAGCAGGGTGTAGGAGCCGGTGCCAATCACCGCGCCCATCGTCGGCACGCCGATGATCTTGCCGAGGCCGAGCGCCTTGAAGCCGGCCGGGAACATCTCCGCGTCCGACGCCGACCGCTCGTTCTGCATCACGACCATCGGGCCGTAGAAGTTCTGTGGCCGCGGCTGCTGGAAGCCGGCGTCGCGTCCGATGGTGTATTGATACTGGCGCCCCGCGAGGATGGCCAGCAGCTCCTGATCGATGCCGCCGCCCCCGTTGAAGCGCTGGTCGATGACGAGCGCCTTCTTCGTGCGCTGCGCCGCGAGGTCGAGCTGGAACTGGCGCAGCGACGGCGCGTTCATCGCGCGGATGTGCAGGTAGCCGATGTCGCCGTTGCTCAGCCTGGTGACCATCTCCTTGCGGTCGGCCACCCAGCGCGCGTACTGCAGGTCGCCGAAGGCTGCGCCCGCCACCGGCGTGATCGTCACCGGCCACGCGCCCTCCTTCGCCGGCTTGTCGTTCACCATGAAGTGGAACTTGTTCCCGGCGGCGAGCGTGAAGTATTGCCAGTAGTTCCCGCTCGTCTTCAAGTCGTGATCGTCGACCGAGACGACGAAGTCGCCCTGCTTGATCTTCAGGAAGTCGCGGTCGGCCGGGCCGTCCTTGTAGACGTGCGCCACCCTGTAGAAGCCCGACGGGTCGGCCGCCAGATCGAAGCCCGGGTGTCTGGTCTGGAGAGGTGGCCGATTGCCGGTGTTGCGGCCGCCGCCGCTGACGCCGGTGTGCGACGCGTTGAGGTGCCCGATCATCATCATCATGACGGTGTTGAGCTCGTCATCGTCGACGAGGTGGCCGAGCATCGGTTCGTACACCGCCTTGGCGGCGGCCCAGTCGGCGCCGTGCATCTTCGGATCGTAGAAGCGATGCTTCATGATCCGCCAGCCTTCGTTGAACACCTGTGCGCGCAGGGCCTTGCGGTCGACTTCGAGATTGACGCTGTAGGTCACCTGGCGCGCCGACGCGTTGGCGGCCGGCTCGGCGCCTGCCGTCGCGCCACGGCCGCCGTCTCCACGTCCTCCGCCACCGCCGGCCTGCCCCTGTCCGGTGCCGCCGCCGGTGAGGTTGACCGTGGCCGCGTAGAGCCCGCTTCCCGAGCGGAAATACAACGTGCGTCCGTCGCGGGCGAAGGCCATGGGGTTTCCGCCGCCTGGTGCGCCCGCGCCCCCGCCCCGGCCGCCTCGTCCGGCGCCGGCTCCCGCAGTAGCTGGTGCGGGCGGCACACGGGTCAGCTGGCCGCTCTCGACGTTGATGATGTACATCCCCGCGTTGGCGTCCGGCACGCTCCCGCGGCCGCCACCGGTCCCGGCAGTGCCGGCCGTCAGCGCGACCGAGTGACCCTCGGGCGCAGGCGTCAGCCCGCCGATCGCCGTGCCGGGCACCGACAGCTGACGTGCGCGCCGCGCAAGGCCGCTCCAGTCGATGCGAACCTCGGGCGGCTGGGCCGCCGCACCGCCACCGCCACCGCCGCGGCCGGTGTTTTGACGCGCGGCCGCCTCCGCCACGAGTCCCTGCGCCTCGTTGTCGATATCGCGGTTCGTCGGGTCGCGATCCTGATCGCGCAGCGACAGTGCCCACAGTTCCATCGTGGTGCTCAGGCCGCCCTGCGACGCGATGCCGCTCGATGCCCCTTCCGCGGCCGTGAACACGAGATAGCGGCCGTCGGCAGTCCACACGGCGTTGGTCTCCGAGTACAGCAGGCTGTCGTCGGACACGTGCCGCTCTTCGCCCCCCGCGATCGGCACGATGTAGACGTGGGAGCGCAGCGTGCGATCCTGCTTGGAGAACGCAATCCACTTGCTGTCGGGCGAGACGGCGACCGAGCCAATCCGGCCGACTTCGCTCGATGCGACGACGGCTGTCCGGCCGTCGGCCACGCTGTAGCTGTAGAGCTTCTTGTCAGCGGCGGTGTAGAGCAGCGCCGTGGAGTCGGGCGTCCACACGAGCGCGCCCTTCTCGTTGTCGAGATCGGTAATCTTCTTCGGCGTCCGGCCCTCGGGGTCGCTGATCCAGATTTCGTCGCGGCCGGAGCGGTCGGAGACAAAGGCGAGAAACTTGCCGTCGGCCGACCATTTCGGTGCCTGGTTGCGCGAGGCCATCTTGTCGGGGGCCACGCGCGTAATGTCGCCGCGCCCGGTCGCGATCGTGAAAATCTGTCCGCGCGCCGAGATGACCGCCCGCCGGCCGGAAGGCGAAATGTCGAACGCGTCGACTTCGTTCGTCACGGTCTCGATCTCGTTCTCGTTCTCCTTCTCGTCCGATGTGATGTCGAGCTTGATCTCGCTCGTCTTCCCCGACGCCACGTCGAGCTTCCAGATGCCGAAGCTGTCCTCGTACACGATGACCTTGCCGTCGCTCGACATCGACGGCCAGAAGAGGCCCCCATCGCTGTGGCGCGTGACCTGCGTCGGCTGTCCACCTTTGGCGGGAACCCTGTAGATGTTGTTGACGCTCTTCCGGACGTCGAGGCTGCCGGGCAGGACGCTCTTCTCGTTCGGCAGCGGGTCCCCGACGAAGTAGATCGATCCATCGGTGCCCCACATCGGCCAGAACCGGTTGTACTGCTCCTCGCCGAGCAGCTTCGTGTAGGTCTTCGCGGCGAGGTCCGCCACCCAGAGGTCCGCCGCGTAGCTGCCACGATAGTGCCGGCGCGACCATGTGGCGGGGTGACGGTTGAAGACGAGCGACTTGCCGTCAGGCGAGAAGCTCCCCCAGTATCCCCAATCGAGGTTCAGCGACTGCTCTTGTCCGCCCGTCGCGGCAATCTGATAGAGCGTCGCCACGGTCGGGAAGGCCCCCTCGCCGCGGGTCGCCCGGAAGATCACCTGCGCCGAATCGCGCGTCCAACCGACGACGTCGTCGGTGCCCGTGTGGAACGTGAGGCGCTTCGGGGCGCCGCCCGTTGAGGGGATGACGAAGACGTCGTTATTCCCGTAGCGGTTCGACGAAAAGGCGATGAATCGGCCGTCGGGGGAGAATCGCGGATACACCTCGCGGGCCAGGTTGTCGGTGAGCCGGAGGACGTTCGAGCCGTTTTCGCCGGCCATCCAGATGTCGCCCAGGTAGCTGAAGACGACCTTGCCGCCGTGGTAGTCCGGGTGCCGCGCCAGCCGGACCGGAGCAGCCGTCGGGAGCGCGGTGCCGAGCGTCAGAGCGACTGCGGCCGCGAGGCAGGCGGCGACCGAGGCTTTTCGAACCATACGCAACCTCCTGGTGGACTGCGCGGATAGTACACCAGGGCCGGGGTTGACGCTCGACGAACGCTCTATACTGAGTCGATGGGCGACCCGACAACCCGCGAACTGGCCTGGCCGGCGCTGCCTCTCGAGGCGTGGGCCGACTCATGCGCCACGCTGCACATGTGGGCGCAGATCGTCGGCAAGATCCGCCTCCGCGAGAGCGCACCTATCAACCACGGGTGGCACACCACGCTCCACGTCACCGCGCGCGGTCTGACGACGACGCCGATTCCGCACGGGTTACGCGCGTTCGAAATCAATTTCGACTTCATCGACCACGAGCTCGTGATCGCGGTCAGCGACGGAACGACCGCACGGATCGCGCTCGAGCCCCAGACCGTCGCGATGTTCTACCGGCGCGTCATGGGCGCGCTGCGGGGGCTCGATCTCGACGTGAAGATCCATGGTCTGCCGAATGAAGTGCCGGATCCGATCCCGTTCGCGCGCGACGAAGTGCATCGCGCGTACGACGCGGCGGCCGTCAACCGCTTCTGGCGCGTGCTCGTCCAGAGCGATCGTGTCTTCAAGAGGTTCCGATCCGGTTTCATCGGCAAGTGCAGCCCGGTCCAACTGTTCTGGGGTGCCCTCGATCTGGCGGTGACGCGGTTCTCAGGCCGTCCCGCGCCCGAGCATCCTGGCGGCATACCCAATCTGCCCGATCGCGTCACTCGGGAGGCATACTCGCACGAAGTCAGCAGCTGCGGCTTCTGGGCCGGCGGCGGAGCCGTGGCGTATCCCGCCTACTATGCCTACGCCTATCCGGAACCAGCCGGATTTGTGAGTGCGCGGGTCGGGCCCGCCGACGCGTTTTACAGCACGGACATGCGTGAGTTCATCCTGCCGTACGACGCGGTTCGGTTGTCGGACGATCCCGATCGCACGCTGCTCGAGTTCCTGCAGTCGACCTATGTGGCGGCTGCGGACCTGGCGGGTTGGGATCGCGCGGCGCTCGAGTCGAGGCCTGGCTGAGCGCTGGCATGAGCTGCTTCGCGCGCCAGGACCCGGCTGTGCCAGACGAGCGCCGCGATGTTGGCGAGTGACAATAGCACGCTGAGGTCGACCAGCAACAGACCTCGCGGCACCGCCCACCCGACTCGCATGCCGATGCCGTAGAAGAGATTCATGTTGAGGGCGACGATCAGGCTGATCGTCCAGAAGAGCGGTCGAATCGTCGCTCTCAGCGCCGCCGCGAGCGCCAGCAGGGGAACCGCCAGCACCATGTGATGCTCGTGCACACCGACCGAGAGCACGAAGAACGCGTGGACGATGAATGCCGCGCCGAGCGCATGAACCGCCAGGTCCTCGGTTCGGCGCAGTTTCCAGAGCGCCCAGCCGCTTGCGCCGAGAACGAGCGTGGTGGCGAACGGCCGGGGATTCGGGAACCCCAGCTCCTGAAACGTGCTGATAGCCATGATGCGGCGAACGGGTGCGAGCCAGGCGTGGACCACGCCCAGGGTTGGAACCTGATACCAGGCTCGCAGCATGTAGTTGGCGATCCACCAGATATTGGCGGCATTGCCTGACAGGATGTCTCGCCGCGCGTAGAACGACCCGAACGCCAGCCAGACGTTCGGCAGCGCACCCACGAGCGCATAAGGAAGAAGGATGAGGGCGGCCGTGACGATGCCTCCCGCCGTCGTGGCGACGAGCGCTTGCATGCCCCCGACTTGCCAGGCGCCGAGTGCAAGGATCGGCGCGACGAGCATCGCCTGTGGCTTGGTCAGCATCGCGATCGCAAGGGTGGCACCCGCCCAGCCCGGCACACGGAGGTGCAACAGGACGAGCGACGCCATTGCCGGCAGCATCATCAGCGGATCGAGATAGCCAAGCACCTCGGCATTGAGAATGATGGCGGGATTCGCCCAGTAGGCGAGCGCGACCCAGTCGGCCCGGCTGCGGTCGCCTGTGAGCGTGCGCACTGTCCACCACAGCAGCATCGTGAGGGCAATCCCGAAGACGAAGCCAGGCAGCTTGACGGATGCCGTGAGTACACGTCTGTCTTTGAATTCCGCATCGAACCAGCGATAGATACGCCCGGCGGCACCGAGCTCGTACAACGCGACCGGGGGATAGTCGACCGTGGTCCGGTGGTCCATCCACTGGAGTTCGCCGCGGACGGGCGGCTGGCCGCCGACGCCGTAGACGGTCGTCGCGTTCTTCGACGCCCCGATCATCCAGATCTTCCACGTCAGGACGTCCTCGGTTCCAGGCAACGGAAGAGCGGCCACGCGTATGGCCGCCGCCAGGGCGGCGATCAGCATGAAGCGTGTGAGGCCTGCGGGAGCGGGCATGCAGCCAGAACTCTACACAATCGCGGTCGGCCGCGCATCCGAGACGGAGTACCCCGTCAGGTGTCTCGGCGCAGTACAATCAAGTCGCCGATTATCCGCGCCAGGATCGTGTCCAGACAGTCGCCGACCGCCGTCCGGATTGACGCGACCCTCGTCGCGCGTCTCTATCAGCAGGCACAGGCCTCGCGTTGGGGCGTGTCCGAGCGCGCCTTCACGGCCGCGCTCGAGCGGAGCGCCGCCAGGGCGCTGCCAGACCGGCCGCAGGACCGGCAGCGCCTCGAACGCCATCTTTCGTCTCTGCACCTCGCGGATCTGGCGCTCGCCTGCGCCTGCGCCGACGGCCATGAAGCGGCCTGGGACCACTTCGTGCGCGAGTATCGTCCGGTGCTCTATCGATCGGCTGATGCCATCGACCCGACCGGCGGCGCGCGCGAGCTCGCCGATTCGATCTATGCGGATCTCTTCGGCCTGCAGGAGCGCGACGGCCAACGCCGATCGCTCTTGCGGTACTTTCACGGGCGCAGCAGCCTTGCGACCTGGCTTCGCGCGGTGCTCGCGCAGCGGCAGGTCGACCGTGTCCGCTCGACGCGACGGCTGACGCCGCTCGAGGCGGCCGGGCACGAGGAGGTCACGCCGCCGGCGCTCGTGACCGCTCCGGCCGCCGATCCCGATACCTCGAGATTCGGTGCGCTCATCAGGCGCGCGCTGGCGAGCGCGCTGGCACTGCTTCCAGATCGGGATCGGCTCCGGCTGGGCTGCTACTATCGCCAGGATCTGACGCTCGCCCAGACGGGCCGCCTGCTCGGCGAGCACGAGGCCACGGTTTCGCGACAGCTCACCCGCACGCGCAAGGTCATCCGGACCGAGGTCGAGCGGTACCTCGGCAACGAGTGCGGATTGAACGAAGCTGAAATCGCGAGGTGTTTCGAGTGTACGATCGAGGATCCCGGGCCGCTCGACGTCGGCGAGCTCTTCAGCCACGCGGGCGCGCGCAAGGATGCGGTGCCCCGGCGTTCTAAATAGGAGGCAGGAGGTCGGAGCGCCTGCGGCCCGAGCGCGGCGCGAAGACGCCGCGCGAGAGCGTTTGGGGCTGGGGCCCCAGACGCATTGACAAACGGTGTCAGCGACACGTCGCTGCTCTCAGCAGGCTGTGGCCGGTTACCATCGGCGCGAGCGCAGCGAGCGCTGGCAGGTCGTGGGGGTGGGCCGCCTCCGCCAAGGCTACGGCGAGCTGCGCCGAAGCGTCGCGAGGGCGAGACCCCACGACAGGCTGATAGATGACAAACCGTGATCAATCCGTGGAGCAGTGGCTCCGCAAGACGCCGGCTTCCGCCGTGCCGGGCGATCTCTGCCTCGACGCCGACACGCTGGCGGCGTGGGCCGAGGGCGCGCTCGCCGGCGCCGAGCGCGCGTCTGCCGAGGCGCATGCGTCGACGTGCGCGCGGTGCCAGTCGATGCTCGCGGTGATGGTCCAGACGATGCCGGTGCCGGAGAAGAGCGCGGGATCGCCCATCCGCAAGTGGCTGATGATGCTCAGCCCGGCGATGGCTGCCGCCGCGGCTGTCGCGCTCTGGTTTGCGGTGGATCAGCGCCAGATCCAGACGCCATCGACGGTCGAGAGTCTGAGCAAGGACCAGGCGGCGGCCGCGGCCGTTCCTGCCGCGCCCGCGGTCGAGAGCCCGGCGCCCCTCGTCCGGACGGAGGCCGACCGGCCGGAGCCTGCGTCGCCCGATCGCGATGCGCAGAAACAGGAGCGGCTGGCGTCAGCGGAGCTGGCCGATGCGCGCCGCAGCAGCGCAGCGCGCACGCCGAGTCCCGTAGCTGTGCCCGCGATGCCTGCGCCGGGCAACGAGCGGAAGGACCTCGGGACGGCGAAGCGCGACGAGACCGCGCCGGTCCTGGATCGCTTCCGTGCGGCGGCGCCGGCTGCGACGCTCCCGGCACCGCCTCCTCCTGCGGCGAGGCCGGCGGAAGGTTTTCAAACCGCCGCAGGGAACCGCACTCCTCCGTTGCCTCCGCCTCCCGGCCCGGCGCCCCAACAGCAGGCGAACCAGGCTCAGAATCAGGCCGTGGCCCAGGCGCAGAGTCCGGCCGGGCAGACGCAACAGGCACAGAGTCAGACTCAGGCTCCGCGCCAGCAGGCGCCCGCGGCTCTCGAAGAGCGTGTGGTGGTCGCAGACAAGTCTGTGGGCCGGGCCGCTGCGGAGACAGCCGCGACGGCCCGCGCCGCCGGCAGGGGCGGGGCAGTTGGCGGGCTGGCCGATGCTGCGAAGCTGGCCGATCGCGAGGGCGCTCGAGAATTCGAACTGGTGGTGGCGACCTCCCCTGTCCGCTGGCGAGTCGGTGACGGGCGAACTGTCCAACGCTCGCTCGACGGGGGGGCGACCTTCGAGACGCAATATACCGCCGAGAGCGGTGTGCTCCTCACCGCCGGCGCCGCCCCTTCGGCGAATGTCTGCTGGCTTGTCGGCCGCGCTGGAGCGGTCATCCTCTCGACCGACGGCCGCGCCTGGCGTCGTCTGACTTTCCCGGAGCAGATCGACCTCACCGCCGTGACCGCGGTCGATGCGCGTACGGCCACGGTGACGACCGCCGACGGCCGCCGTTTCGAAACCGCCGACGGCGGCCGCACGTGGAGGCTCCGGTAAAAGACGCGGCGCTCGCGTCCTTCCGTCACCTGGCTCGTCTGACCCCAACCCGCAAGAAACCAGTTCGACACCGTTCTAAGGACAGCGCCCCAAAAAACAAGGAGCTGTTCGATGCGTTCTCGATACTTGATGGTGGCCCCGATCGTCGCGGTTATCGCCCTCGGCCCGTCCCGGTCGGCGCCAGACGCGGCGCCGACGCACGCCCCTGGACAGGACATGACGACCCTCGACGACCAGGTCGAGCTCTCCGTCACCGTCTACAACTCCGACATCGCGCTCGTGCGCGACGTGCGCCGGCTCCAGCTGCCGTCGGGCGACTTCGATCTGAAGTTCATGGACATCGCCGCGACGGTCAACCCGGCGACGGTGCACTTCCGCTCGCTGACCGAGCCGTCTCGCGTCAGCGTGCTCGAGCAGAACTACGAGTACGACCTGCTCGAGCCCGACAAGCTGCTGCGGAAGTACGTGGGGCGGGAGGTGACGCTCGTGCGCACGGTCCAGCACGAGGGGTCCACGCGCCAGGAGGAAGTCAAGGCCGAGCTCCTGAGCTACAACAACGCGCCGGTGTGGCGCATCGGCAAGGAGATTGTCACCGGGATGCACGCCGATCACATCCGGTTCCCGGAGCTGCCGCAGAACCTCTTCAGCCGGCCTACCCTGATCTGGACGCTGCAGAACGGCGGTGCGCAGGCGCATCGCGTGGAGGCGTCGTACCTGGCCGGCAAGCTCGCGTGGAACGCCGACTACGTGCTGACGGTTGCGCGCGACGACAAGAGCGCGGACCTCGATGGATGGGTCACGCTCCAGAACGGCAGCGGCACTTCGTTCAGGAACGCGAAGCTGCAGCTGGTCGCCGGTGATCTGAATCGCGTCCGTCAGGCCGTCGCGGGCCGACGATTCGACGAGGCCCGCAAGAGCATGGAGATGGCGGCGGCCGCGCCGATGGCCCAGGAGGCATTCTCCGAGTACCACCTGTATACGCTCGGCCGGAAGACCACGATCAACAACGCCGAGACCAAGCAGGTCAGTATGCTCAACGGCACCGGCGTTCCAGTCCAGAAGCGCTTCATCGTCGAAGGGCAGCGCCTCTACTACCACAACCAGCAGCACCCCGGCGCGCCGATCAAGGACGTGGTGCAGGTGTACTACCAGTTCAGGAACGAGGAGAAGTCGGGGCTCGGGATGCCCATGCCTGCCGGCACGGTTCGCGTGTATCAGGCTGATTCGAAGGGCGGCGTCCACCTGGCCGGCGAGGACCGCATCGGTCACACGCCGAAGGACGAAACGCTGAAGCTCAAGATCGGCAATGCCTTCGACGTCGTCTGCGAGCGCAACCAGATCGACTTCCAGAAGATTGCCAGCAACGTGTACGATTTCCAGTACGAGATCACCCGGCGCAATCACAAGGCGATTCCGATCACCGTCGAGGTCAACGAGCCGATCGGGGGGACCTGGCGCATGGTGCGGTCGTCGCATGCGGCGACGAAGACGGCCGCGTGGGCGGCGCAGTTCAACGTGCCCGTGGCGCAGAACGGCGCGGCGACGCTCAAGTACCGCGTGCGGGTGACCTACTGACACATCGGGATGTATGGCTCAGGGCTCATGGCTCACAGAGCCCTGAGCGGAGTTGCCCGATTCACGTTTCACCGCCTGACACCGTCGAGGCCCGAGCCCCGAACGCCGAACGCCGATCCTGATCGAAACACCCCCCGACCGG
>Ga0075327_1000218_pt1 | contig 15207 bp, 17 predicted proteins | sample MayberrySE_Catta_2_FD_120056 | JGI IMG/M metagenome (GOLD analysis project Ga0075327, IMG submission 120056) | Natural and restored wetland microbial communities from the San Francisco Bay, California, USA, that impact long-term carbon... | ecosystem: Environmental > Terrestrial > Soil >...
ACCTCGTCGCAGGCGCGGTCGAGCTCGGCCACCTCCTCCCAGCTCGCGACGGCGCAGTTCGCCCCGAGCAGCGTGAGCGTCTCGAACTCGAGCGCGGAGGTCTTGTAGTTGCCCTGCGCGTCGTGGACGATGTTCGAGCAGCGCACGATGCAGCCGGTCATGCAGTTGTGCATGCCGCCGCCGCGCGTCTCGAAGCTCTCGACGATGCGCGCGCCGTCGAGCGTCTGCGCGTCGGGCGACTGGCCCGCGATGCGGTTCTTGTACGGGAAGGTCTGGAGCATGTTCGCGACCGGCACCACGGAGCTGGTGCCGTGCTTGAACATCTGCGGCCCCTCGAGATAGGTCTTCGAGTAGTTCTTCGTGAGCTCGCCGAACCTCTTGCGGTCCGCGGGCTGGCGAACGCTGGTCTTGCCGGGGTCGACCATCACGTACTTGAGACCCTTGCTGCCCATCACCGCGCCGAGGCCGCCGCGCGCGGCGTGGCGGGCCGGGTAGCGGTTGTCCTGGTCGGTGGTGGCGACGGAGGCGCCCGCGAGCCGCAGCTCGCCGGCCGGACCGCACGAGAGGAACGACGCCGTCTTCGGGTACTTCTTCGAGAGGTTCTCGCAGAGCGTGTAGTTGAGCTGGCCCTTGTACTCGTCGGCGGGGACGACCTTCGCGCCCTCGGCCGTGACCTCGAGCGCGTAGCGCCGGTCCGGGTCGGCGGGCTGGCCCTTCACCACGATCGCGCGAACGCCGAGCTTCATCAGGTGCTGGCCCGGCTGGCCGCCGGAGTTCGCCTCCTTGATGCCGCCGGTGAGCGGGCTCTTGCCGCCGATCGAGATGCGGCCCGAGGTCGGCGCGGCGCTGCCGGAGAGCACGCCGGGCGCCATCACGAGCACGTTCTCCGGTCCGAGCGGATCGCACTTCGGGTTGCACTCCTGGAGCAGGATCTTCGCCGAGAGCGCGCGGCCGCCGAGCAGCTTCCACTCCGCCGGGAAGGGCTTCGTCTCGGCCGTCTGCTTGGTCATGTCGACGGTGATCAGCTTGTCGCCGCTCGGGCCTGCCATGCTTGCCTCCGGTGGATGTTGCGGGCGCCGCCGCGGCTCAGCCGCCGGCGATCGCCGCGATGATCTCGAGGTCGTCGTCGGGCGCGAGGGGCTCGCGCAGCGCCTCGCGCACGAGGTGCCTGCCGTTCTTCACGAGCTTCACGAAGCGGTGGACGTTGCCGTCGTCGTCGAGCACCTGGGGCAGGAAGCCCGGAAACTTGCGCTCCACCGCCTCCAGGCACTCGAGCACGCTCTCGCCCTCGACGCGGAGCTCGCCCGTGCCCTGGGTGGGCCCCCGGTAGGGCGGCGGAATGCGGACGTGCGGCATGAGCTCCCCGCGATGAACGCCGCATCCTAGCCTACCCTCGCGGCGTGTGGCCCCATCTCCTCGCGGCCCTGGTCCTCGCGCTCTCCGGAGCCGCCGGCGCCCAGCCGGCCGGCCATCCCCACGTACCGGGCGTCCGCCCCTTCCACGCGCGCCTCGCGGAGGCCGAGGTGGTCGCGCTCGTGCGGGTCGAGCGCGTCGCGGAGGGGCGCATCGCGCTCCGCCTCGAGCAGGCCCTGCGCGGCTCCCCGCCCGCGGCCTTCGAGGTGAAGCGCTCGCCGCTCTCGCCTCCGCCCCTCGCGACCGGCGACCGCGCGCTGCTCCTCCTGCGCGGGGACCGGCCGCCCTACGTGCTGACCGACCAGCCCTCCGAGGTGATCCGTCTCGGCGACGACGCGATGGCGGCGCGCTGGAGCGCGGCGGCGCGCGCCGCGCTCGCTGCGAGGGACGAGCCGGCGGCGCTCGCCGCCGTCTACGAGGAGTGGATCGCGAACGGGCCGGCGAGCCTGCGCGAGCTCGGCATGGCCGGGCGCGACGCGCTCGCGCGCGAGCCGTCGAGGCTGCGGGGGACCTCCCGGGCCTCCGACGGGGCGGCCCGTTTCGGTGTCGCGGAGTAGCGTCCTGCCGGAGACATCGTCCCGGCTCATCGTCGTTGGGCGCCCTCGGAGCGACTCGCGGCAGCGGCGTGGCCACGTCGCTGCTGTTGGAGCCCTCCTCGGTCTCCGCGTTTCGGTGGAAGCTCCCGGGTCCGGGAGGATTCCCCGCACGTGGCCCGCCGCCGATCGCTCGCGCTTCCGGCCGTAGACATCGTGCTCGGCGTTCGCGCTCGCTCTGCGCGGCGGACTTGTCCGCACTGCCGACGTCACCGGGACCCGGCTGGCGGTGCGGCCTTTTCGGTCGGCAGGGCGGAGCCTCAGCCTCCTTGCACCGCGTACGCCGGAATCCGCCTCGAACCTACTCCTGCCTGTGTAGGCCATCAAGACTTTTTTTCGTCGTCACCGCGGTAATAGCGACGGTGCGCGCGCACCTGCCAGAAGCGCCCGTCGGGCGTGCGGAACGGATCCTCGTCGCTCGGATCCGGCAGCCAGGCCGTGAGGAATCCGTCACGGCCGCGCTCGTGGTGCACGCAGCCCGTGTCGAGCCCGCGCAGATCCTTCGTGACGTGCAGCCCCTGCATCGACCAGTGTCCATAGACGACGCCGTAGCCGTGGCTCGCGCGCGTCCAGGCGGCGTGCCAGGGCTCGGCGCCGTCCAGCAGCTCGGGCACCTCCTTGGACCAACCGCCGTTCGCGAGCACGCTCCGGCACGAGACGAGCCGCCCGAGGCCGTCGCTGCGCCGGACGAGCAGGCGGCGCAGCACGTCGGCGTCGGGCGCCGCGAACTGCGCCTCGAGCGCGCGCGCCTCGGCGAGCGCCTCCTCCCGCGTCCAGCACGGATGGACCGAGGCGTGCACCATCAGGAAGCGGCGCTTGCCGAGCTCGGCGGGGCGCGCGAGGGGGCGCCGGCGCAGCCACTCGCACCACTCGTCGAGGTCGGCGCGCTCGAGGACGTCGTCCATCGTGTCGTCGGGCTGGCGCTCGCGGACGCCGAGCCAGCAGGCGAGGAGCGCGACCTCGTGGTTGCCGAGCACGAGCTCGCCGCGCCCGGCCTCGACGAGCTCGCGGACGAGCGTGAGCGCGCGGTGGCTCTGCGGGCCGCGGTTCACCACGTCGCCCACGGACCAGAGCGAGAACGAGCTGCCGAACTCGCGCTTCGCGCGCGCGAGGACGTCCTCGAGCTCGCCGGCGCAGCCCTGGATGTCGCCGACGAAGATGGGGCGCACGGTCGAGCTATAGTGGCCCGTTCGACGCCGGGCAACGCGGCCCGGGAGACCGGGAGACCGCCATGCAGTGGAACCTGGCCGACCTCTTCGACCTCGTGGCCGAGACCGCTCCGGAGCGCGTCGCCGTCGCCCACGGGGCGGACGGCGTCGCGCGCACGTGGCGCGAGTTCGCCGCGCGGACGAACGCGCTCGCGCGCCACCTCGGGCGGAGCCACGCCGCGGGCGACAAGCTCGCGATCTACTCCTACAACCGTCCGGAGTTCGTGGAGGCGCTCGCCGGCGCGATGAAGGCGCGCCTCGTCCCCGTGAACGTCAACTATCGCTACCGCGAGGACGAGCTCGTCTACCTGTTCGACAACTCCGATGCGACCGCGGTGGTCTACGAGGCCGCCTTCGCGGACCGCGTCGCGAAGATCCGCGACCGCCTGCCGGGCGTCCGCGAGTGGATCGAGCTCGCCGGGGCGGACGGCTCCGGCGGCAACGCCTTCGCCGTGCCGTACGAAGAGGCGACGCGCGGCGACGGCGCGCGCCTCGACGTCGCGCGGAGCCCCGAGGACCTGGTCTTCCTCTACACCGGCGGCACCACGGGCATGCCGAAGGGCGTGATGTGGACGCAGGGCGCGATCTTCGAGGCGCTCGGCGGGGGCGGCATCGCCGCGCTCGGCGAGAAGCCCTCGCGCGACACCGAGGAGCAGCGCGCGCGCATCGCGCGCGAGGGCACGGCGCTGCGCCTGCTGCCCGCCTGCCCGCTGATGCACGGCACGGGGCAGTTCACGGCGTTCAACGCGCTCGCGGGCGGCGGCGCGATCGTCACCTGCGACGGCCAGCAGCTCGACCCCGTGGCGCTGTGGGCCACGGCGTCGGCGCGCGGCACGCAGGCCATCGCCATCGTGGGCGACGCCTTCGCGAAGCCGATGCTGCGCGCGCTCGACGAGCACCCGGGGCGCTTCGATCTGTCGCAGGTGCGGCTGATCGTCTCCTCGGGCGTGCTCTGGTCGCCCGCCGTGAAGCAGGGCCTGCTGCGCCACGTCCCGCACGCGGTCCTCATGGACAGCTTCGGCTCGAGCGAGGCGATGGGCTTCGGCACCGAGCTCACCACGAAGGACGCGACGGTGCAGCTCGGCCGCTTCCGGCTCGGCCCCGATTGCAAGGTCTTCACCCCCGACGGGCGCGAGGTCGCGCCCGGCAGCGGCGAGGCCGGCTTCGTGGCGAGGAGCGGCCCGATCCCGCTCGGCTACTACAAGGACGAGAAGAAGACCGCCGAGACCTTCCGCACGGTCCAGGGCCGGCGCTGGTCGATCCCCGGGGACTTCTGCACGGTGGAGGGCGACGGCACGCTCACCCTCCACGGCCGCGGCTCGGTCTGCATCAACACGGGCGGCGAGAAGGTGTACTCCGAGGAGGTGGAGGAGACGCTGAAGCTCCACCCCGCCGTGCGCGACGCGGTCGTGGTGGGCGTGCCCGACGAGAAGTGGGGCGAGGCGGTGACGGCGCTGGTCGAGCCCGAGCCCGGCGGGTCGCCCGACGAGGCGGAGCTCCGGGGCTTCGTCCGCGAGAGGCTGGCGGGCTACAAGGTGCCCAAGCGGGTCGTGTTCGCGCCCAGCGTGGGCCGCTCGCCCTCCGGCAAGGCGGACTACAAGACCGCGAAGAAGAAGGTGAAAGAGGCGCTCGGCCTGCCCACCTGAGCGCGCCGGAGGGGGAGCGCGGCCGGGCGGCTCCCTACCCTCTGGCGAGCCCGGTATCCCCTCGGGGAAATCACACGTCGTTCGGACGCGGACGGGGGCACCGCTCGCTAGATTCCCCCTCGGTAACCAGCGGTGGGTCGACGCGTCATCGTCTGTGACGGAGCCGAGCTCGCGCGCTTGTGGGCGCGGATCGGTGCGTCCGAGAGCGAGGAGCTCACGTGGGTGCCGCGGGACGACGAGGCCCGCGCCCGGCCTCCGGGGTTCCGTGTGCTCCAGGGCGGGCTCTCCGCCGAAGCCTTCAAGAAGCTCGACCCCAAGGAAGGCGACGAGTTCGCGCTGATCTCGGACGAGGCGTCGTTCGTGCGCGCGGCCGTCGAGGCGGTGTCCGAGGCCGCGCCCGGCGCACCGGTCCTGGTGATGTCGGACCGCCTCCAGAGCGAGGAGCTTCCCGCGCATCCGTGCCTGCGCCGGACCGGCCTCCGGACGCAGATCCGCGACGACGTCGACCACGAGTTCCAGCACCTCGGCAACCTGCATCGCATGGTGCGGCTCCAGGAGCTGCTCGGGCCGCGCGAGAAGGTGGGCATCCTGCTGCAGCCCGACCCGGATCCCGACGGCATCGCCTCGGGGATCGCGCTGCGGGCGCTCCTCGGCCGCCGCTCGCCCACCGCGCCGCTCGTCTCGTTCGGCGAGGTCACGCGCCCCGAGAACGTCGCGATGATCCGGGCGCTCGGCATCGAGGTGCGGACGATCCGCCCCGAGGAGCTCGACGAGTTCGACGGGCTCGCGCTCGTGGACGTGCAGCCGACCGTGTTCGGCGATCCGCCGCCGGTGCGCGTCACGATGCCCGACGTCGTGATCGACCATCACCCCGAGCGCGGCGGCTACGACGCCGTGCTGAAGGACCTGCGCCCGAGCTACGGCGCGACCTCGACGATCCTCACCGAGTACGTGCGCGCCTCGGGCATCGAGGTGCGCCCGAAGCTCGCCACGGCGCTGCTCTACGGCATCAAGAGCGACACGCAGCTGCTCGGGCGCGACACCAGCGCGCACGACATCGGCGCGTTCGCCTTCGTGCACACGTATCACAGCCCGGCGCTGCTGCGGCGGATCGAGCGCCCGGCGCTGCCGCACGAGGGGCTGCGTGCGCTCGGGCGCGCGCTCGCCAAGTCGCGCGTCGAGGAGGGAATCCACCTGCTCGTGCTCGGCCGCGTGCGCGAGGACGTGATCCCCCAGGTGGCGGACCTCGGGCTCCAGGCCGAGGGCGCCGAGTGGGCGATCGCCGCCGGCATCGTGGGCTCCGACCTGGTGTTCTCGGTGCGCAACGTCGGCTGGGTGCGCGCGGCGGGAGACGTGGTGCGCGCGGTCGTCGAAGGGATGGGACTCGGCGGCGGCCACCGCTCGATGGCGAAGGGCATCATCCCGCTCAAGGCCTTCCGCAAGGCGCACGGCAACGCGCTGCGCCAGACGATCCGCCGCGCGCTCTTCGACGCCTTCGTGAAGGCGATCCACGCGCCCGACTGATGCCGCGCGTGCGGCTCAGCGAGGCAGAGCTCGCAAAGGCGCTGTCCGAGCTGCCGGGCTGGCGCCTCGAGAACGGAAGGCTCCACCGCGAGTGGCGCTTCGCGGACTTCAACGCCGCGTTCGGCTTCATGACGCGTGTCGCGCTCGAGTGCGAGCGGATGAACCACCACCCCGAGTGGTCGAACGTCTGGAACCGCGTCGTGGCCGACCTCGTCACCCACGACGCCGGCGGCCTCACCGCGAGCGACGTGAAGCTCGCGAAGAAGATGGAGCAGCTCGCCGCCGGGGCCGCGCCCGGGGTCGGACTTTAGATTGTCGGAATGTCAGATTCTCGCGCCGCGAATCTGAAAATCCAGGAATCTAAAGTCCGACCCCGTCCGCGAAGGCGGCGAGCGTGTCGGGTGTGGCGAAGTCGTGGAACTGGAGCACGAAGAGCTCGGCGCCGAGCGCTGCCTCGCGGGCGAAGCGCTCGCGGAGCTCCTCCGCCGTCCCGACCAGCAGCCCGCCCCAGGCGCCGAAGCGCCGCTCGGCGAGCGCCGTGACGTGCGCCCGCTGGCGCTCGTGGCGCAGTAGCGCGACCGGGCGCTGCAGGGAGATGCGCGCGGGCGCGGCCCTCGGCGCGAGCGCGGCGAGGCGCTCCGCCGCGTACGACGGGCAGTTCCACCAGCTCGCGGTCCGAGCCGCGAGGGGAAGCGTGAGCTTCTCCCCTGCGCCACCCAGGTGGATCGGGAGGGGGTCCTGGAGCGGACGCGGCCGCGCGCACGCGCCGGCCAGCTGGAAGAAGCGGCCCGCGTAGTCGACCGGCTCGCCGCCGAAGAGCAGGCGCAGCACGTCGAGCGTCTCCGCGAGCCGCGCCGCGCGCACCGCCGCCGGCTCGCGGCCGATCCCGAAGGCCTCGAGCTCGCCTGGCACCGAGCCCCAGCCGAGCCCGAGCTCGAGCCGTCCGCCCGAGATCACGTCGAGCGTCGCGGCCATCTTCGCGAGCAGCGCCGGGTGGCGGAAGGCGTCGCACAGCACGAGGTGCCCGATCCGGATGCGCGAGGTGCGGGCGGCGAGCGCGCTCGCGAGCGTCCAGCCCTCGAGGCAATCCGCCTCGGGCAGCGCCGGCGCGGCGAGGTGATCCATCAGCCAGACCGAGTCGAAGCCCAGCCGCTCGGCCGCGAGCGTGCGCTCGAGGAGCGTCTCGTACGACATGCGGAGCTGGGGCAGGAACACGCCGAAGCGGGCCACGGCGGCCGTCCTTCTCGAAGACAGGCGTGATGGTATCCGCGCGTCGCGGTCTTCGAGCGCATCGACGACGCGAGCGGCTCTTCCGACCCCCGGCGGGCTAGCCCTTCTCCTTCCGCTCCTTCTCCACCGCCGCGATCGTCTGCTCCGTCGCCACCACCTGGGCGGCGGCCCGCGGATAGCCCGCATAGTTCGCGAGCGTGATCACCACCTCGCGCACCTGCTCGGGCGTGAGCTCGCCGTTCTTCAGCGCGGCCTTCACCTGGATCTGGAACGTGTCGCGCTCGCCGAGCGCGCCGATGATGCCGAGGAGCACCAGGCGCCGCTCGCGGATCGAGAGTGCCTCGCGCGTCCAGACCTCCGCGAAGAGCTGCTCGAGCATCAGGTCGGAGAAGGGCATGGTGCCGGCGGGCGGCGTCACCACGTCGCCGGCATAGACCTTCTTCATCGTCTCGACGCCGCGGCGGCGCCGCTCGGAATCCGCCATGGTCCACCTCCGGAGGAGGCCGACCGTAGCGCGGCGCCACTAGCGACGCGCGACGATCTCCGCCGCGCGCTCGACCTCGGCGAGCTCGGCGGTCGCGGGCACGAGGAAGACCTCCTCGCAGCCCACCGCCTCGAGGTCGTCGAGCGCTTCGCGTACCGCGTCGGGCGTCGCCCGGCTCATCTGCGCGGCCATCGCGCGCGCGGGCGCCTCGCCGAAGTAGGCGACGTACCCGTACACGTACGCGCGGAGCTTCGCGAGCGCGTCGTCGGGCGCGAGCGAGCACCAGAAGCCGCCGATGCGGCGCGGCGCACGGTCGCGCCCGGCCGTCTCCCACGCGCGGTCCACCTGCTCGAGCAGCCGCGCGATCTCGCTCTTCTCGCCGTTGCCCGACCAGACGTACACGCCGTCGGCCCAGCGCGCGGCGCGCGCCGTCGCCTTCGGCCCCATCACGCCCGCGTAGAGCGGCGGCCCGCCCGGCTGGAGCGGCGCGGGGCCGACGGGGTCGGCCCCCTCGAAGGGCGGCTCGCCGCGCCAGATCGCCCGCATGCGCGCGACCTGCGCGTCCATGCGCACGTGGCGGCGCTCGAAGGGCGCGGAGACCGCGCGGTAGTCGTTCGGGCGGCCGCCCACGCCGACCGTGACGGCGGCGCGCCCGCCCGAGAGCACGTCGAGCGTCGCGATCTCCTTCGCCGCCTTCACGGCGTCGTGGAGCGGCAACACGTAGAGCGTCGGCACGATCCGCACGCGCGCGGTGACGGCCGCCGCCGCCGCCAGCGTGGTGGCGAGATCGACCGTGGGCCCCGTGATGCGCTCGCCGCAGGACAGGCTCGCGAAGGGCCCGGCATCGACCGCACGCGCGAAGCCGAGCAGCGTGTCGCGGTCGAGGCCCGTCTTCATGTACGGCAGGCAGACGCCGACTTCCATGCCAGCTCCGGAGCGGGGACGCGGGGCGGGGACGTGCATCGACGACTCGACTAGCTTCCCGGCTCCCCGGTCCCGAATCGAGCGAGTCAACGCGTCGATGAACGTCCCCGTCGGAAGCTACCCCGGTGCAGTCGCGCCCGCACGGCAGCGCTTCGTGCGCTCGCTCGGGCTGCGCCTCAACGTGGTGGAGTGGGGCGATCCCGAGGGCGAGCCCGTGCTGCTCATGCACGGCTTCTACGACCACGCGCGCAGCTTCGACACCTTCGCGCCGCTCCTCGCGCGCCGCCAGCGCGTGCTCGCGCTCGACTCGCGCGGCCACGGAGACTCCGACTGGCCCGACGCGTACACCTGGCAGGCCGACGTGCTCGACGTGGTGAACGTGCTCCGCGACCTCGGCCGCCCGGCGCACCTCGTCGGCCACAGCCGCGGCGGCGGTCTCGCCACCGACGCGGCGCTCCTCTTCCCGGAGGGCGTGCTCTCGCTCGTGAACCTCGACGGCTTCGGCCCGCCGCCCGCCGGCTGGGAGGCCGAGGGCATGCGACGCTACGAAGGCACGGTGCCCGAGCTCCTCGCCACGTTCTTCGACTGGCGGCGCACGAACGTCCAGCGCCGGAGCTTCCGGCCGAGCCCTTCGCTCGACGAGCTCGCGGCGCGCCGCCGCCAGCAGAACCCGCGCCTCTCGACCGAGTGGCTGCGCTACTTCGCCGGCCACGGCGCGCGCGCGGTCGAGGGCGGCTGGGTCTGGAAGGTCGACCCCTACGCGGCGCGCGGCTTCGGCCCGTGGCGGCCCGAGTGGATCGCGCCGGCCTGGCGCGGGCTCCGGATGCCGATGCTCGCCGTCTGGGGCGACCAGCCCGACGCGTGGGGACTGCCCGATCCCTGGCGGAGCGAGCGCCTCGCCAACGTTCCCGTGCTCGAGACCGCGGTCGTCTCCGGGGCCGGCCACTTCATGCACATCGAGAAGCCCGCCGAGACGGCGGCGCTCGTGCTCGAGTCCCTGGCTCGCGCGTGAAGCGGATCCCGAGCGGACGCTGCGAGATCGCGCTGCACGAGCTCCGCGCCGGCCCGGGGCCGACGCTGCTCGCGCTCCACGCGCTCGGCGGCTCGGCGCGCGACTTCGCGGCGCTCGCCGCGGCCTGGCCCGGGCGCGTGCTCGCGCCCGACCTCGCGGGCCACGGCGCCTCCGGCTGGGCGCGCGGCGGGAGCTACACGCCGGAGCTCCTCGCCGCCGACGCGGACGCGGCGCTCTCCGAGGCGGGCGACGCGGTCGTGGTCGGGCGCGGGCTCGGCGCGTACGTGGCGCTGCTGCTCGCCGGCGCGCGGGCCGCCCGCGTGCGCGCCGCGCTGCTGCTGCCGGGGCGCGGGCTCGCGGGCGGCGGGCCCGAGCCCCTCCGCGAGCCCCTCGCTGCGCGCAACGCGGACGTGCTCCGCATGCTCGACGCGGCCGGCGCGAGCGAGCGCGCGGCCTTCGATCCCATGCTCGCCGCGTGCGAGACCGATCCGCGCCCGCCGGACTACGCGCGCGCGTACGCCGACGCCGCGCGGCGGCTGCTGCTCGCGGAGGACGGCGGCGCGCGACCGCCCTGGTGGGAGGCCGCGCGCGGCGCCGCGAGCGCGGAGACGGCGCCGGCCGAGCCCGGCGCCGCGCTGCGACTCCTCGTCGGCGCGCCGACTCCGGGCTAGCGCGTCGCCGCCACCACTTCCGAGGGGTCCTCCACCACGACGGCCTCGTAGCCCACGTGGCGCGGGGCCCAGACGTAGTAGCCGTAGTAGAGGCCCGGCACGATCGAGACGACGAAGTCGAACCAGTTGAACTGCGTCTCGATCTCCACGTCGGCGAGCCGGCGGCCCGGCCCCGGGTCCTTCGCGAGGTCCTTGGTGCCGAAGCTCGTGTACGGCACGAGCCCCGAGAGCAGGTAGTTCTTCATCCCCTCGTCTCCGACCGAGCGCACGCCGACCGAGCCCTCGGGCCGCCGCCCGAACTGCGTGTTCGGCGGGAACGTGTGGTTCATCGTGAAGCAAGCCGAGAGCGACACGCCGAGCGCCGCGACGAGCGCCGCGCGGAAACGAAGCCGAAAGCCCTTCATCGCACGTTCCTCCCTGCCACCGGCGTCTCGTACTCGACCACGTCTCCCTCCGCCCACGTGGACCACGTCCCGCACACGATGCCGAGCAGGCACGGCACGTGCGTGTAGAACAGGTCGGCCGCGTTCTGGCCTTCCTTCACCTTCAGGTTCACGACCCCCGGATGCGGGCCCGCCTCGCGCGCGGCGAGCTCGAGCGCGTTCAGCGGCTCGCCGGTCGGGATGCCGCCGTGGATCCAGAAGAACTGGCGGTCGTGGGACTCGAAGTGGCGCACGACCTTCGTGGGCCGATCGAGTCCGGGGCCGTTCGTGAGGAGCTTGTCGCCGTGGTAGCCGTGATGGACCGTGTAGCAGCCGCTGCCGAACGTCGGCAGCAGCAGCGCCACGGCCCAGAGCCGAGCGCGTCTTCTCATGTTCCACTCCTTCCTGCGAGTTCGGTTCGAACCGAAGCGTGGGGCCGCGCCGCGGACGCGACCGCGGACCAGCACAGCAGCCCGATCGGGAGCCGCAGCACGACGAGGGCGGCACTGTGCGCGAGCGAGTACGCGACGATCGCGCTCGGCTCGGCGAAGGCCCCGTAGAGCGCGAGCATCGCGACCTGCGCCGAGCCGATGCCCGACACCGTGATCGGGAGCGCGGCGATCGAGAGCGTGACCGGCACGCAGGCCACGAGCGCGCGCAGCGGCACGTGGATGCCGAACGCCGGCAGCGTCGCGGCGGCGAAGCCGACGAAGGAGGCGTAGAAGAGCGCGCGCCAGGCGACGAGCTCCGCGGCGGCGCGGAGCCGCTCGCGCCTCGCGAGTGCGCCGAACGCGACGAGGCCGACGAGCACGCCGGCGAGCAGCACGGCGAGGACCGCGCCGAGCGCCTCGCCGCGCACGCCGGGCAGCGCGTTCGCCCCGGAGAGGCCGAGTCCCGCGATCGTGAGCAGGTCGATCGCGTAGTAGAAGAGGAACGTCCCCGCGAGCGCGGCGAGCGGGATGCCGAGGCGGCGGTGGAGCGCGAGCGCGAGCGCCGCCTGTGCCGCGTCGTAGGAGAAGACGAGGAACAGGTAGCTGCCGCCGCGGAGCCGGAGCAGCGTGCCGAAGCCGACCGGCGCGTGGAAGCGCGTCACCAGGCGCGAGAGCGCGGCGGCGTCGATCACGAGCCAGAGCGCGGCGAAGGGGAGCGCCGCCGCCGCGAAGCGCCTCCAGTCGGCGGCGGCGAAGGCGGCGAGCGTCGCGTCGAGGTCGACGCGCCAGAACACGAGCGCGAGGAGCGCCGCGGCGGCGAGCCAGGGCGCGCTGCGCGCGACGCTGCGGCGGAGGGCGCTCACGACGCCAGGAACCCGATGCCGTAGACGTCGAGCGTCACGCCGGTGATCGCGTCTGCGTCGCCCGAGGCGAGGAACACGGCCGCGCGCGCGACGTCGGCGGGCACGAGCTTCACGGACGGCGCGCCGGGCCGTTCGCCCGGCTCCTCGCCCCACGCGACGCGCTTGTCCACCTCGGCGGGGCAGAGCGCCGTGACCGCGATGCCGTCCGCCCAGAGCTCCTTCGCGAGCGCGCGCGTGAAGCCCACCACGGCGAACTTCGAGGTGCACTGCGGCACGAGCTTCTGGAAGCCGACCTGCCCGTCGATCGAGGCGAGGTTGATGATGCGCCCGCGCCGGCGCGCCTTCATGGCGGGCAGGACGGCGCGCGTGCAGCGGTAGACCCCCGTCACGTTCGTGTCGAGCGTGAGCTGCCACTCCGCGTCGCTGAACTCGAGGAGCGGCTTCTCGATCCAGACGCCCGCGTTGTTCAGGAGCACGTCGACGCGCCCGAAGCGGTCCAGCGCGCGCTGGACCGCGGAGTCGACGGCCGCCTGCGAGCGCACGTCGGCCGTGCACCAGTCGACGTCGGCCCCGCGCTCCTGCGCGGCCTTCCCCGTCGCCTCGAGCTCGGCCGCCGTGCGCGCCGTCAGGAACAGCTCCGCGCCGGCCTCGGCGTACGCGAGCGCGATCGCCCGGCCGAGCCCGCGCCCCGCGCCCGTGATCCAGGCGACGCGTCCCTCGAGCCTGCGCTTCACGGCGTCGCCTCGATGCGCAGCAGCAGGCGCCCGAGCGGCCGCTCCGCGCCGGGGCGGAGGCCGGCGGCAGCGAGGAGCGCGCGGAGCTCCTCGGCGCCCCGCACGGCGCCGCCGGTGAGGAGCAGCATGTCGACGTCGAGGAGCGCGGCCACCCGGCCGGCCGCGCCCTCGCCGCGGCGGAGCTCGAGCACGTCCACGACGCCGCGCGGCCGAAGCACGGCGTGCACGCGCCGCAGCAGCTCGACGGCGCGCACGTCGTCGAGCCCCATCAGCACGCGCGAGAGCAGCACGCGATCGAAGCCCCGGGCCGTCGGGTCGAGCGCATCGCGCAGGAAGTCGCCGGCGCACGCTTCGACGCGGGGATCGAGCCCGCGCACGGCCTCCGCGATCACCGGCGGCAGGTCGAAGAGCTCGATCTCGGCGTCCGGATGCTTCGCCGCGATCGCGGCGGCGAAGTTGCCGAGCCCGCCGCCGAGGTCGAGCACGCGCGCGCGCGGCGGCAGCTCGAGCGCGCCGGCGAGCTCGCACGCGTCGTCGCGGCTCGTCTCGGCCATCGCGTGCGCCAGGTTCGGGAAGAAGCGCGCGAGCACGTCGGGACGCGCGAAGAAGGCATCGCGGCTGCGGTCCGGGAGCTCCGCCCCGCTCGCGAGGCTCTCCTCGAGCCGCGTCCAGAGGCCGGTGTGCCAGAGGTCGTGCAGCACGGTGTGGCGGCGCGAGCGCTCGCCCTTCTCGGTGAGAACGCGCTTCGCCGCGGGCGTCGCGACGAACGCCCCGTTGCAGCGCTCGATCACGCCGAGCGCGGCGAGCGCCTCGAGCAGCGCCCGCGCGCCGCGCCGCGCCAGCCCGCACGCCGCGGCCACCTCCTCCGCCGTCCTCGGCGTGTCGGCCAGCGCCTCGAAGGCACCGGTCGCGACGCCCGCCATCACGAGCCGCGCGGCGCGGTGGGAGAAGCTCAGGTTCCGGAGCTCGCCCTCGGTCATTGGAGCTGTCCTCCGGCCGACTCCGCTCGGGCTTCGCCCTCGCTGCGCGCTTCGCTCGCGGGGGCCGTGCGCTCCGCGTTCGCGCGGCTGCGCGCCAGCCGGAAGCCCGCGGCCGGCGCGAAGGGAAGCCCGTGGCGGCGGTCGCAGCGCGCGAGGTCGCCGTCGAGGGCGAAGCAGCCGCCGCGCGTCACCAGGTAGCTGCCCTCCTCGGGGTCCTGCACGGGGCTTCCCGGGTAGAGCCGGTAGAGGCTCCCCGTGCACTCCTCCACGTTCCCGGCCAGGTCGAGCGCGCCGCAGGGCGAGGCGCCGTCGGGGAAGACACCGACCGGTGTCGTATCCCCGAGGCCCGCCTCGCGCGTGTTCGCGCGGCGCGGATCGAAGACGTCGCCCCACGGATACGCGCGGCCGTCCGTCCCGCGCGCCGCCTTCTCCCACTCCGCCTCGGTCGGCAGCCGGTAGCGGCGTCCCGTCTCGCGCGAGACCCAGTCGCAGTAGGCGAGCATCGCCTCGTGCGAGATGCCGTGGACGGGATGGTTCTCGCGGCCGCGCGGCGGGCGGCCGCGCTCGAAGCCGGGCGGCGGCTCGCCGCGTCCGGTGCGCACGAGGAAGAGCGCCCACTCCTGCTGCGTCACCGGATGGCGCGCGATCTCGAAGGCATCGACGAGGAGCTCCTGCTGCGGGCAGGCCTTCGCGAGCCACGAGAGCGGCAGGTCGTACTCGCGCCCCACGGCCGCGACCTCTTCCTCGCGCATGCCGCGCAGGAAGGGCCCGGCCGGGACGAGGCGCATCTCCGGCCGGAGCGCGTCGAGCCGCGGGTCCCCGAGGAGCGCAAGCGCGGTGCCGGCGCCGAGGCGCTCGAGCCGCGGGCGCTTCCCGTCCTCGGCGATCCGCGCGAGCGCGTGCGCGAGCGCGGGGCGCTCGTCCGGAGCGAGCGCGGCGAGCGCGTCCTCCACGTCGGGCACGCAGCCCGACAGCAGCCTCTCGTGGACGGCCGTCACGGGCCGCTCCGCGCGAGACGGTGCTCGCTCTTCACCTGGCCGCTCGTCGCCTCGATCACGCCGAAGCGGCCGTC
>Ga0075327_1000219_pt1 | contig 15162 bp, 11 predicted proteins | sample MayberrySE_Catta_2_FD_120056 | JGI IMG/M metagenome (GOLD analysis project Ga0075327, IMG submission 120056) | Natural and restored wetland microbial communities from the San Francisco Bay, California, USA, that impact long-term carbon... | ecosystem: Environmental > Terrestrial > Soil >...
CTGGTCGATCACTTCGAGGCTGCGCAGCTTCTTGTACGGTGCGACACGTTCGGCGACGTACGCGCAGATCGCGTCCGCAGTCGCGTCGCCCTTCAGCACGACGAACGCCTTCGGCACCTCACCGGCCTCCTCGCTGGCAATCGGGATCACGGCAGCGTCGGCGACCGACGGATGTGTCAGCAGCACGGCTTCGAGCTCGGCGGGCGCAATCTGCATGCCCTTGTACTTGATCAGCTCCTTCAACCGGTCCACGATGAAGAAGCAGCCGTCCTCGTCGGCGTATCCGATGTCGCCCGTGTGCAGCCAGCCCTCCGGGTCGAGCATGTCTGCCGTGGCGTCCGGCCGATTCAGGTAGCCCTTCATCACCTGCGGTCCCCGGATGCAGATCTCACCCTCCTGCCGCGGTCCCAGTTCCGCCCGCGTCACGACGTCCACCACTCTGGCTTCGGTATTCGGAACGGGTGGCCCGATGCCCCCGGGTTTCGTCCGCTCCCCATCGAGGCGCGTGGCATGCGTGACCGGTGAGGTCTCGGTCAGCCCGTACCCCTGGACGACGCGGCAACCGAGGCGCGCGCTCGCGGCCGCCGCGACGTGTTCCGACAGCGGGGCCGCGCCCGAGAACACCGTGTGCAGCCGGCTCAGATCGTAGTTGTCGACCAGCGGGCTCTTGGCGAACGCCAGCACGATGGGCGGGACGACGTTGGCGAACGTGACCCCGTACTGCTGCATGATCTGCAGGCACTGCTCGAGATCGAACCGCGGCATGGTGACGATCGTCGCGCCTCGATAGAGGCCGAGGTTCATGATCACGACCATGCCGTAGATGTGGAAGAAAGGGAGGACGCCGAGAATCGTGTCATGCTCGTCGATGTCCAGCGCGCAGGTCGACTGGAGCATGTTGGCCACCAGGTTGCGGTGGGTCAGCATCACCCCTTTCGGGAGCCCCGTCGTACCGCTCGAATAGGGAAGGACGACCACCTGCGTCCGCGGATCGATGGCGACGGCTGGCGGATCGCCTTCTGCCGCGAGGAGCGAGGCGAACGGCGTGGCACCGTTGCCTTCGCCGAATACGAACACCTCGCGCACGCCAGCCTCGCGTGCCGCGTGTGTGGCTTTGTCGAGGCACGGCGGCACTGTAACGAGCGCCCGTGCGCCCGCGTCCTCGAGCTGGTGGCGCAGCTCGGCCACTGTATAGAGCGGGTTGATCGTCGTCACGATTCCACCGAGCAGCGAGACGGCGTGGAATGCGACGGCGTACTCGGGGAGATTGGGGCTGTAGATCGCGAAGACGTCTCCCTTCCGGAAACCTCGGGCCGAGAGCCCCGCGGCCGCCCGCCGCACCGCCTCGATCCAGCCGTGGTAGGTCAGCGTCCGTCCGGACGGTCCATCCATGAGGGCGGCCTTGTCGCCGAAGGCGGCCGCGCGTTCGAGGAGGAACGGCGTCAGCGCGATCTCGGGAATGACGACGTCGGGCTCGGGAGCGTGGAAGATCATGGCGACATGCTATCCCGGCTCAGCCGTGGCGCCACCAACGCCATCGGGGACTCGAGGCGCGAGCGGCTCGCAGGGATCGGTATACAGGCAGGGATCGTATATAGAAGTATGGTGAAGTTCCTGCTGTGGCTGATCCTCTTCGTCGTCTGCTGGCCGCTGGCGCTTCTCGCGTTGCTGCTCTATCCCCTCGTCTGGCTCCTCCTGCTCCCTTTCCGGCTCGTCGGCATTGTCGTTGACGGCGTGTTCGAGTTCCTGGGCGCCTTGATCAGACTCCCGGCCCGGGCGCTCGGCAGCCGGTAGCCCGCGACGCCGGGCGGCCACACGGCCGATCAGGAGTCTGCCTTCCCGCGTCCGAGACCGCTTTCTGCTCCTCCAAGGCCGATAAGGCAGACCGTTGACATTCATCGCGCCGACAATAGTCTGCCTTTCGCGGGCATTCGCGCTCGCCGCGGCAGACGGAAGTGTTATCTCTGCAAGGAGTTGGAGCGGCTCGCGCGCCGGCTGGCCGCATCGATCGGGTAGCGAGATGCTGGCGGGTCACACACTTACCGGCAATGGCTCATCCGTATCCGCGGCGGGGACGCCGTCGACGCGTTTGGCTGGCCTTGAAGTTGCCATTTGATGGTGACGACAAGGAGCAGACCTACTCATGGAAAGCAGGAAAAAGAACTTCGTGATTGCTGGTGTGGTTGCCGCCGCGCTCTCCCTCGCAGCCGGAACGGTCGCCGCCCAGGACTACTTCTTCCCGCTGTTCGGCGCCTACGTCGACCACGTGGTTCCCGGCGACTCGCCCTGCGGCGCGACGCCCATCCGCACGATCACGCCGTCGACCTATGAAGAGACGGTGATGCTCTGGTACCTCTGCGAGGACAACCGGGTCATCGCGCGCCGGTTCTTCCGCTCGGGCAACAGCGGACAGGTGCCCCAGCCGGTGTATCTCGTGAATCCTCCGGACGCCACATCGTCGACGACCTCGGCGCCTGCGCCGACGTCCGCGACGTGCCCGCCCGGATTCGTCCCCGCCGTGACCGGCGGTTGTGTGCCACCCGACCATCCGCTCGCGTCGGGCCGGTAGCGCGCAGTCGCGGCGAGCTTGCCCTCGCCCGCGTGAAGTGGTTGTCAACACTCCTCCCCCGGAGTGAACGCCCGGTATCCCCCAGGATGCCGGGCGTTTTCATTTTGCTGTACGCTCATCGGCGCACCAGTTGCCTGGAGGTCCTGATGAGCGAGCGGATCGGATTCATTGGTCTCGGCGTGATGGGGAAGCCCATGGCGCGCAACCTGCTCGCGCGCGGGTTCGGCCTCGTCGTCCACAGCCGCCGCCGTGGACCGGTCGACGAGCTCGTGGCGGCCGGAGCGCACGCGGCGGACACGCCGGCCGACGTCGCGCGGCAGTCGTCGCTCATCGTCACCATGGTGCCGGACTCGCCCGATGTCGAGGCGGTGCTCGAGGGCCCCGGCGGCGTGTTCGGCGCGCTTGCGCCGGGAAGCCTCATCGTCGACAGCAGCACGATCGCGCCGGCGGTCGCGCGTCGTCTGGCGGCGCGCGCCGCCGAGCTCGGGTCGTCGATGATCGACGCGCCGGTGAGTGGCGGCGAAGTCGGCGCGGTCAACGCGTCGCTCTCGATCATGATCGGCGGCGACGCGGCGGCGGTGGAGCGAGCGCGGCCCGTGCTCGAAGCGATGGGCACACCCGAACGCATCGTCCACATCGGCCCATCGGGGTCGGGCCAGCTGTGCAAGGTCTGCAATCAGATGGTCATCGGCGGCACGCTCGCCGCGGTCAGCGAAGCCTTCGCCCTCGCGCGCAAGGCCGGCGTCGATCCCGCGCGCGTGCGGACGGTGCTGCTCGGCGGCTTCGCGGCCAGCCGCGTCCTCGACGCCCACGGCGAGCGCATTCTGCAGTCGAACTACGTTCCCGGCTTCCGCACGCGCCTGTTCGCCAAGGATCTTGGAATCGCCGCCGACACGCTGACCGAGTACCAGACGCCCGCTCCCGTCGCTGCCGTCGTGCAGCAGCTCGTCGCGGCGCTGATGGCGGCCGGCCACGCTGATACCGACTACTCGGCGCTCGCGACGGTCCTCTTCGACCTCGCCGCCCTGGATCGTTGACGCGCGGACACGGCACACCCGAACGGGTAGTGCGTACCCGCGGAAACAGTCGAGCTGATGACGCACTAAGCTCAACGGCAAAAACGTCAGTCGTTTTTGCGCGCAAGACCGTTCGCTTTCCTCCGACCCGGCGTTATCCTCTGTGACACGGCACGAGGTGTGACCAGCCCCTCGTGCCGTCTCCCGAAAATCTCGGTGGGAGGGTTCATGCCCCGTGTTCACTGCCTGCCCGTTGCGCTGGCAGGCGCGCTCCTGCTGGTGCCTGTCGTCGGGCGCGCGCAGCCGATCGCCTCTCTCGATCGTGCGCCGGTACCCGCCGCGGCCACGCGCGCCGCGCAACCGGCTCCGGTTGCGCGTCAGTGGCGCAGCGAATGGTTCCGCGATCGGGATTACTTCGATCCGCTCATCGCCGAGCCGCGCGCACCGCAGATCGCGTTCACCTTCCCCGCCTGGACACCGGAGTTCCAGTACTCGGTCGAACCGGGCACGCGCCTGGTCTGGGAGGTGAGTCTCGGCCGCGAGATTCCGATCTTCGCGCGCGCCAACTTCGACGACGCGACACGCGGGCTGGAGGGGTCGCAGGGCTTCGGCGTCTGGGTGGATGTCAGCTTCCACATGATCGAGGACATGGGGAAGGACCCGTCGAATCCCATCATCAACACCGACTACCGTTTCAGCCTTGCCAAGCTGAAGTACTACCGGGTGATCTCTGTGCCACCCCCCACGACCGGCAGCGATCCGGTCCGGCGATGGCGGTCGATAGCCGTGCGCGCGGATCTCTACCACCACGAGAGCACGCACCTCGGCGACGAGTTCGTCATCAACGGCCAGGGCGAGCATCCCGAATTCGAGCGGCAGAACGTGAGCTTCGAGTTCTACGACATCGCAGGCGCGTTCAACTGGGAGCGCGGCGACGGCCTGCGGCATTCGATTCGCGGCGGGACGACGGGCCTCGTGAAGCCGTCGCACGGCTACTACTCGGATCACACGCTGATGTTTCCCGTCGAGACCCAGCGGGAGGTCGCGAAGTCCGAGCGGACCTTCGAGCCGTACGTGCAGTACGAGTTCCACGCTCCGCACCGGACGAAGCTCGCCGCGGATCCGTTCGGCGCGCCGGCCGCGCCGGCCGCGCCGGGCACACCGAGCGCGCCTGCCCTTCAGGCCGGTGCCGGCGCGTTCGAGCGTCCGGCGCGGTGGGCGCCGTTCGTATCGGCGGACCTGCGGCGGCGCATCGTGCTCGACTACAACAAGCCGAGCGCGGACACCAAGGAAGACACACAGTGGTCGGTCAACCTGCTCGCCGGCATCCGTTCGCAGGCCGGGAACTTCCGATTCGCGATCAAAGAGATCTACGCGCGGTTCTATCACGGCGTGAACCCGCACGGGCAGCTGCGCAACGAAAAGGACTTCTGGCTTGCGGGTATCGGCGTCAACTTCGCCGTTGGCGACCGGTAGGAGGCGTGCATGTGGAACTACCATCCTGACGTCGTGGTGGAAACCTTCGTGCGATTCCACCCCGGCCGATCGTTCACGCTGCAGGAGCTCAAGGACTACGACGCGGAGCTCTTCGCGGCCAACGACGCCTTCTTCACGAGCGCGCTCGTCGCGCGCGGGCTTCCCAATCCGAGCGCGTACGACAAATCCAAGCTGCTTCAGATCGCGTGCGTATCGCCGGGCGCGTTCGATGCCGCCGTGCTCTATGCGGCCGGCGCCTACGTGCGCGCGCTCAGCCTGGGCGTGATCGCGTGAAGGCATCGGGACTGCCGCGTGAGGTATCGAGACGGGCGGAGGACACTTTGGGACTGAGGACACCATCGGACGGAGGGGGGCACCATGAATGATCCGTGGGATGACGCCGGTCGGGGCCAGGCCGGGTTCGTCGTGACCGCGAAAGGACTGCGCGTTCCCGTCGCGGCGCCAGCCTCGCCCGCCGCCTGGCCCGCGACGCCGAACGTGCCGCAGGGCGCGGCGTTGCCCCCCGGCGGAACCGAAGCACGCTACCGGGGCGTCGGGCCGAAGGGCTATCAACGGTCGGATCCCCACGTTCGGGAGCAGGTGTGCGAACGCCTGCTGCTCGATCCCTACCTCGATGCTTCGGGCATCGCCGTCACGGTGGCAAAGGGTCGCGTCGCCCTTGCCGGCACCGTGCCGAGCGAGCGGATGCGCGCCGCGGCCATCGCGGCCGCGTCGAGCGTAGCCGCCGGCGCCGTCGAGTCGCGGCTGCAGGTATCGGGCGCACCTGCCGCACGCGCCTCACGGGCACCGGCGAAGCGGGCAGACGCCCGCACACGATCCGGGCGAACGCGTGGAGAGACGCGCGCGACGGCGCGAAAGCGAGGGAGGACCAAATGAAAGGGCCGGTGAAGGCGGTCATGACCGTCAGTGGAGCCGCGTGGCTGATTGCGCTGCTGGCCGTTGCCGGCGCCGACGTCCGCGGGCAGGCGCAGACGCCTGCCTACAGTCAGGACGAATCGGACTACGGCTACGGCCCGAGATACCTGACCGATGCCCAGCGGGCGGGCCGCGACACCTGGTACTTCTGGACGGGCGGCAACGAGAAGTTCTGGGTGAAGATGGCCGAGCTCACCGAGGGCAACGTCAATCTGCTCGCTTACGTCGATTCGCGGCTGCACGGCCGCCGTTTCGCGACGCTCGGTGCGATTACGCAGCCCGGCTGCCGCGCCGCGACCGCGCCCGACCAGTACGGGCTCTGGATGGACCAGTGCGAGCAGCCGGCCGTCCCCGGCGTGCCCGGCGACCCCTCCGGCATCGTCGGCCTGCGGAGATTCCCGAATCCCAAGTTCGACAAGGCGAACTGGAATGCCGACGCCTACTTCAAGCATCCGGGCAAGACCGAGCCGCCGTACCTCATCGGCATGGCGTGCGGTTTCTGCCACGTCGGGTTCGCTCCGCTGAATCCGCCGGAGAATCCCGAGGCGCCGAAGTGGTCGAACCTGGCCGGCGCAATCGGCAATCAGTACTGGGAGGAGGGCCGCCTCTTCAACCTCCGGATGCCGCCGACCGACTTCCGGTGGCACGTTGGCAACCGACAGGCGCCCGGGACGTCGGACACGTCGCGGTTTGCCACCGATCACATCAACAACCCGAACGCGATTAACGCGATCTTCAACCTGGCGTTCCGGCCGACCGAACCCGAGACGATGGCGGACGGCACGACGCGGCAGGTCCATCACATCCTCAAGGACGGCGCCGATTCGATTGGCGTCGCCGGTGCCTCGCTGCGCGTCTACGTGAACATCGGGATGTGCTCGGACTACTGGCTGACGCTGCACGATCCGGTGATGGGCCGCAAGCCGCAGCAGCCCTTCCAGATCGACAACGCGAGGAAGAATTGCGAGGACTGGCGGAACACGGAAGCGCGCATGGAGAACGCCGAGACGTTTCTGAAGACGCTCGGGCCCATGAACCTCAAGGACGCGCCCGGCGGGTCGGAGTACCTGACGGCGGACGCCGAGACGCTTCGCCGCGGGAAGCTGGCATTCGCCGACAAGTGCGCGCGCTGTCACTCGAGCAAGCAGCCGCCGCGGGAAATCGCGACCGACCGTGTCAAGGTCGAGGCGTGGTATCGCGAGTCGGTGCTCAGTCCGGACTTTCTCGAGAAGAACTTCCTCTCCGACGACCGGCGGTATCCGGTGTATCAGCTCGGCACCAACATCGCACGCGCCGCCGCCACCAATGCCATGGCGGGGCAGGTCTGGTCGGATTTCTCGTCCCAGACCTACAAGCAGCTGCCGGACATCGGGAGGATCCGGGGACTCTATAACCCTCAGGACCCCGAAGAGCCGCTGGAGTGGGAGCTCAAGGGAGGCGGTCGTGGCTATTACCGCACGCCGACGCTCGTGTCGATGTGGGCGACGGCCCCGTATCTCCACAACAACGCGCTCGGGATGTACGTGAAGGACCCGTCCGTGCGCGGCCGGATGCTGTCGTTCTACGACTCGACAGAGAAGCTGCTCTGGCCCGAACGGCGGCTCGGCGTGCAGTCGATCATCGTGACGTCGATCGACACCGAGCTCGCGATACCGGGACGCGATCAGCCGATCAGGATTCCGGCGGGGACGCCCGTCGACCTCATCGCGCGCGTCGACCCCCGCGAGGCGCCGGCGATCGTGCAGAACCGGGTGGTCCTGAACGTCCTGTCGGATCGAACGCTCTTCCGGGGCCTCATCCGCAACAACCAGGCGCCCGACTTCGTGCTCGATCGCGGGCACATGTTCGGGACCGAGTTGCCCGACGAGGACAAGCGGGCATTGATCGAGTTCCTGAAAACCATGTAGCCGTCGTCGCGGGGACACTCAACGTTGAGTGTCCCCGGTAACAAAACTGTAAGAAGGGCGCGCGGGAGCCGCGCGGAAGAGGGACCATGATTTCCCGCAGACGCGTACTCGAGACGTTGGGGGCGGCGCTCGCCGTGGCGCGGCCCGGAGCCTGGACCGGGGCAGCAGACGCTCAGCCGCCGGCCGCGCCGCCGGCCGGCGCGCAGGCCGGTCCCGGCGTCGCGCTCTATCCCCACCTCTTCTCGCCGCTGGCGTTCAGGAATCTCACGGTGAAGAACCGGGTGTTTCGATCGAACGTCGCCGGACGGTTCGACAACTACGACGGGTCAGGCAACCAGGCGCGGATCAACTGGGAAGTGAAGTTCGCGCGCGGCGGGGTTGGCGCGGTGATCTCGTCGTTCGTGCCGGTGACGATGCGCGGCCGCATCATGCCCAACTACGCGACCATCGACCGCGACGCGTGCATTCCGTTCTGGAAGCGGCTCGTCGAGCAGGTGCACGGCGAGACCGACTGCAAGTACATCCTGCAGTTGAGCCACGGAGGCCGCCAGCGCGACGTGCCCGGGATCGAGTACGCCAAGGGCCTCAGCTCGACCGACGACAAGGACCCGCTGCACGGATTCGAATGCGAGCGGATGACCATCGAGCAGATTCAGGATGTGGTGAAGGCGTTCGGGCAGGGCGCGCGCCGGGCGCGCGAGGCGGGCGCGGACGGCGTCGAGCTGCACGGCGCGAACGGCTACCTCATCACGCAGTTCCTCAGTTCGGCCATCAACGACCGCAACGACGACTACGGCGGCGAGCTGAAGAACCGCGCCCGCTTCGTGATCGAGATCGTCCGCGCCATCCGCGCCGAGGTCGGCCGCGACTTTCACCTGCAGATGAAGATCAGCGCGATCGAATACAACGATGCGCTCCTCGACGACGAGCCGAAGGGGAATACGCTCGACGATGCCGTCGAAGTCTGCCGGCTGCTGGAGGCCGAGGGCGTCGACGCGATTCACGTGTCGAGCGGAAGCTTCTTCCCGCATCCGCGCAACCCGGCCGGTGACCTGCCGATCGAGGAGCTGCGCAAGACCTACGACACCCTGATCTCGAGCGGCCTGCTCACCAAGCGCAACTATCTGCTCTTCAGCGGCCGCCTGACGAGCAAGTACTTCAAGAGCCAGTGGGAGAAGGCGCGCGGCGATTTCCGCCACATCGAGGGGCTGAACCTGCCCGACGCCCACCGGATCAAGCAGGCGGTGACGATTCCGGTGCTCGTGACCGGCGGGTTTCAGACCGCGACCGTCATCGAACACGCGCTCGCCGACGGGCTCTGCCACGGCGTGACGATCGCCCGGCCGCTCATCGCGAACAACGACCTGGTGAAGATCTTCGCCAGCGGCGCCGCGCGGGCGGAGAAGCCCTGCACGTACTGCAACAAGTGCCTCGTCAACGCCGTCGAGAACCCGCTCGGATGCTACGAGGAATCGCGCTTCGCCTCGCGCGACGAGATGGTCCGCCAGATCATGTCGGTTTTCGATCCGCCGCCGTTCTCGGGAGGTGCGCAGACATGACTCAGCGGAGTCACCTGCTCGTGGCGGCACTCGTGGCGATCCTGTGCACGATTGCCGTGCAAGCGCAGACAGGCACGCCCGACTCGGCCACGTTCCCGGACGTCGACGATCATTTCAAGTACGGATCGATCGGCACCGAAGAGGGCGTCGGCATTCCGTACTGGATCTGGAAAGTCCTTCCGACGGTCTTCGAGGACAAGCTGCCGAAGCGTCCCGGCGTCGGCTACGAACGGATCGGCTTCCTCATCGACGCCGCGCGGCATCCGCGTCCCATGGGCACGTCGTACAAGCCCGGCCGCATCGCCCGCGTGGGGCTCAACTGCGCGACCTGTCATGTCGGCACGTATCGCGAGAGCCCGACCAGCCCCCGTCAGGTGGTGTCCGGCATGCCGGCCAATCAGATGGACCTGCAGGGTTACGCGAACTTCCTCACGGCGTGCGCCAACGACCCGCGATTCAACTACGGGACGCTGATGGAAGCCATCCGCAAGGAGAATCCCGACATCGGCTGGTTCGAGCGCCTGCTCTACCGGTTGTTCGTCGTGGGCGCCACGAAGAAGGGCATCCTCGAGCGCGCCCGCGAGAACGCGTGGTTCGACCGGCGTCCGCCCTTCGGGCCCGGGCGCGTGGACACCTTCAATCCGTACAAAGTCATGTTGAGAATCCCCATCGACGACGTCGTGGGGACAGTCGACCTGCCGTCGCTCTGGAACCAGCGGATGCGGGCGCGGATGTGGCTGCACTGGGATGGCAACAACGATTCGGTGGAGGAGCGCAACAAGAGCGCGGCCATCGGCGCCGGCGCGACGCCCGATTCACTCGACCTCGAATCGATGAAGCGGATCGAGAACTGGATCCTCGACCTCAAACCGCCGCGGTATCCGCCGGCCCGGATCGATCCGGGGCGTGCCGGCGAGGGCCGCCGGGTCTGGGAGCAGGCCTGCGGAAGCTGCCATTCGGTCGAGAGCCCGCTCGTCGGCCAGGTGACGGCTCTCGCCGACGTCGGAACCGATCCCGAGCGCCTCCACTCGTTTACGGCGCAGCTCGCCGAGGGCATGAACACGATCGGGGAAGGGAAGCCCTGGCGCTTCAGCCGCTTCCGCAAAACGAACGGCTACGCCAACATGCCGCTCGATGGCGTGTGGCTGCGGGCGCCGTACCTGCACAACGGTTCGGTGCCGACGCTGCGCGCGCTGCTCTTCCCCGACGAGCGTCCCGCGGTGTTCTATCGCGCCTACGACGTGTACGACTGGACCAACGTGGGCTTCGTCTCGAGCGGCCCGGAGGCCGAGGCCGGCGGTGTCCGGTTCGACACGTCGCTCAAGGGGAACAGCAATGCCGGCCACACCTACGGTTCGACGTTGTCGCGGCAGGAGCGTGAGGCGCTCCTCGAGTACCTGAAGACGCTATGAGCGCGCGTCTCTACCTCCGTGCGGTTTTCTCGTGCTGGTGCGCCGCTCTGCTGGCGTGTGCCGGCGGCATCCGGCCCGAGTCGCTCCCCAAGTTCGAAAGCATCGAGGAGCAGTTCAAGTACGGGTCGGTCGGGATCGAGTCCGAGGAGGGCCTTCCCTACTGGATCTGGCAGGCGCTGCCCCGCGTGTTCGCCGACAAGCTGCCGCGCCCCGGTGGCTATGCCGCATTCGGGTTCCAATGGGAGCCGGGCAAGGAACTGCCGGTCGGCTTCTCCAAGGTCGATCTCTACGGCGGCCCGCGCGTCGCGATCAACTGTGCGTTCTGCCACACGACGTCGGTTCGCCTGCGCCCCGCCGATCCGCCGCGGCTCTTCATCGCGGGCCCAGGCAACCAGATCAACCCGCAAGGCTACGTCAAGTTCCTGCAGGCGGTGGCCGCGGACCCACGATTCGACTCCGACGAGCTGCTGACCGCGATCGGCGGCCTGACGAGGCTCTCGTGGCGGCAGCGCATGCAGTATCGCTTCCTGCTGATTCCGGCGGCGAGGCGGGCGCTTCAGAAACAGCGCCGGCAGTACGACTGGATGTACCGGAATCCCGAGTGGGGGCCCGGGCGCATCGACCCGTTCAACCCGGTCAAATTCGGGATCCTGAAGCTGCCCGTCGATTCGACCATCGGCAACTCCGACATGGTCCCCATCTGGAACATGAAGGCGCGTCAGGGGATGTCCCTCCATTGGGACGGCCTGAGTGCCTCGCTGCGCGAGGTCGTCCTCAGCAGCGCGCTTGGCGACGGCGCCAGCCGCAAGTCGATCCAGCTGCCGAATCTCGCCCGCATCGAGCAGTGGCTGATGGAGGTTCAGCCGCCCGCGTATCCGTACGAGGTCGATCGCGCGCTCGCCGGCGAAGGACGTAGCGTCTACGACGCACAGTGCGCCCAGTGTCACGCGCCCGGCGGCGCGCGAACGGGCACCGTCGTCCCGGTCGAGGAGATCGGCACCGATCGCCATCGCATCGACATGTGGACGCCTGCCGCCCCCGTAGCCTACAACAAGTACACGGACGGCTATCCGTACGACTTCACGGGTTTCATGAAGACCAACGGGTATGTCGCGATGCTGCTCGACGGCGTCTGGCTCCGCGCCCCGTACTTGCACAACGGGTCGGTGCCCTCGCTGCAGGAGCTGTTCGAGCCAACCACGGCCAGGCGCCAGACGTTCTACCGCGGCTACGACCTCTACGATCCCACACGCGTCGGCTTCGTCTCGGAGGGCGACGCGGCCGCCCGCCTCGGGATGCTGTACGACACGCGCCTCCCCGGCAACAGCAATGCCGGTCACCTCTACGGCGTCGAGCTGACGCCGGTACAGAAGCGAGCGCTCATCGAATATTTGAAGACGCTGTAAGACGGTATTTGAAGACGCTGTAAGACGGGCTCAGGGCTCAGCTCTCACCGGGGGACTTCGTCCCCCGGACCCCCTTACACGCTCCCTCGCGGGCCCCTACGCCCCGCTCCGCTCGCGTGGCTCGCTCGCTGGCCTCGCTCGCGCGATTGCTTCACAGGCTCTCAGGGCTCAGGGAAGAGCTCTTCCCTGAAACCTCGAGCCCCGAGCCGTGAGCCCTGAGCCCCCAGACGAGGGTTGCCCCCAGACCGCAACCGACGGATAATCAAGAGGTTCGGTCGCGTCCAGCGACAAAGCTGATCAGGCGCGTATCTTGCGATCTGGTTCAGGCAGTCATGCAACGCCATCTGATTCCGCTCCAACAGGCCATCCGTTCGCTCCACACGCGTGGGGTAGGCCTCGTCCGCCGCGCGTTCACCGGCCGGCCGCGGGCGCTCGTCGCGACCATTTCGATGCTGGCCGTCGCCCTGCTCGCGGCGGCGGCCTATGTCGCCTGGTTTGCGTACGACCTCACACGGGGGCTCCCGACTCGCCAGGCGTTGCATGAGATGGCGGACATGGTCCAGTCGACGACCATTTTCGACGCCGGCGACCGGCCCGCCTTCACTATCTTCAAGGAGCAGCGGATTGAGGTCCCGCTGGAGAAGGTGTCCCCGAACCTCGTCAAGGCCGTCATCGCCATCGAGGACCAGCGGTTCTTCGATCACGGCGGCATCGACGCGGTGCGCATTGGCGGCGCGCTGCTGAAGAACCTGCAGTCGGGCCGCCGCTCGGAGGGGGGCAGCACGATCACGCAGCAGCTGGCGCGGCTGACCTTCCTCACGCGGGGCAAGACCTACCGGCGCAAGCTCAAGGAGGTCATCGTCGCGGCGTACCTCGAGAACCTGTACTCGAAGCAGGAGATTCTCGAGATGTACCTCAACAAGGTGTACTTCGGCGATGGCCTCCACGGCGTCGAGGCGGCCGCGCGCGGGTACTTCGGGAAGCCCGCCGCCGATCTGCAGGTCGACGAAGCAGCGCTCCTCGCGGGCCTCATCCAGTCGCCGTCGAGCTACGCGCCGACCGTCAACCTCGACCGCGCTGTCGCGCGCAGGGCCGTCGTCCTGCAGATGATGGTCGCGTCGGGCGCAATCGACGCGGCCGCGGCCGAGCGTGCGAAGGCGTCGCCGGTCACCATCAACAATGCCCTCGAGATCAAGGAGACCTTCGGTCTCTACTTCAAGGAAAACGTGCGGCGGGAGCTCGTGGAGCGGTTCGGCTGGCAGCGGGTCTACCAGGGCGGCCTTCGCGTCTATACGACGATTGACAGCGACCTCCAGCAGGCGGCCGAGGTTCTGCTCGAGAAGGGACTACAGGACATCGAGCGGCGGCCCGGCTTCAAGCACCGGAAACGAGCCGCGCCTGCGCCGCCGGCCGGCGCCGCGTCCGCCGGGGCGCCCGAGTACCTCCAGGGCGCACTCATGGCGATGGACCCGTCGAACGGCCACGTCAAGGTGATGGTCGGCGGCCGGAACTTCGGCGAGAGCCACTTCAACCGCGCCGTCCAGGCGAAACGGCAATCCGGATCCGCGTTCAAGCCGTTCGTCTACGCCGCGGCGCTCGAGGCCGGCTACTCGCCCGCGTCCCTCATCACGGGCCTGAACGACCCGATCCTGACAGTCAAGGGCGCCTGGCTCCCCGAGGACGATCACGCCACCGGCGACGAGATGACGATGCGCGCGGCGCTTCGGACGTCGAGCAACCGGGCGGCGGTGCAGATGCTTTCGTCTGTCGGGATCCCGAAGGCCGTGGGGTACGCCGAGAAGCTCAATGTCGGCAAGCCTCCGAGCGTGCCATCGCTGGCGCTTGGCGCGAGCGACGTGACGCTCGCATCGCTGACCGCCGCGTACGGCGCGTTCGCGGACGGCGGGATCGTCCGAACGCCGATCCTCATCCGTCGCGTCGAGGACAGCGACGGTGTGGTGCTCTACCAGGCGGAGGGCGCATCGCACCGTGCCGTGAGCGAGGCGACGGCGTACCTCATGGCGAGCATGCTGTCGGACGTGGTCAATTCCGGTACCGGCTACCGGGCGCGGCAGGACGGATTCACGCTGCCAGCCGCCGGCAAGACAGGCACGACCAACGACTACAACGACGCCTGGTTCGTCGGTTTCACGCCTCATCTCGTGGCCGGCGTGTGGGTGGGGTTCGATCAGCCGCAGACCATCGCCTCGGGCGGGTACGCCGGCGAGCTCGCGGTTCCCATCTGGGGCGCTTTCATGAAGCGCGCCACGCGCGGCGACAAACCCGAGTGGTTCGAGCGTCCCGCCAACGTGGTCGGCCTCACCGTGTGCCGGCTGTCGGGCAAACTGCCGGCGGGCGGCTGCGACAACGTGTCGGTCGCCAACCGCGACGGCCTGGTGGAGAAGCGCTCGATGCTCTATACCGAGTACTTCGTGCGCGGGTCCGAGCCAGCCCAGCTCTGCCCGCTCCACAGCCCCTCGTTCACGGATCGGCTGGCTGGAATCTTCGGCAAGGACGCGGGTGTCGTCGTGTCGGCCGACGCCGTGGGGCTGCCGCCGGCAACGGCCAGCACCTCCGGATCTCCAGCGGGTACCGTCGCGGTCCCGGCCGTCGCCCCCAAGGAGGTGGCGGTCGAGGAGCCGAAGAAGAAGCGCGGTTTCTGGGGGCGGCTCTTCGGCCGGGGCGACGACGACAAGGATGAAAAGAAGAAGGACGAGGAGCGGAAGAAACAGGAAGAGCAGCGGAGGCGGACCGGGCGGCCTCCTGGCGGATAGTGGAAGGGCGAGCGGGTGATAGCATCAGGCGGAGCCGATAAGCCGATATGCCGTTTCGCGACGTCGTCGGACACCGCCACCTCCTGGATCTCGTGGCCGGCGCGGTC
>Ga0075327_1000220_pt1 | contig 15091 bp, 11 predicted proteins | sample MayberrySE_Catta_2_FD_120056 | JGI IMG/M metagenome (GOLD analysis project Ga0075327, IMG submission 120056) | Natural and restored wetland microbial communities from the San Francisco Bay, California, USA, that impact long-term carbon... | ecosystem: Environmental > Terrestrial > Soil >...
AACGCAGCGGCGAGCCCGGCCGGGTCGTCGGCGACGCGCGCGAGCGCGGCGACCAGGTCGCGGCTCGTGGCGTGGCCGCCCGCGTGCGCGCGCACGTGCGCGCGGAGCGCGGCCTGGAAGCGCTCGGCGCCGAGGTACGCCTCGAACATGCCGAGCACGGCGGCGCCCTTCTGGTACGTGATGCCGTCGAACGCGCTCGCCACGTCGCGGTAGTCGTCGACCGGCTCGGCGATGCGCCGCGCGCTCGCGAGGCTGTCCGCGGCCATCGCGGCGCGCACGGCGCCGAGCTGCTTCAGGTCGATGCGAAACCCCGGCTCGAGCTCACCGACGAGCTTCTGCGCGAGCCAGCTGGCGAAGGCCTCGTTCAGCCAGAGGTCGTCCCACCACGGCATCGTGACCGAGTTGCCGAACCACTGGTGCGCGAGCTCGTGGAGGTGGATCGCGAAGAAGCCCTGGCGGAGCGCGGTGGGCGTGCGCTCGCCCTGGAGCAGCCAGCGCTCGTGGTACGTGACGAGCCCCGCGTTCTCCATCGCGCCGAACGCGAAGTCGGGAGCGGCCAGCAGGTCGAGCTTGTCGAAGGGATACGCGAGGTCGAACCACGCCTCGAGCGCCGCCACGAGGCGCGCCGTCTCGCCGAGCGCGAAGCGGAGCTCCGGCCCGCGCCCGGCGACGGCGAGCCCGCGGAGCGGGAGCGGCCGCGTGCGCTGCCCGTTCGGCGGGATCGGCGCCGACGTCACCACGTCCCAGGGCCCGACGGCGTACGCCACCAGATAGGACGGCAGCGGCGCGGTCGTCGCGAAGACGCGCTCGCTGCGGCCGCCCGGGAGCTCCGTCCGCCGGAGCTCGCGGGCGTTCGCGACGGCGACGCTCGCCGTGGGCACGACGAGCGTCACGTCCCACGGCGTCTTCCAGGACGGCTCGTCGAAGCAGGGAAAGCTCTTGCGCGCGGCGAGCGGCTCCATCTGCGTCATCACGTAGGAGCGCCCGGACGCGCGGACCTGGTACGTGCCGTCGAGCTGCGTGCCGTAGGGCGCGCGGAACGCGAGCACGAGCTCGGCCGCGCCGGACGGGAGCTCGGCCGGCGCAGCGAGGCGGAGGACGCCGCTCTCGTGCACGATCGCAGCCGCGAGCGCGACGGCGGGCGCACCTTCCGGCGTGACGGACGCGCTCGTGATCTCGAGCTCCCGCGCATGGAGCCAGAGCGTCCGCGCCGGCGCCTCGAGGCGGACCCGGATCCGGACCTCGCCCGCGAAGCCTGCGGCCTCGGGGTCGATCTCGAGCCGGAGCGCATGGTGGAGGGGCACGACGTCGCGCGGCAGCCGTCCGGTCGGCGGCGCCTCGGCCGAGGCCGGGCCTGGAGCGAGCGTCGAGGCGAGCGAGACGACGAGCAGGAGAGCGGCGCCGGTGACGGCGCGAAGCGAGCTCACGCAGGAGCGCGCCCGGGCCGTCGATTGCGGTCGGAGCGGATGCGCTTCTGCTCGACGAAATGGTTCACGCGTTCGAAGTCGTCGTTCACGCTGCTTCCGCCGGACAGATCCACCGCGTGGGAAGGAATCGCACCGCTCACGCCGTTGAAGCCGCGGATCGTGCAGTCCACGACACGCCCGTGCGAGTTCCGGCTCAGCTCGATGGCGTGGCCATTCTGGGCCGCTGCATTCAGGATGCAGCGCTCGATCCGGACGCTCCCGACGGTCTGCGACAGCTCGAGACAGCTTCGCGCGGAGAGCGCCGCACCGTGCCCGAGCCCCTTGTCCAGGAGACAGTCCTCGATCACGACGTCCCGGACGGGCGCGTCGCCGCCCGGCGGGGGTTCGACCGTGCCCTGGATCCGCAGGCTCGCGCCCCGCACTCCCTGGATCCGGACCTTCTGAGGATTCGTGAGCTCGAAGCTGCCCGACATCTCTCCGACCGCGCAGCAGTCCGTGACGACGGAGTCTCGCAACGCAGCCAGGGAGAGCGCCGCGCCGCCGGCCGCGCCGGCCCCGCTCTCCGTGTAGATCCGCTCCAGGCGGAGCCCGCGGCTCGGCGCGTCCCCGAGCCGGATCCCGCCGCGGCAGTCGCGGATCGTGACGTCCCGGAACAGGCCGCCGTCGATCGCCTGGCCCAGGATCGCCGAGCTCGGCAGACCTTGGATCGAGACCCGGTCCACGGCGACGTCTCGAACGTTCTCGACGCGGATACCGACCGGCGCCGGGCCCTCCGGGTCGGCCGGTGCGAGCCCGGGCCCCAGGATCCGCACGTCGCGCACCGCGACCTCGCTGCCGGCGATCACGATGGCGGCGCTGCCGCGAAACCGGCTCGACAGCACGAACGAGCGGTCGCGGAGCACCGCGCCCTGCTGGAGGACGAGGCTCTGCTCGAGGAGCTCGAAGGCGTAGGGATCCCCGCTCGCCTGCGTCGGGGTGGCGGGCGGAACGGGCCTGCACCCGGCGCCCACGAGCGCGACGCCTCCCGTCCCCACCAGCCGGGCGAGGAACGCGCGTCGATCCCGGCCTCCGTCCCGAGCGCACACCGGCTCCCCCGATCCAGAGAGCTCCGAAGCTAGTGCACGCGCTCCCACCCTGCTGGCCCGGGAAGCGGAGCAGACCGGCCCCGGTTCCGACGGCCGTCGCCCGCACGACGCCGCTCCGGCGGCTCGTTATCGTCCGCGCGACATGACGACCCCGCGAGAAGTCGCGCTGCGAGGCGCGAGCCGGCTCGCCTGCGACGCGGTCGAGCAGCTCACGCGGCTGGTGGAGGCGATGCACGCGAACATCGCGGCCGTCTCGCCGCCGCTCGGCCGCGGCACGGACGGGCGCACGCGGGGCGTGACGGGGCTCGTCTACGAGAGCATCCGGCTCGTGAACGGCGCGGCGCGCGTGACGCTCGACCGCGGCCTCGGCTGGCTCCCGCCGGCGCCGTCCGCGCCGCGCCGCCCCTCCGCGGAGAGCTGGCTCTGCGCGCTGAACGGCGTGCTCGGCGACCACCTGGCCGCGACGCGCAATCCGCTCGCGATCCCGATGCAGCTGCGGAGCGCGGGGCTTCCGCTGCCGCTCGAGCGCGACGCGCTCGCGGCGGCGCTCCCGGGCGCGGGCGGCCGGCTGCTGCTGCGGATCCACGGCCTCTGCATGAGCGACCTCGCGTGGACGCGGAGCGGCCGCGATCCCGGCCGCGCGCTCGCGCACGCGCTCGGCTTCACGCCGCTCGCGCTCCGCTACAACAGCGGCCTCCCGATCGCCGAGAACGGGTGCGCGCTCGCGAAACTCCTCGAGCGGGTGCTCGCGGTCTGGCCCGTGCGGATCGAGGAGCTCGTCATCGTCGGCCACAGCATGGGCGGGCTCGTGGCACGGAGCGCCTGCCGCGCGGGCGTCGAGGCGGGGCACGCCTGGCTTGGCCGTCTGCGGCAGCTCGTCTTCCTCGGCACGCCCCACCACGGAGCGCCGCTCGAGCGCGGGGGCCGCTGGCTCGAGCGCGCGCTCGGCGCGAGCCCCTACACCGCGCCGTTCGCGCGCCTCGGCGCGCTCCGCAGCGCGGGCATCCGCGACCTCCGGCACGGCGACCCCGCGCCGCTGCCGGCGGGCGTCGTCTGCTGCGCCGTCGCGGGCCGGCTCGGCCCCGACCCGATCGGCGACGGCCTGGTGCCGGCCGCGAGCGCGCTCGGCCGGCACGTGCGGCCCGAGCGGCGCCTCGGCTTCGCGCACACGTGGCTCGGGCCCGGGCTCGGCCATCTCGATCTGCTGGAGCACCCGGAGGTGTACGGCCGCCTGCGCGCCTGGCTCGAAGACGCGCGCGCGCGGGCTATCGTCGGCGTTTCGTGATCTTCTACTTCGACTTCCGGCAGTGGACCCGGCTGCTGCGCGTCGCCTGGCGCGAGCCCCACCCGGCCGGCCGCCGCCGCATGCTGGTGCGCCTGCTCGTCCTCGTGCCGCTCGTCGCGAGCTTCCACGCCGTCTGCTTCTTCCTCGACGGCGTGCTGTTCCCGAGCCTCCACCGCGTGCACGTGCGCGGCCCCGTCTTCCTGGTCGGCCACGCGCGGAGCGGCACCACGCTCCTGCACCGGCTGATGAGCCGCGACGCCGAGCGCTTCAGCTCGTTCCGGCTCTACGAGATGTACTTTCCGTCGCTGCTCCAGAAGAAGGCGATCCGCGCGCTCGCCGCGTTCGATCGGCGCGCGCTCGGCGGCTGCTTCGAGCGGCGCGTCCGCGCGTGGGAGGCGAAGCGCTACGGCAAGACGCAGGACATCCACGCCATGGGGCTCACCCAGCCGGAGGAGGACGACTTCCTCTTCTACTGGTCGTGCGCCTCCGGCACCTGGATGCTGAAGCTCCCCGCCATGGGCGAGCTCGACTTCTACCACCTCGACCGCGAGCGCGAGCGGAAGCGCCGCCGCGTGCAGCGCTTCTACGCGGACTGCATCCGGCGCCAGCTGGCCCTGAACGGCGCGGACCGCATCCACCTGTGCAAGGCGCCGCACTTCGCGGGCCGGGTGGCGAGCCTGATCGAGAGCTTTCCCGACGCCCGCATCGTGGTGACGATGCGGAGCCCGCACGAGACGATCCCGAGCCTGCTGAAGCTGATGAAGGTCGGCTACACGCTCCGCGGCTGGGACGCGCCGCGCATGGCGCGCTCGCTCGGCGTGCTGGCCGCGCAGTCCTTCCACACGTACCGGCATCCGCTCGAGGTGCTCGCGCGCCATCCGGAGATCCGCCACGCGATCGTCGACTATCGCGAGCTCGTGTCCGAGCCGAAACGCAGCGTGGCCGCCGTCTACCGGGCGCTCGGCATCCCCGTCTCCGCCGGGTACGAGGCCGTGCTCGACGAGGAGCAGAAACGCGCGCGGCGCCACGAGAGCGGCCACAGCTACAGCCTCGCGGAGTTCGGCCTCGATGCCGGCGCGATCGAACGCGAGCTCGCGGCGCTCTTCGAGCGCTACCAGTGGAGGAGGTCCCCGGAAAGCGATGGGCACGCCGGCGGATGAGAAGGCCAAGGCGGAGCTGCGCGCCGCCTTCGACGAGATGATGGCCGGGCTCGCGCGCGCGCGCGACGCCATCGACGACCCCGCGCTCCACGCGCCGCCCGGGAGCGCGCGCAACCTCGCCGAGGGCTACCGCTACCTGATGAGCCAGCTCTACAACGCGATCGAGCGCGGCTTCTTCGAGGACCCGCGCTTCCCGTACGTGCGCCGCGCCGTGCAGGCGATTGCGAAGAGCACGATCGACAACGCCGACGCCATCTACTTCGCGATGCCGATCGACGGGAACGAGAGCTACTGGATCCGCGGCCGGGCGCAGGACGCGCGCCACTGGCGCGGCACGCCGCGCGCGGCGAGCGGACGGCTCGCGCCGCAGTACCTGATCTTCGAGTGCGCGAGCGGCTTCGCGGGCGACTCGGGCAGCCTGGCCGAGCTCCAGCCGGGCACGCGCGCCATGACGGGCATGCTCGACGTCTCGACGCTCCGGGTCGCGGAGGACGGGAGCTTCGAGATCCTCTGCGCGCCGGACAGGCCCGCGGGCTTCGGCGGGAACTTCCTGCCGACGCGCGCCGAGCGCCGCGGCCGGACGTACGTCGGCGCGTACGTCTCGGGCCGCCAGCTCTTCTACGACTGGGACCGCGAGGATCCGGTCGAGTTCACGATCACGCGGGTCGGCTCGGAGCGCGAGCACCCGCCGGCCCTCGGCCCGGAGGCGGCCGCCCGGAGCCTCCGGCGCATCGGCGAGCTCGCGCGCGGCCAGGTGCACTTCTGGAACGAGTTCTACGATGTGCTGCTCGAGACCTACGGCGACCGCAACGGCGACGGCAAGCGCTTCATGCCGCGCAACGCCTTCAACGAGCCGAACGCCGCGTCGGGCGCGACCGGCGGCGGCATGAGCACGAACGTCTATGCGGGCGGCGTCTACGAGCTCGCGGAGGACGAGGCGCTGGTGATCGAGACGCACATGCCGGTCGAGCCCATGTACATCGGGATGCACCTCTCGAACTTCTGGGGCGAATCGTTCGACTACGCGAACCGCCTCACGAGCCTGAACGGCTTCCAGTCCGAGCGCGACCCGGACGGCGCGATCCGCTGGGTGGTCGCGCACCGCGATCCGGGCGTCCCGAACTGGCTCGACACGACGGGCCACCCCGAGGGCTTCATGGCGCCGCGCTGGGCGTACTTCGAGAAGCCGCCGCCCGAACGCTGGCCGACGATCCGCGCCACGAAGGTGGCCTTCGACGCGATCCGCGCGCAGCTGCCGCCGGGCACGCGCAGCGTGTCGCCCGCGGAGCGCGTCGAGCAGATCCGGATCCGCCAGCTCCACGTGCAGCGGCGGTTCAGCCAGGCATGAGCCGCGGGGACGCTCTCGCGGGCCGGGTCGCACTGGTCACGGGCGCGAGCCGCGGCATCGGCGCCGCGATCGCGAGGCGCCTTGCCGCCGACGGCGCCCGCGTCGCCGCCGTGGCGCGGAGCCTCGACCGCGCGCCGGACGGCGTGCCGGGGACGCTCCGCGACACCGTCGCCGCGATCCAGGCCGACGGCGGGCACGCGGTCGCGATCCGAGGCGACATCCTCGACGCGGGCTCCCGCGAGGCGTTCGTGGCCGAGGCGCGCGCCGCGCTCGGCCCGCTCGACATCCTCGTCAACAACGCCACGTACGGGCCGTACCGCCCGCTGGCGCGCTTTGGCGGGCGCGACGTCGCGCTCACGCTCGAGGCGAGCGTCGGCGCGCCGCTCCACCTCGTGCAGCTCGTCCTGCCGGATCTCCGCGCGAAGCGCCGCGGCTGGGTCCTGAACATCTCGTCCGCCACCGCGATGCACCCGGAAGGCCCGCCCTACATCGAGTGGCAGCGGGTCGGCGGCTCCCATCTCTACGCGAGCGCCAAGGCCGCGCTCGACCGGCTCACCTCGGGCCTCGCCGCCGAGCTCCACGACGACGGCATCGCGGTGAACGCGCTCGCTCCCGTCGCGGCCGTGATGACGGAGGGCGTGCGTGCGAGCGGCGCCGAGCGCTTCATCGAGCCGTCCATGCTCGAGCCGGTGGAAGCCATGGCGGAGGCCGCGCTCGCGCTCGTGAGCGGCGATCCGGCGAAGCTCACGGGACGCATCGCGTACAGCCTGCCGCTCCTCAGAGCTCGGCCGGGAGATCCGCGCGCTCGACGGACGGCCGCGGCCGCCGTCCTGAGCCCCCCTTGCAAGTTCTGCGTGTAGTTTCGTCCACGAACTGTTTAGCGGGGGGACGGTCCTGGCTGTTTAGTCGTGACGACTAAACAATGAGGACCGTCCCTCTACGAAACCCTCTGGCACGCGGGTTGCGAGTCGCAGCGCTCGCGCATGCGCTACCACGTCCTCGCCACCGACTACGACGGCACGATCGCGCACCATGGGCGCGTCGACGCGCCCACGCTCGCGGCGCTCGAGGAGCTGCGCCGCTCGGGGCGCAAGCTCGTCCTCGTGACGGGGCGGCTCCTCGAGGACCTCCAGACGGTCTTCCCGCGCACCGGGCTCTTCGACCACATCGTGGCGGAGAACGGCGCCTTGCTCCACCGGCCCGCCACGCAGGAGACGCGCCTCCTGGGCGAGGCGCCGCCCGCGCGCTTCGTCGAGATGCTGCGCGAGCGCGGCGTGGCACCGCTCGCCGTCGGGCACGTGATCGTGGCGACCTGGCATCCGCACGAGGACGCCGTGCTCGAGGCGATCCGGAGCTGCGGCCTCGAGCTCCACGTCGCCTTCAACAAGGGCGCCGTGATGGTGCTCCCATCGGGGATCAACAAGGCGACCGGGCTCGCCGCCGCGCTCGCCGAGCTGAAGCTGTCGCCGCACAACGCCGTCGGCGTGGGCGACGCGGAGAACGACCACGCCTTCCTGGCAACGTGCGAGTGCAGCGTGGCCGTCGCGAACGCCCTGCCCGCCCTGAAGGAGCGCGCCCACTTCGTGACGGCGGGCGATCACGGCCGCGGCGTGCAGGAGCTCGTGCGCGCGCTGGCCGAGAGCGACCTGCGAGGCTTCACGGAGTGCGCCGAACGGACCGCACTCTCGGTCGGCGCGCGCCGCGACGGCTCGCCGCTCCACGTGCCCGTGTACGGTCCGCCGGTGCTGATTGCGGGCGCCTCGGGCAGCGGGAAGTCCACGCTCGCCACGCGCCTCCTCGAGGAGCTCGCGGAGCGCGGGTACCAGTTCTGCGTGATCGATCCCGAGGGCGACTACGTGGATCTGGCGGACGCGACGGTGCTCGGCGACGCCGACCACGCGCCGCGCGCCGAGCCCGTCCTCGAGCTGCTCGAGGTGCCCGCGCAGAGCTGCGTGGTGAACCTGCTCGGCGTCCCGCTCGGCGACCGCCCGGCGTTCGTCGATACGCTGCTCTCGCGCCTGCAGGAGATGCGCGCGCGCACCGGCCGGCCGCACTGGATCGTCGCGGACGAGGCGCACCACCTCTTCCCGCCCGAGTGGCGGCCGAGCGCGCTCACGCGCGCCGCGGAGCTCGCGAGCCTGCTGATGATCACGGTCCATCCCGAGCGGGTGTCGCGCTCCCTGCTCGACCGCGTGTCGATCGTGTTCGGCGTCGGCGCCTCCGCGGCGGAGACGATCACGCGCTTCGGCGCCGCACTCGGCGCGACCGCGCCGGGGGCGGACGAGGCGGTCGCCGAGGGGCAGTGCCTCGCGTGGCTGCGCGCGGGCGGCGAGCTCGCGGTCTTCGCGCCCACCCCGCCGCGCGGCGAGCGGCGGCGCCACGTCCGCAAGTACTCGGCGGGCGAGCTCGGGCCCGACAAGAGCTTCTACTTCCGCGGCCCCGAGGGACGCCTGAACCTCCGCGCCCGCAACCTCCACGCATTCCTCGAGCTCGCGGAGGGGGTCGACGACGAGACGTGGCAGCACCACCGCGAGCGCGCCGACTACTCGCGCTGGCTCGGGGACGCCATCAAGGACGCGGAGCTCGCCGGCGAGGCCGAGCGCATCGAGCGCGACCGCGGGCTCGACGCGGCGGCCTCGCGGGCGGCGCTTCGCGCCGCGATCGAACGCCGCTACACCGCGCCGGCCTGACGCGCGCCCCGCCTCCGGCGGAGCGCCGGCGCGCGCCGCTATGCTGCCCGCCTCGCAGGGCGGAGGCCGCGCATGTTCATCGGGCTGAGCGAAGAGCAGCAGAAGCTCCGGCGCGAGCTGCGCGCCTACTACGAGAGGCTCCTCACGCCGGAGGTCCGCGAGGCGCTCGCCGCCGAGCGCGGCGTCGGCCCGCGCACGAAGGCGATCCGCGAGCAGATGGCCCGGGACGGCTGGCTCTGCTTCGGCTGGCCGAAGGAGTACGGCGGGCAGGGCCGCGACGAGGTCGACCACTTCATCTTCTTCGACGAGTCGATGCGCGCCTCGGCGCCGGTGCCGATGCTGACCGTGAACACGGTCGGCCCGACCCTGATGCGCTTCGGCACGGAGGAGCAGAAGCGCTCCTTCCTGCCGCGCATGGCGGCGGGCGAGATCGAGTTCTGCATCGGCTATTCGGAGCCGAACGCGGGCACGGACCTCGCCTCGCTCCAGACGCGCGCCGTCCGCGACGGCGACGACTTCGTCGTCAACGGCCAGAAGATCTGGACCAGCCTCGCGAGCGCCGCCGACTACTGCTGGCTCGCGGTGCGCACGGATCCGAACGCGGCGAAGCACGCCGGCATCTCGATGCTGATCGTGGACATGAAGACGCCGGGCATCCGCGTCGACCCGCTCGACCTGCTCTCCGAGCACGACATCAACCAGGTGTTCTTCGAGAACGTGCGCGTGCCGGCGGCGAACCTGGTGGGCGGCGAGAACCGGGGCTGGAAGCTGATCACGAACCAGCTGAACCACGAGCGCGTGACGATCTGCTCCTCGGGCATCCTGGAGCGCGCCTACGAGATCGCGCTCGACTACGCGAGGCAGACGCGGCTCGCCGATGGGCGGCGGCTGCTCGACGAGGAGTGGGTGCAGGTCAACCTCGCCAGGGTCTACGCGGGGCTCGAGTTCCTGCGCCTCGTCAACTGGAAGGTGGCGTGGGCGTCGACGCGGGGGATGCTGTCGCCCGCCGACGCGTCGGTCACGAAGGTGTTCGGCACCGAGTTCTATCTCGACGGCTTCCAGTGGCTGATGGAGGTGATCGGCCCGCGTGCCACCCTCGCGCGCGGCTCGCCGGAGGCCGTGGCGGCCGGGCACCTCGAGAACCTCTACCGGAGCCTGATGATCCTCACCTTCGGCGGCGGCGTGAACGAGGTGCAGCGCGACCTGATCGCGCTCTTCGGCCTCGGCCTGCCCCGCATCCCGAGGCACTAGCCGGGGACGTTGGTTGAAAAGGTCAAAAAGTCGAAGCAAACGATTCAACCTTTTCAACCAACGTCCCCACTCCGGAGGCGTGCGATGGATTTCTCGTATTCGGACGAACAGCAGGCGGCGATCGAGCTGGCGCGGCAGATCCTGGGGGACCACAGCGCGCCCCAGCGGCTGCGCGCGCTCGAGCAGGCCGGCGGGCCGCGCTTCGACCGGGCGCTCTTCGCGACGCTCGCCGAGGCCGGGCTGCTCGCGGCGGGCCTGCCCGAGGCGAACGGCGGCGCGGGGCTCGGCTTCCTCACGGTGGCGGGCATCGTCGAGCAGGCCGGGCGCACGGTCGCGGCCGTGCCGCTCCTCGAGACGACGGTGCTCGGCGCGCTCCCGCTCGCCGCGTTCGGGAGCGCGGCGCAGCGTGAGCGGTGGCTGCCGCGCGCGGCGCGGGGCGAAGCCGTCCTCACCGCGGCGCTCGTCGAGCCGCACCGCGAGCCGGCACGGCCCGACACGCGCGCGGTGCGGGACGGCGCGGGCTTCCGCCTCGAGGGCCGGAAGCTGCCCGTGCCCGCCGGCGCGATCGCGGACCTCGCGCTCGTCCCGGCCGCGCTCGAGGACGGCACCCGGCTGTTCCTCGTCGAGAGCGGCACGGCCGGCGTGACGCACACCGCGCTCCGCACCACGAGCGGCCAGCCCGAGTCGCGCCTCGAGCTCGACGGCGCGCGCGGCGAGCCGCTCGGCGAGGCGGGCCGCGGGGCGGAGATCGTCGCCTGGATCGAGCTGCGCGCGACGGCCGCGCTCTGCGCGCTCGCGACGGGCGTCTGCGCGGAGGCGCTCCGGCTCACGGCGGAGTACACGAAGACGCGCAAGCAGTTCGACCAGCCGATCGCCACCTTCCAGGCCGTCGGCCAGCGCGCCGCCGACGCGTTCATCGACACCGAGGCCGTGCGGCTCACGGCGCTCCAGGCGGCCTGGCGCATCGACGCGGGGCTTCCGGCGGAGGCCGCGGTCGCGGCCGCGAAGATCTGGGCGGCGCAGGGCGGCTCGCGCGTGGTGCGGGCCGCGCAGCACCTGCACGGGGGCGTGGGCGTCGACCGCGAGTACCCGCTGCACCGCTACTACCTCTGGGCGCGCCAACTCGAGCTGACGCTCGGCGGCGCCACCCAGCAGCTGCGCCGGCTCGGCCGCCTGATCGCGGAGGACGCGGCGTAGCCGGGCGGCGCGTCGGGGGCCGGGCCGGGGCGGTGTAACGTTCCGGAGCCCTGCCGCGTTCTCTCGGCGACGAATGGAGCCCGTGACCTCCGACGCCCCGGCGCGACCCGATCGGCTCGCGGCGCTCTTCCACGCCCAGCGCCGGCCGCTCCAGGCGCTCGCGTATCGGCTCACCGGCAGCACGGAGGACGCCGAGGACGCGGTGCAGGAGGCCTTCGCGCGGCTCGCGGCGGCCGGGCTCGACGCGCCTGCCGAGGAGCTCGGCCGCTGGCTCGCGCGCGTGACGACGAACCTCGGCATCGACGCGCTCCGCCGCCGGCGCCGCCGCGCCTACGTCGGCCCCTGGCTGCCGTCCCCGCTCGAGACCGCGGACGACGATCCGCTCGAGCGCGCCGCGAGCGAGGCGCCGGATCCGGAGCGGCGCTACGGGCTCGCGGAGAGCGCCACCTACGCGTTCCTCCTCGCGCTCGAGGCGCTCACCCCTCGCCAGCGCGCGGCGCTGCTGCTGCGCGACGTGCTCGGCTTCTCGGCCCGCGAGGCGGCGGTGTGCCTCGGCATCTCGGAAGGCAGCATCCGCGTCCTCCAGCTGCGCGCGCGCCGCGCGCTCGCGCCGTACGACGAGGCCCGCTGCCTGCCGACGCCGGAGCTCCGCGCACGCCACCGGGACGCGCTCGAGCGCTTCCTCGCCTGCCTCGCGGCCCAGGACGTGCGCGGCCTCGAGGCCCTGCTCGCGGAGGGGGTGGAGACGGTGACCGACGCCGCGGGCGAGTACACGGCGCTCGCGACGCCGCTCGCCGGGCGCGGGCGCGTCGCGCGCTTCTACCTGCGGGCCGCGATTCAGCGGCAGGCCGGCGGCACGCGCCAGGAGATCCGGCTCGTGAACGGCCTGCCCGCCGCGCTCGTGACGCTCCTCGCCCCGGTGCGCCGGCAGGCGCCGCGCAGCCTCGTGCGCTGCGAGCTCGATCGCGAGGGCCGGATCCGCCTCGTCCACGCGGTGCTCGCACCGAAGAAGCTGCGCGCTCTCTTCGGCGCGTAACGCCAGCGCCGCCGGCGGCGTTCTCTCCTCGCGCCCAGCGAATCGAGGAGAGCATGGAAGAGCTACGCAGCACCCTGTCGAGCATCGGCATGATCCTCGCCGCGATGGCGGCCCTCGCGGCGCTCGAGGCCGCGATCCCGCTACACGCGCGCGCGAAGTGGAATCGCGCACACCTCGCACCGAACCTCGCGCTCACCTTCGTCACCTTCGTGACGAATGCGCTGATGAGCGCCGCGCTGGTCGTCGGGCTCGCGGCGGCCGAGGCGCGTGGCCTCGGCCTCCTGAACGCGTTCGCGCTTCCGGCCTGGGCGAGCACCGGGGTCGTGGTGCTCGGGCTCGACTTCGCCTTCTACGTGACCCACGTCGCCATGCACCAGCTCCCGGCCTTCTGGCGCTTCCATCGCGTCCACCACGCGGACCCGGCGGTCGACGTCACGACCACGATCCGCCAGCACCCCGGCGAGGGCCTGATCCGCTACGCGTTCCTGGCCGCCTTCGCGCTGCCGCTCGGCGCGAGCCCGGCCGCCTTTGTCGTCTACCGGAGCGCCGTGGCGCTGTTCGGCCTGCTCGAGCACGCGAATCTGCGCGTTCCGCTTCGGCTCGGACAGCTGCTGTCGCTGGTCGTCACCTGGCCCGACGTGCACAAGGTCCACCACTCCCGCGACGCGCGCTTCACGGACACGAACTACGGCAACCTGGTCTCGTGGTGGGACCGCGGCTTCGGGACCTTCACGCCGGCTCGCGAGGGGCGCGCCGTCGCCTACGGCCTCGACGGCTTCGATGACCCCGCCTCGCAGACGACGGCGGGCCTGCTCGCGCTGCCGTTCCGAGGGCCTGCGACTTCGCCTAGCCTCCGGCCCGCATGCGCACCGTCGTCGTCACCGGCTCGGCGTCCGGCATCGGCGCCGCGACGCGCCGACGCCTAGAGTCGTGCGGCGAGCGCGTGATCGGCGTCGACCTGCGCGACGCGGACGTCGAGGGCGATCTCGCGACGGCCGCGGGCCGGCGCGAGGCGCTGGAGCAGATCGGCAAGCTTTGCGGCGAGCGCCTCGATGGCGTCGTCACTTGCGCCGGGCTCGCGGGCCTGCCGCAGCGGCCCGGCCGCATGCTCACCGAGCTCAACTACTTCGGGACGGTCGAGCTGCTCGAAGGCCTGCGCCCGCGGCTCGCTAGCGGCTCCGCGCCGGCCGCGGTCGCGATCAGCTCGAACTCGACGACCACGAGCCCGCTCGTCCCGCGCGAGCTCTCCGATCTGCTGCTCGCGGGCGATGCGGAGGGCGCCGCGGCGCTCGCGGACCGGCTGGGCTCGCTCGCCGCCTATGCGCCCACGAAGCTCGCCGTCGCGCACTGGGTGCGGCGACACGCGCCGACGCCCGGCTGGATCGGCGCCGGCATCACGCTGAACGCGGTCGCGCCGGGCAAGACCGAGACGCCGATGATCGCCGAGGGGCGCGCGGATCCGGTGATCGGCCCGCACATCGACCGCTTCCCCGTTCCCGCCGGCCGCTCCGGCCAGCCGGGCGAGATCGCCGCCCTGATCGCGTTCCTGCTCGGCCCCGACGCGCGCTTCTTCTGCGGCTCGGTGCTGTTCTGCGACGGCGGCACGGACGCGCAGGCGCGCCCCGACGACTGGCCCGCGCCGCTCCGGAAGGCCTGAACCGTGGAGCTCGTGCTGAGCTACGACATGCGCGCGCCGGCCTTCGGCGCGCCCGCGCGCGAGCTCTGGGCCGCCGCGCTCGACCAGGCCGCCTGGGCCGACGCGCTCGGCTTCGACGCCATCGGGCTCGGCGAGCACCACGGCTCGCCCGACGGCTACAACCCCTCGCCGCTCGTGCTCGCCGCCGCGCTCGGCGCACGCACGCAGCGGATCCTCCTGCGCACCGCGGTCGTGCTGGCGCCGCTCTACGACCCGATCAAGCTCGCGGAGGACGCCGCCGTCGTGCAGCTCGCGACGAATGGGCGGCTCCTCCTCGGCGTCGGCGGCGGCTACCGGCCGAGCGAGTTCGAGACGTTCGGCAAGAAGCTCGAGGAGCGCTGGCGCGCGATCGGCGACACGATCGCGCTGCTGCGCCTCGCCTGGACGGGCGAGCCCTTCACGTGGCAGGGCCGGCGCTGCCGCGTGACGCCGCGGCCGGAGCCGCCGCCGCCCATCCTGCTCGGCGGCGGGACGCCCGCCGCGGCGCGCCGCGCCGCGCGGATCGCCGACGGCTGGTTCCCGCCGCTCGAGCCGAAGCTCTGGCCGCCCTATCGCGAGGAGTGCCTGAAGCTCGGCAAGCCGGATCCGGGCGCGTACCCGAAGCAGGGACCCGTCTTCTTGTGGATCTCCGATGACCCGGAGAAGGACTGGGACCGCTTGCAGCCGCACGTGCTGCACCAGCTGCGCTCGTACAGCGAGTGGACGAGCGAGGCCTACGGGCGCCCCTCCGGACCCTACGCGAAGCAGATCACGGCGGAGACGGTGCGGCGGAGCCCGGCCTACCGCGTGCTCGCGCCGGAGCAGGCGCTCGCGCTCGCGAGCGAGCTCGGCGAGCACAGCGTGCTCTACCTGAATCCGCTCCTCGCCGGCATCGAGCCCGCCTTCGCGTGGCGGATGCTCCAGCTCTACGAGCGCG